>WBZY01000459.1_pt1 | contig 30731 bp, 26 predicted proteins | sample 5204191 | NCBI WGS metagenome assembly WBZY01 (sample SAMN12344363, study PRJNA552823) | activated sludge metagenome | biome: Activated sludge suspended growth; feature: Anammox Sidestream; material: Wastewater; isolation source: activated sludge from anammox sidestream of wastewater treatment...
AGTCGCCGATGATGGCGACGGTGTTCTCGTGCCCCGCCTGCTCCAAGCCGACGGCGACGCCGATGCTCGCGCCCATGCAGAAGGTGGTGTGTTCCGCTTCGTAGGGATGCAACGCGCCCATGGTGTAACAGCCGATGTCGCCCGACACGGTGACGCGCAACTGCCTCAACGCGGCGAAGACGGTGCGATGTCCGCAACCGACGCAGAACATGGGCGGACGCATGATGAGGTTGACGCCGTCGTTGGTGAACGGCGCGGGAGGATCGCCCAGCCCAAGCGTTTTCTGCAACCTGCCTGGCGAGTATTCGCCGATGACGCCGAAGAGTTCCTTGCCTGTGAGGTTTGCGATGCCCGCCCCGCGCATGAATTCTTCGATGAACGGTTCGCCTTCTTCGACGACGTACACGGTTTCGTATTGGGCGCAGAAATCGCGCAGAAGATTTGCGGGCAGGGGGTAGGTCATGCCGAGGCGCAGGACGCCCGCGTTCGGCAAAACTTCCTTCACGTATTGATACGAAATCCCCGAAGTGACCACGCCGATTTTTTTGTCCGCGCCTTCTTCGATTCGGTTGAAGGGGCAGGTCTCGGCGTATTCGGCGAGAGCCGTCAGCGTTTTCTCAACTTCGGGGCGGCGGATCAGGCGATAGATCGGGACAGAGAAGCGATGGGGGTCGCGGTTAAATTCTCGGGTCTCCACTTCCATCCGCTCGCCGACTTCCACCAATCCTTTGTGGTGCGCGAGCCTGGTGGTGGTGCGGAGCATGACAGGCGAGCGAAATTGTTCCGAAAGTTCGAGTCCCGCGATCATGAAGTCGTGACATTCCTGCGCGTCGCTCGGCTCGAGCACGGGGACTTTGGCAACGCGCGCGAGGTAGCGGTTATCCTGTTCGTTTTGCGAGGAGTGCATCCCAGGGTCGTCGGCTGAGATGACGACGAAGCCGCCGTTTGTGCCTGAGTAGGGGAAGACCATGAAGGCATCTGCCGCGACGTTGAGACCGACGTGCTTCATGGTGACCAGCGTGCGCAAGCCGCCGATTGCCGCGCCCATGCCTTCTTCAAACGCGACCTTCTCGTTGGTGGACCAGCGTGGGTTGGTTTCGGGGAAGCGCATCGCCAGCGTTTCGATGATCTCGGTGCTGGGCGTGCCTGGGTAGCCCGATACGAATTTGACTCCCGCTTCCCACGCTCCGCGGGCGATGGCTTCATTACCTAACAGGAATTCTCGCATAGTGTCTCCGTTTTATTTTATGTCATTGCGAGGCGCGCTCTGCTCTTTGCGACGAAGCAATCTCCTGGTCATTGGTAACTGGAGAGTAGAGATTGGAGATTGCTTCGCTCCGCTCGCAATGACATCTACAACTTCAAGATCCTTGCCGCGTTGTCGTGAAGGATTTTTTGTTTCGCTTCATCCGAAATATTCAAAGCACGGATCGCTTCGACATTACGCTTCAAATCGGGGTTGCCAGGCCAGTCTGAGCCGTAGATGACTTTGTCCGCGAGCATTTCGAGGCGCGGGAAATAATCCAGCAAATGTTTGGCGGGCAGACCCGAAATTTCCATGAACATGTTCGGGTGCCGCCGCGCCAGCCAGAACGCCTGGTCGTACCAGAACGGACGCCCCGAATGCGCCATCAGGATGTTCAGCTCGGGAAAGTCAATCGCCACATCGTCGAGCAAAAGCGGATCGGCGTATTTGATGCGCGCGCCTTTGAAGACCGACGAACCCGTATGCACCATCATCGTCAGACCGAGTTCCTGCGCTTTGGCGTACAACGGATACATGCGCGGGTCGTTGACGTAATGATGCTGGTAGGGCGGATAAACCTTGATGCCTCTGAAGTCGTATTCTTTTACAAGCCTTTCGAGTTCCGCGGCAAGATCGTTGACGAGGAATGGGTTGAGGCTGGCAAAGGGTAGCAACCGTCCGCGCGGACCTGAGGCGGGGTCGGCGATTGCGTTGGCTGACGCGCAGAGTTTGCCGACGTAGTCGTTATCCGCGACGCCTGTGGTGAGCGGCGAGACTTCCGCCAGACCGACCGCCAGGTCAATATCATGCGCTTGAAGATACTGGCGGATTCCCTGCGGGGTGAGAATGTCTCGGATGTAGGCATCGAGGTCTCCTTGATAATTCGAACGCATCCATTCCAGCACGGACGGCAGTTCGTGTTCGGGAAGCGAGAGGTGGATGTGGAAGTCTATGATCATGTGTGAGAGAGTAGTGAGCAGTGAATAGTGAGTAGTGAGCAGTGAACAGTGAGCAGTGAGCAGTGAGCAGTGAGCAGTTGTCAGTCACTGATGACTGATGACTGATAACTGATAACTGATAACTGATCTACGGAGTAACCACCGACCGAATCCCTTCGCCTTTGCGAAGCGTATCGAACGCGGCGTTGATCTGATCCAGCGGGAACTGCGCGGTGACAAGTTCCTTCACTTTGATGCGACCCTGACGCGCCAATTCCAACACGCGCGGATAATCCACGGCGCGGCAGCCGAGCGAGCCGATGATCTCCATTTCGCGGTACATCACGCGCCCCGAGTCGAGCGTCATCGGTTTTTCGCTGTAACCGACCATCACGAATCGTCCGCCCGCGCGGATGCAGGAAAACGCCTGCGCCTGCGTGACGGGATTGCCGATCGCTTCAAAGCCGATGTCCGCGCCGCCGCCGCCCGCCAGTTTGCGGACTTCCTTGTCCACGCGCTCGACGTTCTTCGCGTTGACCGTCGCCTGCGCGCCGAGTTTCTTCGCCCATTCCAGTTTGGAATCGATCACGTCCACGGCGATGACCTTCGCCCCAACCGCCGAAGCGACCTGCACCAGATTCAAGCCGATGCCGCCGCATCCCACCACCACGACTGAATCGCCAGGTTTGACCTGTCCGCGATTGACGACGGCATGATACGGCGTGGTGACCGCGTCGGCGATAATGGAACTCTCCACAAGCGGAAGTTCATCGGGCAAAGGGATCACATCCTTGGCGGGCGCGAGCATGTATTCGGCGTAACCGCCGTCCACGTTGTTGCCGAACATCATCATCTTCTCGCAGATGTTCTCGCGTCCCGTGCGGCACATGGCGCATTGACCGCATCCATACACGGCGGGGAGCAGGACGCGCGCGCCTTCCTTCCATTGAGTCGCGCCCGCGCCCAAGCCCGCGATCTCGCCTGAGACTTCGTGTCCCAGCACGAGCGGCGGCTTCTTGAAGGTGGGAACATCGTGGTCAATGTAATGCAGGTCGGTGTGACAGACTCCGCATCCCGCCACCTTGATGAGAACTTCGCCCGCCGAGGGGACGGGCGTGGGGACTTCTTCGACTGCCAGCGGTTGATGTGCGGCGTGAAATACAGCGGCTTTCATGAATGGCTCTCCAATGCCTTGCGGAAATTTTCGGGGACGCGCAATTTCTTCAGCGTGTTGCGCTCCGCCGTGACGACGGTGATCTCGCCTTTGGCGGTCAGGCGGTTGTCTTTGCTTTCGTTGAAAATTTCAAAATCGAAGCGCGCGCTCGAAGCGCCGACCTTCCCCGCGCGGCAGTGAATCCGCAGGAGATCGTCGAAATAGGCGGGGGCATGATACGAAGCGTGAGCGTCCACATACAGCATGTCGAAATCCTCTTCCAGCATCCGTTTGTAACTGAACCCGATATGACTGAGATATTCAACCAGCGCGACATCGAAGAGATTGAGGTACTGCGCGAAGTTGACGTGTCCTTGCGCGTCGGTCTCGTTGAAGCGCACCTTGAGGGTGGTTGAGAATGGATAAAGATCAGTCATCGCATAAATCTGAAACACGGAGACACTGAGGCGCGGAGATTTTTTTATTCTCTGTGTCTCCATGTCTCAGTGGTTTTCTCTTGAGTTATCCAGCGCGGACCTCCAGAACAATCGCCGCGGCGGTGTCGCCTGCCGCACAGCCTGTGAACAACCCATACCCGCCGCCGAGCAGGACAATCTCTTCGATCATCTCCATCACCAGCCTCATGCCCGTCGGTCCCTGCGGATGACCCCAGATGAGCGACGAGCCGTAGTTGTTCATCCGATCGAGCGGAATGCCCAACTCGCGGTTGAGGAATACATCGTTCACCGCAAAGGGATTGTGAGTCTTGATCGCCTTAATGTCTTTGATGTCCACGCCCGCTTTTTTCAACGCGCCTCGCGCGGCGGGAGCGTTGGCTTTGGGCATGTATCCTTTTTCGGCGCGTCCTTCGCTGAACGAAAGCAGTTGGATTTCGATCTTTGAATCTCGGCTGAGTTCGCGCGCCTTGTCCTTCGTGGTGACGATCATGCCCGCGTTGCCGTCGGCGGGATAGGTCTGCCCGCCGTAGGTGACCGTGCCATCGGGCAGGATAGGTTTCAGTTTGGCGAGTCCCTCCGCAGTGGACGGGAACACGCCTTCATCGTCCGTCACCGTAGCAACGACCTTCTTCCCCGACGGGTTGACCTCCACAACCGACATGTATTTCTTATGAAACGCCGCGTCGTGTTCGAGCGCCTTTTGATATTGAGCGTAACGCATCAACATCACCTCATGTTGCTCGGCGGTGGTGATGTTGCAATCCTTCGCGGTGTTCTCCGCCGTCTGGATCATGGCGTTGCCCACGAACGGGTCGCGGTTGAAGTTGTCCCACACCCAGTCTTCCGAGTCGCCGCGCGCGCCAGGGTTGGCGGGATTCGGATACAGCAGGTGAGGTCCGTTCGAGGTGCGGTCCGCCGTCACGCAGAGGATCGAAGCGTCGTCCTCCGTCTCCACCGCCCGCGCCGCGCTCCCGATCACCCGCGCCGAAGTGGCGCAGGCTTGCGAAAAAACGGGACCCGTGACCCCCTCCGCGCCGATCATGCCCGCCAGCCAGGGCGCTCCATAAAATGAAGCGGGCGCGGGCACGGTCATGCCGAGATAGACGTTGCTGAACGACGACGGCGAAATCATGCGCGCCTCCAACGCCTTGCGCGTCACATCCGCCGCGAATTTGATCGTATGCAAATTGGCGAAACTCCCCTGCCAGCGCGCGAACGGCGAACACCAATACCCGCCGTAGGGAATGTATGATTTCGCAAACATCTCACGCTCCCACGGTCTGACCGCCGTCCACGAAAATACATTGCCCCGTGATGAACGACGCCTCGTCGCTCGCCAGAAAAGCGTGAACCGCCGCGATCTCGCGCGGGTCGGCGAAGCGCTTGAGCGGGATGCGCTCGATCAAATTCGCCATGATGTTTTCGGGGATCGCCGCCGTCATGCGCGTCTTCGTCCCGCCTGGCGCGATGCAGTTCACCGCGATGTTAAAGCGCGCCAGCTCGAGCGCCAGCGTTTGCGTCACCGCCACCACGCCCGCCTTCGACGCCGCGTAATTCGACTGCCCCATGTGCCCAATCGCCGCCACCGAAGCCGTGCTGACGATGCGCCCATATTTCTGCTTGATCATTTCCACCGCCGCGATCTGCGAACACAGCCACGTCCCCTTCAGGTTCACCTCCAGCACCGCGTCCCATTGCTCGTCGGTCATCAACTTGACTTCGCCGTCCTTCACCCGCGCGGTGAGCGCGTCGCGCGTGATGCCCGCGTTGTTGATCAGGATGTCGAGCCGACCGTGTTCTTTGACGATCGAATCGACGACGCGTTGAACGTCTTCGCGCTTCGTGATGTTCGCCATCTCGCCTCTAACCTGACCCTTCGACTCGCTCAGGGCGGCGCCGTCAGCCTGTCCCGCCTCTTTGAGCGTTTCCTCCAACCCAGCCTGGTCCAGGTCCACTGTGACGACTTTCGCGCCATCCTGAAGAAAGCGCAGGACAATCGCCCGCCCAATGCCGTTCCCCCCGCCCGTGATCAACGCGACCTTATCTTTGAGTAACATGTGCCCTCCGAATATTCGTACGACAAAGTTAACTTTGTCGCACAGCCTTCATCAACAACGTCCATTCTCCCTCAACCACATTCTCATCGCGCTGGTTCTTCACGCGGACGGCGAACTTCACCACGCCCTTTTCAGGCTTGGAGGTGGGTTTCTTCTCGATCACTTCCATCTCCAGCCGAATCGTGTCGCCGAATTTCACCGCGCCTTTGTAGCGCGTCACCTGTTCCATCAGCGCAAGCGTGGTGCCTTCAAAGATGCCCATCCAGTTCGCCATGCCCGTCGCCATTGCAAGGATGAGCACGCCGTGCGCGATGCGCTCGCCCATCGGCGTGGTCTTTGCAAACTCGGCGTCGGTGTGCAGGGGGTTGAAATCGCCAGAAAGCCCCGCAAAGTTCGCCACGTCCGCCTCGGTGACGGTCCGCGCCTGCGACGGGTAGACCGCGCCCATTTCAAATTGTTCGTATGTCAGTCCGCGTGATGCCATAATGTTTCCTTTTCGTCTTTGCGTAGATTGCTTGTGTAGATTGCGCTCTCTAGCGCAATGCTCTGCGCCATGCCATCGGCGTTAGAGAACGCCGATTACGCGAGCGTCACCGATTACACGTGCTTCCAAACCGCCGCGCGTTTTTCCATGAAGGCGCTCAAGCCCTCATGCGCGTCTTCGGTCTTCATCAATTCGTCCAGATACAAGCGTTCCAGTTCCATCGCGGAGGAGTCCCACGCGCCGAAGCCGAGATGCAGGGCGCGTTTGGTCATCGTCAACGCCACGCGGCTGAGGGAGGTAAGTTTTGTTACCTTCTCTTCGACCCAGGCTTCCAACCCGTCGGCGGCAACCACCGCGTTGACCAATCCCATCTTCAAGGCTTCGTCGGCTGTCAACGCGCGACCCGTGAAGAGAATATCCGCCGCGTTGCGATAGCCGACCAACTGCGGAAGTCTCATCGCGGCGATGGGGGCGATGGCGGCAAGTTGAACTTCGGGCTGTCCGATCTTTGCGTTGTCGGTCATCACGGCGAGGTCACAGCATAGAACCAGTTCGCATCCGCCGCCGAGGGCGTGCCCGTGAACGACGGCGATCGTCGGCGCGGGAAAGTTTGCCAGCGCGCGGCAGACTCTGTCGAACAGCGGAATCATGCCGCCGACTTTGTCGGGCGTGTGGTCTGCCACATCCACGCCTGCCGAGAACATCTTCCCTTCGGCGTTCAACACGAGGACGCGAAGCGACTCGTCGCGAGTCAACTCTGCCAGCGCGGACTCGAGTTGAGTCAGGGTGGCGATGTCAAGCACGTTAAGCGGAGCCCGCTTCAAGGTCAGGAAAGAGGCGCCGTTCTTCGTCTCAACGGAAATGAATGAGTCGGTCATCTGATCTCTTTTTCACTTCTGGCGGACGCGGACGAGCGCAGATGTACGCGGAAAAAGTTTTTGAAAATCCGCGTTTTCCGCGTTTTCCGCGTCCAAAATAGAAAGAGCGGCGAACTGGATCATTTCAAATCCGCGCCGCAAACGCCGCAGTGGGTGAATTCTTCGGGCAATGCCTTTGCGCCGCAGGAGGGGCAGGTCTTTTCGTAGGCGCCCCAGATGAACTCGCTGCTTTTGCCTTGCGCGGCGCGTTCGCGCAACATGCGGTAACGCGCGGGGCGTTTTTCGACGAAGGCGCTCATGCCTTCGAGCGGCTCCCATGAGGTGTAGTGGATCGAGAGCCAGTCGCGGGCGGGACCGATGGTCTGATGCCAGCTGAAATTCTTCCAGAAGTTGATCTGTTCTTTGGTGAAGCGGATGCACTCGGCGAATTTGTCCACGAGTTCCTGCGCGAGCGTTTCGACGGCTTCGTCGAGTTTGGAGAGGTCAATACTGTAGCCGTCGGCGCCTTTTTGGGCTTGGGCAATTTGTTCGGGCGTGGCATGTTCGATGAACGCGCCGTCCTTTTTGACGGACGGCACGACCTGATTGACGAGTCCCCATTCGAGGGCTTGGTAGGCGGGGATGCGGCGGTTCGTCATCAACATGTAGCGGGCGCGGCGGTCGCCGACGGTGATGGGCAGCCATTGAGTCGCTCCGCCCGCCGCCACGCTTCCAACTCCCGCGCCGACCTGCCCCACCCAGGCATGTTCGGCGATGACGGCGAGATCGCAGGCGAGGTTTGATTCGTTGCCGCCGCCGACCGCCATGCCGTTGATGCGCGCGATGACGGGCTTGCCCGTGTTGACGATGCTTTCGATGTAGGCGCCGAAGAGGCGCATGTATTTCCAATAGTCGTGCGGCGAGCGCGTGTAGCGTTCCTGATATTCTTTCACATCGCCGCCCGTGCAGAAGGCTTTGTCGCCCATGCCCGTGTACACGATGACCGCCACTTCATCGTCGAACGCGGCTTGGCGGAACGCCTGCGCCAGTTCTTCGAGCGCGTTGGTGCTGTATGAGTTGTACACATGCGGACGGTTGATGGTGATGCGCGCCACCCAGTTCGCTTTTTCGTAGATAATTTCTTTGAAGTCGGTCTTTTTGTCTTTCAATACATCCATGCTGGTCTCCGTTTTGAAAAAAGATTCGTTCAAACCATTACCACAAAGGACACAAAGGTCACGAAGGAAAAACGTTGAAGAATAATTTCCTTTCCTTTGCGCGCTTTGTGTCGTTGTCGTGAAGCGCAAGATGAATCTTGCGTTACTTGTTATCGCGCGGGTTCGGCGGCGACGATTTCGTCCACGAACTGGTTGGCGGGTTTTTCCAACAAGCCGCGATAGTCTTCGAAGAACTTCCGCGCTTTGAAGCCGATCCAATCGGGCGGGAGCAGGGCGGCGGGCAGGTTGGGGTCTATGAGCGGGAAGCCCTGAAAATGATGCAACAGCCAGAAGCGGCTGACGAAGCTCTCGTCCATTTTTGGCGGGGTATGTCCGTTGTTTTTGCGGGCGAGATATTCTTTTTCAAATTTGGCGATGAACTTTTTGTATTGAGCGGCAAGATGAGACAAGTTCCAACAGCGGCGGACGAGTTCCTGGTCTTCGGACGGTCCCATGTGGATGCCTGAAAATATCTCGATGTAGTCCTGTATCCCCAGTTCATTGCACAGCGCGAGGATGTCCGTTTGGCGGTTACGAGGCGAGATCCACATGTTCGGCGCGAGTTGACCGAACCCATACCAGGGGAGGCGCGTGCGAAAGGCATGACGCAGACTGCGCTTCTTTTCTGGCAGGGAGAAGACAATGATTTGCCACATCCCATCCCATTCTTTGACGGGACCTTCGTAGATGCGCTGTCCGCCCTGGACGAGGAGCGACCAGCCGCGCGGGGTCAGCGAGTATTGACTGCGCCGCCCGTCTTTGCGCGCCGAGAGCCAGCCTTTGCTCGTCATGCGCGAAAGCGTGAGACGCGCGGCTCGCTCTCCGACGCCGAGTTGGTCGAGCAGGCGAAGCAGGCTCGAGGTCCAGATGGAACCGCCGCGCGGGAGGATGAATTCGCCGAAGAGGGTGAATATCAAAAATTGAGTGCGGACAGATGGCGTTATCGGCGACATGACGGCGCGTCTCCTGAACTGAAAAATCGCAGGCTAAGCGCCTGCGATTGCGGGTTGTCCTTCGCTTTGAAGTTTTCCGAAGCGACGATAGCCGAGGATCGCCGCGCCGAGGGCGGAGACGTATTGCACGAGGTCGCCCTCCGCCACGTTGACTTCGGTCTTGATCTGTTCGCGCACAACATGGCTCATGGATTCGAAGCGCAGGATGCCGCCGATGAGCGTAAATTCGGGATTCATGCCGACGCGCTTGAGCAGTTGCACCGAACGCGCCACGAGCGAGACGATGGAGCCGTACATGATGTCGGACGGGGACATGCCCTGCGAGAGGTGGTTGATGACTTCGGATTCGGCAAAGACCGCGCACACGCCCGAAATGGGAACCACCGTTTTGGAGACCGCCGCGAGCGTGCCGATCTCTTCGGTTTTGTAGCCCATGTAGCGGGCGGTCTTTTCGAGGAACGCGCCTGTGCCTGCCGCGCATTTGTCGTTAAGGCGGAAGGATTTGACCTTGCCGTCTTCGGTCAGTTGGATGGCTTTCATCGTCTGCCCGCCGACATCGAGGATGGTGCGCGTTTTGGGGAAGAGGAACGCCGCTCCGCGCGCGCTGGCGTTGATGTCGGTCACGTTCACGTCGCGGAAGCCGACGAGATGGCGACCGAAGCCAGTGGTCACAAGATAGGATGAATCGGATTCGCTCAACCCCGCCTGTTCGAGCGCGGCGTCGTAGGCTTTGCGCGCGGCTTCTTCAAGGCGAAAGCCCGTGTTGAGCATGGCGCGCGAAACGATCTCGTTGCCGTCTTTCACAATGACGGCTTTGGTGTAGGTGGAGCCAACGTCAATGCCTGTGGTGTAGGTGGTCATGCCGCCTCCTTCTCTTCGGTGGGGACGCGCCCCGCAAGGATGTGGTCGAGCGCGAAGAGCGCCGCGCCCAGCGCGCCCATGTAATGTGAATCATCGCTGACGTTGAGTTTGGTCTTCAACGCCTGTTCGAGCGATTTGATCATGCCCGCGTTTTTCGTGACGCCGCCTGTGAAGGTGATCTCGTCTTCGATGCCGACGCGGCGCAGTAACGCGGTCGAGCGCGAGGCGATGGAGAGATGCACGCCCCATAAAATATCTTCGATCTTTTTGCCTTTGCCCAGCCACGAAAGGACTTCGGACTCGGCGAAGACGGTGCAGGTGGTGCTGATCTTGACGGGTCGTTCCGCTTTCATTGCCACGTTGCCCAGTTCGCCGAGCGGAATATCCAACGCCGCCGCCGCCGCGCCGAGGAAGCGCCCCGTTCCCGCCGCGCATTTGTCGTTCATGCAGAAGTCGAGCACTTCGCCCTTGGGGCTGACGCGGATGGCTTTGGTATCCTGCCCGCCCATGTCCAGCACGGTCTTTGTGCCAGGGAACATCTGCGCCGCGCCGCGCGCGTGGCAGGAGATCTCCGTCACCTGCGTGTTGCCGAACGTGACGCGGTAACGCCCGTAGCCTGTGCCGATCACATATTCGACTTCCTCTTCGCGGATGCCGCTGGTCTTGAGCGCTTCGGCGAAGGCGTTCTCCGCCGCGATGACCACGTTCGCGCCCGTGTCGGTGAGACAACGACCGACGATCTCGCGATCTTCGTTGATGATGATTGCTTTGGTTTGCGTCGAGCCTACGTCAACGCCTGCCGCGTATGCCATGAGACAGTACCTCCTAAAATCTTGAAATCGGGACGCAGATGAACGCTGAATACGCTGATTCTTTTCTTCCTTCAGAATCTACAAAAAATCTGCGTTCATCCGCGTTTATCTGCGTCCAAAAATAAGGCGTAAAGTAATCAAGACTGCGCCACTTTTGCCATCTCGCGCCGCGAGGCGAGACCTTCAAAGAACGCGTCGGCGCGATTCTTCATCTGCGCTTCGGAGACGACGCGCTTGTCCATCATGTCCGATTCGATGAACAGGCTGGGAACGTCCGTCGCCGCCATCATTGCCCGCCGCCCGTCGGCGAGACCCGTCGAAACCGTGCGGCAGGATTTGATGGGGTGGTAGACCACGCCGTCCAAATCGTAATTCTTCACCCAGTCGATCACCACGCGGTCCTGGTGGAACATGTTGTCCATCGCTTCGCGCACGCTGATCAAGAATCCCTCCGCCAAACTTTCGATGGGACGGTTCACATCGTATTGATAGCCGAGACTCCCGCCGCCCGAAGCAAAGTTCAAATAGGTGGAGTGGACGAAGTTGCCGCCCCATTCGGTGAACATTTCGCTGAAACGTCGGAAGATGGGATAACACGGCACGCCGACGAATCCGAGCCTGTATTTTTCGACGATCTGCGTGCCGATGCCGTGCGCGGCTTTGTATTCCATCTCTTCCACAAGGTTCTTGAAGAACTGACTGCCCTTCTTTGTTCCGCGCAGGTTATTTGAAACGCCCAGATAAACCGTGCCATCCGTCACCGCGTTGAAGAGCGACGGCTTGCTCTTGTTGAGTTCCAGCACGCGCCGCCAGCCTTCATTCATATCGTTGGCGTAACCGAGCGATTCGCGCAGGCGGTCAATGTCGAACTTTTTGCCTGAGACCTGCTCGCAGAGCGTGATCAACTCCCGAATCTGCGCTTCGACATATTTGCGGTCGCGCTCGAAATCGGAACTGCCAGGCTGGAACTGTCCGCCCGCCGCGCGCGTGGCTGGCACGTCAATGACCACGAGCGGAATGCCATACATGCGCTCCCAAATCTCCGCCCATTTGATGTAGGTGTTGCAGGCGTTGGTCATCACCGCGATGGACGGTTTGGGAATCTGCCCCATCGGGTGTTGCCCATTGCGCAATTGAACCGCAATATCGGCTTTGACGTAGCCGCAGATGTCGGGCGAATAGCCATAATCTTCCGCCTCGGCGAGATAGGTATCCGCCACGCGCCGCACAGCGGTTTGAAGCGAGGTGATCTCAGGCAGCACCAGCGGAAAATCGAAGACGTGCAATAACTCCGCCATACTGCCCATCACAAAGACATACGCCGCGCCGCGTCCGTTCTTTGCCGCGTCCGCCAGATCGTCAAACCAGTCGCGGAACAGGTCTGCCCCTTCTTTGTTGCCGCGTCCTACAAGTTCGTCTGTTTTCGTTTCGGTCATGGTTCACCTATCCTAAGACCTGACAGGTTTTAAAAACCTGTCAGGTCTCGGCTAACTAAATATCAAGTTCTCGGTAAACGTCTCCAGCTGGATTTCCATGCTGTCGAAGCTGGTCATGTTCTCTTCAAACTCGCCCACGAAATATGGAATGCCCTTTTCGTCGAGCGCCTTCGTGTACGTCACCTGATCTTCAAGCCCAGGCTCGCACATCTTCGCGGCGGTGATGATCGCCGCCTCCGCGCCCGAGTCCGCGATGCGTTGTAACAACATTTTTTCCTTCGGTTTGCGCGCGTCGTGTTGCACGGGGCTGTAACTGGATTTTTCAAGGTACGCGTCCGCCATGTTCATCAGCAGGTCGCCTTCGAGCGGAACGTCTTCGACAATCCATCTCAAGCCGATCATGAGATCGTCGTCCACGATGTAACAGGATTGCGAGATGGCGCGAATCAAATCGAGCGGAGGCTGTTCGCAGAAGCCGCCCTCGAAGACCACGCGAATCTTATCCTGACGTTTGGCGGGTCGCGCTTCGATCAACGGGATCGCCGCTTTGAGCATTTCGTTGTGTTCCTCGCGCAAAATCATCCCGCCGACGTTCATCAGCAGATACGCCTCAAACCCTGAAAGAAGCCAGGGCTGTTTACGTTTGATCTCGTAAATCTTTCGCAGGAGACTGCGATTCTCGTTATAGACCGCGATGGAATTTCTCAACGCTTCATCCGTAACCTTCGTCCCCGTCAGCGCTTCGATGTCGCTCTTCACCCGATCATATTCCCCCCGTAAATACTCCGCCGACGCTTTCGAGTTGGCATTCTGCGGCAGGTACAAGATCTGGCACGGATATGAATAGTTCCGCCCCCAGACCGCCGCCAAATTCCGCGCCGCGTCGCAGATGGGATGGGTGACGAACATGTCCAGTTCAACGCGGTTACTCAGGACGAGTTCAAGGTTTGTTTTGAGGATCGAGCAAAGATAGGAGCCGAAGCGCGAGTCGGAGTGAGTCGGCTCAACGGGCGCGCCGCGCATTTTGAGGGGCAGCATCCCCGCCGCGTGGGCGATCTCTTCGGGGAAGTACACCTGAAAATGCCCCAGGACTTTTCCGCCCTGTTCGCGCCAGCGTTTCACTGTGGGGAAGTCGGCGTCCTCCGACAGTTCGCGGCACTCCGCGAAGATGCCCTCCAGGGATTGGTTCTGCCATGTTTCAAACAGCCGCAGGGTCATGCAAAACCTCCAGTCTGTAAATATATCTCACTATTTTTACACATCGTAATTGAAGTGAGATATGTTTAGTATACCCCTCTTTTGAGAATTGTCAACGTGGAATTTGCCCTCACCCTAACCCTCTCTCCCGAAGAGGAAGGGTTGAGGATGAGGGCGCGTCAGTTTCGCTACTCAAACCCATACTCCGACTTTGCTTTTTCCTCAGACACCCACCCTGCGCGGAGGTCTTCGGCAAGCGCGTCGCGGTCGCGTTCGGCGGGAGAGCCGTAGCCACCGCCGCCAGATGATTCCATGACGACCACATCGCCTGGGTTAAGTTTGGTCAGCCCGTAGGGATTCCCCTGCTCTCCATTGACGAGAAATTTTGCGCGCGAGCCAGCCTGCCCGCCAGCCAATCCCTCTGGGGGTAGGCGAAAGCGTCCCGATTGGATGCCCAGGCTGACGGGGGTCGGAGGCGCGTGTTCGTCGTCTGGGATGCGGAAGACGGTGCGCGTCCCCAGCCCGCCGCGGAATCTTCCCGCCCCGCCCGAATCCATCAACAGTTCGCGGCGTTCGACGAGGAGGGGCGTGTCGCTTTCGAGGATTTCGATGGGCGTGTTCGCGCCGTTGGCTGGGAAGATGTAACTGTTCTCGCCGTCGCGGGCGCTGCTTGCGCCCATCCCCCCACCGCGGATGATGACCGAGTGCCAGGGTTTGCCGTTGTTGAACGTTCCGTAAAAGACGTTCATGGTGGCGGGCGTGCCGCCGCTGGAGGCGATGACGCGCTGTGGAAGCGCCTGCGCCAATGCGCGATAGATGATCTCCGCCATGAAGTGACCGATCTGCATCCGCGCGGCGACGGCGGCTGGGAAGCGGCAGTTGACCACACTGCCTTCGGGCGCGTCGAGTTTGATGACCGCGACACTGCCGTGATTGTTCGGAATGTCGGGGTCGAAGATGCTTTTGATCGCCATGTGGACGTAGGCGAAGGTGAAGTTGTATACGACGTTGCCGCCCCAACTGACCTGCGGCGAGGAACCCGCGAGGTCAACGGTGATGTCGCTGTCTTTGATTTCGACGGCGGCTTTGATGACGATATCCTTCTGCCCCTCCATCTGTTCGATGACGCCCTCGGCGCGATAGATTCCATCGGGGACTTGTTCGATCGCCGAGCGGACGCTCTTTTCACTGCGGGCGATGATCTCATCCGCAAGGTCGTCCAGCGAGTCGAGTTGATATTCTTCGAGCATCCGCTGAACCTGCGCGGCGCAGACGTGATTCGCCGCCGTCTGCGAGCGGATGTCGCCGATGACGTTTTCGGGCGTGCGGACGTTCCAGCGGATCATATCCAGCACAGCTTGATTCAATTCGCCGCGTTCGTAGAGTTTTACCAGCGGGATGAACAAGCCTTCTTCAAAGACATCGTGATTGTCAGACGCGACCCGCCCGCCGATATCCGAGTGATGCAGGACGCAAGCCGTGAAGGCGGCAAGGTTTCCTTTGTGGAAGATCGGGCTGAAGACGCAGATGTCGTTGAGATGCCCCGCCAGCGCCCAGGGGTCGTTGGTGATGAACACGTCGCCAGCCTGAAGATCATCCGCTGAAAAGTGTTGAACCAGTTTGTGAATGCCCAGCGCCATCGCGCCCGATTGACCAGGCGTGGCGAGAGTCCCTTGCGCCAGTTCGCGCCCGTGACGGTCGGTGAACATGCAGGTGTAGTCGTGCGCGTCGCGCAACAGGCTGGAGAACGCGGTGCGGGCGACGGTGGCGTCGGCTTCATCCACAATGGAGATGAGCCGCCGCCAGAGGATTTCGAGGGTGATGGGGTCGAAGGTTTGGGTCATGGGTTGTTTTCCGTAGCGCAAGATTTATCTTGCGATTCTCTTCTGTACACAAGAGTTTTCTACCGCCAAGCCCGCAAAGGTCGCCAAGTCAAACAGGTTTTCTTTGCGGTCTTCGCGGTGCAAATGTATGATGGCGAGACTCGCGATACAACTGCTTTGTAATGCGCAATCGCAAAGTGAACTTGCAGTACGGCAAAATTTATTTTGCCCTCGCAAATCGCAAAGTGAACTTGCAGTACGGCAAAATTTATTTTGCCCTCGCAAATCGCAAAGTGAACTTGCAGTACGGCAAAATTTATTTTGCCCTCGCAAATCGCAAAGTGAACTTTGCGGTACTATACTCACCGCATCTCCATCCACAAGAAGCCGAAGCCATCCACCGAAACGGTCGCGCTTTCGCCGACGATGATGGTGGATTCGCGTTCTTCGATGATGGCGGGTCCCGCGAAGGACGCGCCAGGGAATAACTTGTAGCGATCGTAGACTTTGAAGGGGATGAAGTCTTTTGCCTGACCAGAGAACGCCAGCCGTTCGCCCTTGATCGCGTTTTTCACGTCGCCTTTTGTTTTGTCCAACTCTTGAAGTTTCAACGGCTGGACAGGCAAACTCGCCCGCGCGCGGAAGTTGACGAACTCGATGGGAATCTCTGGGTAGGTGCGTCCGTAAAGACGTTCGTAATTTTTATCGAAGAGACTCCGCAGTTCGTCTGGCTGAAGTTGCGTGAAAGGCTTGGGCGGCAGAAGCAGGTTCGTCTCTGAGCCTTGACCGATGAAGCGCGCGTCCACCGAGCGGGTGAAGGAAATTTCATCCGTCGCGCCCGCCGTGCGCAGGGCGCGTTCGCCTTCCGCTTCCATGGCGTGAAACAGTTTTTCGATCTCTTCCACGTCAAGGCTTGCGAGCGGCGCTTTGTGACTGCGGACCAGATCGAAGGCGCGGGGAGCGGTGAAGAATCCCATAGCGGAGCCGACTCCCGCGTTGGGCGGGACGATCACACGCGGCGCGCCGAGTTTGTATGCCAGCCCATAGGCATGGACGGGTCCCGCGCCGCCGAACGCCGCCAGCGTGACCACTTTGGGATTCCCGCCGCGTTCGGCGATGTGAGTCTTCGCCGCCGCCGCCATCGTCTCGTTGATGAGGTCGTGAATGCCCCAGACCGCTTGAATGTACGATACGCCCAAAGGTTGCGCGATCTGCTCCTCCACGCCGCGCCGCGCCGCCTCCGCATCCAGTTTCATTTCGCCGCCGAGAAAATATTCCGCGTCAAGGTAGCCGAGCAGAAGGTCCACATCGGTGACGGTGGGACGTTTGCCCCCGCGCCCATAGCAGATGGGACCTGGTTCCGCGCCCGCGCTTTCAGGTCCGACTTGAAGCGTGCCGAGACGCGAGAGATGCGCGATGCTCCCGCCGCCCGCGCCGATTTCCATCAAATCCACCACTGGGACTTGAATCGTCAGCCCGCTTCCTTTCATGAACCGTTGGACTCTGCCCACCTCGAACGTTGGGACGACGCCCGCGACTCCGCCCTGGATGAGACACGACTTCGCGGTCGTGCCGCCCATGTCGAAGCAGAACATTTCGGGCAGGTTGAAGAGGCGGCTGAAATATTCGCCCGCGATCACCGCCGCCGTCGGTCCCGACTCGATGATGCGCACGGGAAACTCCGCCGCCGTTTCGACGGAGGTGATGCCGCCGCTGGAGAGCATGATGAACAATCGCCCGCTGAAGCCGAGCGAACTCAACCTCTTGGAAAGTTTTCGCAGGTAGGTTTCGGTCAGCGGTTTGACGTAGGCGTTGGCGACGGTGGTGCTGGCGCGTTCGTATTCGCGGATCTGCGGCAGGACTTCGTACGACGTGGAGATGGACACTCCTGGAAATTCTTTTGCGACGATTTCCTTGACCGCCAGTTCGTGCGCGGGATTCTCGAACGAGTTGAGCAAGCAGATCGCAATGGACTGCGCGCCTTCGCCTTTCAACGCGCGCGCCACTTCTCCCGCCTGTTTTGTATCCAGCGCTTTCAACACGCTTCCGTCGGCGCGTAAGCGCTCGCGGACTTCCATCCGCAACGGGCGCGGCACAAGCGGCTTTGGAAATTCGGCGAAGACATCGTATGGCGCGTAACGGGTCTCGCGCCCAAGTTCCAGCACGTCGCGGAATCCTTCGGTGGTGATCAGCCCCGTGCGCGCGCCTTTGCGTTCGATGATGGCGTTGATGACCAGCGTGGTTCCGTGAATCACTTCCTTCATCTTTTGCGGAAGATTCGGAACGCGGCTCGTCAACGCCCGCACGCCCTCCTCCACCGCGTCAGACGGGTCGCCTGGGGTGGTGAGGCATTTATACACTTTGATCTCGCCCGTTTCATCGTCGAGCAGCACAAAGTCGGTGAACGTCCCGCCGATGTCGCAACCAAGCCGCATAAATTCTCCTGATGTTGTTTGTACCGCAAAGTTCACTTTGCGTTTGCATAGTAGAGTTTGTCGTTATCAAGAAAAAACCATGTTGGACGCAGATGAACGCTGATTTACGCTGATTCAAAAGAAGAAAGACCCGCGTTTTTTGCGCGCTTCGCGGTCAGCGTCCCGATTCTATTTCCGAGAGAGTCGATTGCAAATGGCAAGATAAATCTTGCCGTACTACAACCGCACCTGTTCCGCATATTCGCCGAAGACTTCTTTCAGCGTTTTCGTGATCTCGCCAATGGTCGCGTATGCGCGCACGGCTTCGATCAACGCGGGCATGGTGTTCTGCCCGTCTCTCGCGGCGGCGCGGACTTTTTGAAGCGCCGAATCAACCGTCCCTGCGTCGCGAGCCGCGATCACTTCCGCTGTGCGGCGAATCGACTCCTCCGCCTGTTTCGAGTCATACGGATGCAGAGCCACGTCGCGCTTTTCCTCCTCCATGCGAAAGCGGTTCACTCCGACTTTTGGAATTGATCCGTCCTGGACGCCTTTTTCAAACTGATAGGCTTGACGCGCCACCTCGCCCTGCAAGATGCCCGCGCTGACCGCCTCCACGATTCCGCCCCACTCTTCGTCCACACGCCTGATCTCGTCCGCCATGCGGCGCTCGAATTCGCTGGTTAAACTTTCGACGTAGTATGAACCGCCGAGCGGGTCCACGGTGTCGCCGATGCCCATCTCTTCGATCAGGATTTGCATGGTGCGTAATGAAATCAACGCCGCCTTTTCGGTTGGGATGGTGTAGGCTTCGTCGTAACTGCACAGCGCCATGGTCTGCGTGCCAGAGAGCGCGGAGATGAGCGCGTAGTACGCGCCGCGCACGATGTTGTTCTCAGGTTGTTCGATGGTAAGACCGCCGCCCCCGCCGCCCGCGATCATCTTCATCATCATTGTGTTGGGATTCTTCGCGCCGAACTCGTCTTTGATGATGCGCGCCCATAACCGCCGCGCCGCGCGGAACTTTGAAATCTGCTCGAAGAAGTTGCCGTAGATATCGAAGTTGAACGAGATCTGCCCCGCGAAGTCGTCCACGCTCAAGCCGCGCCCCAGCCCGCGGCGGATATATTCGCGCGCGATGGAATAGGCATAGGCGATCTCCTGCATGGGGTTCGCGCCCGATTCGCGGATGTGGTATCCGCAGACCGAGACGGGATAATATTTCGGCGCATTGCGCGCGCAAAATTCGATCGTGTCGCCGATCAAACGGACGGCTGGCTCGACGGGGAAGATCCACGCGCCGCGCCCGATGTATTCCTTGAGGATGTCGTTCTGCGCCGTGCCGCGCACTTGATTCAACGGCACGCCCTGCTTTTCGGCGGCGACAAAATACATCGCCATGATGGGAGCCGCCACCGCGTTGATGGTGAGCGAGACGCTGATCTGGTCAATGGGGATGCCCGCAAAAGCGACTTCCATATCCGCGAGCGTATCCACCGCCATGCCCACGCGCCCCACTTCGCCCTCCGCCAGCGGGTCGCTGGAATCGAGTCCCATTTGGGTGGGCAGGTCGAACGCGACGTTGAGGGCGTTCTGCCCGTTTTCGATCAGGAACTTGAAGCGTTGGTTGGTCTCATGCGGCATTCCGAACCCCGCGTATTGACGCATGGTGAACGGTCGCTGGCGGTACATGAAGGGATGAATCCCGCGCGTGAACGGGAATTCGCCTGGCTTGCCGATGTCGCTCGCGGCGTCAATCTCTTTCAAGTCTTCGGGTCCGTACACGGGTTTGACGGGGATGCCCGATTCCAGAATCACATCTCGAATTTTGTCTGCCATTGGAACTCCTATGGGCAAAATTTTTTCAAACACAAAGGACACCAAGTACACAAAGGGTGGAAGACGTTTGGGTTTATTCCTTCGTGACCTTCGTGTACTTCGTGTTTAAGACACTTTATCCGCGATGCTGTTTCGTATGAACGCGGCGATGTCTTCGAAGGGACTGCCTGTGGGGAAGACGCCCGCCACGCCGAAGGAGGTCAGCGCGGGGATGTCCTGTTCGGGGATGTTGCCGCCGACGATGACGAGTTTGTCGTCCATACCCGCTTTGCGGAGTTCGTTCATCAATTTTTCGGCGATGGGCAGATGCGCCCCAGAAAGAACGGAGAGACCGATCACGTCCACGTCCTCTTGCAACGCGCTTTCGACGATTTTGGGGACGGTCTGATGCAAGCCTGGGTAGATCACCTCAAAGCCCGCGTCGCGCAAGGCGAGCGTGACCAGTCTCGCGCCGCGGTCGTGACCGTCCAGCCCTGGTTTGGCGATCAATACTCGGATAGGTTTTTGTGTCATAAGTCAATTCCTTCTGTTTTCTTCATCCGCAGATTACGCTGATCTTCGCCGATTTTTCTTTTTTTGAATCTGCGCAATCTGTGTCATCTGCGGATAAATTATTTCCGCGACTCAGGCGCGCCCATGGCTTTGGAGATGACGTTCCTCAGCACTTCGGATGTGCCGCCGCCGTATAGTAAAAATCGCGCGTCGCGGTAATAGCGTTGCGCGTCGTATTCCATCGCGAAGCCGTAACTGCCGTAGATGCGCGTGCATTCGTCGGCGATGAAGTTGGCGGTTTCGGTGGCGAATAGTTTCGTCATCGAAGCGAGTTTGACGTCTTTATTGCCCACGTCAATATCCTTCGCCGCCTGATAGACCAGCGCGCGCGCCGCTTCGAGACGAGTCCCCATCTCGGCGATCTTGTGCGAGACGGCTTGATAGTTTGCAATCGTCTGCCCCGACTGGACGCGCTCATTGGAATATGTGATGGACGATTTCAACGCCGCCTCGCCCAAACCGAGCGCCAACGCGCCCGTCATCACGCGGATCTGGCACAGGATGTCGCCGAGATTCTTGAACCCCGCGCCTTGTTTGCCGAGCATGTTCTCCGCAGGGACGTGGACATGCTCCAGAATCAACTCGGAGGTTTCCGAGGCGCGCACGCCCATCTTCTCGATCTTGCGCCCCACGCGCACTCCCGCGCGTTCCTTCTCGACGAGGAAAAAGTCAATGCCTTTGAAGCCAGCCTCGGGATCCGTTTTTGCGGCGACGGTGAAGAAGTCCGCCACCGTCGCGGAGGTGATCCACATCTTCCTGCCGTGAATCTCCCAGACGCCCTCCTTTTGAATCGCGCGGGTGGTGATGCCGCCGAGGTCGGAGCCGAAGTCGGGTTCGGTCATCGCGATCGTGCCGATCTTTTCTCCGCGCAATGCGGGCATAAGCAGGCGTTGACGATGTTCATCCGTGCCGAAGCGATGGACCAAGTCGGTGCCCATCAGCGTTTGCATGGCGACCGCCGCCCCCAGCGAGAGCGAGCCGCGCGCGATCTCCTCCATCATCAGGCAATAGGTGAGGAAGTCCGCGTCCATGCCACCGACGGATTCGGGATAGCGCAGGGCGAAGTAGCCGTTGGCGGCGCAGCGTTGAAACAGCGCGCGCGGGAACTCGCCCTTCTCGTCCATCTCTTGCGCGGAGGGAATCACTTCCTTATCCACAAAACTGCGGACGGAGGCGCGGAATTGTTTTTGTTCTTCGGTCAGGATGATGTCCATTGGTTAGCCTGTTGTACTTGCAGTGAAGAGCCGTCCACGAATTTTTTCACGAATACTCGAATGTGTTGCGCCAATTCGTTTATTCGTGGTTTTATTCGAGGATGGTTTTCTAGATTGTCACAACAAAATCAGGACGCTGACGCGAAGCGCGCAAAGAACGCAGATTTTCTTTTTTGAATCAGCGAAATCAGCGTTTTTCTGCGTCCCAATAAATTGCCATGCCATCAAACAACGCCTTTCTCCTTCAACTCATTCACGTCGCAACTCAACGCGCCGAATACGCTTTCATTCTGCTCGCCCAAACGCGGAGGGAATCCTAGAGTCAAGCCGCGCGCGCGTAAATGCGCGGAGATGACCGCTGGCGGCGAAATGGCGATCTCGATTCCCGAACGCGCATCGCGCGCCTTCACCAGTTGACTCGCGATCAACGGGTCGGCGCAGACTTGCGGGATGCTGTTCACACGCGAGACGGGCACGCCGATCTTGTTGCACATTTCGATGATCTCAGCCGTGGAATGATTTTTGAACGCCGCGTTCAATTGTTCGTTGAGTTCATCCACCTCCGCGATGCGCCCCGCGTTGTGTTTGTATTTTTCATTCGCCAGCGATTCGAATCCCGCCTGCCCCGTCAACGCCTCCCATTGACGGTCGGTGCCGACGGCGAGATACACGAATCCGTCCGAGGTGGGGTAGACCGACACAGGCGCGAAGAATTGATGCGTGTTGCCGCGCCGCGCCGCCTTCACATCGAAACTATGCGAAAGCAGGACGGGCGAGACCATCCACGAAACGGCGGATTGAAACATGGAAATATCGAGCCGCGTCCCTTCACCCGTGACCGCCCGCCGATATAACGCCTTCATCACCGCGCCGTAGGCATGTTCGCCCGCGCCCAAATCCACCATCGGCAAGCCGAAGACCATCGGGTCGCCATGCGCGTCGCCCGTCAACTCCATGAAACCCGCGCGCGCCTGCAAGATGGGATCGTACGCCGCTTCGTTGCTCGTCGGTCCAAAACCCGTGATGCCCACCCAGATCAAATCGGGTTTGATCGCGCTCAGCGTTTCGTAATCAATGCCGAGCTTTTTATACGAATCGGGGCGTTGATTCGTGGCGAAGATGTCAATCGGCGTTTCGCGGATCAGGCGATGCAGGATGCGCCGCCCCGTTTCGTCGAGCAGGTTCAGGGTGATGGATTCCTTCCCTAAATTGTTCGGCAGGAAGTAGGCGTTCATCCCCGACTCGAAGCCTGTCTCGGCGTTCGAGTCGCTCAACACCTGCGGACCCACCCAACGGTTCGGGTCGCCGCGCGGAGGCGACTCAAGGCGGATGACCCGCATCCCATCCATGACCAGTTTCAAGGTCATATAAGGAAGCGTCGTCGCCTGTTCGAGAGAGATGACGGTGAGAGAGTCGAGGGGATTCATATCATTGATTCTCCCTCACCCTAACCCTCTCCCGCAGGGAGAGGGGACTCCCTTCCCCCCGCGGGGGAAGGGCTGGGGATGAGGGCGCATTTCCTACGCCAACAGCCTTCTTCTCCGCCAGATGAATCAACACGCCGAACGCGTCCTTCGGATGCACGAACGCTTCGCGCCAAACCTTGCCTTCGAACGTCACGCCTTCGCCGTAGGTGTGACGATAGGCGATGCGCCCGCCGCGCCGTTCCAACTCGGCGATGGCTTCGTCGAGATCGTCCACCTCATACGTGATGTGATGCACGCCAGGTCCGCCGTTGTGTTTGAGGAACTTCGCCACAGGGCTGTCTTCGCGCGTCGGTTCGAGCAGTTCCATCAGGCTTTCGCCCACTTCAAACGGGCGATAGCGGATGCCCATGTCTGCGATGTTTTCCTCGTCGTGGAATTTTGCGTCGAACCATTGCTCGAAGAATTTCTTCGCCTCATCCAGATTTGGCACAGCCAATGCGACCCGTTCAATGCGTTTAATGTACGTCACGCGGCGACTCCTTCCGTTTCCAGCACGTGTTTGAGAGTTTTGATAAAGTCCGTATTTTCTTCCATCGTCCCCACGCTGACGCGGATGGCGTTCTTCATCCCGAACGTGGTCAACTCGCGGACGATGAATCCGCGTTGCAAAAGCAATTCCGTCAGGCGAGCCGCCCCCAGCGGCGGAGCGATGATCGCGACAAAGTTCGCCTGACTCGGAATCGCCTGCAAATCCAAATCGGCGAACGACGATTCAAAATAATCGCGCCCGTTCAAGACCGTCTTGCGCTGAAGTTCGTTGTACTCGTCGTCGTCCATGCTGGCGGCGGCGGCGCACAGGGCAATGTCGCTGGTGTTGAACGGCAGGAGCGCGTGGCGCACGTACTCGGTCAGTTCGGCGGAGGCGATCATGTATCCCACCCGCAGATTCGCCAGCCCCGAAGACTTGGAAAAACTCCGCAGGGCGATGACGTTGCGCCCCTGCTCGATGTACTCCAGGCTTTCGGCGTGGGACGAATCGGTCACATAGTCATGATAAGACTCGTCCATCAACACAATCACATGATCGGGCACACGGCTCATGAAGCGGTCGAATTCACCCTGCGTGACGATCATGCCTGTGGGATTGTTCGGTGTGCAGAGAAAGACGATGCGCGTGTCGTTGTCAATGGCGGCAAGCATCGCGTCGAGATCGAAGCGGTGACGCGCGGTCAACGGAACGATGCGACTCTCGCCGCTGAATGTGGTTGTGAGAATTTTATACATCGGGAAGGTCGCATCTGCCATGACGTTGTTTCCGCCGTCGAACGTGAACGCTTGCGTGATCATTCGCAACAGGTCCGTCGCGCCGTTGCCGATCAGAAAATTATCTTCGGTGAAACCGCGCCCGAACCGTTCCGCCAGTTTGCGGCGCAGGGTCACATCTCCCACGCCAGGGTAGCGATGCGCCTCCGCCATCATCTCCAGCGCGGCTTGAATCGCAAGCGGCGACGAACCCACTGGGCTTTCGTTCGAAGCCAGTTTGACGATCTTCTCAAGCCCATACTTTTCGTGAATCTCTTGAATGCTCCTGCCCGCCACATACAGCGGGACAGTCAACAGGTCGGGGTTGAAGCGGGGTTTCGTCATTCTTTCTCCTTGGCTCTCGCGCGTTATACCTTCAAAATTGGACGCGGATAAACGCCAATGAACGCGGATTCAAAAAAGAAGAATCTGCGTTCTCTGCGTTTTTCTGCGTCCCCTAAAGAACCGCTCCCTTTCCTTTCGCATCCAACGCCGCCAGCACGCGCTCGGGAGTCATCGGCAGTTGGATCATGCGCGCGCCCACCGCGTCGTAGATCGCGTTCGCAATCGCGGCGGCGGTCGGCGTGCCGCCCATCTCACCCACGCCCTTCGCGCCGAACGGGCCGCCAGGGTCGTCGGTCTCGATGATGTGCGTTTCGATGATCGGCATATCGGCGGAGGTGAACAGGCGGTAATCGAGCAGGTCGGGGTTCATCACTTTTCCGTCTTTGACGATCAACTCCTCGGTCAACGCATAGCCCAACCCCATCTGCGCCCCGCCTTCGATCTGCCCCTCCACCGCCATCGGGTTGATCGCGTGACCGACGTCGTTCGCGCACGCCAGCCGCAACACGCGCACCTTGCCCGTTTCGGTATCCACTTCCACTTCCGCCATTTGCGCGCCGAAGCCGTACGCCGCCGAAATATTTCCTTTATACGTATCCTTATCTACCAGTTGAGTCGGCGGGTCGTACCAGCCTTCGCCGAGGATAACCTTGCCGCCCTCCTTGAAATGACGACGACGGGCAACCTGTTCCAACGAGATGGTCTTCCCCGCTTCATTCTTGACGGCGACCTGCCCCGCGCTCGCGGACAGTTGATCCACGCCGACGCCGAGCAGTTGCGAAGCCGTCTCGAAGATTTGATTCCGCGCGTCCACCGCGGCGAGATACGCGGCGTTGCCCGCGATGAACGTCGTCCTGCTGGCGTGGACTCCCACGTCCCAGGGTTTGATGTCGGTATCGCTGTTCAACACCGTCACGTTTTCGATCTTCACGCCCAGCGTCTGCGCCACGATCTGTGCCAGCACCGTCTCCGAACCCTGACCGATCTCTGTCGAGCCAGTCACCAGCGTCACATGCCCGAAGTCGTCCACCTTGACCGTCGCCCCACAGCCGTCACTGCGATAGATGCGCGCCCCGCCGCCGACGTTCAGCGTGGAGGCGAATCCGATTCCCCGTTTGATGTGCGGCGGCAGGTTTCCATTGTTGCCGAGTTCAAACGCCGAAGGTTGCTTCGCTGAAGTTGTCGGCGCTTTCTGCGCGACACTTTGGTCCGCGCTCGCGGCGACCGCTTCGAGACATTCCTTCAACCCGCAGGAGGTGATCACCAACCCCTGCGGCGTGGTGGAGTTGGGCACGTTCGCGTTCATGATACGGAAGTCCACAGGGTCCATGTTCAACGCTTCGGCGAGACGATCCATCAGCGTCTCGATGACGAACGTGGATTGCGGGTTGCCGTATCCGCGCATCGCGCCCGTGATGAGGTTGTTGGTGTACACGCAGTCCGCTGTAAAGCGCGCGTGAGGAACTTGATATAACGAAGCGGTGGTCTCCATCATCACCAGCGGCGTGACCGTTCCCCACGAGATGTACGCGCCCACATCCAACATACACGACACATCCCTGAAGGTGAGCGTTCCATCCGCTTTTGCGCCCGCCCGCGCGGTCACTTCCGCTGGCTGGCGGGCAGGACCCGCCAAAAATTCCTCTTCGCGCGAAAACGCCACGCGCACAGGCTGGCCCGTCTTGCGCGACATCAACGCCGCGATGGGTTCGTAGGGATAGATGTCCAACCCGCGCCCGAACGCGCCGCCGACGGCGGTTTGAATGATGCGGACCGCGCTCCCAGGAATGTTCAACGCTTCGGATAGATCGCGCTGTAACAAAAACGGGATTTGCGTCGTGCTCCAAAGAGTCAAATGCTCCCGATGATCGAACTGCGCCACGACCACGCTGGTCTCCATGCACACATGCGAGACATACGGAAGCAAAAATTTCTCCTCCACCACAACCGCCGACTCGCTCTCGCCCCGCGCCAGATCGCCGTGCGAGTAGTTGTAGCGCTGGAACAAATTCGACTTGTGTTCGGGGTGAATCAACGGCGCGGATTCCATCAGCGCTTCGCGCGGCGAAAAGACATTCGGCAGAAGTTCGTAATCCACTTCGATGAGCGACAGCGCTTCTTCGGCGATGTCGGCGTCGGTTGCGACCACACCCGCGATCTCGTCGCGCAGACTCCGCGCAATATCCTTGAACGGCTTGTTATCCTTGCCGTAACCGAACAAATGCGGCGGATTATCTTTGAACGTCAACACGCATTTGACGCCGCGCAATTTCTCGGCGCGGGAGGTGTCCATGCGAACGATCTTGGCGTGCGGATACCGCGAATATAAAATGCGCCCATGCAACATGCCTGGCAGGCGCACATCGTGACCATAGGTGGTCTTGCCCGCCGCCTTGCTGGGCGCGTCCAGTTTGGGAATGCGTTGACCGATGAGCGGCGCGTCCATCATGCTCTTCCCTCCGCAACGCTCATCACCGCTTCGATGATTTTCGCGTACCCCGTGCATCGGCAGAGATTGCCCGCCAGCCACGCCCGCGCTTCGGCTTCGGTTGGCTTGGGGTTTTCATCCAACAGCGCTTTGATGTTCATCACAAACCCCGGCGTGCAAAAGCCGCATTGGATTCCGCCCTTCTCGACCAATGCCCGCTGAATGGGATGCAACTGCCCCTCTGTTGCGAGTCCCTCAACAGTGAGAATCTCCGCGCCGTTCCAATCCGCCGCCAGCATCATGCACGCAGTCGCAGGCGCGCCGTCTGCGATGACCGTGCACGCACCGCAATCGCCCGAGTCGCATCCGCGGTGCGCGCCCATCAAGCCGAGTTCGTTCCGCAGAACATCCAGCAAACTTCGGCGCGCGTCAACATACAGTTCATGCGCGTCGCCATTCACCGTAAGTGTGATCAGCAATTTCATAACGTCGCCTCGATGCCTCTGCGGACTAAAACTTCCACCATGCGTTTGCGATACCACGCCGCGCTTCTCACGTCGCTGATGGGGGAACACGACTCTGCGGATATTGTCGCGGCTTGGCGGATGACCTCGCCTGTCAGCGTTTTTCCCTCCAGCGACTCCTCCCCGCTTCTCACCCGAAGTGGAGTTGGCGCGACCGCCCCCAACACGATCCGCGCCTGACGGCATTTGCCGCCCTGTTGTTGAATCCGCACAGCCGCGCCGACGATGGCAATGTCCATGAACGCGCGCGGCGAATGTTTGAGATACGCCGTCTGCCCCTGCGGCGGCGGGACGATGATCTCTTTTAATAACTCGCCCTTTTGCAAAACGGATTTGCCAGGACCCGTAAAAAATTCGGCGAGCGGAATCTGTCGCTCGGAGGAAAGGCTGACGAGACAGGCAACCGCATCCAGCGCGATGAGAGGCGGGGCGAGGTCTGCGGATGGCGAGGCGTTGCACAAGTTGCCGCCCAGCGTCGCAAGACTGCGAATCTGCTCCGACGCCATGAGTCCCGCCGCGCTGGCGAGAACAGGATAAAAGTCGCGGATGAGCGGCGAGCGGGTTAAATCCCTCAGCGTGGTGAGAGCGCCGAGGCGCAGTCCTGCATTTGAATCGAACGACAGCGCGCGCAGTTCGGGGATGCGTTTGACGTTCAGCACGGCGGCAGGCTTGAGGATATGATTTTTCATCCTGAGAAGCAGGTCGGTGCCGCCCGCGATGACGGCGGCGTTCCCATTGCGCTCGGACAAGATCGAAAGCGCCTCGTTCAATGTGGCGGGGGTGAAGTGGTCGAATGTGTTCATGATATGAGTGTGGTTCTGAAAACCTTTTAACCACGAAGGTCACAAAGGTCACGAAGGTTGTGAAGGGAAAACCCTCACAACTTGATTTCCTTCCTCCCCTTTGTGTACTTCGTGTCCTTTGTGTTTCATTTCTTCCTCGTTCATTTTCTTCCCCGCCTCGAAGCCCGCGTGGATCGCCCGCAAATTGTTCTCGCTTCCCTTTTTGGAAATTTGTTTGAGCGTTTGAATCATGTCCTCGTAGGGAAGACCCAAAACGGAAAACGCCGCCACGAAGCCCGCCATGACGATGTTGGCGGCGGCGGGCGAACCCAACTCGACGGCGACTGCGGTGGCGGGATACTTCAAAACGCGGATGCCCAACCGTTCGAGGTGCGGCGCGAGACCCGCGTGCAACCCTTCGGCGCTGTTGACGAAGACCGCCCCGCCGCGGCGCATGAAGTCGAGGTTTTGCGTGGCTTCGCCCGCATCCAGGGCGATCATCACATCCGCCGAGCCGCGCTGGATGAGCGGCGCGTCGCTTCCGTTGATCTTGAGATGCGAGATGACCGAGCCGCCGCGTTGACTCATCCCATGCGTTTCAGAGACGACCACGCCCTGCCCAAGTTCGAGCGCGGTTTGCGAAAGCAGGCGCGTGAGAAAGACGATCCCCTGCCCGCCGATGCCCGTGATGATGACCTTGCGTTCGTTGGTTGAGTTCATGATTCGCCAGAGAAAAAAAATAACCACGAAGGACACAAAGTACACAAAGGGGGAAAGGCGGCTAACCTTATAAACACACTTCCTTTGTGACCTTCGCGTACTTTGTGTTTAAGTTGGGTTTCACATCGCATATCAACCCGCCATCTCGGCGATCTTCGGCACGATGAATCCCTTGTGGCAGGCGTCAATGCACTGACCGCAGTCCACGCAGATGGTGTAATCAATATCCACGCGGCTTCCGTCGGTGCGCAGAACCAGCGCGGGACATTCAAAGGCTTCGGTGCAGAAGCGGCATCCGTCGCATTCTTCGGTGATGACGACAGGCAGCGGATTTTCCAGAATCGGCTCCTTGTCGTACAACACGCACGGGCGGTCCGCGATGACGACCGCCACGCCTCCGTTCGGAGATTGCGCGTGCGCCTGCGCCTCTTTCAGGATTTCGGCGAAGTCTTCCTGCTCGTACGGGTCGGTCACTTTGAGGTATTCGACTCCGCAGGCGCGAACCAGATCGGGGATGGAAACTTTGCGCGGCGCGTCGGAGCCGTCGGCGAGATAGTCGTTCGCGGCAGTCGGCTGAAAACCCGTCATTGCCGTGGTGTGATTATCGAGGATCAACAACACGAACCGCGCCCCCGTGTGGACGGCGTTGATCAGCGGCGGGATGCCCGAATGAAGGAAGGTCGAATCGCCGATGGTCGCCATGATGACGCGCTCGTCGTTGGCGAGTCGGTTGGCTTGGAAGAATCCGTTCGCCATCGTGATCGAAGCGCCCATATCCACAAAAGTATCCACCGCGCGGAGATTCGTCCCCAGCGTGTAACAGCCGATGTCGCCAGGGTAAATGGCGCGCGGACCGAACGTCCGCTTCATGGCGTAAAAGGCGGAGCGATGCGAACAGCCCGGGCAGAGGCGCGGTCGCCTGACGGGCATGGGCAGGGTTTTGAGGAACGCGCTCAGTTCGCTGTCTTCGGGCGCGGCGTGAACTTGCATCCCCGCTTCGGTGAAGGCTTTGTGCAAAATCGCGAACATCACTTCGGGAGTCAACTCGCCCGCGTTGGGAACCGCGCCGTCGAGCCGTCCCTTCACGTTGCTGCGGTCCGCAATTTGCAGTTCGATACACGCGTCGGGTTCTTCCAGCACAATCACGGTTTTGACCGACGCGCAGAAATTTTCGATTAAAGATAATGGCAGTGGGAACGGCGTCCCGATCTTGAGCATGGGAACGCGGGCGCCCAACTCGCTCAACGCCTGATGGGCAGTGTGATACGCGACGCCCGAGGCGATGATCCCGATCGCGCCGCCGTCGGCGTTGATCGTTTCGTTGTATGTGGATTTGGAAAACTCAGCGGCGATGTCGCTCAGTTTCTGGTTGAGTTCGGTATGAAGTTTGAAACGCAGTTTGGGGGTGGCGGTCCAGTGGACCGGGTCTTTCTGAAATTTAACGGACGGGATTTTTTCATCGGGCGCGGATTCGTCAACGTCGTTCGGGCTGACGGCGTGACACAGGCGCGTCGTCGGGCGCACGATGACGGGGATCTTGAAGCGCTCCGAAAGTTCGAACGCATCCTTGATCATCTCCCGCGCCTCGGCCGGCGTGGACGGGTCGAACACGGGGACTTTGGCGGTAAGCGCCAGCAATCTTGAATCTTGTTCGGTTTGGGAGGAGTGCGGTCCGGGGTCGTCGGCGGGGAT
>WBZY01000461.1_pt1 | contig 30695 bp, 30 predicted proteins | sample 5204191 | NCBI WGS metagenome assembly WBZY01 (sample SAMN12344363, study PRJNA552823) | activated sludge metagenome | biome: Activated sludge suspended growth; feature: Anammox Sidestream; material: Wastewater; isolation source: activated sludge from anammox sidestream of wastewater treatment...
CCTCGTTCCAGCACTTCGAAGCGCGCGAAATCGTCGCCGCCGAGCGGCCGCGCGCTCCACTGCGCGCCTCCGGGGCGCGCGAAGCGCTCGCAGGGCGTCCAGCAGCCCATTGCGAGCGTCGCATCGAGGTTCGGGTCGGCGCCGTTCACGATGATGCGTCCCGATCCCGGCACCATGCGCACGAGATGATGGAACTGGCGCTGGATCGAGGCGAGATCCGGGTAGATGTCCGCGTGGTCGAACTCGAGATTGTTCAGCACGAGCGTGCGCGGACGGTAGTGCACGAATTTCGCGCGCTTGTCGAAGAACGCCGTGTCGTATTCGTCCGCCTCGATCACGAAGAACGGCGAGGCGCCGAGGCGCGCACTCACGTCGAAGTTGTCCGGCACTCCGCCGATCAGGAAGCCGGGCGCGAGCCCCGCATGCTCGAGGATCCACGCCAGCATCGAGGACGTCGTCGTCTTGCCGTGGGTCCCGGCGACCGCGAGCACCCAGCGATCGGCGAGCACCGTGCGCGCGAGCCACTCGGGTCCGGATGCATAGGCGAGCCCGCGGTCGAGCACGGCTTCGACCACCGGCACACCGCGCGACATCACGTTGCCGATCACGACGACGTCGGGCCGCGGCTCGAGCTGTGAACTGTCGTAGCCCTGCACGACCTCGATGCCGAGCGCAGCGAGCTGCGTGCTCATCGGCGGATAGACATTGCGATCCGCGCCGGTGACGCGATGCCCGGCCGCCTTCGCGATGGCCGCGATGCCTGCCATGAACGTGCCGCAGATGCCGAGGATGTGGATGTGCATGTCAGGTCGTCGAGGCAGGAGGAAAGAGGCCGAGCAGCAGCAGCTGGCCGACGATGGTCTGCAGGATCACGAGGCCGACGCAAGCCGGCATCGACAGCCCGAGCGCCGAGCGCAGGATGCGTGCGTTCGCCGCGAGCACCCACGCGAGCATGCCGAGGCCGGCAGTGGCGACCGGAACGAGCCACGTCTCGTTGTCCTCGAAGCGCCCGGCGAGCCAGGCTGTCGCGATCCACGCGGGCGCGAGCACGGTCTGGTAACCGAATACCGCCGTCGTCGTCTGCAGGAAGCGCTCGGGCCTGGCAAACAGGCGCATCAGCGCGACATACCACGCGAGCGTGAAGCCGATGTCGACGAGGAGGTGCAGGTGCCACGGCCCCGCAAACGGCGGCAACAGCAGGCTGACGAAAAAATTGACGAGGAAGTATGCGACCGTCGTGCCCGCGAGCAGGAACGGCGATGCGGGCACGTCCTCGGGACCACGGCGCAACAGGGCGATGTCGGCGAACAGGCGCGCAAGGCTCAGCATGCAGGGCGCCGCTTTCGGGCTCGTGTCTCGGCTCGCATAATGCCGCTCCGATTGTACGGGAGTCGCCGGAACCGTTCCGCATGCCGAAAACCACCGCCGTGATCACTGCACCGGGAGATCTCGCCGACTTCGGCGCCGAGCTCTCGGCGGCGCCCGCCATCGGCCTCGATACGGAGTTCATGCGCGAACGCACGTATCGGGCCGAACTGTGCCTCGTGCAGGCGTCGACGGACAGCCACGCAGCGTGCATCGACCCGCTGGCGCTCGAGTCGCTCGCGCCGCTCGCGGCCGCCCTCGGCCCGCAGGGCCCGCTGAAGGTCCTGCACGCCGCTCGCCAGGACCTCGAAGTGCTGTGGGCAGCGCTCGGGCGCGTCGCACCGGTGTTCGACACGCAGGTCGCCGCGGCACTGGCGGGCTTTGCAGCGCAGATCGGCTACGCGGACCTCGTGCGCCAGGTACTCGGGCACGAACTGCCGAAAGCGCATACGCGCACGGACTGGACCCGGCGCCCGCTCACCGCCGAACAGCTCGAGTACGCGCTCGACGACGTCCGCCATCTGCTGTCGCTGCGCGACGCGCTGCTCGATCGCCTCGATCGCCTCGGGCGGGTTGCGTGGCTCGCCGAAGAGCTCGACGCCCTCGGCAGTGCCAGGGACTACGCGGTGGATCCCGACCGTGCGTGGCAGCGCCTGAAGGGCCTGCAGGCGCTCGATGCCGGACGCCAGCGCCTCGCGCAGGCGCTCGCCGCGTGGCGCGAACGGCGCGCGATCGACCGCAACCGGCCGCGTGGCTGGATACTCGACGATGCGGCACTCAGGGAGATCGTTGCCACGGTGCCGCGCGATTCCGCGGCGCTCGCCGCCATTGCCGCACTGCCTCCCGGGACGGCCAGGCACTCCGGACCGGAACTGCTCGCCCTCGTGCACGCGGCCGCAGTACCCGATCCGCCGCCGCCGCTGCCGCGGCGCGAGCGGCCCGATCCGGCCGTCACGAGTGCGGTGAAACGGCTCGCGGAGGTGACTCGGCAGGTTGCAACAGAGACCGGCATCGGCGCCGAACTGCTGGCGCCGCGCCGTGAACTCGAGCGGATCGCCACGGGCGACCATGAAGTGGCCGCCCTGCGCGGATGGCGGAAAAATGTTGTCGGCGAGCGCCTGTTGCAGGCGCTGCACGCGTGACGCGCCCGTTCGCCCCGCGCTACCGGCTTTCCTCGACGACGATCCCGTTGCTGCTGCGGTCGGCGAGCGCCGCCTCGAGCCGGTTCGTGACCTCTTCCATGTCCGCATCGGCGTCGATCATGCGCAGCAGCCCTTGCGCCCCGTAATGCGCGACGAGGGGCTTCGTCTGCTCGTCGTAGACCGCGAGCCGGCGCGCGACGGTTTCTTCCTTGTCGTCCGGTCGCTGGACGAGATGCGGTGCCTCGCAGCAGCCGTCGGCCGGCGGCGGCGCCGTGTGGATATTGAACACGCGCCCGCAGTGCGTGCAGGTGCGCCGGCCTGAAATGCGCTTCAGGAGCTTGTCGTAATCGACATCCATCAGCACGACCGCGTCGAGGGGAGTGCCGAGTTCATCGAGCAGGCGTGCGAGGCCTTCCGCCTGCGCGATCGTGCGCGGGAAGCCGTCGAGGATGAAGCCCTTGCGCGCGTCGGGCTGCGCCAGGCGCTCGCGGATGATGCCGAGCATCGTCGCGTCGTCGACGAGTTTGCCCGCCTCCATGATCGCCCGGGCGTGCACGCCGAGCGGCGTGCCGGCCTTGACGGCGGCACGCAGCAGGTCGCCCGTCGAAATCTGCGGCACACCGTGCCGTTCGACCAATCGCTGGGATTGCGTGCCCTTGCCGGAGCCGGGCGCGCCGAGGAGAACAATGCGCATGCTGGATACGGGAGTGGAAGCGGTTTCGCCGTGGGACCCGTCACAGTACCGGGCGATCTCTCCGCGGTCAAATGAGCTATTCTCCGGCGAATATGCCAAAAACTGCGAAAAAGAACGCGCTCTATGCGCAATCGGGCGGCGTCTCCGCGGTCATCAATGCCTCCGCGGCCGGTGTCATCGATGCGTGCCGCAAGCACGCGTCCCGCATCGGCCGGCTCTACGCGGGCCGCGACGGCATCGTCGGGGCGCTCACCGAAGACCTGATCGACGTGTACCGGGAAAGCCCGGCCACGCTGCGCGGCCTGCGCCACACGCCCTCGGGAGCCTTCGGGTCGGCGCGCTTCAAGCTGAAGGGCATCGAGCAGAACCGGGCCGAGTACGAACGCCTGATCGAGGTGTTTCGTGCCCACGACATCGGTTATTTCTTCTACAACGGCGGCAACGACTCGATGGACACGGCACTGAAGCTGTCGCAGATCGGCAGCCAGATGGGCTATCCGCTCGTCTGCGTCGGCGTGCCGAAGACTGTCGACAACGACCTGCCGCTGACCGATTGCTGCCCGGGCTTTGGCTCGGTCGCCAAGTACGTCGCGGTCTCGACCCGCGAAGCGGCACTCGATGTCGCGTCGATGGCGCGCACGTCGACCAAGGTATTCGTGCTCGAGGTGATGGGCCGCCACGCGGGCTGGATTGCCGCCGCCGGCGGTCTCGCGGGCCGCGGTGGCGCAGAGCCGCCCCACGTGATCCTGTTCCCCGAAATTCCGTTCGAGCAGCAGCGCTTCCTCGATCGCGTGAAGCAGTGCGTCACCGACTACGGGTACTGCGTGATCGTCGTGTCGGAGGGTGCGCATTACGCCGACGGCCGCTTCCTCGCCGACGCCGGTACGAAGGATGCCTTCGGCCACACGCAGCTCGGCGGCGTCGGTCCGCTCGTCGCGAACATGGTGCGTGAGCACCTCGGCTACAAGTACCACTGGGCCGTCGCGGACTACCTGCAGCGCGCCGCGCGCCACATCGCCTCGAAGGTCGACGTCCAGCAGGCCTATGCGGTCGGCAAGGCGGCCGTCGGGTTCGCGCTCGAAGGCCGCAACGCGGTGATGCCGGCCATCGTACGCAAGTCCTCGAAGCCCTACCGGTGGGCCATCGGGGCGGTGCCGCTCGAGAAGGTCGCGAACGTCGAGAAGAAGGTGCCGCGCGAGTTCATCACGCCGGACGGCTTCGGCATCACCGACGCATGCCGGCGCTACCTCGCACCGCTGATCGCCGGCGAAGACTATCCGCCGTACAAGGATGGGCTGCCGGCCTACGTACGCGTGAAGGGCGTCCCGGTGAAGCGCAGGCTCGCGTCGGAGTACAAGCTCAAGGTGTGACCCTCACGGGGTCGGGGGCAGGACCCATGAACGTGTTTTCACCCGCGGTGATGCTGCTGCCGATGGCGGCCCTCGTCGCCGTGACGGCCGCCGTCTGGGTCCGGCTGTATGTCGAGCGCATCGGCGAGATGCGGGAGAAGCGCATCCGGCCGCAATCGCTCGCGCGCGCCCATGACCTGCAGCAGATCCTCACCCGCACGCAGGCCGCCGACAACCTGCGCAATCTGTTCGAAATGCCGGTCCTGTTCTACGCGCTGTGCCTCGCGGCCACCGCCACAGGGATCTCGACCCCGCTCCTCGTCGACGGCGCGTGGGCCTATGCCCTGCTGCGGGCGGTGCATTCCCTGATCCACTGCACCTACAACCGCGTCGAGCACCGCTTCGCGGTGTATGCGGCGAGTTCCGTCCTGCTGTTCATCCTCTGGGCGGCGTTCATCGCCCGTGTGGTATAGTTCGCGGCCGTTTTAGGGGGGCCGACCGCCGTCGCGCGCCGGCCGGAACACGATCCTTTTGGCTGGAGGTCTCCTGATGGATGCCACGATGTGGCTGTGGCTCGCGGTCGCCGCGGGCGTGATTGCCGTGCTGTACGGCGTTGTTTCCACCGTTTCCGTCCTCGGCCTGCCCGCAGGCAATGCGCGCATGCAGGAGATCGCGGCGGCCGTCCAGGCCGGCGCCAAGGCCTACCTCAATCGCCAGTACACGACCATCAGCCTCGTCGGCATCGTGCTGTTCGTGGTGCTCGGCCTCGCACTCGGCTGGGCGACCGCCGGCGGCTTCGCAGTCGGCGCGATCCTCTCCGGTGCGACCGGGTACATCGGCATGAACATTTCCGTGCGCGCGAACGTGCGCACCGCCGAAGCGGCGCACAGCGGCCTGAACGCCGCGCTGTCCGTGGCGTTCCGCGGCGGCGCGATCACCGGCATGCTGGTCGTCGGCCTCGCCCTCCTCGGCGTCGCCGGCTACTACGCGCTGCTCGCGCCGTCGATCGGCAGCGACGCCGCGTTGCACGCGCTCGTCGGCCTCGCGTTCGGCGGTTCGCTGATCTCGATCTTCGCGCGCCTCGGCGGCGGCATCTTCACCAAGGGCGCGGACGTCGGCGCGGATCTCGTCGGCAAGGTCGAAGCCGGCATTCCGGAAGACGATCCGCGCAACCCCGCGGTGATCGCCGACAATGTCGGCGACAACGTCGGCGACTGCGCCGGCATGGCGGCCGACCTGTTCGAGACCTATGCGGTGACGCTGGTCGCGACGATGCTGCTCGGCGGCCTGATGCTGAAGGACCAGGGCGCGGCCGCGGTGCTCTACCCGCTCGCGCTCGGCTCGGCCTCGATCATCGCCTCGATCATCGGCACCTTCTTCGTGAAGACGACCGAGGGCGGCAAGATCATGAATGCGCTCTACAAGGGCGTCATCGTCTCGGGCGTGATCGCCGCCGTCGCGTTCTGGTTCATCACGCAGCAGCTGATGCCGGCCAATGCCGGCACGATGTTCGGCTGCGCGTTGATCGGTCTTGCACTGACTGCGGCGATGATCGTGATCACCGAGTACTACACGGCCACCGAATACTCGCCCGTGCGCAAGGTCGCCTCGGCCTCGCAGACCGGGCACGCGACCAACATCATCGCGGGCCTCGGCGTGTCGATGAAGTCGACCGCCCTGCCGGTGCTCGCCGTGTGCTTCGCGATCTTCGGCGCCTACGAACTCGGCGGGCTGTACGGCATCGCGATCGCGGCCACGTCGATGTTGTCGCTGACCGGCATGGTCGTCGCGCTCGATGCGTACGGCCCGATCACCGACAACGCGGGCGGCATCGCCGAAATGGCCGAACTGCCGAAGAAAATCCGCGACATCACCGACCCGCTCGATGCCGTCGGCAACACGACCAAGGCCGTCACCAAGGGCTATGCGATCGGCTCGGCGGGCCTCGCCGCGCTCGTGCTGTTCGCCGACTACACGCACAACCTCGAAACGCATCTTGCGGCCGGCGCCCGTGAAATGATCGCGTTCTCGCTGTCCGATCCGGCCGTGATCATCGGCCTGTTCATCGGCGGCCTCGTGCCCTATCTCTTCGGCGCGATGGCGATGGAAGCCGTGGGCCGCGCGGCAGGCTCGGTGGTGAACGAAGTGCGCCGCCAGTTCCGCGAGATCAAGGGCATCATGGAGGGCAAGGCGAAGCCCGACTACTCCAAGGCGGTCGACCTCCTGACCCGCGCGGCGATCAAGGAAATGATCGTGCCGTCGCTGCTGCCGATCCTCGTGCCCGTCGTGGTCGCGTTCGGGTTGAATGCCCTGATGGGCCCCGGCGCCGGCCTGCGCGCGCTCGGCGGGCTGCTGATCGGCACGATCGTCACCGGCCTCTTCGTCGCGATCTCGATGTGCACGGGCGGCGGCGCCTGGGACAACGCCAAGAAGTACATCGAAGAAGGCAACTTCGGCGGCAAGGGTTCCGAGGCCCACAAGGCCGCGGTCACCGGCGACACGGTCGGCGACCCGTACAAGGACACCGCCGGCCCGGCGATCAATCCGCTGATCAAGATCATCAACATCGTCGCGCTGCTGCTCGTGCCGCTGCTCTGAAGGCAGGCGGGTGGCGGGTAGCCGATGGCAGTTTGAGCCATCGGCCTTTGGCTATATGCTCCCCGTACGTCAGCACGGGGGCATCGATGGTGCGCAAGCGTTTTTCGACGGCAGCGTTGCTGCTCGTCGCCGGCCTCTGCAGCGTGCCGCCGGCGGCGGGCGCCGACGACGATCTCGCCACCCGCTTTGCCGCGCTGCCGGCCATTTCGGCCCTCGCGGTCGCACCGGACGGCAAGCGTATCGCGCTCGCCTGCGAGCGCGACGGCCACTACGCCGCATGCGTGTACGAACTCGACACGATCGACAAGCCGCCGCAGATCATCCGCACGCGGCCGGAACAGCGACTGCGGGGCATCGATTGGGCGGGTCCCGACTGGGTACTCATCAGCGTCGACATCGTCGAGGACCTGACCGCCGTCACGCTCAACCGGCGCCTCGTGCGTTTGTCCCGCATGATCGCCCACAACGTGCGTACCGGCGAGGGTTCGCCACTCCTCGTGAACACCGAGACCGGATTCACGACCGACCTGACGGGAATCGTGGCGAAACCCGCATCGATGCCGGACGAAATCCTCATGGTCGCGCTGTACCAGCGAATTGCACGCGACCCGTTCAGCCGGATCGGCAGTGAGGAGGACAACACGCGGCTTGGTCTTTACCGCGTCAACCTGAAAAACGGGAAGGGCACACTCGTCGAAGACGGTGGGCCCGACACCATCGACCTCATCGCGGACCCCGACGGGCGCCCGATCGCCCGCGTGGAGTACGACGCCAGGCGCCGGCGGGAGCGGATCTACAGGCTCGGCCCCGGCGGCTCGCCGACACTGATTTTCGAAAGCCCCGAGACGGATCGCGCACGCCAATCGGTGGGCGGCCTGCTGTTCGGCGGCCGCAGCCTCGCGGTCAGCGCCTATTCGAACGCCGGCGTGCGCGTGCCGAATGCGCTCGACCTGGCTACCGGCGCGGTGAGCGCGCTCGAAGGCATGCCCGGCGGCGTCGATCTCGCGGGCTGGATCCATGACGGCTCGGCCGCCTCGATCGTGGGCTTCCACTTCGCCGGCGACGATGCGCCACAGGAGTTCCTCGACCCTGCCCTGCAGCACGCACGCACCGTGCTCGCGAAGGCGCTTCCCGGCAAGAGCGTGATGCTCGAGTCGTGGTCGGGCGACCGCACGACGATCGGGGTGTCCGTGGCGGGCCCGGGCGAGCCCGAGGTCTACTACCTGTACGACGCGAACCAGCGGGCGCTGTCGCCGGTCGGACCCGCTTACCCCGGGCTTTCGGGACTGCCCATCGCCAGCACCACACGGATCCGGTACGCGGCGCGCGACGGCCTCGAGATCGACGCCTACCTGACGCTGCCGCCGGGCCGGAAGATCACGGACGGACCGCTGCCGCTGCTGCTGATGCCGCACGGCGGTCCATTCGCGCGCGACGACGCGAGTTTCGACTGGTGGAGCGGATATTTCGCACAGCGAGGCTATGCCGTGCTGAAGCCGAATTTCCGCGGCTCCCGCGGCTACGGGCTCGCGTTTCGCGAGAAGGGCTACAACGAGTTCGGCGGCGCGATGATCGACGACATCATCGACGGCGCGAAGTACCTCGAGACGCAGAAGATCGCCGATCCCGCGCGCGTGTGCGCCATGGGCGGGAGCTACGGCGGCTATGCGGCGCTCATGATTCCGATACGGGACCCGTCGATCATCAAGTGCGCCATCGCGGTGAACCCCGTCACCGAGCCGGACGAGATCTTCGGTGACGTGATCAAGCGGTACGGCAGCGCCTCGGGGGCACTCGACTTCTGGGAAAACTATCTCGGCAGCCGCTTCCGCAATGCCGCGTCGAAGGCGGCCATTTCGCCCCTGCGCAATGCGCAGTCGATCAAGGTGCCGGTCCTGCTGCTGCATGCGAGCGAAGACACGACCGTGCCGATCGAGCAGTCGCGGGCGCTGAAGAAGCGCATGGAGGCCGCCGGTGGCACGGTCCGGCTGATCGAACTTCCGGGCGGGGATCACTTCCTCGATACGACCGCGATGCGCAAGACATTGCTGACGGAGGCGGATGCATTCCTGCAAACCAGCCTGCGGTCGGATCGGCGATGAGCGGAAGGACACGGCCGACGGTCTTGCTCTAAGCTCGTAGCCCCCAGCCAGAAGGAACTCCCATGCTCACGAGAACCCTCATACTGACCGCCGCCCTCGGCAGCCTGCTCTCGCTCGGCACGGCCGCGGCCGCCGACGACAAGGGCGACATGGAAAAGTGCTACGGCGTCGCCGAGGCCGGCAAGAACGATTGCCACTCCGCGAACCACGGTTGCGCGGGAATGGCGAAGACCGACAAGGACCCGGCCGACTGGGTCAAGGTGCCGAAGGGCACCTGCGAGAAGATGGGCGGGAAGCTCACCGCGCCCACGGCCATGTGACGGCGGCGATGTCGCCACCCGCACCGGTTCCGGCGCGCGCCGGAATCGGACTGCGGGCGCCGCACCACCGGGACGTGCTCGAGCGACGCCCGGATGTCGGCTGGTTCGAGGCCCACAGCGAAAACTACTTCGCCGACGGCGGCAGCGCCGTGGCGACCTTGCTGCGCGTGCGCGAGCATTGGCCCGTTGCGCTGCACGGTGTCGGGCTGGCGCTCGGGTCCGCCGACCCCATCGATCGCGAACACCTGCGCAGGCTCGAGCGGCTGATTGCGCGCGTCGAGCCCTGGGCGGTTTCGGAGCATGTCTGCTGGGGTTTTGCCGGCGGACGCCACACCAACGACCTGCTGCCGATGCCGCGCACGCAGGAATCGCTGCGCCATCTCGCGGCGCGTGTCCGCGAATGGCAGGACGCGCTCGGGCGGCAGGTACTGCTCGAGAACGTGTCGAGCTATCTCGAGTTCAGGGAGGCCGAGTTCACCGAAGCGGGCTATCTCGCGGCGCTCGTCGCCGAATCCGGCTGCGCCTTGCTGCTCGACGTCAACAACGTCTACGTGAACGCCCGCAATCACGGGTTCGATCCTGAGACTTACCTTGACGAGCTGCCGGCGCACGCGATCCGCGAGATTCACCTCGCGGGTCACGAAGTGACACAGATCGCGGGGTGCGAGATGCGGATCGACACCCACGATCGGCTGATCTGTGACGAGGTGTGGCAGCTCTATGCGGGCGCGCGGCGGCGATTCGGCGCTGTACCGACCCTGATCGAGTGGGACGCCGCCTTGCCGGCGCTCGACGTGCTGGTCGAGGAAGCGAGGCGTGCCGATGCCATTGCGTGAGCTGCAGCAGCGATTCATCGCGAGCCTTTACGACGAATCGACGGAAATCGAGGGCGAAATCTGTGCTGACGGCGGCATCGGTGCGGCGGATCGCATCGCGATCTACCGGAACAATCTGCGCGCCGGCTTCGGCAAGGCGCTCGCACTCGAGTTCCCGGTCATCGCGGCGCTGTGCGGCGCGGATTTCTTCGCAATCCTCGCGCGCGAGTTCCAGCGGGCGCACCCGTCGGCGTCCGGCGACCTGCATCACATCGGGGGGCCCTTTCCGCCGTACCTGCGGCAGCGTTTCGGCACCGGTGAGTACGCCTATTTCGCGGACGTCGCGGAACTCGAATGGGCGCGCGAGGAAGCGGCGCGCGCGGCCGACGCGGTGGCTCTCGACGTGCGCACGATCGGCACGACAGGCGTCGACGCGATTCCCGCACTGAAGTTCCGCCTGGCCCCGAGCGTGCGGCTCGTTGCATCGCGCTGGCCGGTGCTCACCATCTGGGAAGCGCATCAGGGCCCGGGCGAAGTGCGCGAGGTCGATCTCGGGGCGGGCCCCGAGCAGGTGCTCGTGCGGCGCTCACCCGCGGGGCTCGTGCTGGAGCGGATCACCGTGGCCGATCTCGCATTTCTCGCGACGCTCGAAAGTGGCGGCACGCTGGGCGCAGCATTCGACACCGCCCTCGTCGCCGACCCTGCCTTCGGTGTAGCCGCAATGCTGCGGCGCTGTGTGGTGCGCGGCTTGTTCGCCGCCGCGCAGCGCTAGCACCCACGCCCGATCAAGCCCTCACCGATCCAGCGCTTGAGCCAGGTCGCCGCACGCATGGCCGCCTCGCGCCCGGTCATGTCACGCGCAAGATCGGCACAGAGATCCGCGAAGGTTGCACCCGCGCCGAGCCGCATGAACGCTCTCACTTCATCGAGTGGCGTCGACCGGAACCTGGTCGAGACGTCGCGCCGCCACACGACCCACCACAATCTTTCAGGATCACGAGGCGGCGGTAGCGGCACAAGCGCGGCGGCAGCCTGCCAGCACGCGACGGCGTTCGTCGTCGTCTCGCAGAAGCGCACCGTCCGGTGCAGCCGCAGCCGCAGCGCCGGCCAGTCGGTGGGCGCAAGGCGCGCGAGATCCGCTTCGGTCAGCGCACGATCGTCCGCGGCATCGAACACTTCGCCGAGCAGCCACTCCCATCGGGCGAGCTCGGCATGCATCCCGCGCAGCTCGCGGTGGAGCGCTGCGCCGTACCACCGGATCGAGCGATGCGTCGGCGGTGCGCTGTCGATGTACGCCGTGGCCACGGCGTCGAAGGCGTCGCGGCCGAGACACTCGCGCAATACGGGGTACGCCATGCCGAGGGCTTCCTTGAGCCGCGCTCGATACGCGTGCTCGTAGATGCCGAGCCGCAGCGCAACGTCTTGCGCCCGGCCCGCAACCTGCGGCTCGATCGCAGTGTCTCCCCGCAGCACGCGCTGCTGGATCTGCGCCTGCAGCGTCGCAAGGTGCGTCACGCCGCGGCCTCGAGCGCGCTCGCGGCGAGCCGGCGCGCGTGGTCGAGTTCGTCGACGAGGTCGGCGAGTGGCGGGATCCTGTCGTCCCGCTCGATCATCGTCGATGCGTGCACGAAGCGCGCCGCCGCGACTTCGTAGAGCCGCCACACCGCGTCCGCGACCGGCGCGTCGTGGGTATCGACAAGAAGGTGGCCCCGGCGGCTGTGGCCCGCGAGATGCAGCTGGCGCACCCGCTCGACCGGCAAGGCATTCAGGTATGACACGGGGTCGAAGCCGTGATTGACGCTGTTGACGTACACGTTGTTGACGTCGAGCAGCAGCAGGCAGTCGGCGGCTTCGCTGACCGCTGCAACGAACCCGGATTCGCTCATCTGCGCGCCGCGAAAGCTCACGTAACTCGATACGTTTTCGAGCATGATCCGGCGCCCGAGCACGTCCTGGACCTGGCGCACACGCGCGGCGACGTGCTCGATCGCCTCATCGGTATGCGGCAGCGGCAGCAGGTCGTGCAGATTCACGCCGTCGACACCCGTCCAGCACAGGTGGTCGGAAATGCCTTCGGGTTCGATGCGGCGCGCGAGTTCGCGGACACTGTGCAGATACGCGAAATCGAGCGGTGCCGTGGAGCCGATCGACAGTGACACGCCGTGCATCACGAGCGGGTAGCGCTCGCGCAGCCGCTCGAGGTAATGCAGCGGCTTGCCGCCCGGCACGAGGTAGTTCTCGGTCGTCACCTCGAACCAGTCGATGCGGTGCGCGCCGTCGAGCACCGCGTCGTAGTGGTCGGGTCTCAGTCCGAGTCCAAATCCGAGCTGTCGCATCGAGCTCTCCACGACACCGCCGTCGTCATCGGCAGTCCGCCCGCCTCACATCGGCTCCTTCTCTTCGGCCTTCGCCTTCGCGGCATCGCACTGGGCCTGGGTCAGCTCGAGGAATCCCTGCCCCTTGCACGAGTTCTGCCCCTTGCACGCATTGTGGGCGGTCTTGCAGGCCGACATGCCCTTGCAGGAATTCACCCCCATGCAATGCACCGTCGCTTCGTCGGCCGCCGACGCCGGCAGCGCGAGCGAGCCGAAGAGCAGCGCCGCGGCGGTCGCAATCGCGGCGCCGGTTCCCTTTGCCGAATCGAACATGTGGAAGCTCCTTGCTGGTGGATATTCGGGAAAGACGATCACGCGAAGGAGACCGGGCGATCGGCCCGAAGATTACCGGTACCCCCCTGCCTGCCACCGATCCGGCATGCAATGATTCAGCCGATGGGCCGGTCTCCCTACCATGAGCGGCAGTTCGAGCGACTGTGCGCGCCGCAGAAGGCGGACCTGCTTCGTTACGCATTCTGGCTGTGCCGCGATCGCGCGGTCGCCGAGGACATCGTGCAGGAGGCGCTGCTGAGGGCGTGGAAGTCGATCGATACACTGGAAAGCGCGGCAGCCGTCAAGCCCTGGCTGCTGACGATCGTGCGCCGCGAGTTCGCACGCACCTTCGAGCGCAAGCGGCTCGAGACAGTCGACGTCGCAGCGCTCGAAGCAAGCCACGATCCCGCGCTCGCCTCCGGCGGCGACGCTGAGGTCGAGGACATGCGCGAAGCGATGCTCGGGCTCGAACCCCTCTACCGCGAACCGCTCGTGCTGCAGGTGCTGTTCGGCTACTCGACCGCCGAGATCGCCGCCCATCTCGAGATCAGTCTTCCTGCGGTGCTCACACGACTCTTCCGGGCGCGGGAGAAATTGCGCGAGGCGCTCAAGTGACCTGTCAGGAATTCAGGGCCGCGGTGGGGGCCGATCCGCGCGCATCGAGCGCGGAGATCGAGTCGCACGCGGCAAGCTGCGCCGACTGCCGGGCGTGGCGGCTCGAGCTGCAGCGCATGGACGAAGTCATTCGTCGGGCGCTCGCGATCGACGTCGATGCGAGCGCGATCCGGTTGGCGCGCCCCGATTCCCGGCGCGCAGGGCGCAGCTGGCGTGGCTGGGCAATGGCCGCGGGCGTCGTCTGCGCCATCCTCGTCGCGAGTGTGCTGTGGATCGCGACACCGCACGCGGCGCTCGCGGACGACGTGGTCGCGCACATGAGCGAGGAGCCGAACGCCTGGACCCGCACCGACGTCGCGGCCGATCCGGCGAAGGTCGCGCGCGTGCTCGCACGCTCGGGCGTGAAGCTGAGGGAAGGCGCCGGGCTCGCGACGTACGCGAACAGTTGCTGGTTCCGCGGGCACTATGTGCCCCACCTTGTATTTCAGACCGGCACCGGGCCTGTGACCGTCATGGTGCTGACGGAGGAACACGTCGCCGCTCCCGTCGAGTTCGACGAGCAGGGTTACAGCGGTGTCCTCGTTCCCGCCCACCGCGGCGCGCTCGCGATCCTCGGCCGCGGCGCGAAGCCGGGGCGCGAGTTCACGGCGCGCGTGCGGGCTGCCATCGGCTACACGGGCACATAGCGAGACCGGCACAGAGAATTTTTCCGACTCCGCAATAACTGCATCGCGGGCGCGGTCTCCTTCCACGTCCCAATAAACGATGGAGTGAACCCCGATGATCAGAAACACCGTGCTCGCGGCCGCGCTCGGCAGCGTGTTGGCGCTCGGCGTCACCCCCGCGATGGCCGCCGATCCGGCCTCGGAGAAATGCTTTGGCGTTGCACACGCGGGCAAGAACGACTGCGCGACCGCCGCGCACGCCTGCGCGGGTCAGTCGACGACCGACAGGGATCCGCGCGAATGGAAGGCCGTACCGAAGGGCACGTGCGAGAAAATGGGCGGGCGACTCGCGCCGCCAACGAAATGAGCGTGTGGCGTCATCTTGCGGCAGCGCAAGCAGCGCTCGCTGCGGCGCTCGACCGGCTGCGCTCGCCGCTGCTGCTCGCGTGCCGCCTGTACGTTTCCTGGCAATTCCTCAAGTCTGGTTGGGGCAAGCTCGGCAATTGGGATGCGACGCTTTACCTGTTTCGCGAGGAATACCACGTGCCGCTGCTGCCGCCCGACTGGGCGGCGGTGGCGGGCGCGTTCGGCGAGACGGTCTTGCCGCTGCTGCTGATCCCGGGTCTTGCGAGCCGACCGGCGGCGCTCGGACTCTTCTTCGTGAACGCGGTGGCCGTGATTTCCTACCGCCAGGTGCTGCTCGCGAGCGGCTATGAAGCGGCGCTTGCGCAGCATGTGCTGTGGGGCTTCATGCTGCTCGTGCTGATCGCGTTCGGGCCGGGCCGGGTCTCGCTCGATCAGGCCGCCATCGGCAGCGGCGCGGGCCGGGCGATCGCGTAACCCTGGATGTAATCGAAGCCCATGGTGCGCGCGGCCTCGAGGGCGTCGGCATCCTCGACGGCCTCGGCAATCACCCGGAACTCGAGCGTGCGCGCGAGCTTCACCATCGCATCCACCATCGCGCGATTGACGCTGTCGCTGCCGAGGTTCTTCATGAACGAGCCGTCGATCTTCACGAAGTCGAGCGGCAGCGTCTTCAGGTTGACGAAGGACCCGGCGCCGGCACCGAAATCGTCGAGCGCGAACTGGCAGCCCATGCCGTGCAGCACGCTGATGAAGCGGCGCGCCTGGTCGAGATTGGCGGACACCGCCGTCTCGCTGATCTCGAAGCACACGCGCGACGGAGCGACGCCCGTGCGATCGAAGCAATCGACCACGAACTCGAGGAACTGTGCGTCGGAGAGCGTCTGCCCCGAAATATTGATCGCCACCGAGCGGCCGGGCGGCGTCTGGATCGCACCGCGTCCGAGCGCGGCCAGCGTCGTCTGCACGACCCAGCGATCGATGAAGGTCGTGAGCCGGTAGCGCTCGGCGGCATGCATGAATGCGGCCGGCGCGACATCCGCGCCGGCTGCGTCGCGCAGGCGGACCAGGATTTCGAGCGCGGGCCCGGTGCCGTTCGCACCGAGCGCCGGCACGATCGGCTGGTGATACAGCTGGAAGCGGTTCTCGCGCAGTGCCGCCTGCAGCCGGTGCAGCCACTGCAGTTCGCCCGAACGACGCTCGGCCGCCTCGTCGCGCGCCGAGTACACGGCGACCTGCCCGCTGCCCTGGCGCTTGGCCATGTAGCACGCGGAATCCGCCGCGGCGAGCAGTTCGTCGATCGTGCCGGACTCGCGCGAGAGTTCCACGATGCCGACCGACACGCCGATGCTGAACACGCGATCGCGCCACACGAAGCGGTGGTCGGCGACGGCGCGGCACACGTCGTCGGCGATCTGCCGCGCCTTGTCGAGCGGGCAGCCGAGCAGCAGCATGCCGAACTCGTCGCCGCCGATGCGCGCGACCGTGTCGGAATCGCGTACGGCATCGCGCAGGATCTTCGCGACTTCGCGCAGCAGGCTGTCGCCGGCCACATGACCGCTCGTGTCGTTGACGAGCTTGAAGCGGTCGAGATCGAGATAGCAGAGGATGTGCGTGCCGTCGCCGCGCCGTGCCGCTTCGGCCGCCTCCTCGAGCCGCCGCTCGAACTCGCGGCGGTTCACGAGCCCGGTCAGCGCATCGTGCGTCGCTTGGTACGACATCTGGCGGGTCATGCCCCGCAGCTCGGTGACATCGTGGAGCAGCACGACGGCGCCCGTGACGTTGCCCTCGGCATCGCGCAGCGGCGAGGTGAGCGGCTCGATCGCGCACTCCTCGCCCGAATCGCGTGCAACGAGGAGCGCGCGGCGCGGCGCACGCACGGCCATCCCGTTCTCGATCGCATGGCGCACCGGATCGGCGATCGCGCGGCGCTCGGTTTCGTCCACGAGACTCACGATATCCTCGAAACGGCGGCCCTGCGCCTCGATGCGTGTCGTACCCGTGAGCGCCTCGGCGGCGGCATTCATGTACTCGATCTGGCCGCGCACATCGGTCACGACGATGCCCTCGGCCAGCGACTCGAGCGCATTGTCACGGGTGGAGGCAGGCCCGGCTGCGGCCTCGCCGGACTCGGCCGCATCGGGGAGCTGCGGCGCGCGCAGTGCGGGCACCGTCTGCGTGGGCACGACTTCGACGCCGGTGACGAGCACTGCCGGCCCGCCGTCGTAGTCGATCAGCGTGGTCGCGACTTCGAGCCGGCTCGCGATCCCCTGCAATCCGATGATGTCGATCTCGTAGCGATCGGCGGTCGCCTCGCCGGAGAGTTTGCGGCGCAGGTTTTCCTCGACGAGTTCCGCGCTGTCGGCGGCGACGATATCCGCGAGGCGACGGCCGGGCAGCACCGCACGCTCCACGCCGACGAGATTGGCGAACTGCCGGTTCGCGTACAGGATCACGTCGCGATGCACGACGACGATTTCGTGGATGCGGTCGCCGAGATCGGCAAACAGCGCGGGGCTCACGCGCTCGCGATCCGATTGCGCCCCGATGCGGCCGAGCAGGTGATTGATCGCGGTACCGAGGGCCGCGAGCTCGGGCTGGTCGGTCTGCAGCTCGACGCGATCGGACAGGCGACCGCCGATCGCCACCCGCTGCACCTCGCGCGACATCGCGGCGACGGCACGCAGTTCCCGGCGCTGCAAAAGGTAAAGCACCAGCAGCAGCACCGCCACCAGCGCAAGAAGTACGCTCACTAGCCCGACGATCGACATCGGTATCCGGCTATCCCCCGATTTCTTGTAGTGCGCATCGGACGCGCTCCATATCCGTCGCCAGCATATAGGACGGGGTACGCGACGCGGCGCTGATTTCACGATAAGCGTGCAGCGCAACTTGGCACAGACACGGAAAACCCGTAACTTGTCGCGCCGTTTCGTGCGGCAGAATAAGTCCAATCCGGAGTGCGTGCCGATGTCGACAGTGGCTCTCGAGCAGATGGTGATGCAGCAGGTGCGCGCATGGGACGTGCTGGACGACGTCGTGCTCGGCACGATGCGCCGCGTGCCCGCGAGGCATACGTACCTCACGGATTTCGCGACGTGGCGTACGCCGATGCGACCATCGCATTGCCCCACGGACAGCGCATGCTCGCACCGAAAGTGGTCGGCCGCATCCTGCAGGCGGTTGCCGCGACCGCGCTCGACAGTGTGCTCGAAATCGGCACCGGGTCCGGGTATCTCACCGCCTGCCTCGCGGCCACCGCACGGCACGTGCAATCCGTGGAAATCTACGACGACCTCGCGCACGCGGCGCGCACCCGGCTCGCGGCCGGTGGCATCGCGAACGCCGACGTGCGCACCGCCGATGCCTTCGAACTGGCGCTAGAACCGCGCTACAACGTCATCGTGCTCACGGGGTCCCTGCCCCGCTACGACGAACGCTTCCAGCACGCGCTCGAGAACGGCGGGCGCCTGTTCGTGATCGTCGGCGACGGACCCGTGATGTCGGCGCGCCTGCTGCGGCGCGCGTCCTCGAGCGCCTGGACCAGCGAGGACCTGTTCGAGACGTGGGTGGAGCCGCTGGTGCACGCCGAACGGCCGCGTCGCTTCGCATTTTGAGCGCTCCCCGTCCGCGCCCGCCGCCGGCTCCGCGAGGTGACAGCAGAAATGCCATGTGATATGGTGATGTAGAACACTAAATAAGGGATCCCTATGTTGCGCTTTGCCCCGCTGGGAACGATCGCCCTGCTGCTCGTCGCGCAGGTGGCGTCTGCCGAGGACCTGCTCGCGGTTTACCAACGCGCGCTCGACGCCGACCCTCAGATCCGGGAAGCCGATGCGATGCGGCGGGCGAACCGCGAATCGAAGCCCCAGGCTCTCGCGGCATTGCTGCCGCAACTGAGCGGCACCGCGAGCTACAACGACAACAAGTTCGAGGGCACGAGCGACCAGGCCCAGATCGTGAGCGAGGGCCCGAACGCGGGCGAGATCGCGATTTTCGGCACGTCCGGCACCCGCGAGCCGCGGACGAAATCGTGGTCCGTCGAACTGAGCCAGAGCGTGTTTCGGTGGGAGAACTGGGTGGCGCTGCGCCGCGCGGACAAACAGGTCGCACAGGCCGAGGCCGATTTCGCGGCGGCCGAGCAGGACCTGATCCTGCGCGTCTCGACGGCGTATTTCGACGTCCTCGCGGCGCGCGACACGCTCGATGCCGAGCAGGCCAACCTGCAGGCGGTCTCACGCCAGCTCGAGCAGGCGGAAAAGCGCTTCGAGGTGGGCCTGATCGCCATCACGGACGTGCAGGAGTCGCGCGCCGCGCGCGACAACGCCGCGGCCGACGTGATCGCCGCGAAGCGCCAGCTCGCCACGGCGGAAGAGGGACTGCGCGAAGTCACCGGCGCGCGCTATGCGACCCTCGACAAGCCCGGCGACGAATTGCCGCTCAAGAGCCCACAGCCCGCGAACGAGGACGACTGGGTGCGGGTCGCGATGGACCAGAATCTCGCCCTCGTCTCGAGCCGTCTCGCCGCCGATATCGCGCGCGACGACGTGCGGACGGCCTTCGGCGGCCACTTGCCGTCGATCGACCTCACGGCGAGCTACGGCAACCAGCGCACGACGACCGATCAGACTTTCCCGGCCTTCCCGCCGAGTTTTCCGAACGAACGCTCCGTCGCACTCGAAAACGACACGGACGCGACGCTCGTCGGGCTGCAATTCACGCTGCCGATCTTCAGCGGCGGCGGCACGCGATCGCGCGTGCGCCAGCAGGAATTCCTGTGGCAGGCCGCGCGCCAGCGCCTCGAGCGCACCTCGCGGGAGACCGAGCGGCAGACGCGCGACGCCTTCCTCGGCGTGACGAGCGAGATCTCGCGGGTCAATGCGCTGAAGCAGGCGCTCGAATCGAGCCGAACGGCATTGCAGGCCACGGAAGCGGGCTACGAGGTGGGCACGCGCACGACAGTCGACGTACTGCAGGCGCGGCGCAACCTCGTGCAGGCGTTCACGAACCTCTCGCGCAGCAAGTATGACTACCTGCTCAACGTGATCCGGCTGCGGCAGGCGGCCGGCACGCTGGATCGCCCCGCGCTCGAGGAGATCAACGGCTGGCTCGACCAGACGGTCTCGACGGTACCGCCGCCGCCGGCGTCGGGGGGCACGACGACTCCGTAGCGGCGATCACCGGCGACAGCAGCGCGAGCAGCCGCGTCAGCGCACCGCGGTTGCGCTCGACGGTAGCCATGCCGATCGCACCGATGCGCTCGCGCTGCGCACGGTCGGCGAGCAGTTCCGCCGTGCGCGCGCCGAGTTCCGCGGCGTTGGTCACTGTTTCCGCAGCGCCCTCGGCAATCAGCAGGCGCGCGATATCCTCCGCATTGAAGGTATGCGGGCCCGTGAGGATCGGGCGCCCGAGGGCAGCCGGCTCGAGCAGGTTGTGCCCGCCGATGGCGACGAGGCTGCCGCCGACGAACGCCACATCGCCCGCGGCATAGAGCAGCACGAGCTCCCCGAGCGTATCGCCGAGGTAAACGCCCGTGTCCGGCGCGCAGCGCTCGCCACGCGAGCGGCAGGCAAAGCGGAAGTCGGCGCCCTCGAGCGCGGAGCGCACTTCGGCGAATCGTGCCGGGTGCCGCGGCACGAGTATCAGGAGCGCCTCCGGGTGGCGTTCGCGCACGCGCCGGTGCGCCTCGAGGATCACATCCTCTTCCTTCGCATGCGTGCTGCCCGCGACCCAGACGGGGCGCCCGGGCGCATGTGCGGCGCGCAGTTCGGCACCCCGTGCCTGCGCGTCCGCCGGCAGCGCGAAATCGAACTTGATGTTGCCCATGACATGGGTGCGGTGCGGATTCGCACCGATGTACCGGAAACGCTCGGCGTCGGCCTGGCTCTGCGCCGCGATCACGATGCCGTTCGCGAGCGCCTCGCGGAAGAGCGCCGCGAGGCGCCGGTAGCGGCCGATCGACCGTGGCGAGATGCGTGCGCTCGCGAGCACGAGCGGCACACCGCGCCGGCCGCATTCGTGGTAGAGGTTCGGCCACAGCTCGGTTTCGAGGATGATCGCGACGCGCGGGCGCACGCGATCGAAGAAGCGGCGCACGGCGCCCGGCAGGTCGTAGGGCACATGGCGCACGTGCGCGAGCCCGGCGTAGAGCGACCGGGCGCGCTCGGCGCCGGTCGGTGTCACGGTCGTGACGACGATCGGCAGGTCCGGGTAGCGTTCGCGCAATGCGCGCACCAGTGCCGCGGCCGCCTGCACCTCCCCGACCGAGACCGCGTGCACCCACAGGCAGGAGCCCTGCCACGGCACCTCACCAAAGCCGAAGCGCTCGCCGAAGTTGTGCCAATAGCCGTGATCGCGAAAACCGCGCAGCAGCATCGCAATGCCGACGAGCGGCGCGAGGAGATACACCACGCACAGGTACAGGAGGCGCATCGGCGCGAAGCGCTCGCGAAAGGAGTTCAATCGGCAGCCTGCGCGCCCGACACGGATCCCGCGGCTGGTGGCGCGTCATTCGCCGGTGGTCCCTCGCGGTAGCCGGCGAGCAGCGAGTGCCAGTCGGCCTCGGTCGCGCGCCCCGGCGGCAGCGAATCGGTCACCTTGTCGAGCGAACGCCGCAGGCGCACGAGATTCGCATCGCGCCACAACCCGGGCCGGCGCAACGTCGCACGGTCGAAGTCGATCAGGTGCACCATGCCGCCCGCGCCGAGCAGGATGTTGTGCGCGTTGAGGTCGGCGTGGCACACGCCGAGGTCATGGAAACGCCGCAGACAGCGACCGATGTCCACCCACGTGAGGATCGGCACGCTGCCGAGTTCGAGCGCCGCGGCGAGCGACATCGTTCCCGCGAGCCGCTCGGTGATCAGGTCGCCGCGATAGACGATGCCATGGCGTTCATAGCGTGCCGCGACCGGTGGCGCGACGGGCAACCCTGCGTGCGCGAGATGATAGGTGAGATGCCACTCGGCAACCGGGCGCGCGGCGCCCTCACCGCGCCACAGGTAGCGATCGGAGGACAGTCGCGCGATGAGCCCGCCCCGCCGATAGTGACGCAGCGCATATTCGTGACCGTTCGTCGCGAAGAACACTGTCGCACCGCGACCCGGCGCCTCGCCGGTCACGGCATCGCGCTTGCGCCAGTACGCGGGATCGAACCACTCGGCGCGCAAATTGCCGACGCGGGAGGCGTCGTATAGCATCGCTCCGCCGTCGACGGCCACGCGCTTGACTTCAGATCCGCTCGTCCAGGTACGCGCCATTCCCGCCCATCCCGATCATGCTGCCACTCGCCACGCCGCCCCGTAGCCTCTGCCTGCTGCGGCTGTCCGCGATCGGCGATACGTGCCACGTGGTGCCGGTGATCCGCACGCTCGAACGCGCATACCCCGACACCCGGATCACATGGATCATCGGCAAGCTCGAGGCGAAGCTGATGTCCCTGCTGCCGGGCATCGAGTTTATCACCGTGGACAAGCGCGCTGGCCTCGCGGGACTGCGGGCGCTGCGGGCGCAGCTCGCGCACCGCCGTTTCGACGTGCTGCTGCACATGCAGCTCGCGCTGCGCGCGAGCCTCGTCGCAAGCTGCGTGCGGGCGCGTATCAAGCTCGGTTTCGACAGGGCCCGGGCCCGCGAGCTGCAATGGCTGTTCACGAACGCGCGCATTGCGCCACGCACCCGGGAACACGTGCTCGACAGTTTCTTCGGCTTCACCGCGGCACTCGGCGTGGGCAGCCGCTCGCTCGACGGGTCCCTGCCGTTGCCCGCCGATGCCCGCGAGTACGCGGCGCGGCTGGTGCCAGATGCCACGCCCACCCTGCTCGTGAGCCCATGCTCGAGCCATCGCCTGCGCAACTGGTCGGCGGAGCGCTATGCCGCGATCGCCGATCACGCAGCGGCCCGCCACGGAATGCGCGTCATCCTGTGCGGCGGACCCTCGGCGCTCGAACGCGAGATGGGAGAGGCGATCGTCGCACGGGCACGCACGCCGCTCGTCAACCAGATCGGACGCGATACGCTGCCGCAGATGCTCGCGCTGATCGGTGCGGCGACCGCGCTCGTGAGTCCCGATTCCGGCCCGGCACACATGGCGACCCTGATCGGCACGCCCGTGATCGGACTGTACGCCGCGACCAATCCCGCGCGCAGCGGTCCGTACCTGTCGCGCGAATGGTGCGTCGACGCCTATGGGGCAGCGGCGCTGCGCTTTCGCGGCAAGTCATCCGAAGCGCTGCCGTGGACGGAGAAGATCGAGGAGCCCGGCGTCATGGATCTCGTCACGATCGAAGCGGTTCGCGAGCGGCTCGATGCGCTGCTCGCAGCGCGCAACGCGGGCCGCCGCCTGCTAGCATCCGCACCATGAAAGACATCCTCGTGCCGATCTCGCCCGGCGAGCTCCTCGACAAGATCACGATCCTGCGTATCAAGGCGGCGCGCATGACCGATCCCGCGAAAGTCGCGAACGTGCGCCACGAGCTGACACAGCTCGAGGCCACCTGGCGCGCGAGCGGCGCGGCGATTCCCGAGGTCGCCGGCGACGAGGCAGCCCTGCAGCGCGTGAACGAGGCACTGTGGGACATCGAGGACGAGATTCGGGACAAGGAGCTCGCCCAGGCCTTCGATGCGCGCTTCATCGAGCTCGCGCGCGCGGTCTACGTGACGAACGACGAGCGTGCGGCCATCAAGAGGCGTATCAACACCTGCCTCGGCTCCACGATCATCGAGGAGAAATCGTACAAGCCCTATCGCGCGCCCTGAGTGCGCGTGCGAAACGCCAGGCGCGGCGAACAGCAAATGGCGAGCGGACCGGGACCGGGTCGCCCACCGCAATCTAGCCCATGAAGCGGCTCACGATGAAGTAGCCGCCGCCGAGCAGTACCGCGGTCTGCCCGAGCATTACCGTGAAGACCCATCGGACGAGTTCCGCCTTCACGGCGTGCAATTCCACGCGGATCTCGGACTTCCACTCGTACATTTCCTGCCGCAATTGCACGAGTTCCTTCCTGATGTCGGCAATGTCCGCCTTGAGTTGCACGACGTCCGCCTTGAGCTGGGCGACGTCCGCCTTGAGCTGGGCGACGTCCGCCTTGAGCTGCACGACGTCGGCCTTGAGTTGCACGACGTCGGCCTTGAGTTGCACGACGTCGGCCTTGAGCTGCACGACATCTGCCTTGAGTTGCACGACGTCGGCCTTGAGCTGGGCGACGTCCGCCTTGAGCTGGGTGACGTCGGCCTTGAGCGGGGCCAGCTCCGTGTGGAATTCGCCGCGCAGGTCGAGGAAGTCGGAGCGGCTGACCATGGCATCACGCTGCGAGGCGACCTCGAGTTCGATCGCCTGCGCCAGCGCCAGCGCCTGCCCCGAAGGCACGTTGGCACGCTCCAGCAGTTCGAGGGTCGCGTTGCGCATTGCGGCCATGGTGCGCCGGATTCGGGCGTCCGCGCCAATCCCGAAAATCTGTCATTGCACCCGAAATGCTCATCGCCGCAACGTGTATTCCGCCCCGCAGTACGGGCACTTTGCCCAGCCGGTCTGCACGATCGGCAGGTAGACGCGCGGGTGCGAATTCCACAGGTACATCTGCGGCATCGGGCAGGCGAGCGGCAAGTCCTCGGCGGTCACCTCGTACTGGTTCTGGGCGTTCGGCTGGATGAGCGGGGTCGTATTGGCCGGCATGGAACGGTTCCGCAAGGGCGTAGTCGGCATTATAGACCGGCCTCCGCACACTGGCCCGGACCCCGCATCGTCGCGTCCCAGATCGCGGTAACCGCTGCGCGCTCGTCGCGAAACTCCTCCGCGGGAACGATCGGTGGCGCGTCCGCGAGCGCGCGATGGTGGATCCGTTCCCGGTAGGCCCGATAGGCGCGCGTCAGCACATCCACGGTGGACTGCGGCACGAGATCCGCCGATGCCACCGATTCGAGCTGCCTGATCGTGTCCGGGTAGAACGCGACCGGCGGATAGTCACCGGCCCAGCGCAGCGCCCAGTACTGCGCGAGGAATTCGATATCCGCGATGCCGCCGGGGTCCTGCTTCAGGTCGATGAGCCCTGCGCCTGCGCGCGACAGCTCGCGGCGCATCCGCTCGCGCATTGCGCGCACCTCCTCGCGCAGGGTCTCGCGACGCACGGCGGAGCGCAGGATGTCGAGCCGCTCGCGCTCGAACGCCGCACAGAGTTCGGGCGCCCCTGCGACCGCCCGGGCGTGCAGCAGCGCCTGGTGCTCCCAGGTCCAGGCCTCCGAGCGCTGATAGGCCGCGAACGCCGCGATGCTGGTCACGAGCATGCCGCCCTTGCCGCTCGGTCGCAGGCGCATGTCCACCTCGTAAAGCCGGCCCGCCGCCGAATGCATGGTCAGCAGGTGCACGATGCGCTGCGCGAGCCGCACGAAAAACACCTGGTTGTCGAGCGGCTTCGCGCCGTCGGTTTCCTCGCTGCCGCCCGCCGAGTCGTGCAGGAACACGAGATCGAGGTCGGAACTGTAGCCGAGCTCGATGCCGCCCAGCTTGCCGTATCCGACGGCGCCGATGCGCACCGCACGCCGCGAGTCGCCCTCGCCGCACATGGGGGTGCCGAACTGCGCGACGATCTGCCGCCAGCCGAGATCCATGGCATGCCCGACGATCAGTTCCGCGATGTCGGTCAGCCGGTCACTGACCCGCATCACGGGCAGGCGCCCCGTAAGGTCCGCGACGGCGATGCGAAAAACGGCAGCGCGCTGGAAGTGCCGCAACGCCTCGACCTGTCGCTCCGGATCGTCGTCGACGACCTGCTGCATGCGCAGCTCGAGATCCTGTGCGAGCGCTGCGCGATCCGGCACGGCATCGAGGAGACGATCGTCGAGCAGCTCGTCGAGCAGCAGCGGGTGCGCGGCGATCTGCGCGGCGAGGAATTCCCCGTGTGCACACAGGTCGACGAGACGCCGCCGAGCCATGGGGCTCTCGTGCAGCAGCGCGAAATACACCGAGCGCGAGCCGATGGCCTCGAACACGTCGAGGACCCGTCGCAGCGTTTCCGTGGCGCCGCCGGCTGCCGCGATGTCCGCGACCACGGCGGGCATCAGCGCCCGCACGCGCTTGCGCCCCGCGGCATCGAGCCGCCGCTCGAGCATGGACGCACCGAACTCGACGAGCAGGCGCGCGGCCTGCGGTGCATCGCGGAGGCCGGCCTCCGCGAGCGTTTGCTCCATCGCGCCCGCGCCGGATCGCTCACCGGACTCCCACAGGGGCCCGAGGTCGACCGTGATCAACGGTGTCGCGCCGTCGGCATCGGCCGCGAACACGACAGCCTTGAACTGTGCCGAGACGTGTCGTCGATGCACCGCGAGAGCCGACGCCAGCGCGTCCCATGCGGGAAATCCCATCGCGGTCGCAATACGCGCGCGCGCGATGCCGTCGACCGGCAGCTCGTGCGTCTGCTCGTCCCGCAGCATCTGCAACCGGTTCTCGAGACGGCGCAGAAAGACGTATGCGTCGCGCAACCTCGCGACCGCGCCGGGCGGCAACGCGCGCCCGCTTTCGATCACCCGCAACGCTTCGAGGAGTGACGGTGTCTGCAGGCGCCGATCCTGTCCGCCGCGCACGAGTTGCAATGCCTGCACGACGAACTCGATCTCGCGGATGCCGCCGGGCCCGAGCTTGATGTTGTCCTCGAGCTCGCGTCGCTGCACCTCGCGCTCGATCAATCCCTTCATCTCGCGCAGCGATTCGAAGACGCCGAAGTCGAGGTAGCGCCGGTAGACGAAGGGTCGCACGGCATTCGCGTGGATTTCGGCATACGCGTCGGGCGCCGTGATCGCGCGCGCCTTCACCCAGGCGTAACGCTCCCACGCGCGGCCGTGGCGCAACAGGTAGTCCTCGAACGACGCGAAGCTCGCCGCGAGCGGCCCGCTGTCACCGAACGGCCGCAGCCGCATGTCGATGCGAAACACGAAGCCGTCGACCGTGCGCGCATCGAGGAGCCGGATCAGCACCTGGCCATGGCGCGTGAAGTACTCTTCGTTCGCGATCCGCCGCGCACCGTCGGTCTCCCCGTGCTCGGGGTAGAGGAACACGAGATCGATATCCGACGAGAAGTTCAGCTCGCCGCCGCCGAGCTTGCCCATGCCGACCACGACGACCGGTTGCGCAATGCCCTCTTCGCTGCGCGGCGTGCCGAAGCGTGCCGCAAGCGTGCGTGTCGCAAAGCCGCTCGCCGAGCCGACGGCGGCATCGGCGAAGGCCGACAGCGCCGCGAGCGTCTCGTCGAGATCCGCCCAGCCGGCGAGATCACGCCACGCGATGCGTACCATCTCGCGGCGGCGCCAGTGGCGGATCCACGACTGGAATTGCGCTTCGTCCACGATCGCCAGTGCGTCCTGCGCCGCACGCTCGTAGCTGGCGGACGCACCCGGGACATGAAGCACATCGCCTTCGAGCAACGACGGTATCAGCGACGGGTGCTGCAGGCACGACTCCGCGATGAAATCGCTCGCCGCGAACACGCCCGGCATCGAGGCCGCCACCTGCGGGGACGCCGCGGCCAGCGCCTGCGCCACGCCGGGCAGCGTCGCGATCTCGCGCAGCATGTCCGCCGTGCGTGCCGCGGCGGCATCGGCTGCAGACGTCGTCATCAGGTCGGCATCAGCGATAGCGGTTGCCGCCGAGATCGCTGATCTGCGCCGAATCGAAGCGGCGCTGCAGGCCGTCGATCGATGCACGCGAGAGGTAGACCTGCGCGCCCTGCGACGCGTCGATCGAGGCCACGGCGCCCTCGACGTCGCTCCCTACGATGTGGACCTTGCCGCCGGCCACCGTGATCGCCGTGCCGCTCGCCGCGATGCGGCTGTTCGTGAGGTACAGGTCGCACCCGTCCCGCACGATGAGTCCGTCACCATCGAAGGTGATGGCACGATTGTCGATGTGCATCAGGCGCTCTCCTTCGCAGATCATCGGCAGATTGCGCCGCTCCGTGCTGCCTGGCGCGCGCGCGCCGGTCGCGGGCATCGCGCCGGCCGCGGCGGCCGGTGCAGGCGCCGATGCGCTCGCAATGGAGACCCCGGGGCCCGTGATGCTGACGCGCCCGGCGTCGCGCGTCACGGTGATCCCGCTGTGCGCCACGTCTTCCGTCGCTTCCGCCACTGTGGCGGTCTCACCCGCCACCGGATTTTCCTCTGTCGCAGCGCCGGGCTCCGTCTCTGCGGAGGCTCGTTGTGCGGGCGGCGGCGCCGCGTCCTGCATCGACGTGCTGACTACGCCGGGCGGGGCCGCGACGACATCGTCCACCCCGACGGTGCGCAGCTCACCACCTGCGCGCATGCGCACCGTGAAGACGCCCTTTGGATCGACCGCCACCACGTCGAGATCCGGATTGCGCGCGAGCGCCTCGCGCGTCCATTCGATCTGCGCCTGCGCCGGCGCCGCGTCGCGCGCGCAGCCCGCCACCTGCGCCACCGCCACCGCCAGCCACAGCGCCCGATACGCGCCCGTTATACTTGACATAGTTGCCTCCCGCGCCACGGCGAGCATCGGCTGAATATACGCCGCTGCATCGCCCGCCGCGCGTCTGCCACAGCCGACAGGAGCACACATGCCGCACCGTCAACCCGCCCCGCTCGCCCTCGCCCTCTGCACGACGCTGCTGCTCGCCTGCACGCTGCCCGCCCGCTCGGCCACCACACCATCCGCCGCGGCGCTCGAGCTACTGGAGAAATCGGTCGGCTTTCGCACCGTCGAAGGCGAGGGGCAGGTGCCCGCGTATGCGGCGTACCTCGCGCAGCAACTCGAGGCCGGCGGCATTCCGAAAGCGGACATCCACATCGAACGCATCGGTGAGACCGCGACCCTGGTCGCGCGCTATCGCGGAACAGGCAGGAAGCGTCCGATGATCATTTCGGATCACATGGACGTGGTCGCAGCGCGAGCCGAGGACTGGGAACGCGACCCGTTCACCCCGGTCGTCGAGAACGGCTATCTCTACGGCCGCGGCGCCGACGACAACAAGTTCGATGTCGCGATGGTCGTCACGACGATCCGGCAATTGAAGTCCGAGGGCTTCACGCCGGACCGGGACATCATCCTCGCGTTCTCGGGCGACGAAGAGACTTCGATGAAGACGACCCGCGTGCTCGCGAAGCAGTTCCCGGACGCGGAGTTCGTGCTGAATGGCGACGGCGGCGGCGGCAGGCTCGCCTCCGACAACACGCCGCTCGTCTACGATCTGCAGGCCGGCGAGAAGACGTACGCGGATTTCGACATCACGTTCACGAACCCGGGCGGCCATTCGAGTCGACCCTCGGGCGTGAACGCGATCGCGCAGCTCGCGCGCGCGATCGACCGCATCGCCGCCTTTCACTTCCCGTACATGCGCAACGAGCTGACGCGCGCATCGCTCGAGGCGACGGGCAAGCGGACGCCCGGGCCACTTGGCGAGGCGATGCTGCGCTTCGCCGCCACCGGCGACACGGCCGCGGCCGCCGTGCTCGCCGCGCATCCGGATACCGTCGGCCAGATCGGCACGACCTGCGTGCCGACGATGCTGCGCGGCGGTCATGCGCACAATGCGCTGCCGCAGTCGGCCACGGTGTCCGTGAATTGCCGGATCTTCCCGGGGGTCAGCGTCGAAAGCGTGCGTGCCACCCTCGTCGATGTCGTCGCCGACCCCGATGCGACGGTCACGACGCTCGACGATCCGACCGCCAGCGACGCCTCGCCGCTGCGCGCCGACATCGTCGCCGCGGTCACGAAGGCCGTGCACGCACGCGCACCCGGCCTGCCGATCGTGCCGAGCATGAGCGCCGGCGCAACCGATAGCCTGCACTTTCGTGCGGCAGGGATTCCCTCGTATGGCGTGTCCGCCCTGTTCATGCGCTCGGAGGACTCCTTCGCGCATGGCCTCAATGAGCGCGTGCCGCTTGCCGCAATCGACGGCGCGCTGATCCAGTGGCGCACGCTCCTGACCGAGCTCGCGAAGTAGCAGGCCAAAAAAAGAGCCCCGCATGGCGGGGCTCGAGGCATTGCGCGGAAACGGGGGTCGATGTTCCGCGGCTTTCGGGGAGGAGTCGGCGCGATACGCCGGCTCTCCCGTAACTTGCAGCGGATAGACTACTCCACCGGCGCGAAAGTTCCCTTACGAGCAAATACGTAGGGGAAACCCAGCAAAATCATCGAAATGCGTTGACTTCGATGTAGATTCCGTTCGGGTCGAACAGGGACAGCGTCCGCAGCCGGAACACGCCCTGGCCGTCGTTGCGCGGCACCTCCCAGTCGACCGGCGCTGTGACGATCGTGGCACCCCGGGCGCGGGCGCGCTCGTGGATGCCATCGAGGTCCTTCGCCTCGACCACGAGGATCGCCTCGCCCATCGATACGCGGGTGCGGCCGGTCTTCACGGCCGTATCGAATGGCGGCTCGAGGTACTGCATGAGCCCCAGCATGCCGATGTGCGGATCTTCGGCCTTGATCAGCACGAGGTGCGCGCGCGCCCCGTGGGGCGCCGCCGGCGGGAAGCGTCCGTCGACCGACAATTCCTGGTCGTACCAGCGTGTCCAGCCGAACACTTCGACGTAAAAGTTTGCCGCCGCTTCGGCGTCCGGCACGAGAAAGGTCGTGCGCCTCAGGATCGCATCTGTCATCCGCGGAGAATACATGGTGCCGGGTTTTCGGTTGTTCGGTTATTTGCCATCCGTCCAAATAGCCGAACAACCGAAAACCCGGCACCAGCTCCCAGCTCGAAAAAAGAAGCCCCGCACGGGGCGGGGCTTCGAGGGTTGCGCGGAAACGGGGGTCGATGTTCCGCGACTTTCGAACCGGTCGTTCTTACATGTCCATGCCGCCCATGCCGCCCGGAGCCGGGTGCACATGGTCAGCTTCGTCCTTCGGCGCTTCCGCGATCATGACTTCCGTCGTGAGCAGCAGTCCCGAGACCGACGCCGCGTTCTGCAGCGCAAGACGCGTGACCTTGGTCGGATCGAGGATGCCCTCTTCGAGCATGTCACCGAACTCGTCCGTGGCGGCGTTGTAGCCGTAGGCGCCCTTGCCCGCCTTGACGGCG
>WBZY01000464.1_pt1 | contig 30674 bp, 29 predicted proteins | sample 5204191 | NCBI WGS metagenome assembly WBZY01 (sample SAMN12344363, study PRJNA552823) | activated sludge metagenome | biome: Activated sludge suspended growth; feature: Anammox Sidestream; material: Wastewater; isolation source: activated sludge from anammox sidestream of wastewater treatment...
TCGCGCTGGACCATCTTGCTGATCACCAGCGGGGGGTGCACCGGAGTCCGTCCGTCGAGCGCCAGGCTGCACAGCCCGCTCACGCCGAACACGCCGGTCATCACGCCGCCCTCAAGCTCGACCGCGCGGATATCGCGTTCCCAGCGGCCATAGTTGCTGTCGTATTTCAAGAGGCTGGCATTGGTCTCGCTGGGAACCAGGTCGTTGATGGCCACCACTTCCAGTGTGCCGCCATGCCGCTCCGAGATGGCCTTGAGGACCTGCCGTCCGATGCGCCCGAAACCGTTGATGCCAACCTTTGTCGCCACAGGAATACCCCCGTCAGCTGTCGCCGAATTCTTGGCTTCAGACTAGCGAGTTCCCCGAAACCGGGCTACCGGGCTACCGCAATTTCACCGCCGTGCCGCACGCGGCGATCATCAGCATCTGACCGCCCACGGTCTCATAGTCCACCTTCACCCCCACAACGGCGTCGGCGCCCATCTCGCGGGCGCGCTCGATCATCTCGTCAATGGCGGTGTCCCGGCCCTTTCGCAGCTCTTCTTCGTACTTCCCCGATCGCCCGCCGACGATGTTGCGGAAGCCGGCAGCGATGTCCTTGAAGACATTCACGCCGAGGATGGTTTCTCCCGCCGCCACGCCGAGGTAGCTCTCGATCGTGCGGCCTTCGATGCTTCCGGTGGTCGTTACCGTGAGGGACATGTCGTTGCCACTCCTGTCCTTTCGGCGGAGTGTAGCATCCGCGGTCACCGGGAGTGAGCCATTGGTGACAACTTGGTATATATAGCCTGAAACTATGGCAGCCCCGCCCGTTTATAGGGAGATTCCCCTAACGCGCCCGCCGGGAGGCGACGACAATCGGGTTGTAACCACGTCAGGAGTGACAGGATGAATCGGCGAATTGTGGTATGTCCGGCCTGTGAATTGCGGTTCCTCTCGGCCCGCCGCCAGACCTTCTGCCCCGGCTGCCACCAGCTTGTGGAGCCTACCGAAGCCGCGTAGAGCCCCCGGCTAGCCGGCTATCCCGAAGCGGCGGAGCGCCGCCCGGTAGTCATCGGGCGTATTGATGTCAACCTCGCAGAGGTCGTCGGCGGGAATGTCCGCAATGGTGTTCGCGTGGGCATGGAGCACGCCGCGCATCCCCTCGGTGGCGTCACTGGCGGCCATCAGCTCCTCGCGCATCGATCCCGCGACCACGACCGGGTGTCCGTGGCGCCCTGCCACCACGGGCCTCGTGACCGCGACGCCGTTTCCGCCCTGGTGCGCGACAATCAGCGCGCGAATGAACTCTGCCGGCCGGGGCTGATCGACGTTGACGATGACGATGGCCTCGGCGTCTCGCTGTACCGCCTTGGCCCCGATGCGGACCGACTCGGCCCGCCCCGAGTGAAAGTGAGGATTGTTCATCACACGGCAGTTCACACGCGCCAGCGCGCGGCGCACATCGTCGCTCCGGTGCCCGAGCACAACGATCACCTCATCCACACCCGCCTCGCGCAGCTGCTGTATCTCCCAGCAGATGAGGGGCTCTCCGCCCCAGTCGAGAAGCGCCTTCGGGCTGCCCATACGATCCGACGAACCAGCGGCCAGGATAATGCTCGAAATCATCTCTCGGTGTCCTCTCGCCTTCCGAGTCTAGGCGCGCGTCTCTCTTCGAGCGAGATGAGCCCCTTCCCCGGCAACGAACACCACTCATGGAGCTGCGTATACGACCTGTCCACCCTTGATCACGTAGCGCACCCGGGTAAGCGCTCCCAGGTTGGCCGTGGGGTCGCCGGAAACGACCAGGACGTCGGCCCGGCGCCCGGGCTCCAGCGCGCCGCGGTCTGCCATCCCCAGGAGCTCGCCAGAGGCCGAAGTCGCGAGCCTGAGAACCTGAACGGGTGACAAACCGCCGAGCTCGGAGAAGACTTCGAGCCCACCCGCCAGCTCGGCGTGCCCAACGTTCGGGATGCCGCAGTCAGTGCTTGCGATCATCCGGCAGCCCGTCTTGAGAATCCGCTGGAGAAGTTCGGAGCGCTGCCGGCGCTGCCCATCGTCCAGCCAGCGGCGGTATCCCACCGAGATCGTCTGCGAGACGATCGTGTTTGAGGCGGCGATGCGGTCGATGAGAGCGTCGTCGCGGTCCACCCCATCCGGCCCGGCAAACGAGCAGTGCTCCAGGGAATCGACTCCTGCTTCAACGGCGGCGCGGATGCCCGCCGTGCCGTGGCAATGGGCGGCCACGCGCCGGCCAAGGCGGTGTGCCTCCTCGACGATGGCACGGAGTTCGCCGGTGCTGTACTGAGCGGCGAGCGTGTTCGTGCCGCGGGTCATGGAACCGCCGGTTGCCATGACCTTGATCCAGTCGACGCCCGCCTTGACAAGCCCGCGGACCGCCTTGCGCAGCTCGAGTTCGCCGTCGGCTTCGCCCCCCATGAACCAGCAGTGGCCGCCCGTGGTGGTGATGGGTGCGCCAGATACGAGGAGGTCCGGCCCTGGTGCGAGACCACTGGCGAAGGCCTCCCGGATCTCGATGGCAAGACCGGTGGGGGCTCCCAGATCCCGGACGGTGGTGATCCCGGCCTCGAGCATGGTTCGCCCGTGGGCAACCATCCGGAGCAGCATGCGCCCGGGGGTGTCGCTGTCGAAGACTGCCCGCCAGTTGCTGGCGGCGTTGAAGCAGAGGTGCGCGTGGCCTTCGATGAGCCCCGGTAACGCCGTGCACCCGGAGATGTCGAGAGCGGTCCCGCTGGCGGCGCCGGTGCCGATGGCAGCGATCTTTCCCTCATCGACCACCACGGAGGCCTCGCGGAGCGCATCCGCCCGGCCGTCCCAGACCATGCCACCGCGCAGGGTAAGCGCCGTCACAGGGATCCTTTCCCTTGTGGCTCCCGGACCAATGCACCGGGCCCGCCCGGCGGGAAGCCCCCTACTCGCTTCATTGCAGCCGCGCTCCGGGCATCAGCGTACGGCCTCCTGACGCGAGCGGCCCCCTTCGAACGAATGGGCGATGCCGAACTCGCTGGCCAGCAGGTTCAGGAAGTCCCGCACCGGTGGCGCCATCAACCTGTCGCGGAGTACGTGCATCCCCACCTCGCGCTGGGCAGGCTGCTCCATATCACGTATTTCGACGCGCTTGAGGGTGCCCGTTGCTATTTCGCGCTCAACCGAGATGACGGGCAGGATGGCGATACCGAGCCCCGCTTCGACCATGTGCTTCGTCGTTTCCATGGAATCGAGCTCCATCACCGATTCCGGGACCACCCCCACGCGCAGGAACATGCTGTAGATGAGGCTGTGGTAGCTGGAGCTGCGAACGAAGAAGAGGAACGGCTGGCGCCCGGCCTCGGCCACCGTCACTCTCCCCTTCTGCGCAAAAGGATGCGTGGGAGACACCACCAGTGTCAGGTCGTCGTTGTACAGGTGAACCGATTCGATTTCCGGATGCTGGGTGAGCCGGGTGATAGCCGTGTGCATCTCACCCGCCAGCAGGCGTTCGATGATGTCCTCGCTGGTGTCGGCCGTCAGGTTGATATGAACGCGCGGTCGCTGCTCCCGGAACTTCTTCAGAATCCCGGGTAAGACATAAGTGGCAATGCTCGGGCTGGCGCCGATGCGGATGCTGCCAACGTCTCCATGGCGAACGGCCTCAATGGCATCGGTTCCTTCCTGGACCGCGGTGAGAGCGCGCTGAGCGTGCGGTATGAAGGCGTTACCGGCATCCGTGAGCGTGACGCTGCGGCCCGTCCGTTCGAACAGCCGTTCGCCGATTTCGCGCTCAAGCGACTGGATGCGGGCGGTTACCGAAGGCTGGGTCAGGAAGAGCGCCTCCGCGGCGCGGCTGAACGAACGGTGATGCGCCACCTGCAAGAATGCCTCTAGCTGGGCAAGTTCCACGTTTACCTCCACTGCCACCGTCTTCCGGCGGCTGGTCAATCGCTGAAGAAGTCGCTGTTCACCTGGATGAACGGCCGCCAGTCGCCGGGCAGGTCGGCATCGAAGAAGATAGCCGAAACCGGGCAGGCCGATTCGCAGGCCGCACAGTCTATGCACTGGTGCGGGTTAATGTAGTACTGGGGCGCGCCTTCGGAGGTGTGGATGCAGTCAACGGGACAGACGTCGACACACGACGCGTCCTTGACGTCGATGCACGGTTCGGCGATGACGTATGGCAAGAGCCCTACCCCCTGTCAGGCCGGCGCCACGCCCCGCTTGTAGACCACGATATCGCCTTCCACCCGTGCCTGGCAGGCGAGCCGCAGGCGCGGGTCATCGGTGGCCCTGGGTCCCCGTTGGCGGACCAGGTTCTGGCGTTCGTACCGGCCCATGGCGCTGAGACGGCCGACCCCGGAAATGACCTCCATCGCGCAGTTGGTGCACTCGCCGATGCGGTCGCAGCCAACTGGCCAGAAGAAGCCGCGCGCGCATACCGCGTCGAGCACCGTCTCTCCGCGAGGCGCGTCCACCTCGATCCCGAGAGGCTCAACCCGGATGCGAGGCATGGGTGAATCCTATCACATGCACTCACCTGGGCAGCGAGACAGCAGCTCGCCGGGACCGGCTCCGAGGCTCGCTCCAGAAGGCTCCATTGCTGACCGCGTTCCGGTGCGGCGGCTCTGGACCGTGACGCAGGATAGCGAGCACCTCGCTCCACTCGCTGGCGAACCCGACCGGCCGCCCCAGGTGCATGGCGGCGGCCTCGGCAGGCATGCTGTCCAGGAACTGGCGCCCAAAGTAGTCGAGGCTGGCCCGCGGGAGAATGACGACATCGGCTTCGAAGCCGCGCAACTGCTCAACGAAGTCGCGCCCGCAGAGCAGCCCGCTCACGTTCACGCGCTCGCCGAACACCGTGTTCGTGACGGCCTCCACGCGGACCTCGGCGCCCAACTCCTCACTGAACTCCGCCGCGACCGCATTCAACACCGGGGCGATCATCGCTCCGCATCCGATCAAGGCCCGCCTCAGCACAGGTGAAGCACCCGGCGCGTTTCGAAGCCGCCGCCGGGTCCGGCGCCAGTCTTCGAGCATCGAGCGCACCATTCCGATGCCGTTTTCATACTGAGGGTACCCCTGGTACGTGGCGGCCCCGGGAACGCGCTCGCCGGCTGCCAGGTGAAACTCGTCGCTGCACTGCACGATGGTGTGGCCGAAACGGGCGCGGAACTCCCGCTGCAAAGGGCGGACGAGACTCACTATCTCCCGGGCATAAGCGGGAGAGGGACGTTTCAGGTCAATGCCGTCGCGGCTCATCGCCCGCTCTTCCAGCTTTGGGCTTGCCCCCACCGGAACCACGGAGACGGTCTGCACCACAGGATGGAGGCCGGCCAGGTCGCGAATTGACCGCACCAGGTGCTCCCCGTCGTTCACGCCCGGGCAGAGGACTATCTGCGTGTGAGCAGAGATCCCGAGCGTGCCAAGCCGTCGAAGCTGTTCGAGGATATCAGGGGCGCGCGGGTTTCCCAGCATCTTCCGCCGCAGCGACGGCTCGGTCGCGTGCACCGAGACGTGCAGGGGGCTCAGCCGCTGCTCCTCCAGCCGGGACCAGTCGTCCTCGCCGAGGTTCGTAAGCGTCACGAAGTTCCCGTGCAGAAAGCTCAGGCGGTAGTCGTCGTCCTTCATGTAGAGGGACTTCCGCATGCCGCCGGGAAGCCCCTTCAGGAAACAGAAGAAGCAGTTGTTGTTGCAGACGATGACGCCGTCCCAGGTAGCGTGCTCGAATTCGAGGCCCAGCTCCTCATCCGGCTCCTTCTCGAAGACGACAAGATCCTCGGCGCCATTGGCCTTGAGGATGCGGATCTCGACTTCCGGCTCGGCCGCGTAGAACTGCACATCGACGATGTCCCGAGGCGTCCGGCCCGCGACCTCCACAATGGCGTCGCCGGGCTCGATTCCCGCATCGTCCGCCAGCGAGCCGGGGCGTACGCTCGAAACAACCCCGGCCGAGGGGGCGCGCTTCATCGCATCACCAGCTCCCTGATGCGCGCCTCCACATGATCGACCGAGTCGTCCGGCGTCGATGCGCCGGCGGTCAGGCCGATCCGTTCTACCCCTGCGAACCACGAAGCCTGCAATTCGTCGGCGCCCTCAATGTGGTAGGCGCGCGTTCCCTGCTCTTCGCAGACCTCTTTCAGGTGGCGCGTATTGGCGCTCTTGCGGCCCCCGACAACGACCATCACCTCAACCCGGCGCGCAAGTACGGCCGCCGCCTCCTGTTGACCGGTGGTGGCGTGGCAGAGCGTGTTCACCACATGGAGCTCGAAATTGCCGTCGCGCTGGAGCAGCATCAGGTTCGCGACGAAGCGGGCGAAGTCCTCCATCTTGTGCGTGGTCTGGGCCATCACCCCGACCTTGCTGGGGAACCCGCCCGGGAAATCCGTCACGAAACGCCGCAGGTACTCCAGGTCCGCGCTCTCGGCAATAGAGGCGTGGGATGCGCCGCCGCGATCGAACGTCCAGCCCATGATCCCCCGGACTTCCTTGTGCCCCGGGTCGCCGAAGATGACGACGTGCCAGCCCTCGCGCACGAACTTCTGTCCGTAGCGCTGAGCGCGTGTGACGATCGGGCAGGTCGTGTCCACGATCTCGAGGCCGCTTTCGCGCAGCTGGCGCACCACTCTCTCCCCCACGCCATGGGCGGTGATGGCCACCCGGCCCTGCTGCACGCGGCGCGCGGTCTCGGCGCCGATGTCCCCGTCCACCTCGTCGGGGCCGGGGAGCTGAAGCACGCCCGACCGCTCCAACCGCTCCACCACGTACGGGTTGTGGACGATCTCGCCAACGCTGAAGACCGGGGTCTCCGGTGTGGCCTCTGACTCCATGATCTGCACGGCGCGGCGAACGCCCATGCAGAAGCCCATCTCACTGGCTCGGAGGATCTGTACCATCGTCAGTCCGGGAGGAATCTCCTGATCCAGTATAGGCGCCAAGGTATTGCGCTGGTAACAGCTTGCAAATCTCCGCAAAAAGGCGCTCGGTGAGCTCGTTCACTTCCTTTTCGCCGGGCCGCCTCACCCTCTCGACTGTCATCGGCCTCCCGATCACGACCGTAAACCGCGGCCGCCGCAGGGCATTCCAGGGCCTGCCAAGCACCTCTGTCCCGGCAATCGCGCAGGGAAGGAGAGTGGCGCCCGTGCGCAGGGCAATCAGCGCCGTGCCGGGGTGGGGCTTGCCGAGCGAGCCAGTCCTGCTGCGGGTCCCCTCCGGGAACATACCGAGCACTTCTCCGCGCTTCAGGATTCGTTCGGCATTCAGCATTGCCGCTACATCGGCTTCGAAACGCCTCACGGGAAACGCGCCGTACAACCGCGGAAAGATCCCGAAGGGCCACTTGAAGAGCTCGACCTTGGCCATGTAGCGAATCCTCCGCCGCGCGACGGCTGCGGCCAGGATCGGCGGGTCGGCATTGTTCAGGTGGTTCGAGACTACGATGAGCGCGCCGCTCGGGGGGACGTTCTCCCGGCCCACGACCTTCCAGCGCGCCACTACGGTGAGAAACGCCCGCAACGAAAACGTGGCCCACCAGTAGCAGGCGGGAACGTACGTCGAGAGCTTCACGAAGCGGCGCATCGCACCTTCTCCAGGACAAGGTCCACCACGTCTTGAAGTCCCATATCGGTCGTATCCACCACAATCGCGTCGGAGGCCGCACGAAGCGGGCTTGCCGCCCGCAAGCTATCCACCGCATCCCTGCCCGCGATATCCCGATGAGCATCGCTGGTGCGCTGATTGACGCCCCAGTCGCCGGCCTGGGCCGCACGCCTCCGTGCACGCGCATCCTCGGAGGCGACCAGGTAGAACTTCAGAGGCGCATCGGGCAGGACAACGGTGCCGATGTCGCGGCCGGCCAGGACCACCGGGCCCGTGCGGGCGATTTCGCGCTGCTTGCGGACGAGCTCCTCCCTGACCCCGCGGATGGCGCTGTAGGCGCTTACGTTAGCCTCTACCTCAGGCGTGCGAAGCCATTCGGTGACGTCTTCGTGGTCCAGGAAGATAACTGTGGTTTCACCGGCCTCCACGCGCATCCCCACAGTCTCCGCCAGAAGCGTGCACGCGGTCTCATCGGTGGCCAACACGCCCTCACGAAGGGCTGCCAGCGTGAAGGCCCGGTACATCAATCCCGTATCGAGGAACGTGTACCCGAACTCCTCTGCCAGGGCATGGCCGAGGGTCGACTTGCCCGAGGCGGCCGGGCCATCGATCGCGATTGGCGAAGGGAGTCGCGAACGGTCAATCACATCGCGCGGATCGTATGCCATCGCGGGCCAACGGTTCAGGCCCGCGGCGCGGCGCCTTCGTTCGCCTCAGCCACCTTTGCCGCCGCGTAGAGGGCCTCCACCTCCTCGGGCGCGAGTTCCCGGAACGCACCCGAGCCGAGCGTCCCCAGGTGCACAGGCCCCACACGAATCCGGCGCAGGTGCAGCACGCGCCTCCCGAGCGCCTCAAGCAGGCGCCTTACCTCCCGGTTGCGCCCCTGACGCAGCACCAGCAGAACCCACTCGCCCGCCTGTACGACCTCCTCTCCGGGGCCGGGTGCAGGAGCAGCGCTACGCCGGGCCGCGGCCGCCCTGAGCCGCTCCCCGCCCTCCTCTATTCCGCGCACCAGGCGCTGCAGGTCGCGCTCGGCCAGCGGAACGTCGATTGCCACGAGGTACTCCTTCTCAACCTCGTAGCGCGGGTGGGTGAGCAGGTCCGTCAGATGGCCATCGTTCGTGAGCAGCAGCAGGCCCTCGCTGTCGCGGTCGAGCCTCCCTACGGAGTGAAGCTGCACGTCTCCGATCGGAACGAGGTCGAGCGCCGTTTCCCGGCCACGTTCATCGCGCGCGGTGGTGATGAAGCCGGCGGGCTTGTTGAGCATGAAGTACCTGTACCGGCCCTTCAGCACAGGGACTCCATCCACGGTGACCTCGTCCACGTCCGGGTCGGCGCGCGCTCCGAGGGTATCGCGAACGGTGCCATTCACGGCCACGCGCCCGGCCAGGATCATCTCCTCAGCCACTCGCCGCGAGGCCACGCCCGCGTTCGAAAGGATCTTCTGCAGCCGTTCAATCGTCACGTTTCGACCTTGGCCAGATTCCTGGAGCAGCCCGCCGGGCGAGGCTCCCCAGGCCGAACAGCCCCACGCCCGCCATTCCTCCCAGCAGAACCCACGGTACCGCACTCGAGCCATTGCCGCGCTCCACGTCCACCGCCGCTCCTGCAGCCGCTGTCCCGGGTGTCGCGGAAGCGCCTTCACCCCGGGGACTCACCGTTTCTGTACCAGTGTGCACGGTCTGCGCGCCGAACACGTTTGGTTCGCCGGGAGAAGGGCGGTCCGTTAAGGCCCAGTTCATCTCGCTCCGGTTGGCGGCCGGGTCTAGAACTCCGATCGTCTTTCCCGTGCCAGGAGCGGGCGGGGGCGGCTCGAACACTGTCGTGTCGTCGCCGTAGGAGATGGTGTCAACCGCTTCACTATCGGGGCCAAGCAGGCGCACCCTGTCGCCCGTGTTATTGAGGCCGCTACCGATCTCTCCATCCACAACCCGCAAGACCACAATGCTCGCAGGCAGCCCGGCCGACTTACCGGCAACCACGACATAACTGCCCGCACCAAGGATATAGGCGGGGAGGGTGTCCAGACTGTTCGCGTCTCCAATCCGCCATCCACCAAGGTCGACGGCCTCGACCCCGGCGTTCACCAGCTCCACCCATTCGTAGGCGCTGTCGCGGCCCGGCTCGGGAGGGTCGCTCATGATCTCCGAGATACGCACGGGCATCGCACCCGGTGACCCGGACACCGCCCCGGCTACCCTGCCCCCGGCAGGACCGCCTTCTTGCGCGAAGGTTCCGCGAGTGGGCGACGGGGCGCCGGCCGTTGCCGGGTTCGCCACCGTTGCGGTGGCCGTAGGTGTGAGGGTGGCCTCCGGGCCCTGCGGCGCCGTCTCGGCGAGCTCCACCGCGTCGAACGCGGCCATGCAATGGCCCCCGGGACGAAGCATGAGGCGCACGCGAACGGAATTCGCCCCCGCGGGCGCCCGGGCGGTCACCGAGAGCAGCGCCCAGTTGCGGCCCGGCGCCGTCTCGCTGTCGGCGCTGTCGATCGCCGTCCCGCTTCCGTCCTCGCTCTCGTACCACGTGAGCCGCAGGAAGACCTCGCCCGACCCGACGGACATTCGCCCCATGGCCGTGGACCGGTACCAGGCGCCGGGGCGCACGCGCACGGCCTGGTACAGCCACTTCGTCGATGTGGTCTCCGACGTGAGGGTGGCCGCGTAGGAGCCTTCAAACGCGGCGCCTTCGAGGCCATTCTCGCCACCGTACTTGCTCCAGTAATGGGGCTTGCCTTCGGCGGCCAGCTCGAATCCTCCGTTCACCAGTTCCCACGTGCTGTCGCCTGCGCTCTGCCCGGCCGGACGCGTCGGGGTCGACGTGGGCAAGGGGGTAGGCGTCTTCGTCGGCGTTCCTATCTTGACCCCTCCGCTCCCGCCTCCCCCGGAGGGCGCGGTTGCTGTTCGTGTGGCCGTTGCTGACTTGGTTGCTGAGGCCCCCGCTGTTGAGGTGCCAGCCGGGCTGGCCTGTGCCGTGTTCGACGTGGACGGCACACCGGTGGGGGACTCGCCCGGTTCGGTGGCGGTGGCCGCTGGCCCGGTCGGAGTGCTGGTTGGCTCTGGCGTTGCGGTTGGTTCGGGTGCTGCGGCCATAATCAACGAGGCCTGGTCGGCAAGGCCTTCAACCGTTGCACCGCCACCCGGCAGGAACTCGATAACGAAGACCACCCACTCCGCCCCTGCGGGCGCCACCGCTGCCACCAGGCGGGACGCGTAGCTGCTCCCCACTGCCGTGTCCTGCGAGGTGTAGGGCATGCCGGCTTGAGAGAAGCCGCCATCCTCGAAGGCCAGCTTCAGGCGGGCCCGCGTTCCGGGGTCGCCCGCTACATGGACCGAGGCCTCGTAGAGGGCGCCCTCCTGGACCTGGACGCGCTGCCAAACGCCCACGATGTCAGGCCCGGAGACGCGCACCGCCTTCCCATCGACGGTGTTCGCGGCCTCCTCCGAGGCCGGCCCACCGTCTACGTGCCACGAGGCAGGGACACCCGCGGCCCAGCTCTCGAACCCGGCGTTGGCCAGCAGCTCCGTTGCCCTGGCCCCGCGCGGCGCAAGGGACAGCGCCAGTGCTCCGAGCACGAAGGGGATGAGAAGCGCCGGCAGCCAGGTCCGCCCCATCGCGGGCGAGATACTAACAGCTTCGATGGGGCGCGTACATCATGCTCGCCTGCTGGTTATCGGCAGGCTACCTTGCAATGAGCGGTGCTCCCGAAAGGTGCGAGCCCGCGTCCACGATCAGGAACTCGCCCGTGATAAGGTCCGCGCCCTCAACGAACCAGACCGCGGCCTGGGCCATATCTTCCGGCGTGCCGGCCTTGCGCAGGGGTGTGGTGCGCTCTTGCGCGGCGAGAGCGGCCTCATACACGGCGTCGCCCAGCCCGCCCCGCAGCCAGCGGCCCTGGATGAACCCGGGGCACACTGTATTGACGCGTATCTCCGGGCCCAGCGCACGAGCGAGGGAAAGCGTCATCGTGTTCAGCGCGCCCTTCGACGCCGTGTAGGCGATGGAGCTGCCGATCCCCATCACACCGGCAATCGACGAGATGTTGACAATGGCTCCACGCCCGGCAGCTTTCATGTGGGGCGTGACCGCACGCGTCATCTGGAAGGGGCCGATGACGTTCACGGCGTAGATGCGCTGGAAGTCCTCAGCCGAAAGGCCCTCGAGGTTCGCGTGGTCCATGAAGGAAGTGGTCCCGGCATTATTGATGAGCGCGTCAATGCGGCCCCATTTCGCCATCGTTTCTGCCGCGATGCGGCGGCAGTCGGCATCACTGGCGACGTCGGCCTTGCAGAGCAGGGTCTCCACGCCCAGGCCACGGCAGGCGGCCTCGGTCTCCTTCGCCTCCGCCTCGCTCCGCGTGTAGTTGATAACCACGTTGCAGCCCCTGGCCGCGAGCATCTTCGCGCACGCCGCGCCAACGCCCGTGGCCGACCCGGTAATGATTGTGGCGCCACCTTTGATATCCATTCGCCGATCGCCTCCTTTGGTAATGGCGAAAGTCTACGTCCTGCGGCCGAATGACTCATTCAAAGGCGCCTTAACGAATTGCTTTCCTCGTGGTTTGGCCGCTAGCGGGGTGCGTTCGTATACTGCCAACAATGGCGCGAAGCGCGTTCAGCCCTGCCGCTTCGCCCCCCGAAACGAGGTTTCGACACAGTGCCCAAGCAAAAGAAACGGGAGCAGCAGCACCTGCGCCAGGCGCCGGTGCGCCGCCGCACCTACAGCGCCGGCGGGAGCGCCCCGGCCGAGAAGTTCCGGCCCGGCTTTCCCATGAACCTGCTCGCGAACGTGAAGGTGTTCTACATCATTGGCGCCGCCATCATGATTGGCGGGGTCCTGATCGCGGCGGTTGCCCAGTCCTCCAGCGCCGACCCTTCGGTTCCCGACGCTACCGCCACGCCCACCGTTGATCCCAGCGCTTCCCCCGTGGCCAGCGAAACACCGGCCACTTCACCGACCCCGGACCCGCGCGTCTTCACCCAGGCGGAACAGGTGATTGACGCCGCCACCAAGCAGTACACCGCCACCATCAAGACCGACAAGGGCGACATTGTGCTCAAGCTTCGCGCCGATGTGGCCCCCAACACCGTGAACAGCTTTGTCTTCCTGGCCCAGAAGGGGTATTTCGACGGACTCACCTTCCACCGGGTTGAGCCGAACTTCGTGGTCCAGGGCGGCGACCCCAAGGGGAACGGCACGGGCGGCCCCGGCTACACCACGAAGGACGAGCCGAACGAAATCAAGAACACGCGCGGCACGGTCTCCATGGCCAAGGTCTCGGGTTCGGGCCAGTTCGGAAGCCAGTTCTTCATCAACCTGAAGAACAACGTTGGCCTCGACTTCGACAGCAAGGGCGGCGAGAAGTTCTACCCGTTCGCCGAAGTTACGAGCGGCATGGACGTCGTTGACAGGCTCGCAAAGGGTGACGTGATGCGTTCGGTCACGATCACCGAATCGCCGAAGTAACGGGCGAAGCTGTCAGCGCGCGGCGGTGAGGATGCGAGTCCTGCCCGCGAGGCTCTCCATCATCGCGAGAGCATCCTCGACGTGCCGTCCGCCGGAGACGTGCACACTCTGCACATAGCGCCCGTTTGGCGCGAAGACTGCGTAGAGCTCGACGTCCGGACCTGGGCCGTTTGCGGCAATGCGGAAAGCGCGGGCCCCGGCAGGCAGCGCCGGTGCGGTGGTGAGGGGCACCTCTTCCGCCTCCCGCTGCCCCCGCGGGAGCCACGTCATGGCCGTGGTCGCAAGCTTCCCGGGCTCAGCCCTCAGCTCGCGCACAAACCGCCCCGCCTCGGCCTCGCTCCCGAACTCCAGCGCCTGGCAGAGTGCCTGCGCCGGGAGATCGAACGGCGGCCGGCCAACCTGCTCCTCCCAGTAGCTGAACCTGCCACCGCGCAGTCCCGCCAACCGTAGCTCGCGCGCTCGCCCGCCGGCATCGTCTGCGAGGTCTGCGAGGTTGCGCACCGAGACCTCCCCTTCCGTGAGGAGATGGAACTCCCCGCCGAGGTCGTTTGTATTGCACGCCATCTCGGCAGGGACGCCAACAGCGCCCTCATCGCCACTGCCGCAGGCGGCCAGCAGCGCCAGCGCAGCGCCCAACCAGAGGCGGCTAATCGCGCCTGGCCGGCGGATTGACACCAATGAGTCCATGTCGAACGGAATAGCGCTCCACCAGCACGATGAGGCCGAGGAACGGCAGAAAGGCGAGTGCCGCGGCGCCCGCCCAGAGCCATTCGGGAACCAGGGCCAGGAGGATGGCGACAGCGGCCGTCAACCCCATCCCGATGACGGAAAGGATCCGGGCCGCAACCACAAACGGAGAAATGCCCGTGTTCACAACGGCAACCTCTCTGCTGATCTTGCCGTGACCGCTTGCCCGCGGTCCAGTCGCGACTTGACCACGGCCCGTTCTGCCACGAAGAATGCCATTCCCAGCCCGGTCCTGGAGGGAGGCCAGACTTGCCAATCCCCGATTCGCTCCCAGGGTTTGACGAACTGCCGGTGGCCGAGGGCGCGCCACCTCAATCCGGCTGGTGGCTGTTCGGCCGGGAAGACCAGGTGGGCCTGTTCAACCTCCAGACGCCCGAGCGGATAGCCGCCGCCGCGAAGCTCGTCGAGCGCGGCGCGATGTTCCCGCTCAACTGGGAGATGGAGCTCCCATCGCCACCGCTCTACGGGCGCGGAGCCGTCCGGCAGACGATCTTCCGCAACCCCAACGGCCACGATGATGCGCTCGACAACTTCTTCCCGCAGGCCAGCTCTCAGTGGGACAGCCTGGTGCACGTCGGCCACCCCCAGCACGGGTTCTACAACGGCGTCACCCCGGCGGAAGTGACCGGCCAGCCCGGGACACGCGGCGGCATCGAACACTGGGCCCGCCGCGGGATTGCAGGCAGGGGCGTGCTCCTCGATGTGGCGCGCTTCCTGGAGTCGCAAGGCCGCCCAATCGACGCCGGCGACAGGGTCACAATCCCGGTAGAGGACCTCGAGGCCTGCCGGGCCGCACAGGGTGTGAATATCCGCCCGGGCGACGTGCTCATCGTGCGAACCGGATGGATAGCCTGGTATTTGCGGCAGGACGCCGCAACCCGCAGGCACATCTCCTTCCCGGCGAACCTGAAAGCCCCCGGGCTGGCCGCCGGTGAAACGATGGCGCGTTACCTGTGGGACCTCCACGTGGTCGCCGCGTGCAGCGATTGCCCGGCCCTGGAAGCGTGGCCGCCGCAGCCCGAGGCGGGGGGCTTCCTGCACTGGTACCTCATTGGTCTCTTTGGCATGGCCATCGGTGAGCTCTGGTACCTTGAGGCTCTTGCCGAGGACTGCGCCCGCGACGGCCGCTACGAGTTCTTCTTCACCTCGGCCCCCCTGAACAAGCTTGGTGGGGTCGGCTCGCCACCGAACGCTATCGCCTTCAAGTGACTGCCGCTGGCCTGCGGGGTCAGCAGACCCAGTGCCGGATGAGGCCGTTGTGCCCGGCGCAGGCGAGCTCGTAGCTGCCGAGCTGGGCGACCACCATGAAAACGGCCAGGAACGTGGCGAAGAGCGTCGCATAGGCCGTCCCCATGCCGTTCAGCCACTTGCCAACGATGAAGCCAAGGACCAGCGCTGCCGCGAGCAAGGCCATGTGCAGCACGAGGTAGATCTCATCGCGGTCGCTTGCTGTCCTGCCTGTCTCCAGCCGTGAGTAGTCCAGCGTAGCCCGCATTAGCGCCAGGTAGCTGGCTGCCAGCACAACGAGCGACGCCAGCGCAACAACGAGCTGCACACCGAAGGCCCTGGCCGGCCTGCGCCTTCGCACCATCGTGCCGAGGAATCTAAGCGGCGAGACCGTCGCCCCGCAAGAACCCCCGTGTCAGGCGGTCGCCGTCTCGAGGAGTGAGATCACCTCATCGACCGTGGCCACCCGCCAGCCGGCCCACGTTTCGCCCTTTTGCCACTCCAGGTAGCGGTCGCGTGCGGCTGCTCGGGCCTCCTTGATCTCGTCTTCGCTGGGCTCGTGGCCAAGCTGGCGCGCGATGCCTTCAGGCGAAGTGTCGCCCAGCACGTCACGCGTCTGGTGGATCTGCTGGTTCGCAAGGGCGGGCCGCTCGATGAAGTGGCAGAGTTCGCGCTGGTCCCGGTCGTAGAAGACGAACACGGGGATTGACTCGAACTCCCCGTCCTTGAGGTACTCGGCGATCATGTCGCGGTTCTGGTCGCGCTCGAACATGCGAAGCTCCACGCCCAGGCTCTCCGCAATGCGCTGGGCAACCCCCAGCCCGCGGTAGACATCGGGGCACCAGTCCTCGCCAATGACCACCATGCGATGGGGGCCACCCGGCTTCGCGGCCAGCGCCTGGAGGGCTGCGCCCTGCGCGGATGTCACAACTGTGCCTTCGTAGTTGCGCTCAAACAGGTCACGATTGCGAGTGCCGCTGTCGAGGTACTCCTGGAACGTCTTGCCCTTCGCAAAGCGCTCAACTGTGATCACGGAACCTGTTGCCTGGGCCATCTGCTCCTCCTTCGGAAACGTACGAGTTGTAACCCCAGCCTACGCTGCTGGCGCCGCCGCAAACAACCGGCTAGGGGGCGTTCGCGGCCTTGGCTTCGTCCCAGAGGGCGTCCAGCCCGGCCAGGTCAAGGTCCTTCAAGTCCACACCCCGGCCGGCCGCCAGCTCCTCCACCGTCCGGAACCGGCGCCGGAACTTCTCATTGGCGCCCCGGAGCGCCTGCTCGGCATCGACACCCATCCTCTGTCCGATGTTCGCCAGCACGAACAGGATGTCTCCGAACTCGTCTTCGCGCTCGTCCACGCTACCGGCGCGGGCGAACTCCTCGACCTCTTCCACCAGTTTCGCCAGGGGACCGTCAACGTCCGGCCAGTCGAAACCGATGCGCCGCGCCCGCCCCTGGATCGACTGCGAAGCGGCAAGGGCGGGCAGCGTTGCCGGGACCCCGTCCAGTATCGACGTGCCGGGTTTCTCCGCCTTCTTGAGCGCTTCCCACGACTGCCAAACTTCCTCGGCCGTCTTTGCCGTGGCTTCGCCGAAAACGTGCGGGTGGCGCCGGATCAGCTTCCGCGCAATGTGTTCCGCGACATCGGCGAAGGTGAACCGGCCGAGTCGATTGGCCACGGCAGCGTGCATAAGCACCTGCAGCAGCAGGTCACCGAGCTCCTCCGCCAGCCTCTCCGGTGCGTCAGAGTCGATTGCCTCCAGCGTCTCGTAGCTTTCCTCGAGCAGGTGTGGTCGCAGTGATTCATGCGTCTGCTCCCGATCCCACGGGCAGCCATCGGGCGCGTGCAGGCGTTCGACCACGGCGTAGAGCCCATCGAATCGTCTCAAGTCCTCGATTGCCTCAAGCGCGGGGACGTAAACCGTGTCGAGGTAGCCCAGCGGGCGGTGGTCCAGCTCTGAAAGGGGCACTCCACGTACAGACTCGTCGCGGGTTCCGAGGGCAGACAGCACGGTGACCGGGTGCTCCGCGGGGTAGATGTCGAGCAGGGCGAGCTTGAGCGCGGTGGCCACCTCGCGGCTGTACACCTGGCTCACAAGCGCCGGGCGCTGCGCATCGATGCGCAGGTCAAGGGCGTCGCAAAGCTGGATGCCACCAAGGTCCATCCGCAGCGCCACCGCCGCCACATCCACGTAGGCAAGGCCGGGGTGGATGGTGACCTCAACGCCTGCGCTGACGGCCTGCGCCATGAGCTCACTGACGCTGCGCTCGGCCACGAGCGGGTGTCCCGGGACCGCGTACACCACATTCCCCCCGGCAGCAGCGTCCAGCACCCGGCGGGCGATGGCGGCGTAGACATCCTCGAAGGAGGCGCCCGCAGCGTAGAGGTCGTCGCAATCCCGGAATTGTTGGCCCGGGTCAACCTCGGCAATGCACGGGTGATGGCGCGTGCGCAGGATGACCGGCATGCCGCTGCCCAGGAGCTGCCGCACCTCGATGGTGAGCAAATCCGCCGGCCCGGGGCCGAGCCCCGCGACGTGAATAGCCATGCGGCGAGTATAGGCCCGGTGGGCTCTTATGCCCCGCGCTGGCGCAGCGCCCGCTCGTACACCTCAACATAACGCTTGGCCGAAGGTCCCCACGACATGTCAGCCTGCATCCCGTTCGCCTGCAGTTGGCGCCACAGCGGCAGGTCATCGAATGCTGCCCGGGCGCGCTCGAACGCCGCCAGTAGCGCCCCGGGTGCGAAGTCGTCGAAAAGGAAGCCGGTGGCGTTCTCCGCGTTCTCTTGCGGGTCCACGATCGTGTCGGCGAGGCCGCCCGTCCGGCGCCCGATGGGGATGCTCCCGTATCGCATGGCGATGAGCTGGCCGAGCCCGCAAGGCTCGAACCGCGAGGGCATGAGAAACATGTCGGAACCTGCGTAGATGCGGCGTGCCAGGCCTTCATCAAAATCGTCGACCAGCCTCACCCTTCCCGGATACGTGGCCTCAAGCGCGCGCAGGGCTGTGGCAAGCGCGTCGTCGCCCTGCCCCAGGACCACCAGCTCGGCGCCCCGGGCGATCATGGCCGGCGCCGCCTCGATCACAAGGTCAATCCCCTTCTGCTCTGTGAGGCGGGTCACCATCCCCAGCAGGGGCCCTGCGGCCGGCTCAAGACCGGCCGCGGCCCGCAGGGCGCCCGTGTTCGAAGCCCGTTTGTCGATGGTTCGGGCACCAAACCGGGCAGCGATGCGAGTATCGGTGGCGGGGTCGTAGGCGGCGAAGCTCAGTCCATTGAGTATCCCCACGAGTGAATCGCCCCGCAGGCGCAGGAGGCGGTCCAGCCCTTCGCCCGACTCGGGAGAAAGGATCTCCCGGGCGTATGCCGGGCTCACGGTGGTCACGAAATCGCTGTAGTAGATGCCCTGGGCCAGGTAGTCATTGAAGTCGTCAGGGCCGCGGTAGCGCAGGTTGTGAATGGTCAGCACCGATGCGGTTCCCCGCAGGGCCGGGTGGCTCCAGGCAAAGTTCCGCAGGGCAAAGGCCAGCGGAGCCGTGTGCCAGTCGTTCAGGTGGAGGATCTCGGGTATCCATGCCTTCTCCCGCAGGGCCGTTCCCACCACCCGGCAGAAGAAGCGGTAGCGCAGCAGGTCGTCCGGGTCGCCATAGACGCCTGGCCTCCCGAAATAGTGCGGCTGGTGTACGAGCGTCACGGGCACGCCGCCGTGGCCTGGCACGGTCGCGAGCTCCACGGTTCGCATGCCGGCAAAGTCCGGTACCTGTAGAAACTGGCGGTCGTCAGCGGCCCGGAACACGTCCATGGCGCTGGCGTGGCAGGGCGTGATCACCCGCACGTCGTGGCCCATCGCTGCCAGCGCTGCGGGAAGGGCAGCGGCAACATCGGCCAGCCCGCCAACCTTTGAAAAAGGGTCGGCCTCGGCCGACACGAAGAGGACCCTCACGTGGTCCCGTCCATGAACAGCAGCCTTTCGATCTGCCAGCGGGCCTCGTTGGCGGCGGCGATCCGCCAGGCGGCCTCACGTTTCACGACATCCGAGGCGGCGCCCAGAGTGACTGCCTTCATGGCGTTCATGGCGACTTCGTTCAAGAGCAAGAAGCCGCGGTGCACCATGGTCACGTCCCACATCGGGCGGCGGCTGGCCCACCAGAACTGGCAGCTGTGGAGCGCGGGTTGGAGGCGGTTCTCCGCGACGTTCAGGAACTTCTGGGCCGGCTCGCGCTCCGAATAGTGCCTGGCGATGGCCAACAGGTCGAGGCAGTGCCCGACGTACTCCCACTGCAGGTCATGGAGGCGGTTGCCGGGCGAGTGCCAGAGGGGATACGGGTTCCGGGCCGCAATATCGTCGCGAGTCGTGCTCCACGAAGATGCAAGGGGCTCGATCACGGGGCCATCCGGGAAGAGCGAGGGCAGTTCGCTCGGCATCACCATCGTTACGCGGGTCGTGCGGCGCCGTTCGTCTCGGAGAGGCGCGCTCTGCTGCGCGGCGATCCCTTCGAAGGCCGCCCCCAGGAATTCGCGCTCCCAGCCGCGGATGTGGTGCCCGTAGGTCTCGGCGTCCATGGCCGTGACCACATAGGTGTCCTCCCCGGCGCCGGCCCGGGCAAGGTCTTCGATGAAATGGCCGGCATCGGTCTCACGGAAGGAGATACGGTTGCTGCGCACATCGTCACGGAAGAGGACGTGCACGTTCCGCCCGTTGGCCGGGGCGCGGCAGACGACGTTGAGGGGCCATTCCCCGGGGCTCGCAACCCCGCTGAGAATCACCCAGTCGTGTCCCGCCGCGGCGATGGCGAGCATGATGTCGCTGCTGTAGCACATCTCGGGGGGGAAGAATCCGCGCGGTCTCCACGCCTCCCCGAAAGCCCGGCGGTTCGTGCGCGCGTTGTCGGCGATGGAGCGCACGCGCTCACCCTGCGGTATCAGCGGCAGGATGGGATGGAACTTCCCGCTGCCGACGAACTCCACCTGGCCGCGTTCCCCGAGTTCGCGGAGCCCGGCGGTAATGTCGCCCATGCCGTGCTCTTCCAGCAGCTCCGTGAGCACGCCGTTCATGTTGATGGCCAGCTTCGCCCCGGGGTGCTCCTTGAGCACCGCCAGCAGCGGCCGGTATGACTCATCCGCCACCCGTCGCAGCACCTCGTGGGTTTGCGTCGGCGGCTGATAGAAATGGAGGAGCTGAGCCCAGTAGGTCATCGGCGTTGGCGTCCGGTTTGGATCAACCTCTCACCACTGGTGTCGGCTGCACGGGGGAATAGCGACATGGGTCGATTGCCGGGAAGGGGTTGTCCAGTTCGCCTATTTCCGCCGCAAGCCGGTCTCCCTCCGGGTCACCTGACTCGATGGCGCTGGCAAGGCAGTCGAATCGCTCCGCATGGCTGCGGAAGCGTTCGATCGCGTAGTCGTGGGCCTGCCCGGTGGTCATCAGGAACTGCCAGTCCGATGACTGTAGCAGCAGCAGTTCGCGCGCCAGCTGGCGGGTGGCGGGCGTCGATGTGCCCAGCAGGGCGCGGGCGCGCTCCTGCCGGACGCCGATCTCAGGCCACGTCCAGGCGGTCTCGCTGTTCATCCATGTCCCGTGGTCTCCACCGGCGCCCCACGAGCCCTCCGGCAGCTCGATCATTTCGCGAGGCGGGTGTGACGTGACGAAGTCGCCCGCAGACACCAGCTCAATCTCAGGGTTGGCGGCGAGGTGGCGCAGCGTGGCTTCCAGCCAGTCCACCCCCTCGAGCCACCAGTGCCCGAAGAGTTCCGTGTCGTAGGCGCTGAGGACGATACCGCCGTTGCCGCCACCTTCCCCATAGGCATCGATCTCGCTCTGCACCACGCCGGCGAAGTGGCCAGCATGACGCAGAGCAACGTCACGTGCGACCGCGGGGTCGTATTCGGCCTTTTCGCCCAGGTCCACGCCGGCGCCGGTAACCCGCCAGTAGTGAAGGCCGGTTTCGTCATCCTTCTTGTGGAATTCGCGGTAGGCCGGGTCGCCCGGGTAGCCGTGCGCTGCCGACCAGACCTGCATCCCGGTGCGCTCGTTCCGGCCCATGACCGCCACCTGCGAGTGCCCAACCATGTAGGCGCGGAAAGTTGTCCCCCCTCGGGCCGGGCCCTCCGCCATGTGTGAAGAAACGTAGTGCGATTCGGGGTATGGCCCGTGCATTCCTCCCCGGGCCTTGCCCCGTGCGAGCCCGCCTGTCACCAGGTGCGTCTCGGAGAAGAACACGCGGATTCCCGCACCCTGGAGGAACTGCTCCAGGCCTGGCCGGTAGGCGCACTCGGGGAGCCAGAACGAGCGCGGCGCCCGGCCGAAGTTCCGGATGTGGGAGGCGACGCCTGTCTCCACCTGGAAGCGCACGGCGGCGTCATCGCCCAGCAGAGGGAGGTACCCGTGCGTGGCGGCCGAGGTGGCCACCTCGATGTGCCCGGCGTCCTCCAGCTCCGCCAGCGCGCCTATCACGTCGCCCGATATCTCATCTTCGAAGAAGGCCTGGATTGCCCGGTAGCGGTCCCGGTGGAAGTCGGCGGTGGTGCAGCGTAGTCCCGGTGCATCGCTGAAGCGCCTGGAATCCGACTCGGCGCCTTCGATGCGCTCCCTGAGGTAGGTCCGGAAGTGCGCCTGTACCAGCGGGTCACGCAGCTGCTCTGCCAGGATGGGCGTGATGTTGATAGTCACGCCGAGCGAGCCCTTGCAGTCCGGGCCTGCCCGGCGAAAGGCACGCACCAGCGGCAGGTAGCATTCGAGCATGGCTTCGTGGAGCCACTCCTCCCCGTGCGGCCAGCGGCCCGCGAGCCGGCAATAGGGCAGGTGCGTATGCAGGACAAACGTGGCAAATCCGCGGCTCATTCAGCCCTCCTTCACGCCCAGCGGGCGAGGCCCGGCAGAAAAGGATCATGCAGGTCGGGGTGCCTGGGGGTGAGGCGAATGGCATACCCCATCCTCCCTCCGGTCCCTGCCACGAACGTACCAGCAAACCGGCAAGACCCATCTTCGCGCATCTCCTGGAAAGCCAGTGGCGCCATGCCCGCGATTTCGATCTCTCCGTTCCGCAGCACCGGACCGTAGGCAACTTCGAGTTGCACATCCTCATGGCGAAGGACCCCAAAGTGCGCCTGCACCGTTACGGTCACAGGCGCGTTCGATGAAGGCACCCCCGCCAGGTCGTCCTCCACGGAAAGGACTTTCACCGCCGGCCAGCCTGCCGCCATCCGCGACAGCCATGCGGCCAGGTCGCGCGCCGGGCGCAATCCATCCTCCCGCAGTCTGTGCCACGAGGCCGCAGCGGAGGAATACGCCCCCCTGGCGTATTCGCCCACCATGCGGTTTGTATTGAACCGGGGTGCGAGCGCCATGATCGACTGCTTCATCCATTCCACCCAGCGCACAGGCAAGCCGTCGGCATCGCGCTCGTAGAAGGCCGGGGCAATCTCCTGCTCCAGCAGGTCGTAGATTGATTCGGCATCGATCGAGTCCTGCACCTCGGGGTCGTCGTCGCCTCGGTCGCGGCCGATTGCCCAGCCCAGCCCGGGCCTGTAGGCCTCCGCCCACCAGCCATCAAGGACGCTGAAGTTGAGCACGCCATTGGCCGCCGCCTTCATGCCGCTGGTCCCGCTCGCTTCGAGCGGTCGCAGGGGCGTGTTCAGCCAGACATCCGAACCATGGACAAGCGCACGCGCCAGTTCGAGGTCGTAACGCTCCAGCAGCACCAGCCGGTCACGGAACTCTGGTTTCCGGCTCATCTCCACAACTTCACGGATGAGCTGCTTCGCGGGTTCATCCCTTGGGTGCGCCTTTCCCGCAAAGATGATCTGCATGGGCCGCTCGGGGTGGTTTACCAGGCGGGCCAGGCGCTCAGGGTTGCGAAAGAGCAGGGTCGCCCGTTTGTAGCCGGCGAAGCGCCGGGCGAAACCGATAGTGAGCACCCCCGGGTCAAGCACCTGACCCCACATCTCGGAAGTTCCCGCCAGCCCCAGCCGCACGGAGCTGTCGCGGTGCTGCGTCCGGGCGCGATTGATGAGCCGCTCGCGCTGCCGTTCGTGCACCTCCCAGAGCTCCTGGTTGGGCACTGCGCTGAGTTGCTCCCATGGCCGGGGCTCATCGGGCTCGCTCCGCCAGCCTGCTCCGATGTAGCGGTCGAACAGGTTTCCCATCTCGTGCGAAACCCAGGTGGGCAAGTGCACGCCGTTGGTGATCGAGTCGATGGGCACCTGCTCGATTGGCAGGTCCGGCCACGACGATGCCCATAGCCTGCGCGAAACGGTGCGGTGAACTTTCGAAACACCGTTCCGGAAACCGCTCAGCCGGAGACCAAGCAGGGCCATCGAGAATGGCTCGTGGTCATCGGCCGGGTGCGTCCTTCCAAGCCCGATGAAGGAATGGTCGTCGAGGCCCATGCTCGTGTAGTAGTGGCCGAGGTGCTTGCGCACCAGGTCGGGCGGAAACAGGTCGATCCCGGCAGCGACGGCCGTGTGCGTTGTGAAAACGGTGGCCGCGGAGACCGGCAGGCGAGCCTCATTGAAGCTTGCGCCGGTCTCCTCCATGAGCGAGCGGATGCGGTCGACACCCAGGAGCGCGGAGTGCCCTTCGTTCATATGGCAGACCGCGGGACGGAGGCCCATGGCGGTGAGAGCGCGGATGCCGCCAATTCCCAGCAGCATCTCCTGCTGAATGCGCGTCTCCAGGTCTCCACCGTAGAGGCGGCTGGAGATTGTCCTGTCGGCAGGCTGATTCGCTTCCAGGTTGGAATCGAGCAGGAAGAGAGGGGTGCGCCCCACTTCCATCCGCCACACGCCCGCCAGCACGTCGCGGGAGTCGAAGGGGACCTTCACGGTGAGCGGCTCACCATGGCTATCGCGCACCCGGCGTACCGCCTGGCTGGCCACGTCGATGTCCTGGTACTCCTCGCGTTGCCAGCCGTCGGGGCCAAGCACCTGCCGGAAGTACTCCTGCTGGTAGAGCAGGCCCACACCCACCAGGGGGAGGCCAAGGTCACTGGCCGACTTGAGGTGGTCCCCGGCGAGCACGCCAAGGCCCCCGGAATAGTTCGGGAGGCTCTCAGCCAGGGCGAATTCAAGCGAGAAGTAGGCGATCACCTCCGTCTCGCTCGTGCCCGGGACCAGCAGGCGGGGCGCGCCGGCCATGTATTCGCCGAACGCCTCTGCCACTTCCCGTAGCTGAAGCAGGAACCCGTTATCCTTCGCCAGCCGCGCCAGTTCCTCGGCGGGAATCGTCTGCAGGAGATGCACCGGGTTGTGTCCGCAGGCCTCCCAGCGTTCGCGGTCCATTCTCTGGAAGAGCGCGGCGGCGCCTGTATTCCACGTCCAGTAGAGGTTGCCTGCGAGAGTGCGCAGTGGCTCAAGCTCGGGCGGCAGTGCGGGTTCAACGCGGAAGGTTCGCAGCGCGCGGACGGGCATGGCGCCATTGTAACGGGGAACGCGCTAGGCCCCATGGCGCTCCATCCCGGCGCGGCCGCGCATTGTCCGCACACCCTGTGCGTGCGATCATTCACACCCCGGGGCGCAGTGCTTCGCGCCCGATGGAGCTCCAGAGCATGCCCCGCCCGCCACATCACATTCGCGCCGTACTCTTCGACATCGGCGACACGCTGTGGCATTCGCGTGCCGCTCCCCCTCCGGGTGAATTCCGCCGCCTGGCGGCCGGCCGTGCGGCGGCTGCACTCCGCGAGTTCGGCATCCATCACGAAGACCCTTCGCTCGTCGCTCGCACCGCGTGGGTGGCCATGGAAGAGGCGATGCGCACCGCGCGCGCCACCGATTATGCCGAGCCGGACTACGGACTCGTGTCACAGCGGGCGCTCGCGGGAATCGGCCTCGACCTGTCGCGCGAGGAGGCGGCCGCTCTCCTCGAATCCACCTACATCTCCGGGATCGAGGGTGGCAAGGCCCCCTTCGCCGATGCCCTGAGCACGCTCACGGAGCTCCGTCGCCGGGGATTCCGGCTGGCTACTGTCACCAACCGTGCGTTTGGTGGAGAGCGCTTCCGCACCGACCTGCGGGACGCCGGCCTCGACATTGGCTGGGATGCGGAAGCGGTTTCCGTCGAGGTGGGCTTCCTCAAACCGCACCCGGCTATCTTCGAGTACGCTCTTCACCGCCTGGGCATTCCCCCTGGAGAGGCGCTCATGGTTGGGAACTCCCTGGCCGAAGACGTCCTCGGAGCCCAGCAGATGGGTATCCCGGCCGCATGGCGGCGCTCGGCCCCCGATGCCGAAGGGGTTACCCCGGACTACGTTTTCGATGAGCTGGCCGAACTGCTCGGCCTGCCCATCCTCGCGGGGCCTGGCTGATGGCAGGTGAGCAACGCACCTGGGGCGGCCGCTTCGAGGGTGATATGGACTCGCTCACGCGCGATTACACCGCCGGGAGCGACCGGGACCTGTACGAACACGACATCGCGGGCTCCATTGCGCACGCTCGCATGCTTGGCCGCCGGGGCATCATCCCTGCTGCCGATGCCGATGCCATCGTGCGAGGCCTGGACGAAGTCCTTCAGGAGTTCCGCGCCGGCAGGGTCGTTTGGCGCCCCGAGCTGGAAGATATCCACACCCACGTGGAGGCCCTCCTCCGGGAGAGGATCGGCGAAGCGGCCGGCCGCCTGCACACCGCCCGGTCCCGCAACGACCAGGTCGCTCTCCTCAACCGGCTGCTCGTCCGGGAGCGCTGCGATCGGCTGATCAAGGCCTCGGAGGGCCTTACCTCGGCGCTCTGCGACCTTGCCGAAGAGCACGCCGCAGACCCGATGCCGGGCTACACCCACGTCCAGCGCGCCCAGCCCGTGACGCTGGGGCACCATCTCCTGGCCTATGGCGAGATGTTCCTGCGCGACCGCGACCGCTTCCGCGATTGCCGGGGGCGGACCAATGTGCTGCCCCTTGGCTCAGGCGCGCTGGCGGGCTCGCCCTACCCGCTGGACCGCCACATGGTTGCCAAGGAGCTTGGCTTCGACGCCATCTCACGCAACAGCCTTGATGCCACTTCGGACCGCGACTTCATCGCCGAGTTCCTGGCGGCCTGCGCCATCACGCAGATGCACCTCTCCCGCTTCGCGGAGGAGATCGTCCTCTGGGCCAGCGCCGAGTTCGGCTTCGTGCGCCTCCCCGACGCCTTCGCCACCGGGTCGAGCATGATGCCGCAGAAGAAGAACGCCGATGTCGCCGAACTCGCCCGCGGACGCACCGGCCGGGTCTACGGAGAGCTGATCAGCATGCTCGTGAATCTCAAGGGCCTGCCGCTCGCCTACAACCGCGACCTCCAGGAAGACAAGACAGCGGTGCTGAACGCGGCAGCGGTGGTTGAGCCGAGCCTTGTTATCTTCGCGGCCATGGTGCCGGCCCTGGAGTTCGAGCTCCCCCGGATGCGCGAGGCGGCGGGGCAGTCCTTCTCGCTTGCCACCGATGTAGCGGACTACCTCGTCAAGAAGGGCATGCCCTTCCGCGAGGCCCACAGCGTGGTAGGACAGCTCGTGAAGGAGTGCGAGGCACGCGGGTGCGAGCTTAACCAGCTCCCCCTGGCCGTGTATCGCGCTGCCAGCGGCCTCTTCGAGCCTGACATCCTCGCCCTGGACGTGGACGCCGCCCTGGCCGCCAGGGATCTCCCCGGCGGAACCGCCCCGCGGCAGGTTCTTCTCGCCGCCAAGCAGCTGCGCGCCGCACTCTGACCGGCAGCGGTCACGTGATCGCGTCGAAGATCTGCATCCCGCCAACGATGCCGGCCCCGGCTGCCGCCAGCTGAAGCAGGAACCAGAACCATTTCGTGCGTGTGCTCAAGCGCCCTCCTCGAGCACGCGCTCCTTCGCGGCGCTGAATTCCTCGTCGGTAAGCGCTCCGGACCGGTGCAACTCGGAGAGCCGTTCAAGCGCGGCAACCAACGAGGTTTCGCCTGAACTCCCCATCCGGTCGCCGGGCGGGCCCGGGTCGTACGTGGGCTCCACGAGCACGACAGGCTCTTTGCGTGGGCGCTGGTAGCCCGGGTAAGGATACTCGGGCCTGGCGGGCAGAGGGAGGATGGCCCGCGCCAGGGGTTTCGCAAAGGCGACCAGCGGCACACCGCCCATCGCGACGAACACGACGCCGCAGACGAGCCAGCCCCAGGCGAGCTCGCCTGTTCCCGGGGGGTCTATCCCAAACTCGAGGAAGTTCCAGCCAAGGGAGAGAAAGAGGGCCGGCCAACCCAGCCATGCCCAGGCCGGGACACCGTACTTCGCTGTAGCCCAGATATAGACGAAGAGGGCGATGACACCGCCGAAGATCCCGCCCATGGCGGCCAGCGGAACACCCTCCGGGCACGGCCGGACGGGAATGTGGACCCCATCGCTGCCACAGGAACCGCCGATCTCCATGATGCTGCGCATCGCCAGGAAGAGCAGCGTGATGCCACAAACGACGGCCGCGAGTGACATAAACACCGTGAGCGACGCGGCTACGCCCGCCCGTGGGGTCCGCGCCGACTCAGTACCGATCACGGTTGCGGATCGTAGCAGCGATCCGGATTGGGTCCATGAGGAGGGGCTGCTGCCGCCGGAGCGCAGAATTGCAGCCATAGCCAATGGGCCACTCCGAGACCATGCAGCAAGAGCGCAGGCGCAGGCGCCGGGCCCTCGGACCCGGCACGCGCGCGGCCCACGGGGCGCCGTCAGTCCTGGATTAGCTTCACAAGCTCACGCGTGGCTTCGGCGGCAGCCACGACCTTCGCCCGTTCTTCTGCAGTGAGAGGAAGCTCGAACGTGCGCTGGATGCCGCCTTCACCGAGCTGGCACACCGTCCCCGACGAGACGTCGCGGATACCGTACTCGCCCTTGTGGTACACGGAGCACGGCATCAGGCGGCGCTGGTCGAGCAGGATCGCCTCGGCCATGGCCACGGTGGCGGCCGACGGCGCGTAGTAGGCGCTGCCCGTCTTGTAGAGCTCCGTGATCTCCGCGCCGCCGCGCATTGCGCGAGCCACGATCTCCTGTACGCGGTCCGGGGGCAACAGGTCGGTGAGAGGCACCCCACCCACGCGCGTCTGGCTGACGACGGGAACCATGGTCGTGTCGGTGTGGCCGCCAATGACGTAGCCGTGCACATCCACGGGCGAGACCCCCAGCGCATCGGCCACGAAGTGCCGGTAGCGGGCACTGTCGAGCATGCCACCCTGGCCGATGATCCGTTCGCGCGGGAATCCGCTTGCTTTCAGGGCGACGTGACACATCGCGTCCATGGGGTTGGCGAAGATGATGATGGCCGCGTTGGGGGAGTTCCTGGCGGCCTCCGAGATCTTGGCCCTGACGATGGCGGCGTTGTTGTTCAGAAGCTCTTCGCGGCTCATCCCCGGCTTGCGGGGCGCGCCTGCCGTGCAGATGACGACATCTGAGTTGCGCGTCTCTTCCCAGCCGTCGGTGGCGGAGATGCGGTGACTGAAGCCTTCCCACGGCGCTGCCTGTGATTCATCGAGCGCCTTGCCGAAGTGCATGGTTCCCGCAAACTGCGGGTCATCCTGCAGGACAACGTCGCAGATATCGCGTTCGACCAGGCGCTGCGCCATCGCGCCGCCGGTCATCCCTGCGCCGATAATCGTGACCTTCTTGCGGGCCATTCGTTTCCCCTCGGACGGAATTGTGCTTTGGGCAGGGTATCATGGGGCCAGCCAACGAACCCGCGTCGCGCCTCTTCCTAACGTCTATCAGCCGTCCGCTATACGCTGATCCCGTGGACCAGTCCCACATCCGCAACTTCTGCATCATCGCCCACATTGACCACGGGAAGTCGACCCTGGCCGATCGTCTCCTCGAGCGCACGGGCACGGTCAGCCGCCGCGAGATGGCCGAGCAGCTGCTCGACTCCATGGACCTCGAGCGCGAAAAGGGCATCACCATCAAGGCTGCCGCCGCCCGCATGACCTACGCCGCGGCCGACGGCCAGGCATACGAGTACAACCTCATCGATACGCCCGGCCACGTCGACTTCGCCTACGAAGTCTCTCGCTCCCTGGCGGCCTGCGAAGGCGCCCTCCTGGTCGTGGATGCATCGCAGGGGATCGAGGCGCAGACCCTGGCCAATGTGTACCTTGCGATGAACCAGGACCTGCGGCTCATTCCCGTGGTCAATAAGATCGACCTCCCCCACGCCGAGCCAGAGCGAGTTGCTCACGAGCTCGAGCGCGTGGTTGGCTTCGATCGCGACGAAGTCATCTTCGCCAGCGCCAAAGAGGGCACCGGCATCGATGAGATCCTGGAGGCCATCCACCAGCGCATTCCCCGGCCCGCTGGAGACCCGCATGCGCCGCTAAGAGCCCTGATCTTCGATTCGAAATACGACGCCTACAAGGGCGTGGTTGCCCACGTGCGCGTGTTCGAGGGCGCCATGGAAGGACGGAAGAGCCTCGCTCTCATGCAGACAGGCTCCTCCTTTGAACCGCTCGAATACGGGATCTTCAGCCCCCAGATGCGCCCTCTCCCCGCGCTCGGCTGTGGCGAAGTCGGCTATGTCGCCACCGGCCTGAAGGACGTCGCCGAATGCCGTGTGGGCGACACGATTACCCTCGCTTCGGGCCCTGCCGGCGAGCCCCTGCCCGGCTACCGCCAGTCCAAGCCCATGGTGTTCGCGGGCATCTACCCTACGGATTCCGACCAGTACCAGGAGTTGCGCGAAGCGCTGGCCCGGCTGAGCCTGAACGACGCCTCGCTGGTCTACGAGCCCGAATCGTCGGTGGCCCTCGGGTTCGGCTTTCGCTGTGGCTTCCTGGGTCTCCTGCACCTGGAGATCGTGGCCGAGCGCCTGGAACGGGAGTACGGCCTCCGGTTGCTCACGACTGCTCCCAGCGTCGAGTACGAAGTCACCACCACCGGCGGCGAAGAGATTGTGGTCGACAACCCGGCGGCGCTCCCCGACCCCTCGAAGACCGCGGAGATCCGCGAGCCGTGGGCACGAATCGATGTGATCACCCCCAGCCGCTTTATCGGCCAGGTGATGGAGCTGGTGACCACCCGCCGCGGCCAGTTCGTGCGCATGGAGTACCTGGAGGCGGAGAGCGACCTTGCCCCCGGCGAGGCCCGGGTGATGCTCGAGTACGACATCCCCATGGCGGAGATCCTGGTGGACTTCTACGATCAGTTGAAGGGCTCAACGAGCGGTTACGCCAGCCTTGACTATCACGTGAGCGAGTACCGGGCCGCAAACCTGGTGAAGGTCGATATTCTCGTCAACGGCGTCGCGGTCGATGCCCTCTCCCTCATTACCCATAGCGCCAACGCCCACCGCGAAGGCCGCCAGCTTGTGGCAAAGCTTCGCGACCTCATTCCGCGCCAGATGTTCGAAGTCCCCCTGCAAGCTGCCGTTGGCGGCCGTATCATTGCGCGCGAGACGATCCGGGCCATGCGCAAGAACGTCCTCGCCAAGTGCTACGGCGGCGACATCACCCGCAAGCGGAAGCTGCTCGAAAAGCAGGCCGAGGGGAAGAAGCGCATGAAGCGGGTCGGCAATGTCGAGATCCCGCAGGAGGCGTTCATGGCCGTCCTGCGGCTACGCGGTGAATAGGAGCAACCGGGATGTCCATCAAGGCGTTTGTCCTCATCGTTGTCGACCCCGCGAAGACGATTGACGTCTTCAACAAGCTCAGGGCAGTGCAGGGGATTAGCGAGGTCTACCAGGTGATGGGGCCGTACGACATCGTCTGCGAGA
>WBZY01000468.1_pt1 | contig 30528 bp, 37 predicted proteins | sample 5204191 | NCBI WGS metagenome assembly WBZY01 (sample SAMN12344363, study PRJNA552823) | activated sludge metagenome | biome: Activated sludge suspended growth; feature: Anammox Sidestream; material: Wastewater; isolation source: activated sludge from anammox sidestream of wastewater treatment...
GGAGTAGTCTACGATCCGCTAAGTCTTTGAAAAACCAAGTCCGGCGTGTTTGGTAGTACATGAGCGCAATCATGTACCGCTGCTCCGAAGGCAGGGGTCACTGGTTCGAATCCAGTCGGGCGCGCCAATTTCCCTTGCAGATGCGGGATTCGGAACAGTGGCCATCGGTGATCGGGCCGGATGCGAAGCAGCCACCCTCCGATCCGCGCCCTCCGTCGAATCACCCCGCTTCCGCTATTTCTCGAATCGCGCCTCTCGATGCCACCGCAGGTAAGTCGGATGCGGCCGCAATTCCCGCCTCTCCGGAACACGGATCTTCCTGCCCTCCTGAACCAGGGGCACCAGCTCCGCAGAAACTCCTTTCTTCGCGACCAGCAGCCGGAACGAATCGTCGACTGAAATCAGCCCACGGTCGAACATCCAGTGCACCGTCGCGGTCAGGGCGAGGCCGTTGCGCACCGTGTCTGGCCCGTGCGCCTCAACGGCCTGGATGTGGGCGGCCTGCACTTCCGGTCTTCCTCCACCATTGAGCAGACAAAGCCCGGTCACGGCGCAGGTATTCCCGTAGGCCTCGCGGACATGCCGCCGAAACGCTTCGTCGCGGAAGGGGCGGTTGACGACCTGCGCTATCAACGGTCTTTCCACGGACTCGGGCGCTGGATCGCTGGCGCAGTCCGCGATTTCCCAAGGTTGCAGCTCCCGCTCGAAGCCCTGCGCCACGATGTAGTCGAACTCCAGGTAGTCGGACAGATAAGCGTAATAGTGGTCGGGTTGCTGTTCGTCAGGTTCGATGCGTACTACCCGCGCCATCGCGAAATAGGACTGGCGACCTGTGCTGCTGGAAACACCTTCGGTCCGTCGAGGCTCGTAATAGAGTACCCAGTCACCTACCGCCTGCTCGACGACCCGCAAATAGGTTTTCGGAAAGTGGTATCGGATTTCGGGCTGGTCGTCGTACTCGGAACTGGCAGAGTAGGTGAAGACTGCGTTCGGCATGTCGTGCGCTTACCTCAAGAGGGCAACTGGGCCTTTTGCCCCGACTTGTTCCATCAACGTCGCAAGTTTCCATCCGCACAGACACATGAACGCCTGGTCCAGCAATTCCTTGCCCGCTTCATCGGCCGAGAGGTAGACGTTCGCCAATCTCTCGGATTGATCGTAGTCGTCATTCGCTATCGCATCGAATATTTGGGAAACGAGCTGACTATATTGGTCGCTCATAGGCGCCACCCTCGCGCGAAGATCTCCAGAAACAGGATTTGCCCCTGCCGGCAAATCGTACCCCGTGGTGGGTGCAATAATGGCTCCATTCTTGGAGCGCCTCCAGGTCGGAGTTTCCGGCTACCCGAAAGCTGCGAGGCACGCGCGACAGATCCCGACTGTCCGGTCGACCGTCGCACGCGCCTCGGCGCCCCATTGCAGGTCCTGCGGAACAACGAGTACATCATCGATGATGGCTTGGGCATCACCGGCACGCAGGCCGGAGAGCGTCGCCAGCCCCACGAAGTCAGAGCGGCGCAAGCGCTCGTCCTTGCCCCCCAGCTTCAACGCCATGCGGTCATGGAGCAGACCCGGGAATACGCGCGTGGTAAGTGTGTCGTAGACCGGCGCGAGGCCCACCGTCCGGAACGCGCGGTCGCCGCTGTACCCGGTCTTCAGGAGCGCGATGTTCTTCAGGTGCATGTCGCCATCGGCTATCAGCCATGCAAACAAGACGCGGCGCAGCAGCGTGAGCAGATCCTCGTCGGGAGAAGTCGACAACGCGCGTACTGCCCTCGCCACGCGCTCGATGGTTCCCGTGTACTTCTCGTGAGGCTCGAGGTCCAGTACCGAGCACATGTCCTCCATCGCCAGCCATCGGGGATCGCCGGCCCGTTCACGAATGTCGAAACGCTCCACGACCAATGCCGGCGACATGCCGTCCGGCATGCGCAGGAGAACGGCATCCGGCACGGTGAGACCGACACCGCGAGCCAGTGTCAGCCCGATCCACTCGACCAGCGGCAGCGACTCGAATCCGCTTGTTCCGGCGGGCTTGAGGATGTGCGTGAATGGCAACTCGACGCTCGGAGAAAGCCTTCCCTCCGCATCAAGGTGCATGGGAGCTTTGATCTGCACGCCGGAGAGGCGGGGCGTCTCCGCACTTTCAAACAGCGCGGCGAGCCGGTGCTCGAAATCCCCCTCGATGGTGCTTCTTCCCGGGCCCGCGTAGGTTCCCGTGAAGAGGCCGTCCGCGCTGAATCGCGCCAGCCTGTTCACGAGAAGATCGGCGGGAAGCCGCGCCAGTTCCTCCGGCGTTGCCGCGACAGTAATGCTCGACATGTAGCGCCTGCCGGAACGCAGGAGCGCGCGCTCGTTGCTGCCGTCCTTCAGCACGGATTTCAGCCAGCCTTCCGGCAGCAACGACACGATGAAGGGCGGCAGCTTTCCGGGCACCGTCTGGCGCACGATCTGCGGCAGCGCCGGTTCCTCCTGCTTCGCCGACCAGCGCCACTCGAAACCGTCGTGCGCCAGCATGCCGATGGTGCGCCCATGCCACGCCACGTGGAGATCGAACGCCGCCTCGTTCCTTGCGGTATGCCCCGTAGGTCGATGCAACAGGAACTTCTCGGCCCCCTCGCCTTCCCGATACCACCCGTTCTCGCGCGCGAGCGCCCACACGGCATCGCTGGCCGCCTTGGGATTGCCGTACTCCTCGACGAGACGTGCCGCTATCGCCTCGCGCATGTCCGTATCGATCGAGGCGGCGTGTTCACTGCGCAGGCGGAAGGCTTCTAGGAACCGCTGGCGAAGGGCCGAGACGGAAACACCAAATTCCCCCATGCTGTCCGCCACGATGGCATTGGCCACCGACGGGTGCGCTGGCGCCTTGTTCTGGACGATCTCCAGGGAGCGCATCCGCGTGCGCTGGACACGCCGCCCGGACAGGTACAGGCGGCCATCGCGGTTGGGCCCGAGCAGAACGGCGCTCGCGCCGGACAGGTATGCATTGGGATACAGGTAGCGGGCAATCCGGACGGCGTGCATCAGGACCGTCCGGTCGATGTCGTCATCCGCATCTACATAGACGCCCCGCATGAGCTGGACGAGCTTCCCTGTCCCCGCCAGGTAGTGACTGCGGGTCTTGTCGATCGTCTCACCGACCAGCCGGAGGGGCATTATCTAACTTTTACGTGTTTCAGATACGCGAAAGTTAGTCTATAAAGTCCCGCAGTGCAACAGTCTTGTATACCTCTACAAACTCCATATAATGAGCGCACACTCATTGAGTGCATGCTCATTTAAATGCCAACCTCAACCTCGACCCCCACACGACGAACCCGCCAGCGCGAAGCGACGCGCCACCAGCTGATCCAGGCCGGCCTGCGCGTGGTCGCCGCCGAAGGCTTCGCCGGCGCGAGCACGGCCGCGATCGCGCGGGCCACGGGCAAGGCGCACGGCACGGTCTTCGTCCACTTCCCGACGCGCAACGCGCTGGTCGCCGAGCTCGTGGCCGAGGTCGGGCGCGCGATGTCCGCGCAGCTCGCCGCGAGCGCGGACGGCGAGCCCGCGCTCGCCGCGGTGCTGGATGCGCACCTCGCCGCGCTCGCGGCGCACGAGCCGCTCTACGCGCGCGTGCTGTCCGAAGCGTCGACACTGCCGGCGGCCGCGCGCGCGCAGGTCTTCGCGCTGCAGTCGGGAATCGCGTTTCGCCTGCGCGAAGCGTGGATGCGCGCGCGCGCGCAAGGCACGGTGCGCAACCTCGACCCCGTCGTGCTCGGCAACATCTGGATCAGCCTCACCAACCACTACCTGATGAATCGCGACCTGTTCGCGCCGGGCGGCAGCGTGATCGCGAAATGCGGCGCGGACCTCAAGGCGCAGCTGCTCGAGCTCATTCACACCTGACAAGGAGTCATCATGACCACGGAGCACTGTCGATCCTGCGGTTCCTGCGGCTTCCCGATGCGCGATCCAGGGGACTTCGCGGGAGGTGATCCCGATGCCGGGTATTGCAGCACATGCGCCGATGCATCAGGCACGCTCAGGCCTTACGACGAAGTGGTGCAGGCAAACGCCGAGTATCTCGTGCGGCAGCAAGGCATCGACCTGCGGGCCGCACGCGAGCTGGCGCGCGCGCTGCTCGCGAGCATGCCCGCCTGGCAGGAGCGCCCATGACACGCGCTCCCGCCACGAGGCTCCCGGCCACGCTCACCCTGCTGCTGGCGCCCGCGGTGCACGCCGCCGCCGTCCCTGCGCCGGACATTGCCGAAGTGCAGCTGCGAACCATCAATCATCGCGTGATCCACGCATTGGCCCTGCCTGATCGCGGCTTCATTGACAGGCTGGCCGCAACGGACTTCCTGCTGACCGACGTATCGGGTAACTGGCTCGCGCGCCGGCGACATCCCGCGCGGCTGCATGCGCCCTGGCTACGCGGTGACGTCTCGTACGACGAAGTGGAGGTGCGCCTGTTCGGCCCGATCGCGCTGGTGCACGGCGTATTCGAGTCGCACGGCGAAGGTCATACGGCGAAGCGCGTGCGCTACACGGATGTATACCACTGGGGCGGCTCGCGATGGCAGCTTGTCAATGCGCAGTACACGGCACTGCGCGACGGCGTCGCGCGCCGGATCCACCAGGGCAGGGTACCGGCCCATGCGCCCTGGCAGGGCAAGGACCCGGCGGGCGATGACCTGGCGGTTCTGCGCCAGCTCAACGAGAGCTACGTACGCGCTTTTCGCGAAGCGGATGTCGCATGGTATGACGCCCATCTCGCGCCCGACTTCGTCGTCGTGAACAACGATGGCTCGTACCACGACCGGGCGCGGGCGCTCGCGGAGTTCGCCGAGCCTTACTTCGCCACCTATATGCGCTCGTTCCCTGTCGACAAGGTGCGTATCCGCCGCTTCGGTGACGTTGCGCTCATCCATGCGGAGAATGCCTACGAGCGCAAGGACCGGCGCCGTGGCGTGAACCGCTACACTGACGTCTGGCGCAAACACGCAGACGGCCGCTGGCTGTGCATCGCCGCGCACATCACGACCTACAAGCCACCGGCCTGAAGCAACGGCAGCACGCTATCATGCGGCACCGGCTGGAGAGACTCACCGATGCTGCCCACCGAAGTGCGCTGGCGTTCGCGCGACGGCCTGACCCTTTTTGCGCGCGACCATTCGCCCGGCGAGGCGTCCGGCCCAGCGGACGCCGCGCCGCGCCTGCCCGTCGTCTGCATCCCCGGTCTCACACGCAACTCGCTCGATTTCGACCAGGTCGCGCCCTGGATCGCGAACCTCGGCCGGCGCGTACTCGCGGTCGATCTGCGTGGCCGCGGCGAATCGGATCGCGACCCGGATCCGCGCCACTACCAGCCGCCTGTCTACGCTGATGATCTTGCCGCGCTGCTCGCGGAGCTCGCGATCCCGCGCGCGATCCTCCTCGGCACCTCGCTCGGCGGCCTCGTTTCGATGGCCTTCGCCGTGCGCCATCCACGCCTGCTCGCTGGCGCAGTACTGAACGATGTCGGGCCCGAGATCGATCCGGCAGGGGCAGCGCGCATCCGGAGCTACGTCGGCAAAGCGCCGCCGATCGAAAGCTGGGAAGGCGCCGTCGCCTACGCGAAGTTGATCAATGGGGCGGCACTGCCACACTATTCCGAGGCCGACTGGGACGCGATGGCGCGCCGCATGTTCCGCCGAAGCGCAGCGGGCCCGCCGCAGCTCAACTACGACCCGGGAATCCTGCGGCCCGCGGGCCCGCTCAGGATGCGCATCGCGCAGTGGCTCGCCTGGGTCGCCTTCCGGAAGCTGGCGCGCGATCGCCCGCTGCTCCTGCTGCGCGGCGCCCTGAGCGACATCCTCGCGCCCCGTACCGTCGCGCGGATGCGCCGTGCCGCGCCCGCCATGCACTACGCGGAAATTCCGGATGTCGGTCACGCGCCGATGCTCTCGGAACCTGCGGCGCGGACGGCGCTGCAGGCGTTTCTCGCTGCGGCGCCATAGCGGCCCGCGGCTTGTATATAATGGGGGGATCGTGAGCAAACAAGACTCGCACTTCATCAACGTGTTCGGCCTCGTCCTCGGCATCCTGATCGCCATCGGGATCGTGCTGTTCGGGGTCGCCCGCGCGGTCGGCAATTCGACCCAGCGCAAGGAAGTACAGCAGGAAGATCTCTACGTGAAGGCCGTCGAGGCACGCGTGGCGCCGCCTGTGCGCGTCGCCGTGGCCGGCGCCGACAATGCGGCGCTCGCAATCGAGGCGCCGACGACGAGCGCCGCCCCGACGATGTCGATCCCGGCGGACGGCGTCGCCCTGTACGACGCCGCCTGTCACACCTGCCACGGCCCCGGAATCGCCGGCGCACCGAAGATCGGCGACAAGGTTGCCTGGGCGCCCCGCATCGCGCAGGGCACCGCTACGCTCTACAAACATGCCATCGAGGGCTTCACCGGCCAGCACGGCGTGATGCCGCCCAAGGGTGGTCGCACCGACCTGCCCGATGCCCTGATCGAGCAAGGCGTCGATTACATGGTCGGCCAGTCGCGATAGGGCCGATCGGCCGCTAGCGAGTTCCTTCTTCCCATCCCCGCCGCAGCTGGATCGCTTCGGCGAGATGCTCCGGCGCGATGCGCTCGCACGCGCCGAGATCGGCGATCGTGCGTGCGACCCGCAGGATCCGGTGCTGACTGCGTGCCGACAACGCGAGCTGTCGCCGGCTTGCTGCCATGAGCGAGTTGCCCGCGGGGGTCAGTGCGCAGTGAACGGCGAGCTCGCGCACCGCAAGCTGCGAATTGAGCCTGCCGGCCCGCTCCAGCTGGCGCGCACGCGCGGTGGCCACGATGCGAGCGAGTGCCGCACTCGAGGCCTCATCGGCTGCCGGCTCATCGCACACCGAATCGGTTACCCGCGATACGGTGACCCGCAGGTCGAGCCGGTCGAGCAGCGGACCCGAGAGGCGACCGCGATAGCGTCCCACATCTCCCGGCGTGCAGTGGCAGCGTCCCGATTCATCACCCAGATAACCGCAAGGGCAAGGATTCATCGCTGCAACGAACTGGAAGCGCGCAGGGTATTCAAACTCGAATGCGGCCCGCGTGATCGCAATCCGGCCGTTCTCGAGCGGCTCGCGCAGACTCTCGAGCACACGCCGGTCGAACTCGGGCAGCTCATCGAGAAACAGCACACCGAGATGCGCGAGCGTGACTTCGCCCGGGCGCGCACGCGACCCGCCACCCACGATCGAATGAGCCGACGCCGTGTGGTGCGGGCTGCGAAACGGCCGACGCCCCCAGTTCACGCGCTCGACGATGCGCCCGCCGACCGAAGCGATGGTGGCGACTTCGAGAGCCTCTGCCGGCGCAAGTGGCGGGAGGAGCCCCGGGAGGCGCTGCGCGAGCATGGTCTTGCCACTGCCGGGCGGGCCGACGAGCAGCACGCTGTGCGAGCCCGCAGCCGCAACAGTGAGCGCACGCTTCGCCACGCACTGCCCACGCACGTCACGCAGGTCGAGCCCGGATACGGCATCGCTCGCGGTTGCCTCAGCGCTCGCGACCTGCGCCGGAAGCGTGCTTGCATCCCGCGGGACTTTCGCGGGTCGCTGACAGGCGGTCGCGTCACCGGCGATCCAGTCACACACCTCACGCAGATGCGCCGCGCCCGCGACGCGCGGCGCAGCCATGGCCGCTTCCCAGGCGTTGGCCTTCGGCACGACGATGTCGTGGCCCACCACTGCCGCACGGGCGGCTGCCGGCAACAATCCGTGCACGGCACGCAATTCGCCGCCGAGGCCGAGTTCGCCGTAGAGCTCGCAGGCCTCGAGAGCCCGCCCGACGCGCAACTGATGTGACGCGAGCAGGATGCCGATCGCGATCGGCAGGTCGTAGCGGCCGCCCTCTTTCGGGAGGTCCGCCGGCGCGAGATTGACGGTGATGCGCCCGGCCGGCAGATCATATCCGCAACAGGCGAGTGCCGCGCGCACGCGCTCACGGCTCTCTCGCACGGCCGCCGCAGGAAGCCCCACTATCGTGAAATTCGGCAACCCTGCGCCGAGGTGTACTTCGACCTCGACGAGCGGCGCGCCGAGCCCCACCTGCGCGCGGCAAGCGACGCGTGCGACATCGGTCGTGTCAGCCGTCGCCACCGGACGCGCGGCCCTCGAGCGCGGCCACCTGCGCTTCGAGGGTCTCGAGTTTCGCCCGGGTGCGCTCGAGCACGCGGGTCTGCGCGTCGAATTCGTCGCGCGTCACGAGGTCGAGACGCGCGAGGTTGGCGCGCAAGACTGCGCGGAAGTTCGTTTCGAGATCGCGCTGCAGCGTGCGCACCCCGGCAGGGAGCGACTCCAGCAGGCGCTTCGCAAGTTCGTCGAGCTGAATGCGATCCATGTTGCCCTCAATTGACGCACCGGTTTTCCGCGCGGCTCCAAAACAGTGCATGAACGGTGCCGCGGACCGCGAAGGCTGCGCTTTTTCGTGCCTGGCCGGGCTGGCACGAAAGCTGCAGATCGTTCGCGTGACCGGCCAAGGATACGCGCGAGGCGCTCAGGGGTCTGCACGCATTTCCCGCCGGAATTGCCGGAAACACGAGGATGTCGAACTTGGGAGTCGCCGCATGCGGATAATTCGGATCGTTTCAGCCATGGTCGCGCCGCTCGCGACGCTGCCGCTCGTCGCGTTGGCACAGGACGCGCCCCCGCCCGTACCCGACAAGGCCGATACCGCATGGATGATGGTCTCGACCCTGCTCGTGATCCTGATGGCGGCTCCCGGGCTCGCGCTCTTCTACGGCGGCATGGTGCGCGCAAAGAACATGCTGTCCGTGCTGATGCAGGTATTCGTCGTCTTCTCGCTGGTCGTCGTGCTCTGGATGGTCTACGGCTACAGCCTTGCCTTCACGGGCACCGGACAATGGATCGGCGGCCTCGAGCGCCTCTTCCTCGCGGGAATCACGCCGGCATCGACCGCCGCGACTTTCACCGACGGCGTCGTGATCCCCGAATTCGTGTTCGTCGCCTTCCAGGCGACCTTCGCCGCGATCACCGCCTGCCTGATCGTGGGCTCGTTCGCCGAGCGCGTGAAGTTCTCCGCCGTGCTGATCTTCATGGTGGTCTGGTTCACCTTCTGCTACCTGCCGATTGCGCGCATGGTCTGGTACGGCGAGGGCTTCATGTTCAAGCGGGGCGCGCTCGATTTCGCGGGCGGTACCGTGGTGCACATCAATGCAGGCGTTGCAGGCCTCGTGGGTGCGCTGGTCGTCGGCAAGCGCATCGGCTATGGCACTGTCGCCATGGCTCCGCACAACCTGCCGATGGTGATGATCGGCGCCTCGCTCCTGTGGGTCGGCTGGTTCGGCTTCAATGTCGGCTCGAACCTCGAGGCAAGCCCGCTCACCGGTCTCGTATTCATCAACACGTTCGTGGCAACGGCTGCGGCGGTCATGGCGTGGACGATCGGCGAGTGGATCCATCGCGGCCAGCCAACCATGCTTGGCGCCGCGTCGGGCGCCGTCGCAGGTCTGGTGGCCATCACGCCCTCCTGCGGCTACGTGGGCGTCGGAGGCGCGCTCATCCTCGGATTGCTCGCTGGCTTCGCGTGTCTGTGGGCCGTCGCAAGATTCAAGGTATGGGCAGGCTACGACGACTCCCTCGACGTGTTCGGGGTGCACGCGGTCGGCGGCATCGTCGGTGCCATCCTCTCGGGCGTGCTCGTGTCACCGGCTCTCGGCGGCACCGGCCTCGACGGCTATCACATGGGTCACCAGGTGTGGACGCAGACACTCGGCGTGTTGATCACGGTTGGCTGGAGCGCACTCGTCGCGTTCATCGGCTACAAGATCGCCGACCTCACCGTGGGCCTGCGCGTCAGCGAAGAGCAGGAACGGGAAGGTCTCGACACGACTTACCACGGGGAGAGGGCGTACCAGAACTAGCCGTCGCCTGCGATGCGTCGCAGCCCGGACGCATCGCAGATCGTCAGCTGTCCCCGGCAGGTCGCGAGCAAGCCGGCCTTCTGCCATGCCGCCAGCGCGCGACTCGCCGTGTACAGGGTCGTTCCCGAGAATTCGGCGACGTCCCGGCGCCGCAGCGGCAAGCCGATCGTGTGGCCGCCCGCTGTTTCACGGCCCGCCTGTGCAGCGAGCCTCAGCACGGCCAGTGCAAGACGCTGTTCGGCGCGCAGCGTCGTCAGTTCCCGCACGCGCTCCTGCAAGTGACCGAGCCTGGTGCCAAGCACTGCAATCAGGTTGATCGCGATGCGCGGATGGCGGTCGATGAGACGCAGCAGGTCTGCTTCGCTCCAGCTCAGCACGCTCGACACTTCCGCTGCGATCGCATCGGCTGGCAATCGATGATCGGTGAAGAGTGGCGCGGTACCGAACATTTCGCCGGGGCCGACGAAGCGCAGGATGGCCTGCCTGCCGTTGCTGCCTGTCTGCACGATGCGAGCGCAGCCCGAGCTGATCGCCCAGGCGCGCGCGGCAGCGCCGCCCTGCGCGAAGATGACATCGTCCTTCGCGACACGCTGGACCCGCATCCTGCAGCACACCTCTTCCAGCGCATGGGCAGGTAGTGCCCGGAACAGGTCCAGTTCCCCGATGGAATCCATCGGCTGCCGTTTGCGCTGGAGCAAGTCGGAGGGCATGGCTTCGTAGTATATGAGAATGCCTCTCAATCGCAATTACAATGAGCCCCGCCATGACCTTTCCTCACGCTACCCGGCTGCTGATCCTGGCCGCCGCTCTGGCGCCCGCCGCCACCCTCTCCCAATCGGCGACACCGGGCGCGGTCCTCGAAGAAGTCACCGTGACGGCATCACGCAGCCCAGCCATGCAGCGGCTCGATGCTGCAGCCGGCGGAACCGCAATCGTCAACTCGCGAGACTTGCCGGCCACGACGAATCTCACCCTCTCGCGTGCGCTCGCGAGCGTGCCCGGTGTGATTGTGCAGGACTTCTTTGGTGCCAACGACCAGCCGCGCGTCCAGATCCGTGGCTCGGGCCTGCAGCAAAACCCGGTCGAGCGCGGCGTGCTGATGCTGCGCAACGGCCTGCCGCTCAATCGTGCGGACGGCTCTTATGTCGTCGGCTTCGCCAATCCGGGTGCGGCGGGGGCGGTCGAAGTCTACCGGGGTTACATGGCCAACCGGCTCGGCGCGACAGTGCTGGGCGGTGCGCTCAACCTGATCTCGCCCACAGGACACGATGCGCCCGGCGTCGAGTTCGGAGCCGGCAGTGGGAGTTTCGGGCAGCGTGACCTGTCAGCGCGGTATGGCCATGAGCAGGCACGTTTCGACACGCTGCTGCATGCAGACTTCAACGACCGGGAGGGCTATCGCGCCTACAACGCGTCGCGACACGCGAGCGTCGATGGCAATCTCGGCATGCGGGTCTCCGACACCTTGACGGTGCGCTTCTTCGCGAGCTTCGCGGATCTTGCCTTCGAGGTCGCGGGGCCCCTGACCAGGGATGCGCTCGAGCGCAATCCGCGCAGGGTTTTCACCGGCCCGACCGTCACGCCGATGGGCGCGATCAATCCCGGCCCCAATGTCGTACGCGATCGCCCGTACCGGGAGGCCACGCAGTGGCAGGCGGGAGCACGCGCGACGCAGACCCTTGGCGCGCACATCGTGGACCTCGCGGTAGGCCACGCGCGCACGGATGATCAATTCAATTTTCCGGTTTCCGCGGGCCTGCGCGTAACGGAAGGCGATGACACCACGGCGGTGCTGCGCTACGCGTTCAGACCGGACGCCGACCGTGCGCTGCCCTTCTTCGAGGCAACGGCGCAGTTTGTGACCGGCACCGCCGGCCGGGAGTACTACCTGAATCTGGCGGGTCAGCGCGGGCCATCCTTTGGCCGCAATAGTCTCTCAGCAGAAACGATAACACTGCATGCAGGATTCAATATCCCAATAGGAAGCCAGTTTACGCTCTCACCCTCGACATCCTGGGCGCGCGCCATCCGCGACAACCAAGATCGCTTTGGCCTGCCCATGCGACCGACTGCCGCATTCAGCCCGGTCAATCCTGCCATTGCGCTGCCACCGGGTGCAGTGCCTGCGGTCGACAACAGTTATGCACGCGCCTACGACGCCCTGAGCCCCGCGCTCGGGCTCGCCTGGCAGCCGTTCGGCGATCACACCCTGTTCGTCGCCTACAGCCGCAGCTTCGAACCACCGACCCATGACGATCTGCTGGCCACGGTCGGTGGCACGCCCAACAGCAGCGCCGGTCGCCCGAATCCCGCCGACCCCGCCCGTCCGGCTGCTGCCTTCGCGACACCCGCACTCAAAGCCCAGCGTGCCACGACGATTGAAGCGGGCTGGCGCGGCCGTATCGCGAGCCTCTCGTGGGACGCGGTCGTGTATCGTTCGTCCATCGACGACGAACTGCTCAGCCTGCGCGACGCCGCCGGCGTCCCGCTCGGTGCCGCCAACGCGCCTCACACGCGCCACCTGGGTGTCGAAGCCGGTGTCGGTGCGCAGCTCTCGCAGACCGTGAGCGGCCGGATCGTCTACAGCTATCAGGATTTCCGGTTCCGGCGTGACCCGATGCGTGGCGACAATCATCTGGCCGGCGCCCCCCGTCACTGGGTGCACGGGACACTTGCCTGGCGGCCGACGATGCGCTGGAACGGCGAGGCCGCGGTACGCTGGAGCCCGGCGAAGATACCGGTCGACAACCTGAACACGCTCTTCAACGACCCCTATGCAACGCTCGACTTGCGGGTCGAGCGCCGCTTCGGCGAGTCCCTGACCGTGTTCGCCGAAATGAACAATGTGTTCGACGAAACCTGGGCATCCTCGACGCTGATCGTCGATCAGGCACGTCCCGATCAGGCGGTATTCCTGCCCGGTGACGGCCGCGCGCTCGGTTTCGGCGTCCGCTTGCAACTCTAGCTTCCGCCAACGAAAGGAATCTGCATGAAAAACCGTGCCGTGCGGCTCGCCTCTCTCGCCGCTCTCGCTTCTCTGGCTTTGCCGGGACTTGCGATGGCCGACTCGACCCGGCTCCAACTCGACAAGCTGCGCTACGAGACCGTCTACGACGTAGCGCAGCAAGCGGTCCTCGCAATCGACAAGGACGGGCGCCCGCTCACCGCCCTCCTGCGTATCGCCAAGGGGCAGTTCGTGCCACCGCACGGCGCCGGGGGTCCGCTGCGCGTGCTGACGATCGTGTCGGGTACGTTGTCCTGGGGTGACGGTCACACCGTCGATGAAGCGGCGGAGCGCAGCTTCGGCCCCGGCAGCGTAATCGTCCTGCCCGCAGGCGGCGGCGAGCACTGGGCGGCGGCGCGCCACGACGATGTGCTGCTGCAGATTGTGGTCCTGCGCGAGGGCAAGCTGGCGCCGGAAGCGGCTGCGCAGCTCACACGCTGATGGACACCGCGCTCGCCCGCGCCCTGCACGTACTCGGGGTCGTCATCTGGATCGGCGGCGTCTCCATGGCGACTACCGTGGCACTCCGCGATCCGGCGCGGCGCCCTGGGCGCGGATCGCCTGCAGGCCTTCCAGACGTTCGAGGGGCGGTTCGTCTGGCAGGCGCGTACTGCCGTCATCGTCGTCGGCCTCACCGGCTTCTACATGATCGAGCGCTTCGGCATCTGGTGGCGCTTCGGCGACGGCCACTACTGGTGGATGCACGCGATGGTCGGCGTGTGGACATTGTTCATGCTGTTGCTCTTCGTGGGCGAGCCGTTCGTCCTGCACCGCTACTTCCCGCGCTGGGCGCAGCGATACCCCGAACGCGCTTTCGCCGTGCTCTATTACGTGCACGTGGTGCTGCTCGTGCTGAGCGCGGTGACCGTACTGGGCGCCACGGCGGGCAGCCACGGCTGGCTGCCGTAAGCTCAGCGCCTGCGGGCGGCAGCCCTGGTTCCGGGTCCCGGCCCCGGAAAGGCGCAATCGGCGATGGAACTGCGGTCGAGGTCGGCAATGAACGCCTCGCTTGCCTGCGCAAGGCGTGACTTGAGCCGGCAGCCAGGAGTCAGGAGGCAGTTTCCGCCATCGCTGCGGAAACATTCGACGAGCGCGTAGCGCTGCTCGAGGTAACGCACCACTTCGCCCAGTCCGATCTTGTCCGGAGCGCGCGCAAGCCGCATGCCCCCGCCCGCCCCGCGTTGCGTCGTCACGAAGCCACCGCGCGCAAGATCCTGCACGACCTTGGCGAGATGGTTGTAGGGAATGTGGAATTCCTCCGCAATCCGGAAGGTCGTCAAGGACTCGTCGGGCGCGGCGGCGAGGCGCATCAGAACCCGTAATCCGTAGTCGGTGAAGGCGGCAAGTCGCATGGGGGGCCTGAATTGGTATTTACAATGCTAATTAATTGAGCTAACAATTGGCATCAGCAATACCTGTTTGGCGCGCGCCTGTCCATTCGGGTCGGCGCCGCCCATTCGTACGGTCGGGAGGGTGGCATGTCTCGGGAACGCATCATCCGCATGGGAGTCGCGATCGTTGCGAGCGCGGCAAGCCTCGCGCTGTCCTGGCCCTACTGGCGGGACTTCGAGTACTGGCCGGAATCGCGTGCCATGTGGCTCGCGTACTTCGCCCTGGGGTTTGTGCTCGCCGTCTATGTCTTCTACGCCTTTCTCGGCAGGCTCGGCACGCTGTTCCTGCATGACGCGCTCGAGCGCGCGCAGCGGTTGCAGGGCGCGGCGGCGGGCGATTCGGCTGAGGAGCACAAGCCATGAGCTGCGCTCCGGGAGAACCCTGCGAGGAGGGCCTGAAGCGACGCCGCGCGCTGATCGTGCTCGGCATCATGGGCGCCCTCTTCATCGCGCTGTCGGCAGCTTCCTTCCTCGATGCGCGCAACCAGGTGGTCCCTGCCGCCGTCAGTTACGCAGGCTACGACGCGGTGGAAGGCAAGCGCGTCTTCCAGGCCTGGAACTGCATGGGCTGTCACACGATCGTCGGCAATGGCGCCTACTTCGGTCCCGACCTCACGAAACTCTACGGCAAGGTCGGGCCCGCGTGGATGGAGGCATTCCTGCCCTCTGCCGGGGCCTGGCCAACGAGCGGCGCCGTGCAGCTGCAGCTTCAGAATGCCGCCGTCGCCGCCGAAGCCGGTGTCGATTCGATCGACGCCTATCTCGCGAAGTATCCGGCCGCAGCCGAGCGCATCACACGCCGCGGCGCGCACGCGACCCTGATGCCGAACCTGCCGCTCTCCCGCGAGGAAATCGGACACCTGATCGCGTTCCTGAAATACACCTCGAGCATGAACACCGAGGGCTGGCCGCCGAAGCCGCGTGTCGATGGCCTCGCCTTCGCGCAGGCGGCGCCCACATCCGCATCACCGCAGCCGGCGCCCGTCGCGGCGCAGCCGGCCGAGCCCGCATCGGAGGCCGCGCGCGGTGCAGCACTCGCCCGTGACACCGGCTGCACAGCGTGCCACGCGAGCAGTACGCAGCGACTCGTCGGCCCCGGCTGGGGTGGCCTGTATGGCACCGAGGTGGCATTGGCAGACGGCTCGAAAGCACCGGCAGACGACGCCTACCTGACCGAGTCGATCGTCGCACCCGACGCGAAGATCGTCGCAGGTTTCGCGCCGCACATGATGCCCGCGTACGGCACGATGCTCGACGAGGGCGAGATCGCAGCGATCGTCGCGTACATCCGCAGCCTCGGGGGAGAGCACCCATGATTCGCATCGAGTATCAGACCCAGCGCCTGAGCCTGCGCTTCTTCATGCTCATGCTAGTGCTGTTCTTCTTCCAGGCAGGATTCGGCCTGCTGCTGACCGCCCAGCACATCGACCCCTCGCTGCTCGCGGGCACGCTGAACTTCAACATCGTGCGCGCCGAGCACACCAATCTCGGCATCCTGTGGGTACTCTGCGGCTTCATCGGCGCGATCCTCTACGTGGGGCCGCTTCTGTCGAAGCGCGAGCTCGCCGCCCCGGCGCTGATCAAGTTCCTCTTCTACGCCGTGATCGCGGTGGTTGTCTGGAACGTCGTGGCGCAACTCTATGCGCAGCAGGGTCTCGCCCTGTGGTACATGGGCCAGCCGCTGCTGCAGGAAGGCCTCGAGTACCTCGAGGGCGGGCGCATCGTGGACATCGTGATCCTGATCGGCTTTGCGATCCTGTGCTACGTCGTCCTGCGCACCTTCCCGAGGGTCAAGGACTGGAACGAGATCCACTGGGGCCTCGGCCTCGGGGTGATCGCGCTGACGTTTGTGTGGATCTTCGGCATGTTCTTCGTCGCGCGACTCGACCTGCAGGAATACTTCCGCTGGTACGTCGTCCATTACTGGGTCGAGGGCGTGTGGGAAGTGATCCACATCTCGCTCGTCGGCTTCTTTCTCGTGCTGATGTTCAAGGCCGACGTGAAGTCGGTCGGCTTTGCCGTGTTCTGGGGCATTGCACTCGTATGGCTCTCGGGGCTGCTCGGCAATGCGCACCACTACTTCTGGATCGGCACACCCGAGTTCTGGCAGTTCTGGGGGTCGCTCTTCAGCGCGCTCGAGCCGCTGCCGCTGATCTTCTGCTTCTGGCACATCTATCTCGACGCCCACCAGGATGGCAAGCCGGTGGCGAACATGCCGGCCTTCTCGTTCCTGCTGGGTTCGGTGGTGCTCGAGCAGGTGGGCGCGGGCATTCTCGGCTTCACGATGACGTTTGCGCTCACCAACGTGTGGTCGCACGGCACCTGGGTGACGCTGAGCCACGCCCACCTTGCGCTCTTTGGCACCTTCGGGATGCTCGGCCTCGCGGCCGCCTATTACACCGTACCGCAGATGCGTGACCTTGCCGGATTCGATCAGCGCCCGGGTCGGCTCGCGTTCTGGCTCGTATTCACGGGCATGCTGGGGCTCGGCTTCGCCTTCGCAATCGGCGGCACCGTGCAGGTGTTCGTCTATCGCACGCTCGGCCTCGACTGGTTCGGCGGCGACGTGGCGCCGGCCATGCAGGTCGCGAAACTGCTGGTGCCGGTCTTCGGCCTCGTGTTCATGGTCGGTGTGTGCCTGCTGGTCTATGACCTGCTGACGCTCGGCATGCGTGCTCGCGCGTCCGGCGAGACTGTGCCTACGGTGGCGCCTTCCGGGTGGCGCCGCCCGCTGAGTGGCTGGGAGACCGGGCTCTGGCTGCTCGCCATGTGGCTATTCGGCGCGATCATCACGCTCGGTCTCCTGAGCTTCAATCTTCCCACCGTGCGGGAAGGCAGCAGGCTGTTCCCCTATCTGATGGCGGGGATCGGCTATCCGGGCCTGCTGCTGACGACATTGCTCTTCGTCGCGCGCTTCCTGCGATCACTGGATGCGCGCGGGCAGGCTGCCACGGCGGCGCCCGGTGTCTTGCTCGGCCACGCCCTGCCGTGACAATGTGATGCAGTTCAAGCTCGGGCCCGGTCCGAGCGCCCATACTGCGTCCATTGGAGGCTTGCCCATGCGCCTGCTCTTTGCCGTAGCCCTCGTTTTCGCCCTCGTGCCCCTCACCGCGCAGGCCGACGTGTACCGGTGGGTCGATGCAACGGGGCAGGAGCACTACAGCGACCTGCCGGTGGAAGGCGCCGAACTGATCCGCACGACGACTCCGCGCCCGCCCTCCGCCGGCAGCACCCCGCCGCGTGCGGCTGCAACGCCAGGCCCCGCCATGATCAGCGCCGCAGGCGATGCGCAGGCAACGCGCGACGCGGAGCGTGCGGTTGCGAGGGACCTTGCAGCGCAGCGCGCCAAGGATTGCACCGAGGCGAAGGCCCGTTACGAGAAGTCTCTGCAGGCGCGGCGCATCTTCCGCACGCTCGAAAACGGCGAACGCGAATTTCTGTCCGACGCCGAAGCGGACAAGGTGCGAGTCGCCAATCGCGCCACCATGGAAACGGCCTGCGGCCAGTCGACCGCCTCGCGCTGACTGCTAGAGTTACGGTCCCGCAGCCCCCGGCTGCAGTGACCTTCGGGCGGTGACGGCATGCGAGCAGGATTCATCGGACTCGGCGCAATGGGCCGGCACATGGCCCGCAATCTTCACAAGGCCGGATTCCTCACGGGCGTCTGGAACCGCACCGGTGCCGTCGCACAGGAGTTTGCCCGCGAGACGGGCGTCACCGCCGCCACCTCGCCCGCCAGTCTCGCCGCCGACGTCGATGCGATCGTGGTCTGCGTATCGGCTGACGCCGATGTGCTCGCGGTCGTGGGCGCCATCGCCCCCGCCGTGCGGGCGGGCGCACTCGTGATCGACTGCTCGACGGTGAGCGCCGCGGCCGCGCGTGAGGCCGCGGCCCTTCTCGCGGCGCGCGGTGCGGCTTTCCTCGATTGCCCCGTGAGCGGCGGCGTCGAAGGCGCGCGCGATGCAACGCTCGCAGTCATGTGCGGCGGTGATGCGGCCGCATTCGAGCAGGCGCGGCCGCTACTCGCCGCCATGGGGCGCACCATCACGCACTTCGGCGCGAGCGGCGCGGGACAGGCGGCGAAGGCCACGAACCAGATCATGTGCGCCGGCATCATCCGTGCGGTCGCCGAAGCCATGGCCTTTGCGCGCGCGCAGCAGCTGCCGCTCGACGCACTCGTCGAGACGCTCGGCAAGGGCGCCGGTTCGAGCTGGTACTTCGTCAATCGCGCGCCGAACATGATCCGGGGCAGCTTCCCCGCCGGCTTTCGCGTGCGCCTGCACGCCAAGGACCTCGCCATCTGCCGCGCGATGGCGGCCGAGCATGGCGTCGCGCTGCCCGTCGTCGAGAGCATGCTCGCCGAATACGCTGAACTCATCGCCCAGGGATTTGGCGACGAGGACATCTCGGCCGACTACCGCCTGAAGGCGGCCCTTTTCGACCGGCCGGCATGACCGAACCCGCCCCGCCGCAGCGCTCGCACTATCTGCCGGACTTCTGCGCGGGACACATGGTGCTCGCGATCGTGCTGATCGTCGAGCTGACGGCGCTCATCGTCACGCTCGCGCGCGACGCGTCATCGGTGGCGTTCTGGACCGACCTTGCGCGTACCTCGCTCTTCCTCATCTGGATCGGGCTTGCGGGCCAGGCTGCCCTGTGTCTCGCACGCCGCCGGCTCGAGACACTCCCGGTTGGGGCCGGTGCAGCAGCCGTGCTTGGCATCGTTTGCGGCATCGTCCTCATCGTGTCGGAAGTGGCCTACCGCATCGGCGCGAGTGCTCTGCTCAGCGGCGGCGAGATGAAGACCCTCTTCCCGCGCGAGCATCTCGCCTTCATCGGCCGCAATGTCGCGATCGCCTTCATCGTGACCGCGCTCGCGCTGCGCTATTTCTTCGTGACGCACGAGTGGCGTCGCAACATCGAGATGCAGTCGCGCGCGCGCGTGCACGCGCTGCAGGCGCGCATCCGCCCGCACTTTCTCTTCAACAGCATGAATACGATCGCTGCGCTCACGCGCTCGAACCCCGCACGCGCCGAGCAGGCCGTGCAGGACCTCGCCGACCTCTTCCGCGCGAGCCTCGCCGAGCAACGCGCAGAAATCACGCTCGCCGAGGAGATCGAGATTGCGAAGACCTACGAGCGCATCGAGCTGCTGCGCCTCGGCGAGCGCCTCAAGGTGGAGTGGCGCGTCACCGGCGTGCCGCAAGCTGCGATCGTCCCGAGCCTCATGATCCAGCCGCTGCTCGAGAACGCGATCTACCACGGCATCGAGCCGCGCAGCAGCGGCGGCACAGTGACCGTCACCGGCGAGCATGCCAACGGCCTCGTGACTATCGTCGTGCGCAACCCGGTGCCTGAGCGCGCCGCACCGCGCGATGGCAACCGCGTCGCGCTCGCGAACATCCGCGAGCGCCTCGCGCTCATGTATGGTACGCGTGCGGCCGTCAAGGCCGGCCGCTTCGACGACGAGTACATCGTGACGCTGAGATTTCCGCATGAAGCTGAAAACGCTCATCGTTGACGACGAGCCGCCGGCGCGCGAGCGGCTCGCGAGCCTGCTCGCGGAGATCGGCGATGTGCTGCTCGTTGGCGAGGGTGGCAGCGGCCGCGAAGCCCTCGAACTCACCATGGACCTCTCGCCCGATGTCGTGCTGCTCGACGTGCGGATGCCGGACATGGATGGGCTCGAAGCCGCGCAGCGCATTGCGACGATGAGCGAGCCGCCCGCTGTCATATTCACGACAGCTTATGACGAATACGCGATCAACGCGTTCGAGGCGCAGGCGGCGGGCTATCTCGTCAAGCCGATCCGCAAGGACAAGCTCGCGGCAGCGCTCGCCGCCTGCCGACGCCTGACTCGACCGCAGCTTGCGAACGCGGAGTCGGCAGGTACTGCCCCCGCGGCCGGCAGGAGCCATGTTCCCGTCCGGCGACGCGACGGTATCAAGTTGATTCCATTGGCGGAAATCCGCTGCTTCCTCGCGGACCAGAAGTACACGACCGTGCGCCACGAGGGCGGCGACGACCTGATCGAGGACTCGCTGCGCCTGCTCGAAGAGGAGTTTCCAGGCAGCTTCGTGCGCATCCACCGCAGTGCGCTCGTGAGCACGCGCCACCTCGAACGTATCGAGCGTGACCCTGATGGCCAGTATTTCGTCCGGCTGAAGGGACTGCCCGAACGTCTGGCCGTAAGCCGCCGCATGGCGGGCGATCTGCGCGAACGCTTCCGGCTGTGACGCGCATCAACGCGCCGGGGATTGCATCGGCGTGTGATGGCACGACACACGGGAGGCGATCGGATGGACTCGGGAGCTGCCAACGCATACGGACTTGCAGAGCAGGCGTTCGAGGACTGGCTGGCCGACCATGGCCGCTGCGGGTGGGCCCGCACCTTCGAGCCGGCAACCGTCAAGCTGCGCAACCGGGCGCTCGGCCGCGTCGCCGCGGTACTCGGCCACCCCTCGCCCTGCGCTGCCGCCCGGCGCTGGGTCTGCGACACCATCCAGGCCTGGGCACCGCTCGAAGTGTTGTTCCCGACGCGGGACTACGTGGAGGAGCCCGGCGTGAGCGGCGAACTCGGCTCGCACATGACCGACATCATGGAGCACGAATACGCGTTCATGCTCGCCGCCGCCGCAAACCCGCAGCTCGCGGCCGAGTGGCTGCAGGCCGACGCCCAGCAGCTCGGCCTCGATCTCGCACTCGCTGATTCCCTTCTCGTCTCGCTCCACGACGGCGCGGACGATGGCTGGGTGCAGGGGCACACCTGCATGTCGCTGGCACTCGCAGAGTACCTGCACCGCCAGGCACTCGGCCTGCACCAGCTGATCGGCGACGCGATCGCGATGTCGTACACGACGAGCGTCGCGCTGCGGCGCCGGCAGCTGCACGCGGCCTGTCGTTCGACGCCCTGCCTGGTCGCTGCGACCCGTCGCTACGCCTGAATTCACCTCGGCGCGTAATCGAACGAATCGAAGTGGAGCCGGTCTGCCGCGAGCCCGCGCGCGGGAAACTGCGCCCGGATCGCCTCGATCATCGCGGGTGGCCCCGCCGCGTAGACCTCGACCCCCGATAGATCAGGGTGCTGCGCGAGCACAGCCTCGTGCACCCAACCGTGTGCGAACCGACCAGCTTCCGGCGCCTGCTCAGGCGTCTCCGACAACACCCCGGCGAAATGGAAGCGCGGGTAGTCCGCCGTCCACCTGCGCACGAGTTGCTCCTCATACAGGTCGATGGGGGTGCGCGCGCCCCAGTAGAACCAGATGTCGCGCGCAGTACCGCGCTCGAGCGCCGCGCGCAGCATCGCCTTGACGGGCGCGAACCCGGTGCCGCCTGCGATGAAGATCACGGGTGTCCCGGCATCGGCATACACGAATTGGCCGATCGGTCCCTCGATGCGCAGGAGGGCACCGGCGCACTCCTGGGCAAAGAGGCCACCCGTGAAGCCGCCGCCGGGCGCGCGCCGCACGTGCAGCTCGAGACGCGCGGAATCGTGCGGTGGCGAGGCGATTGAAAAGCTGCGCCTGCCACCGCCCTCGAGCAGCACGTCGAGATACTGGCCCGCCTGGAATTCGAAAATCTCGACCGACGGCAGACGCAGGGTGATGCGCAGGACATCCGGCGCAAGGAGCGCGCGCGTCTCGATGCGGCACGGGAGGGTCTTCACTTCGACGTCGGTGACGTGCCGGATCACGCGGGCCTCGACAACGAGGTCACTCGTCGCCCGCGCCCGACAGAGAAGCGCGAATCCCGCCGCCTCTTCCTCTGCCATCAGCCCCGGCGGACGACCCTCCGGATAATGGACGGCCCCCGAAACGAGCCGCGCGCGACACGACGAGCAGTGACCGCTCTTGCAGCTGTGCGGCAGATTGAGGCCGGCGGCGAGCGCCGCACCGAGAACCGCCTCCTCCGCACTCACCTGCACGATGCGACCCTGCGGCTCGAAGCGAACGCGGTACGACGACATGCCGTAGACTATACGGATGTTCAGCAACCCGGATCGCGCCGCGATCGAGCAGCTGCTGCGCGACGCGAAAAGCGTCGCGGTCGTGGGCCTCTCGTCGGACCCCGCACGCCCGAGCCATCGGGTCGCCAGGGCACTGCAGGAGTTTGGCTACCGGATCATCCCGGTCACTCCGGCCGAAACGCTCATTCTCGGTGAGCGTACGGTGCCCGATCTCGATCACCTCTCCGATGTGCTGGGTCCGGGCGTGAAACCCGACATCGTGGACGTATTCCGCCGCCCGGAGCATGTGGGTCCGATCGTCGATGCCTGCATCCGACTCGGCATGCCCGCGATCTGGTTGCAGGACGGCGTCATCGATGAAGTCGCCGGGACGAAGGCCGTGGCGGCGGGGATCTTCACGGTGATGGACCGGTGCATATTCCGCGACCGTGCCGCCATGGACCGATAGGCGCCGCGCATGCGTCTCGATTTCACCAAGATGCACGGGCTCGGCAACGACTTCATCGTCTTCGACGCTCCTGCCGGCAGCGCGCCACCTGCCGCGGCAGCGCTGCGCCGCCTTGCCGATCGCCACACCGGCATCGGCTTCGATCAGGCGCTGATGCTCGAGCCCCCGCGCCGCGCAGGGACCGCCGTCTATTACCGCATTTTCAATGCCGACGGCATCGAGGTCGAACAGTGCGGCAATGGCGCGCGCTGCATCGCGGCGTTGCTTGCGCGTCGCGGGCATGCACAGGGCGCCGAACTCACGATGGACAGCCCCGCAGGCGGGATTCGGGCACGCATCGGACCACACGGTCTCGTGTCGGTCGATATGGGCATCCCCGACTTCGATCCCGCAGCCCTGCCTTTCGACGCCACGACCGAAGCGCATGTGTACCCGCTCGACGTCGCCGGCAACGAAATCGAGATCGGTGCGGTATCGATGGGCAACCCGCACGCGGTGCTCACGGTTACCTCGGTCGCGGCCGCGCCGGTCGACAGGCTCGGCCCGGCCATCGAACGGCACCCGCGCTTTCCAAAGCGCGTGAACGTCGGGTTCATGGAGATTGTCGACCGCGGTCACATCCGCCTGCGCGTCTTCGAGCGCGGTACCGGCGAGACGCTCGCCTGTGGCACGGGCGCTTGTGCCGCCGTCGCCGTCGGGCGACGCCACGGGCGGCTCGATGAACGCGTTACCGTGCACGTCGCGGGCGGTGAGCTGACGATCGAATGGCCCGGGCCCGGCAGGAATATTTGGCTCACGGGGCCGGCCGAAGTATCTTTCACGGGGAGCGTGGAGATCGATACATGACAACGAGAGAGGCCCGCGGACTACCCGCGGCAACGATCGACGAAGAATCGATCGCGCACTATCTGCAACTGAACCCGGATTTCTTCGAGCGCCACCAGGCAATCCTCGGCCGCATGCGCCTGCCGCATGCGCGCTCGGCGTCCACGATCTCGCTGGTCGAGCGCCAGGTGGAGGTGCTGCGCGAGCGCCAGGCCGAGCTCGAAGGCAAGCTCGCAGAGTTCGTTGCAGTTGCGCGCGCGAACGATGCACTCTCCGGAAAGATCCAGCGCTTCACGCGCCGCCTGCTCCGCGCCGCCACCCGCCAGCAGATGGCGGAGGAAATCGAAGCGAGCCTGCGCGAAGACTTCGACGCATTCCACTGCACGCTGATCCTCACGAACGGCCACGCCCGCGGCTTCGAGATGCCCGAGCGCTTCATGCGCGCCGCCGATCCGGACGATGCGAACCTGAAATCCTTCGATGGCCTCTTCGCGAGCGGCAAGCCACGCTGCGGTCAGGTGCGCGATACGCAGCGCCAGTTTCTCTTCGGTAGCGATGCCGGGGAGATCGGCTCGGTTGCTCTCGTGCCACTCGGCGAGCACGGCGCCATCGGGCTCCTCGCGCTCGGCAGCCACGAGCGGGAGCGCTTCCATCCCGGCATGAGCACCGAGTTCCTCGCCCGCATGGGCGAGCTGATCGCGGATGCCGTCGTCCATCGCTGACTGGCTCGCGCGCTTTCGGCGGCATCTCGCAACCGAACGGCGCCTGTCCGCGCACACAGACTCGAACTACGCGCGCGATCTCGCTGCGCTCGCGCGCTACTGCGAAACGGAGCGCATCGCCGACCTCGCGCACCTCGACAGTCAGCACGTGCGGCTCTTCGCCGCCCGCTCGCATGCCGCGGGGCTCGCGCCGCGCAGCGTGCAACGGCGCCTGTCGGCCGTGCGCTCTTTCTGCAACTTCCTCGTGCGCGAAGGCGCGATCACCGCCAACCCTGCACTCGACATCAAGGCGCCCAGGGCCGGCAAGCGCCTGCCTGCTGCACTCGATCCCGATCGGGTGAATCAGCTGCTGAACATCTCCGCCGCAGACCCTCTCGCGCTGCGCGACCGTGCGCTGATGGAACTCGCCTATTCCTCGGGTCTGCGCCTCGCCGAAATCGTGGGTCTCGACACCGCCGACCTGCACCTCGCCGATCGCACCGTGCGAGTGCACGGCAAGGGAGGCAAGACGCGCATCCTGCCGGTGGGCCGGCCCGCACTCGCGGCGCTCACCGCCTGGCTTGCCGCGCGCAGCGGGTTTGCGAAAGGCGACACGCAGGCGGTGTTCATCGGCAGGAACGGCCGGCGGATGGGCGCGCGCGCCGTGCAGTTGCGGGTTGCCTACTGGGCACGTCGCCAAAGGCTCGGCGTGCATGTCCACCCGCACCTCTTCCGGCATTCCTTCGCGACGCATCTCCTTGAATCCAGTCGGGATCTTCGCGGCGTGCAGGAACTTCTCGGCCACGCCGACATCTCAACGACGCAGGTGTACACGCACCTTGATTTCCAGCATCTCGCCCGCATTTACGACGCTGCACACCCGCGCGCGCGCAGGAAGTAGGCCTTTCGATGAATGAAATCTGGAATCCCCATGGCACCACGATCCTCGGGGTGCGCCGCAATGGCGCCGTAGCCGTCGGCGGCGACGGGCAGGTCACGCTCGGCAACACCGTGATGAAGGGCAACGCCCGCAAGGTGCGGCCGCTCGGCGGCGGCAAGGTGCTGGCCGGCTTCGCGGGCGGCACCGCCGACGCCTTCACGCTCTTCGAGCGATTCGAGGGCAAGCTCGAGAAACACGGCAACCTCACCCGCGCCGCGATCGAAATCGCCAAGGACTGGCGCTCCGACCGGTATCTGCGCCGCCTCGAAGCGCTGCTCCTCGTCGGTGATCGCGAGAAGCTCTTCGTGATCTCGGGCAATGGCGATGTGATCGAACCCGAGAACGACCTCGTCGCGATCGGCTCAGGCGGCGCTTTTGCGCAGGCCGCAGCGCGCGCGCTCGCCGAGAATACGACACTCGATGCGCGCACGATCGTCGAGCGCTCGCTCACGATCGCCGCCGACATCTGCATTTACACGAACCGCAACCTCGTGATCGAGGAACTGACGTGATGGACGCCGAAGTGATGACCCCGCCTGCGGGCGCCGCATCGCTCACGCCGCAACAGATCGTGCGCGAGCTCGACAAACACATCATCGGCCAGGGCGCGGCGAAACGTGCCGTGGCGATCGCGCTGCGCAACCGCTGGCGGCGCATGCAGGTCGAGGAGCCATTGCGCGCGGAAATCACGCCAAAGAACATCCTGATGATCGGGCCGACAGGTTGCGGCAAGACCGAGATCGCGCGCCGCCTGGCGAAGCTTGCCGGCGCACCGTTCGTCAAGGTCGAGGCCACCAAGTTCACCGAAGTGGGTTATGTCGGCCGCGACGTCGACTCGATCGTCAAGGAACTCGTCGATGCGTCCGTGAAGATGGCCCGCGAACAGGAAGTCGAGAAAGTGCGCGAGCGGGCGCTCGATGCCGCCGAGGAGCGCGTGCTCGATGCGTTGCTGCCGAAGCCGCGCGTCATGGGCTTCTCGACTGACGAACCGGCGACGCCGCGCGATGCCGACACGCGCCAGAAATTCCGCAAGATGCTCCGCGAGGGCAAGCTCGACGAGCGCGAGATCGAGATCGAACTGCGGGCGATTCCCCTGGGCGTCGAGATCATGGCGCCACCGGGCATGGAAGAGATGCAGCAGCAGCTGTCGTCGATGTTCCAGAACCTCGGCGGCCAGCGCACGCATGCCCGCAAGGTCAGGGTGAAGGAAGCGCTGAAGCTCCTCACCGACGAGGAAGCCGCCAAGCTCGTCAACGAGGAGGAGCTGAAGGCACGCGCGGTCGCCAATGCCGAACAGAACGGCATCGTGTTCATCGACGAGATCGACAAGGTCACGCGCCGCCAGGAGACACTCGGCGCCGATGTATCACGCGAGGGTGTGCAGCGGGACCTTCTGCCGCTCGTCGAGGGCTCGACCGTGTCGACGAAATACGGACCCGTGAAGACGGACCATGTGCTGTTCATCGCCTCGGGGGCATTTCACCTCTCGAAGCCCTCGGACCTCATACCGGAGCTGCAGGGGCGCCTGCCGATCCGGGTCGAGCTCACCTCCCTCGGCGTCGACGACTTCGTGCGCATCCTGACGGAGCCTGATGCCGCGCTCACCACGCAGTACGCAGCGCTGATGGCGACCGAGGGCGTGCGGGTCGATTTCCCCGCGGGCGGCGTGCGACGGATCGCGGAAATCGCCGCGCACGTCAACGAGCGCACCGAGAACATCGGCGCGCGGCGCCTGCACACGGTGATGGAGCGGCTGCTCGAGCGGGTGTCCTACGAGGCCTCCGATCAGCGCGGCGGCTCTGTCGTGATCGATGCTGCCTACGTCGATGCGCAGCTTGGCGATCTCGCGAAGGATGAGGATCTGTCGCGCTACATCCTGTAGTGGGCCGCGGGCCAGCACGGGTGCGCGTCCGTTATGATGCACCATGGCATCCACCAAACTGCGGCTCGAGACGCCGCGCCTCATCCTGCGACCGCTCGAAATGTGCGACTTCGACGCCTTCGCCGCGTTTCATGCCGACCCCGAGTCGATGCGTTTCATCGGCGGCGTGCAGTCCCGTGAAGTCGCGTGGCGCACACTCATGCTGATGGCGGGCGCATGGCATCTGCAGAACTGCTCGATGTTCTCCATGATCGAGAAATCGAGCGGCCGCTGGATCGGGCGCACCGGGCCATGGATGCCCGAGGGCTGGCCGGGCCCCGAGGTCGGCTGGGGCATCGTGCGCGATTGTGAGGGCAAGGGATACGCCACCGAAGCTGCTACCGCCGCAATCGACTGGGCGTTCGATGCGCTTGGCTGGACTCAAGTGATTCACTCGATTTCGCCGGGCAACGCCGCGTCGCAGGCCGTGGCCGCCCGGCTCGGCGCGCGCAACCGTGGTCCGGGCCGCCTGCCACCGCCGCTCGCCGATGTCCCTGTCGACATCTGGGGCCAGACACGTGAAGAATGGCGGCGGCGATGAGCAGCACACCTGACATGAGGGTCGACGAAGCCCGCGACGAGGTCGTGGTCACCCTGACACCTGCGGCAACTGCTTCGGACCGCGACGCTGCCAGCGTGATCTGGCTGCACGGTCTTGGCGCCGATGGCCACGATTTCGTGCCGATCATCCCGGAGCTGCGCCTCACGCCGCCGGGCGTGCTGCGCTTCGTCTTTCCGCACGCACCGGTGCGGCCCGTCACGCTGAACGGCGGCATGCCGATGCGTGCCTGGTATGACATCCTGGAATTGTCGGCGGAGGGCCGCAAGGACGAGGCCGGTACCCGCGCCTCGGCCGCATGCGTCGGCGCGCTGATCGAACGCGAGATCGGGCGCGGCGTCGCGACGACCCGCATCATCCTCGCCGGCTTCTCGCAGGGCGGCGCCATCGCGCTGCACACCGCGCTTCGTTATCCGCAGCGGCTCGGAGGCGTGATGGCGCTCTCGACCTACCTCCCCCTGCATGAGAGCGTCGCGAGCGAAGCGAGCGCGGCGAATCGCCACACGCCGATCCTGATGTGCCACGGGCTGCACGACCCGATGCTGTCGCTCGCACTCGGCGAGCGGTCGCGTGATTTCCTCGTGTCGCTTGGCTATGCGATCGAGTGGAAGCCCTACCCGATGCAGCACGAAGTCTGCCGGCGCGAGATCGACGACATTGCCGCCTGGCTCACGGCGCGTCTCGCGCCCGGCACGGCCGCGTAGCGGCAGCGGCTACTTGCGCGCCGGCGCAAGACCCGGCGCCGTGAAACCGGTCTTGCGATGCGAGCCGTCGCAGTAGGGCTTCTTGCCCGAATGCCCGCAGCGACAGAGCCAGCACTCGGTAACCCGCTTCAGCGTGCGCCCTGTGCCGGAGACGATCTCGAGACTTCCCTTCACGTGCAGCGGCCCGTTTTCGACCGGGATCACCTCGAGCGGGCCGTTGCGCACGGCGAGTGCCGGCGACTCGTCTGTCGGCGGCTCGCCGGTTGCCGTGAAACCGATGGCGACGTGGCTCGTGTCACAGAACGGCTTCGTCTTCGACGCCCCGCAGCGGCACAGCGTGGCGCGCAGCGCGCTGCCTCCCCCATGGAACTGCATCTGCGCGTGAAACGCCAACGGGCCGTTCTCGTGCACGCGTACCGTGTTCACCTTGGGCGCGACCTCCGCCTCCCCGCCGTCGTGCCTGTCACAGGAAATGGCGCCCGACGGGCAATTGCGTGCAATCGACATCAAGGTCTCGGGGGATGCCGCGTCCGGGTGGATCCACTCGCCCGCCACGTTCGGCACGAACACATCCGGATGGTCGAGCACGCAGTGACGCGAATGAATGCACTTCGCGGACTCGAACCGCACCGTGACCTTCTCGCCCCGCACCACTTCGACCTTGCCGCTCATGGCCCTGCCCTCCCTCGTTCCGCGAGGCCATTGTCGCACCTGTCGGCCATGTCCTACGAGCGGCGCTCATGCGTGGCCCTGTGCCACCGGTTCCAGCAGGGGTAACTTTCCCTGCAGGATCTCGTCCGGGAGAACGGTCGTGGCAGCGTCGGAGCATTCCTACAACGGTATCGGACTCACGCCGGGGCGCCGCCGCGAGGACTCGCCCTGTACACGCCTGTCGGCGGTCGCGCGCTGGCACCTCGCCGCCGCACGGGGCGAAATCCAGCGGGCCGCAGCCGTAACATCCGCCACGTGGGTACGCGCACGCGATACAGTCACCGGACTGCTGTACGACAAGTAGGCGAAGGGTATGCCGCAGATCAGCGTCATCATCGCAGATGATCATCAGGTCGTGCGCGCCGGCCTCAGGCAGATCATCGCCTCGCAGCCCGACCTGCGCGTCGTCGCCGATTGCCGCACCGGCAAGGAAGTGATCGCGGCGCTCAAGGACGGGATCTGCAACGTGCTGCTGCTCGACCTGTCACTGCCGGACATGTCGGGGCTCGACGTGCTGAAGCACGTGCGCACGCATCACGATGGCGTTGCGGTCCTCGTGCTGAGCGGCTATCCGGAGAAGCAGTTCGGCATCAATGTGCTGCGTGGAGGCGCGCATGGCTTCCTCAGCAAGAGCGCCGACGAGAGCGAATTGCTGCGCGCATTGCGCATGGTGGCCCGCGGCAGCCGCTACGTGGGACCCGAGCTCGCCGATCTGCTGCTTGCGAGCATGGACGGCACGGGCGAGCAGCCGCGCCACGGCGTCCTCTCGGAGCGCGAGTTCCAGATTTTCGTGAAGCTCGCCGAAGGCAAGACCGTCACCGAGATCGCGGGCAAGCTCTTTCTCAGCGTGAAGACCGTCAGCACCTACCGGTCGCGCATCCTCGAGAAGATGGGGATGAAGACCAACGCCGACATCACTTATTACGCGATCAAGAACAGCCTGTTGCAGTGATCATGCCGACCGAGCAGCAAGCCGCCCAGCCGAACGAACGCCGCGCCGCTGCCCGTGGCGGCAAGGCGACGGGTGACGCGCGCGTCGGAGCCGGCGGCGAGTTGCGGATCCTCCTGATCGAGGATTCGCGCCTGCTGCGCGATCGCATGATCGGCATGCTCACCGTGCCCGGCGTGCTCAGGGTCACGGGAACCGCCGAGACCGAGCAGGAGGCAATCGAGCAGATCGACGCGCACGACTTCGATGCGCTGGTCGTCGACGTCGAGCTGCGGCAGGGCAGCGGCATCGCGGCCATCCGCCATGCGCGCGACGCTTTCGCCACACGCATCCAGCCGCTGATCATCGTGCTCACGAACTATTCGCTGCCGACGGTCGAGCAGCGCTGCATGAGCGCAGGCGCCGATCATTTTCTCGACAAGATGCAGCAGTTCGCCGAGGTGCGGCCGCTGCTCGAGCGTCACCAGCGGGGCAGCGCCAGCTAGGCAAACGGCACGAGGATATCG
>WBZY01000469.1_pt1 | contig 30465 bp, 36 predicted proteins | sample 5204191 | NCBI WGS metagenome assembly WBZY01 (sample SAMN12344363, study PRJNA552823) | activated sludge metagenome | biome: Activated sludge suspended growth; feature: Anammox Sidestream; material: Wastewater; isolation source: activated sludge from anammox sidestream of wastewater treatment...
AGGAAATCAGTCTGGAGAAAGAAATCGAACTCACCGAGAAGCTCAAGGCGGAGAGATCGAAGATTCGCAGCAGCGTCGAGGAAGAGTACACGTTCAAGATGCGCGAGCTCGAGAAGCAGCTCGAAGACCAAAAGGAACTCGCCGCAGAGATGAAACGCAAGGCCGATCAGGGCTCAGTGCAGCTTCAGGGCGAAGTACAGGAGTTGGAGCTTGAAAAGGTGCTTCGGGAAATTTATATCCACGATGAAATCACCGAAATCAAGAAAGGTCAGCGCGGCGCCGACACCATTCAATGCGTCCGAAACCCATTTGGAGCCGAGTCCGGAAAGATTTACTACGAGAGCAAGCGGACAAAGAACTTCGACGCAAACTGGCTCAAGAAGCTTCGCGAAGACAATCAGACGGTTAAGGCGGACATTCTGGTCCTTGTGACCGAAGCAATGCCTGACGGCTGCGATGGTTATGTGTTTCAGGACGGGGTCTGGATATGCAACTTCTGGCAGGTGCGAAGCCTTTCTATGGTGCTAAGGCACGGTCTCTTGGACGTCTACGCCCGCTTCCAGGTTCAACAGGGCAAGGAAACCAAGGCCGAGATGCTCTACGACTTCCTGACAAGCCAGGAATTCAAGGGACAATTCGAAGGTATTCTCGAAGGCTTCAAATCAATACAGGACGGGTATTCTCGTGAAAAACTCCAGATGAACAAAATTTGGAAAGAGCGCGAAAAACAACTCGATCGCATCCTCCTGAATGCGTCTGGTTTCTATGGCTCAGTCCGAGGTATTGCGGGTTCAGCAATGCCTCACGTAGGAATGCTCGAAGCCGGCGATGTCGCTCTTAATGACTCGCCGGCGATGTCGTTGTTGGAATGAGTCGGTGGCCTTCGTTGTCTAAGATGACTCCGTGGAGGGGAGATGTCGATTTTATCGATGTCTTCGATCTAGAGAAATCGAAACAGAGTCTTAATCTTTGTTTTATCGACGCTAGGCGTCTGAATCAGTGAACTACTGGCCACTAGGTCGTCCTACAGTTCGGTCTCGGAAGTGCGGATGTCGCCGGGGCGGTGGCCGGCGTAGCGTTTGCCGGTGCCGCACCAGAACTGGTTGTCGGCGTTAATGGTGGCGGCGAGGAACCGGGTCGTGACGCATTTCAGAACCCAGCCATAGCTCACCGTTCGTCGCGTCGAATACATTCCATTTTACGAGCCATCGAAGACACGGATGATATCGTCGAGGACCTTGAGGGAGCTTTTGCTAAAGCTGTGAACGGCTGATGTTCTCGTCAGTAGCATTTTGTCAGATGCGGGCTATCACGCGAATTTAGTAAGAAGGAGCAACGGGAACCACGATCTAGGAGTACATCTACACTACTGCGATTTTTCAACTAAGCTCGATTTTAGTCTTGACCTCTTCGAACAGATGTATTGCATCGTCCCCTCAAAAAAATCTGACGCCTCATTTGCCGCTTTTCAGCTGAATGTTGACTATATTCCCTTACTTCCTATTTTGATGGTAGAATACCCTATACAGCGGTTCTTGTAAGTGTGTCCCGCAATATGTTGTTGGTGGCCTCCGTTAGCCCGTTATCCAGTAACAAAATGATCTTAGAGAAGTCGATAGATAGGATCATCGAATTATTCGCCATTTTCAAACTTCAAATTGAAGATAAGAATAAGGCGGGACTCTTTGACTCAAATCGCTTCTCCGAGGACGTCCTAGTTCCCGTTCTCAGAGACATCTTCGATTGTCCTTATCTAAGAAATCTGAACAGCGAAATTAGGAATTATCCAGGGATTGACCTTGCGGATGCTTCTAAGAGAACTGCATTTCAGATCACGTCTGAAAACAGCGTCGACAAAGTGATTGACACGCTTGATAAAGTCATTAAGCATGAGTCGCATCGTCTTTACGACAACATTTTCGTTTACAACCTCAAGAAGAGGGCGTCTAAATACAATAAGACAAAAATCAAAGAGGTCACCAAGGGGTATTTTGATTTTGACCCCGATACCCAAATCATCGATTCAAACGATTTGGTGAGGCGACTTCAAACGCTCGATCTTTCAATAGTCAAGAGGGTCGAGGAGACGCTGGAAGTTCACCTCGGAAATCCGACAAAGTTTTTTGTTCCTCACATTCAGACTTGGACTGAACCCCTTGTATTGAACATAGTTCCGATCACCATTCCCGATGAACTCTTTGTCGCACCGACTACCTATGTCCGCGAAGATGTAATTAAAGCAAACAATAAAGAAGTAGAGGACGAAATTGACGATGGGTTACGTCGTTACTTTCTCGGCCACAAAAGCAGTGAAAGGTCAGTCATTTGGGCGGCTTTGCGAATGGCGAATTCGAGATCTCATTCGGCGTGGGTAGTTCGTGGACGGGAGCTGCTGTCTTTCCACAATTTACGCGACGATGCGGTACTGGCTCCGATAATTGACGCATCCGCGTCTGATCCTATTTCTGTAGAGTCCTACATCAAGAACGCAGATGGCTCCTTTAATCTCGATCACCTGAACATTTTGAAGGATTTGTTAAGAAAGACATTTCAGGCACAACTCGCACACAGAGGTGTGAATTGGCAACACAAAGAGCGAGTCTTCTTCTTTACCACTCTAAACGAATCGAAAGTTCGCAAAGAAGCGTGGTCGAAGAGTGAAGGACGGATGGTTTATAAGGCTGTTCCAAATCCACATGATAGGTCGAAAACGCTAAACCACGAACATCTTGCGTTCGAAGCTGGCTTTAATGTTTTCGAAGGACAATGGTATCTCTCGGTTAAGCCTACGATGTATTACAGCTCTAACCGTTACCGAAAATCCAAATGGCACAAACAAAACGTTTCCATAATTAAGCGGAAGGATCGGAACAACAACGTCCTGGAGGACTTTCTCTTCATAGTTGAAATCTTAAAGAAAGATCAGAACGCGGATCTGCTGGAACACGCGAACTCGCTGTGGATAAAACTTGGCGACCCGGTTCAAATGGTAAATACGGCGTATCTGGATGACGCCGAGTGGTTAAAACACGAAGAGAAACACAAACGTGAAGCTCTGACGAAACCGGCTGACTTGCCGCTGCTATCCCTATCAAAACAATGAATCTTCTCCAGTTGACCGAACCCGAACTTGAATTCGCGAAAGACCGCTACATCTGTCCGCGAATCGGTATCGCTTCGTTCGACGTTTACGATTCACAACGGGAGATTCGACGAGACAAAATAAATATCGGTGCAGTAGGAACGGAAAAGGGGCTAGAGAAACTTCGGTTCTGGTTGGAGCGGTGTAAATTGCCGATTGAGCAAAAGCGTGACACACTTCAGCCCAATCTGTATCCGGCGTTTCCAGGTTTCAACCTAGAACGCGGATTCAAAGCTACGCTCGTCGTAAGCGATGAAGGTTTTAAGTCGATCCCAGACAGCAAGATTCAGACGATTATCGACAGCGATGTCACGCGGGAAAAGAAGGTTGACGATGCCCTGGACGTTTATAAAACGGCGATCACCTTTCTTGCAAGGAATCGAAGGGCGCTGGACGTTATCGTTTGTGTAATTCCCGATGAGCTATTTGAGGCGATAGCGAAAGAGTCGGCCACCGAAGAACGCGATGAAGAGATTGAGGAAACTATCTCGGACGCGGAGGACAAACCCTCTGACATTGAAAACAATTTCCGTCGTGCTTTGAAGGCGGCTTCCCTCAAGCTTGAAAAACCGCTTCAGCTTGTTCAAGAGAAATCGTTAACAGACAAATCGCCCCAAGACGCGGCTTCGAAAGCGTGGAACTTTTGTACCGCCATTTATTACAAAACTAATCAGACAGTTCCGTGGAAACTCGTGGGTAACACAAATGACCCGACCGCGTGTTTTGTCGGCATTGGTTTTTTTCGGAGCCGGGACAAAGAAGTTATCCACACAAGCCTCGCTCAGATTTTTGACGAGCTGGGAAACAACGTCATTCTACGCGGCGGACAAGCATATCAAGACGACAAGATTGATCGCCGGCCACATCTTACTGGCGACCAAACTACTGCTTTGCTCGGTCGAGCGTTGGATGATTACAAACTTGCAAACGAGACCCTTCCTGCAAGATTGGTAGTCCACAAGACATCGCTATTCACGGGAGAGGAAAAAGAGGCTTGCGTGTCTACTTGCAAAGAGCGGGGTATAGATCGCGTAGATCTGATCTCGTTTGTTGACACTACCGACCGGGCCTTTCGCATTGGACAATACCCCCCTTATCGAGGGACGTTAATTAGCTTTGATAAGAAAAACCATCTGCTTTACACGAGGGGTTCTGTGCCGTTTTATAAGACTTACACGGGAATGTATATTCCGCAGCCGTTGGAGATTCGAGTCGAACATTCTGATTCATCCATTGAGAAGATCGCTCGCGAAATACTCGGTCTGACGAAAATGAATTGGAATTCCACTCGGTTTGACGGCAAGTATCCGATAACGCTTCTTTGCTCCAAGAAAGTCGGAGAGATTATGAAGTATCTCGACGAAGGATTTGAACCAAAGCCTGACGTAATCAGCTACGGCTATTACATGTAGATATCCGGGTGGGACCAAGGAGTCGCCCATTCAAGACGTCCAATTCCGTACCGAATCGAGTCTTATTCAGCAAGGCAAAACGATGCTCGCCAACTTCTGCAACGAATCTTAGGCTATCGGAAATTGTGCGACACAACCTCCACTGTAATGCCTTGGAAACTCAAGGATGATTCATTGAAATGTCTTTGTTCTTCCTGAAGATGAGAGGCCGATTTGACGAGACTAAGATGTGCCACTGCAATACACTAGATCGGCATATGTGCCGGACTTAAGAGCCGCATTGCGCAGATGGGACAGTCAACCCAGGATTTTGCCTTGGAACTTTTTGCGTGTAAGGACGAGTTAAACAATCTACAATGTGGCAACGTCTCCGTTCGCAAGAGCGTCAGGGACCTCAATCGCTGCTTTCCGCACCAATGGATGGTTTGCAAGCAGCAGGCGAATCATTCGGACGGCCTCATATGCCTCGATTATCAAAGCTCTCTGTTCTTTGAAATATGTCTGATTGAAGACGTTCTCCTTTATCGCGTGTGCCGGTTGTTGACGTAATTTACGGATCTTGCGCAACGATGCGATCGAAGTATCAATGAGGGTTCGGTCTTGGGGTCTGAATACCTTAGAAATCCAGTCTTCTAGGATTTGAATAGTGCCTTTCTTGCTTACGACCACTTTGCCGTCGTACCTTGGCGTCTCGGTTTCGTAGGAAACCTCGTTTTGAAAGAATTTCTTGTTAATGTTGTCCGAAAGAAGTTTATCCAACAAAAGGACAAAGTTATTAAACTCTTCAAGAGTAGGGCGAACCAAAAAGGTAAAATTCTGCGGTCGGTCCTCCCCGTAAGGGCCATAATCCGTGAGAAATAATGGCGGTCTCCCCATCGCCGCACACATTTGATTGACAACATACAATTCAAGAATAAATGCTGAACATATCGGCAAGTGTTTTCCCCAAGCACCCAGCACCGTATTTCGGTAATATTCAGGATGAAGGTCGTACGTGCCGTTTACCTCTTTCATCTTCCAAATTTGCTGGTGTTCGGGGCTTAGATCGGACAAATAACGTAAAAATACAGCCACTCCACGATTCAAATCATCGTCATACGCAAAACCAAATGTCTGAAGCAGAATTTGATCGTGTTCGGGCATTTGGTTCGATTCATAATATTCGCGCTTAACTGAAATCGACCCATTTATGTCGTTGGTATGATAGTAGTATCGTGGATCGTTTCTATAGTATTCAAGAACACTCAGGTCAAATGTGCGGAAGGCGAGTTGAGGTTCGCCGTTTGCTAGATCTAACTTATAAGGTTCGTTTTCATAGTGTTTCGTATCAACAACGGTTTCAAGGTAAATCGGACGGGGGTATACGCAGGTATGGAACAGGTCATCCGTGTCTAACTTTTCGATTTGAACCGAGGCGTCTGGGAATCCAACTCGAAGGATGTGAGTATTCATATCCTGATCGGAATGAAGGACGCCTATTTTATCTTCTTGAATCAGATCAGCGAGATCTGCCCGCAAATCGTCCCATTCGACTCCCAGAGAACTTGATAAGTCTAATGCGGAAATGCCATTAAAATCACCGGATTTCAAATAAAATTCGGCAGCGGTTCTTAGAATATCAGCCTTCATTTACTTGGTATTTTACCACGCCGTCTAGCGGCCTGCGGTCGTATCCGTCATTCCAGCTTAATTCGTCGCAGGAGAAGAGCAGAACCCGACACAAGAAATGCTCTTTAGAAGATCGGGTCGCTTACGCTCCGTAGTTTGTGCTTCAATATGTCGGTGAAACATGAAGCGGAGGCAAGCATGGATTCGACTTATCGGAACCCCGAACTACGGGACTGTATCGAGAGCTATGTTCGTGCGGCGATAGACTTGATCGCCGAAGGTAAGGGAACAAAATATCCATATGATGATTGGTCGGCGGCCCCAGAATTCCCATTCATCTTTTCGAAAACCGAACTGAAAGAGTTGCCGGCGTATCGGCATTGTCTTGAGTCATTACAAGCCGATGAAATCATCATTCACCAACTTAATAACATGGTGGGAATCAATTCGAGGCGTTCGCGCACCTCGGATGTTGAGGGATTGATGGTGCGGCTGCCTCACCTAGGCGTTTACCGGAATAGGATCAGATTCAATGAAGAGCATTTCGAGACGGAATATGCGGCTTTTGAATCCGCTTTCTACGAAGACAGCTTTGTCTACGAGGCAATCGCTCCTTTACAAGGGCCGGTTTTCGCCGAATCGATAAAGCTCGAAAGCGAAGTGGAGATTTGCCGATTGAATCAATTCGATCTGAGCCCGTTGACTAAGAACGACATGGACGAGGATTCAATTATTTTTGGAAACGCACTTTGGGCGATCAAAACTCAGTACAGGATACCCAAAGTGATTGGCGATGAGGTTCCGATAGAAACTGATAAGACCAAGGAAGATGAATCCCGGCGAGACCAGGCCAATGATGTTCTCGATCGGGTGCTCGCATGCCTACGGTTGTTAGGTGTTCCGAATGCCTACCCACAGGTGCTACTTCATCGGACAAAATCCTGGCTGTTCCATGATGTTCGTGAGTACTCGACGAGACACCGACCGTCTACACAATTTTCGTGGGAACTTGACGCTGATTTCACGCGGACCTGCACAGAGTTCTGGGCAAAGCTTCAAAGCAGATAGTTCAACGACATCACCTTATAATTCAAGCGATCAAAAGGTTCAATTACGCACATGAGCGACATGATTGGGAGGATAAGATCGTCGACCTTCTGATCGCCGCGGAAGCGATCTTTCTCACACAATCAGGTGGTAGCGGGGAGCTTAGTTATCGTCTGAAATTGAATGCTGCTATGTTTCTGGCATCGGATGCGAGATCGCGCAAACAGATCTTTGATGATATGGACAGAGCCTACAGCCTTCGAAGTAAGATCGTTCATGGTGCGGACTATACAGAAATCAAGAAGGAGATAGAGAAAAAAGAAGCGGTGGGATTGGGCGAGGAATACAAGTTCGATCAATTTATTTTCAGGATCCAGGGATATATTCAAACTGCCATTCACAGAATGATTGACATTGCCTCGACGACCAGCAAAGGAGACATGCTAGTCAAATGGAACAGCTTGATCCTAGGAAACCCGGAAGACCAATCCGATGCGCCAGAAGTAAATGTAGGAGAACATAATCGCTAATTCTTTCGAGTATTTTTCGTTAGGCCAACGAGTAATACCGCAAGTGAGTACCAGAAATGAGAACCGCTCGTCGTGAGAGCCGCGCCTGAGTTTAGTACTCATTATCCTCTGGACCAAAGAACCGGTGTTTTATACGATCAAGCACGCTGAGGTAGATAGATTCCGCCTCAGTTCCTGAAGCCCTAGGCGGCTGGAAATTCTCAAATATGAAATCGAGGAAAAGATGTTTGTATTCCCGATCACGGTATGCTCGCGCGTTTAGACATTGCTCCAAGGTAAAATGGCCAGCGGTTACATGTTCTTGCAGCCGTTCAAGTTCACCGATCTCTAATATGGTTAGTTGTTGGGTCTTGACGCTGTCCCTCAATAAAAAGTCCTTCTGAAGGAGATATCGGTGCAATTCAGTATTTAGGGCTTGTTCGTGTATATGGATACTTAAGACTCGCTCTTGAACGATGAGCAATGGCGACACCTTTTCCACCTCGTCGAAACAATGCTGTAACTGACTGTCCGCGAGTTTATGTCTGAGTGTTCTCTCCTTCGAGAGGATACGGGACAAGTGTTTCGCCAGCTGCTTTACTCCCTTCTCAATTCCGTCCTCCTTCTCGACGAACTTGCGTCGCACTTGCTTCGTAAATTCGCGAATGCTCCTGCCATATTTCGCAGGCGTCGGGATGAAACCAGATTTCGTCTCGATAACCACCAGGTGCTTTGTTTCCGGATAGTAAATGACTTCATCGAAAGATTTTTCCCCGTTTTCGTATCTCGGGGAAGGAAAATGCAGCCCGTTTCGGCCGCGAGCGCTCGTCATTGCCGCAATCACGCGACGAACGTACAGTTCGAATATGAAACCGAACGCTTGAAAAAAATCGAGTTTTTGTTTTTTAGAGCGTAGCTTGTCGAAGATCTTCCAATAAATTCCCGAATCCAATTTGTCGATGAGCAAAGTGCTGTCGATGCACACAAAAACCCCAGCAAACACCTCGAGAATGGGAAAGGTCTTGAAAGGGCCGAAACTGAAGGAGTTCGAATAACGCCGGGACTGCGCTGATAGGATCTCACGGAATTCGTCGACGTTGCGGGATTCCAGACGGAGATATTTTTTCACTATTTCCGGATCAAGGGTTGAGTGTCGAAGGAGTCCGCGAATAGTGAAATACTGGGTTGCCCGCACGTTGTCGTTGGCGGGATACACCTGAGAAAAAAGTATTGCGAGCGTGATATCGATGTACTCGATCAAGCTTAGGCCTGTAGCGTTCTTAAACTCTCCGGCGATGTTGAAGTGTTGTAGACCTTCCTCTCCGAGGACAGTCCTAAGTTCTTTCGATTCGAGGATTTCAGAAAAGATCAGATCACTTCGGTATACTCCCTGAACGCAATCCAATGGATTGAATACTTCTAGGATGGGTGCTATCTGAAACCCCAAATGTCGGATCCGCTTGAGGTCACTGCCTTCCGCCGTGTTGCGTTCTTCACGAGGCGTAATAAGGTAGTCGTTTGCTCCAAGGCAGATTTCCCCCAGAGCCCAACCTCCCGGGGTTGAACCGTCGGCTAGGACAGGCCGTTCATCCGTTCCGTGTAATAGCGCAAGCTGGGCGACATATAGAGAGGTGAGTCGTGTGAACACCGGAGAATCAGCCAAACTAAGTCCCTCAATACTTTTGAGAATCTCGGGACGAAGATAGTAGCCCAACAGTTCCCGGTGCAGGCTTGCGTACTCGTTCAGTCCGTGAGATTCAACCCGACCACGGGTGAAAAGGTTGTTGATTACGGCAAGATTCGAAAGCACGCTCGCCCGACCGAGACCTCTGAGCATCTTCTTAAGAGTCGGCATGGGGAGCTTCGCTCCAAAAAGATCTGAGTGCCGTAGATACGTGAAGGAATCCATATCGATGGGTGTTCTCTAAGGGACTTTAGGAAGCTCATTTTGACACGGTTCAATATTCCGACGTATGGAGTTCATTGACATGCCCTTTGTAAAACTTGAAGTCTAGCGATTCTTTGATCTGAACCACTGCTGTTGTGTGCCACCACCGGCTCGGGTTGCCGCTGTAACCACGTTCATAACGGCGCAAAACCAGAAGGATCACCAAGTCAGAATTCGTGTCAGCCAGAACAGATTTAATCTCTTCAGAAAGACAAACAAGACGGTTTCCGTGTGTTGCTTCCCGATCCTCGTAGGTCGGTTCTCGACGCCATGCCTCCGATCGAACAACCGTTCGTCCCGACGGATCGAGCCACTCTCTTTGAAATGGGTCAGAAGTCGCAAGAGAAAGCAGAGTATTCACACGGTCGGCTAAGCGCTCTCGCGCCATCGCTCTTCGCGAGGCGAGCAGATCAAATCCATCGAGACGCGGTTGGACGTGCGGACCAACGATCCACGGAGTGTGAAAGCCTTTTCCGTTATGCGAGTATTCGTCCCCGCCCTCGTATTGTTCGAACTCAGGCAGCCATGCCTGAAAGGGATCTTCACGCGCGAGTTTACCGGCAGCTCGGGCAGCCCTCGTTGAATCAACGAGGGCCGATGAAATATTTATGGCAACCCCATCTGCGGAATGCCATGCTCCAGAAATGGTCAGCTCATTGCCGATCGTCCCGTCGATTTTCAACAATTCCAGGAGCTTTCGCTTGTCGCCTGTGATCGCCGATCCGGGCTCCAGAAGGTTGAATTGCGAATCCACAGGAGGCCAGTCCGTCCCATCCGAGAGCCATAGTCCATCATTTCGCGTTAATGTCATTCGCCCTACCCATTCGTCTAAGGGGTTTTCATCGTCAAGGTAATGAGGCTTCAGAACGGGATATTTCAAGATACTGTCACCAGCGACAAGAAGAAGGGCATGCCATCCCAGTTGATACCCGTAAACATGATGGGCTTCGGAAGGCACTCCGGACCTTTCGCTCGGTCTCGTGCGTCCCCCACTTTCGTACATGTCGCTTACATCTGCATCGAATCTACGCACCCAGGAGCTAACAGCGTCAACTATCTCCCAGTGTGACCGATCGAAGATGCGAGATAAGGCTGCTGCGTCAGTCTTTTCGAAGTCGTGTTCTAGTCGAAATGGGTTATCGGGTTTGGGCGACGACTTTGGCCTTCCCGAGTAGTAGCCACTATACGTCGGCTCGGATTCTTTCGGATCGAACGGAGACCTATTCACGTTTTTCAACGAATTGATTTGGTCCTCCGTAAGTACTAGTCCCCCGCCTCGGAAGCAAGCAAGCAAAGCCTCCGCAGAGAAATGCCGAAACAAGACGTGCGGAATCGACGAATCAAAAACGAGACCGGTTAGAAACTCCGCGTGCTTTCCGACCTGCGTCGGATAGTCGATCGCTAATCGGGCGAGTGCGATCAGTAGCCAGAGTCTGGCATGAAGAAAATAGAATGGTAGCTCGGGAGCTTGAAAGGCTCCACCGATTGTGGTGGAAAACCGACCTAGTAAGGATTCAATGATTTCCCACCTTCCAAATCTTGCGAAAGTTCGGAGGCTGTGAGCTGCCCTCCATCGTTGCTCTGCTCGAGGAGAACCCAAAGACCGCCAAACGAGCCCCGCAGCAACCTCGGTCTGAGATGCTTCCAATCGAAGTTCTTCTCTCCACTCGCCGTCCTCAACTATAGATAGGAGTTTCGCTGCGTCACTGTTCAAGAGTCGCTTCAGCGCTTTCTGACCTTCACCTGGTTTCGATCTGCTGCAGATTATCGCAGCAAGATTCATCCAGACAGCCGCAGCCACATGAAGATCATGGCCTGCGTAGATTCCTGCAATTTTCAGGGCAAGGATCGGCTCCGGTGTTTCGGAAATGGCCGCAATATCCCTGAGCGAACTGTTCGAGAAACTATCATCAAATAAGAGGTCCATCGAGTGAGCGCGAAGCAGACCTTCTCCCAGCTTGCGAAACACCGGGTTTAGGGCTGAAGAAGAAGTCGTCCATTCCGCCTTACACCGCTGAAGTTCTTCGACCTTCCGGTAGAAAGGAAGCGTTTCGCTCTCAGCGATGATAAGCAGATATTCTGGTCGGTCCTTGTATTCGATCCTACTGCGAATTAAATCGAACAAGGGCTTCCATTCGTAATAGTCAATGTCCCACTCACTTAGGCTGTTAACTACTTTTGAGATGCTTGTCGAGTCAGTCGGATCGATGCTTTTTGCGATTCCGCGTAGCTTTGCGTCCGTGACCGTATCGTCATTATGCCTATTCTTGCCGGATCCATCTCGCAGTTCATTCGCCTGCTCCTGTAGATCTAAAAACCGCGGTAGTGCAAGCGAGAGATATTTCGAAATTTCGGATTCGGCACCAAGCTCTCTTTCCGCGACCTCTTGTAGGACGGGCACGGTTTTGCGCATATATACGCCTGGATGGTTCAGAAGGAATTGTTGTATCAGTTCGGTGATCAACTCTTTTGAGTTGCCAAATCTTTTCTGCTCGATCACGCTCGCCATCTCGCCCGTGCCGGATACGATAAGCTCGACTGATTTGGCAAGGCGTAAAATTCCGAGAGCTATATCGGGATCGATCTTGTCCGCGTCAAGCAAACTTGTAAGGACAGGAAGGAAGCTGAAGCTAAGCTCGGCCTTTTCACGATCATCCCACCTCGCTAGTTTGCCGAAGATCCGAAGACCTGCGGCCCGCGACATTCCTTGTGCGAAATCGAGCCACGGAAATTTATCCTGATCATAAAGATTCAATTCGCAAATGTTGGACAGTGCCTGAACGTCGGCATCGTCAAGCTCTTCTTCCCGGAGCTTCGAGGCGAAGTTTAATAGCTCAGTCGTGAGGCGGTAGTCTCCCGAGCCGATAGCATCCATCTGATCCAGGCCGATGCGGAAGTATGCGATCGCCTCGTCAGGACTTGCGAAAAGAATCGCCCGAGATAACTTCGCAAAATCGGACGCTCTTTCATCAACCGAATCGTACTGCTCGATCAAGCCGCGTACATGAACAGCAAGCTTGCCCGCCTCCTCGTGAAGTTCCTGGCGATTTGAAAGCAAGTCGATCACAGTTATCATGGAGGAAACGGGGGCGTTGTCGTATAAGAGCTCAACAAATTCCTTGACAGCCGAAGCACCAAGGTCAGGACGCGACCAAAGGGCGAATCTCAACATCCTCCGCCCTATTTCGTCAAAGAACCAATTACTTTGGCGGAGATCCGCATAGCCCTCCTTCATCACCCTGAACTCGGACCACAATCGAGTTGCTTCGCGAAAGCTATCGTCGGCGGTTCCTGTTCGATCGCCGAGTAGGCGCGCTAAGGCGTTCGTGAGTTGCAGGAGTGGTCGAAGCCGGTATTCGAGGAGATTGTTGACGTATTGTTTTTGGTCTCTTTTCAAGCGAGTTTTCTCAGTCGATTCGTCGCTCTGAATCGGAACGCTCGCCATCTTTTCCTTTATCGCCTTTATGAACGCATCGACATCAAGTCCCTTTTCTATCTCTTCGCCGAATACCTTGAGTTCGGCAGGGAGGAGTTCCGCTGGATCCACCGACCTTCGTTCAGCAGCTGCTCGGATCGCAACGGCAACAAGAAACTGGACTACCTGTTTCTCGGCGGTCCTGTCAGTCACACCATACAGCCCGGGAACAGGAGTATGAACCGAATCCATTATCGAACTGGCTTCAGCGGACATACCAAGTGCAAGTGCCATGGTCGCGGATTTGCACATACCGCCGTACATCTCAGGCCCGCTCCGCCGCGAGAGATCTCTCGTTCGCACCGGAGGATGTTTAGACGCCGAATTTGCCAAGAGCTGTATATACTCCTGTCGTTGAGCCTCATCCATCGGCCAGAAGGAAAGGCTGCCGGCTAGCATGATGGGCTCAGATTCCACCTCGCTCAGCAAGCTTTTGATGCGGTCCGGCGGAATCGCCCCCGACTGTTCAGCCTGCTGTAAATACCGGAACACTACCCGCAACAACCCGAATCCATAATCGTCGTTCCAAGATTCTAAATAACTAATTGCCTTCTTCGCTCGGCCCTGAGCGATGAGTCCAAACGCGACCGAGGCATTGTCGAGATCCTCCGGACCCTGCCGATCGAACCGATAGTCGTCCTTCTGCTCATAAAAGTGCGCGATCCATTCATAGGCCTGCAATATGTATCGCATTGCATCGCTCAGATCGCCGGCAAGAAGATGAGCTATTGCTATTCGTGAAAAGCGCGTGCCGGCCCAGGAGGTTCGTGTCTCGAAGAGCCGTCTTAGGGCATCAACGTCGTTCGATGCGATGACTAGATCCGGATTATCTAACAGATATTTCGCACCCCGCTCGTTGACGGCAGCAAGCGTCGAAAGCTCAACGAGCAAATGGACCAGTTGGTCAAAATTCTCTTCGCTTGTCGCATGCCGGACGGCTGCTTTAAGGCGTTCGTAGCGGATCTTCTGTCGCCCGACTTTACTGATGACGGAGGCAGGAAAGCGTTCGTCGAAGGCAAGAGAAAAGAGACTTTTGCCATCCTTCAATGTGCTTAGTAGTCCGGGAAGCGCCGATGCCGCGTAAACCGAATACTCCTGCCTCTTCTCTAGGTTCTTAGCGAGGGCTTGAAGGGTTGATTGGTCGGCAGCATAGGCCGACCTAACGAACGTTTCAGTTGGCTCATCTCGAAATGTCAGGCCGTGGCGGGTGTGCTCCAAGAGCGGAAACAGATCTGAAGCAAAACTATTCGCCGCGCTCAGATCAAGGGCGTGAGCATCTGCATACTCCTCAAGAGGAACCGGTGGCGGGAGAACGGCGAGACCAGCAAGGAAGGCGTTTATCTGCGAGCTCTTGAAGCCGTGTCGGATTGCATCTTTCAACGCACTCGAGATGCGCTCCTCAATCAAATCATCCAACTCTACAACCTTGTCGATCTCAGAGGGCTCGAGAAGTCCGCGTTCGCCGAGTGCCAGATGTTCGAGGATCCGTGGATTTCCTCTTGAGCGCGCAAAAGCGACTAGCGTCTGCGTGTCAGTAACATTCGGAACTCGCTCTGAGAGATAAGTCCGCGTCTCGTCAAAGCTGAACGGCTTCAGCTCGAACTCTTTACACGAATCGGAAGGAAGACCGCCTCGCGAGATATTGCGTCTGTACGAGCGACAAGTAAGCACAAGCTGTAATCCCGGAATCGCGCCCGTGTAGAAGAGGCTTTCAAGCAACAAACTTGGGAATGTAGCTTCTTCTTTATCATTCGCGTGTTCGGCGGCGTTATCCACCGCGTCGAGAAATAGTATTACCTGAGCGGTTGGGTTTAGTCTCCGAAGAGTATCCACTGCCTGACCGACCCGGTTGCGAAAGGATCTGATCAGATCGTCTTGTTCGCCACTCATCGGCAAAAGAGGATCACAAAGCCCAGCGACAGCAAGTTTGTTGACGATGTGTATCAGCCCACGTTTGGGAAGGTGCCGTCCATCGTCGGGAGAGCGATATGAGCCACCCCCAAAACAATCGAACAAAATGGTCTTGTGTTCTGTCCCCACGAGCTTCGATAGGCTTTGAAGGAAAACTGTCTTTCCGCAACCCCCATCTGCATGTATGAGTAGTGGCTTAGTCAACTGTGGTATCCGCGACGCGAGATCCTCCAACTGCTCGCGAGCCACCACCTTTCCGACATCTGGAAAACTTGAGGGACATGGAAAGAGATCATCCGGATCTTGAATATCGAGAGCGTCTAGCACATCGGTCCTGGTAATGACATTATTTCGTGCCCCCGCGCCTCCGGCTTTGTCCCGGAGCATCTGCTTCATGTTAGCCAGCCGGACTCGCGCCATGGCGTCGGGAGCGGCGGACCAATCGGCGATTTGACGGGCAAGGCCAATTTTGCGCTCCCGAAGATTTCCGACATCGCCGACGATGTGTATTTTTGAGGCAAAATCCCCTAACTCTTTTCCAGTAAATCCGCAAGCAGCAGCAAACTGCGTGGCCTGTTGCTTTGCTGTTCCTCTTAGTCGCTCGCCGCTCGCGACCGCCTCAATAGCGAGAATCAGGTCGTTGAATATCGGTCTGTTGGTGATCAGTTCGAAAGTAAGCTTCTGCTCAACCAAGGCGGGCGAGTGCACCTGCTTGTGATCCCGGTATGCGGCAGCAAACTTAATGATAGTTTTACGAAAGTCAGCCGCTCGAAAAGGCTTGTTTGCGGAACTTATTGAATACTTCAGTTGTACAACCACAACCGACCGTGAGTCTTCGAAGGTTGGAGTCGATCCGAAGTACATAACTACATCGGCAATTTCTACGCTTTCTGCGGAAAGTTTGCGGTGATCTGTAGAGGCAAACCCTTCTATGGCGATTCCGACAAGATCCTCCGAAGGCATTAGCAAACCGAGAGCTTGCCGCGCGGCCCATGCCTCATGAAATTCATGACCATCGCGTGATGACCTTACAGTATCTGTTCGGGTGCGGTCGGTTCTCATCAACCATTAATGATACGACAAAGTTCATCGTCCGTCTGATACTCGAAACTTATTGAAATGCGATGCTGACTCCAGACGGCTATCTCTAAAGAATTCTGATGAAACTGGCCGATTATTGCTCCATGGTGCATAAATTAGCCGGCCGCCGAGAGTGCCTCTACGCCCCGCGTTGGCCTTTCAGTGCTTTTCCAGACCTCTCGGAGGCGGCACGACTCTTGCGGTAGCACTTCGAGCGTATTTCTGTTTTTCGAATTGAAGCGAGGTACTTTGGAATTTATACGAGAGGGATGTTTATGAAAGACGACATGACGATGAGGGACAAACTTGCGTGTTCGATCGAGGAATTGGCGGAGCTAACAACGCTTTCAGTCCCCAAGATCCGGAAGGATATTCGAAACGGAAAACTTGAAAGCAAAAAGAAGGGCACGCGCCGGATCATCCTCCGGGATGAGGCAATACGCTATCTATCCACAGATGACGGCCCAACTACTGCGGTGGTGGCTGTGGCTTAGCAAACGGGGTATGATCGTTACCGGGAATCCGAGCTTGTGACGAAGGGAGACTGGAAGCCAAATCTAATAATGCGAAAACCGGCAAAGGTGAATGTAGTGGATTTTGTAACAACCCCCTGCAGTTCTGGGGTGATACTGGCTGACCCGAAAATCGCGGAAACGCAGTAAAAATGGGCCTGTGACGCTCAGTGGCATTCAGTGAAAATTGCCCAAAACTTATTTGTAATCATCAGGTCGGGGGTTCAAGTCCCTTCACCGGCTCCAGTAAACATCGAGGTTTCGTGATTTTCTCGGAGCCTCGTTTTTCTGCTCGTTGCCATCTCGTTGCCGGACTTCTGGTGCATTACCATGTGGTAAATGCACGCAGACATCGTGAAATCGTACCGCTACGTGACCGCCGAGCAGGTCGCCCGGCTCATGGGTGACGAGAGCCAAAAGCACCAGAACACCCGAAAGGTTCTAGCCCGCCTCGCCGAGAAAGGCGAGGTCTGGGTTCTGGCGCACGGCACGAAAAACGTCTACTGCCCTCCGGGGAGCAACGGCATTTTCCTCGAACACGACCTCCTCGTGACCGACGCGCACCTGGCTCTCAGAGACCACGTTTCCGACTGGCGGCAGGTCGGGCTCCGCGACGGGATCAACCCGGACGCGTTCTTCGTGACCGAAGCCAGCCCGTTCTTCCTTGAGCTGGAAAACGCCAACCCAAAGAACAAGCTCACGGCGAAAGCCCTGGAGTACGCCCGGCACGCCGACGCGCGAAAGCACCTCCCGCTCTGCCCGAACTTCCGGGTGCTGTTCATCGTCCCCACCGCGAGGAAGGCGGCGAACCTGGAGCGCCAGCTAGCCGAGTCCGGCATCCCGAACCTGGGGAGATTTTGGATTGGGCACCACGCCCAGATTCCCCGCCTCGCCACCGCCGAGCTGCGCTGCCCGAGCCCGAAGTGCAAGCTAGAATGGCACACCCTCTCGCGTACCACGGACGTACCACTCCCCTGCGCCCCGTGAGCCCACCCGCCCAGCAAATCCGCGCCTAGGTTGGAAATCCGGGCGTTTCGGGTTTACCCCGGGACTGCTACCATTGCCGGAGCACCTTTCCCCAGCCCGTCTAGCTCTCGCGTAGCCCGCAGTACCTCAACCCTTTGAGGCTGACGGGCATTTTTTTCACCCACGACCCACCCCCATGACCATCGGCTCCGACCACCGGGGCGACCCCTTCGCCATTTCCTCCGCCTCGCACGCGGCGGTATTCGGCTCGACCGGGACGGGCAAGACCACGCTCCTTGAGCACGTCATTTTCGATGCGATTCGCGCGGGCTGGGGCGTGACCGTTCTCGATCCGCACGGGGGTCTCATCGACAAGCTCCTCGACCTCGTGCCGCCCGAGCGCACCAACGACGTGATCCTGTTCGACCCCACCGCCGAGCGGGTGCCGGGACTCGACGCGCTGGACGGCGTAGCCGACCCCTCCCTGGCAGCCGAGCAGGTGGTGCACGTCTTCCGCTCTCTCTGGTCGGAGAGCTGGGGACCTCGGAGCGAGTGGCTCTTGCAGGGGCTCGTCCTGGCGCTCATGTCGCACCGCAAGCCGACCTCGCTCGTCTCGCTCCACAAGGCGCTGCACTCCAGGCGCTTCAGGATGGCGCTCGCCGAGGGGGCGGAGCCCGCCCTCGCCGATTTCTTCGCCACCCTCGAAGGCTGGACGCCGCGCTTCCGCGAGGAGGCGCTGTCGCCGCTCATCAACAAGGCGGGCAGGCTGTCCCTCAACCCGCACGTCCGCCTCGCGCTGGGTCAGGCGACGCCCAGCTTCACGTTCGCGGACGTGCTCGAAGACCGCCGCATTCTGCTCTGCAAGCTGGGCAAGGGGACGCTCGGGGACGCCGCCTCCCTCGTCGGCTCGCTCGTCGTCTCCAAGCTCTCCCAGGCGGCGCTCGGTCGGCAGGGGGACGCGCCCCACCTCCTCGCGTGCGACGAGGTGCAGAACTTCATTCACGGGGTGGACCTGGCCACCGTCCTAGCCGAAGCCCGCAAGTACCACCTCCGGCTGCTGCTCGCGACCCAGACCCTAGCCCAGCTCCCCGAGCGGACGAGGAGCGCGATCTACGGCAACTGCGGGACGCTCGCGAGCTTCCGCGTGTCGGGGGAAGACGCCGAGGTCATGCACCGGGAGCTGGCGACCGACCTCCGCCGGGAAGTCTTCCAGCAGCTACCCAACTTCACGTGCCGGGTCAGGACGATTGACGGGGGCGTGCCACGCGAGACGGCTCACGTGCGCGTCCTGCCGCCGAATGCGGGGACGGGCAGGGGCGACCTCGTGCGCCGGGAGTCGCTCAGGCGGTGGGGCAGACCCCGCGACAAGGTGGAGGCGAGGATTGCCCGGCACCTGCGGGGGTGAAAGAAAGCCGCCCGTGTCTTGGCGGCTCTCATCGCAGATCGCGTGACTCACAAACCCAACTAAAGATTTACCAGTCGTGCTCCCAGTTGCCCCGGAGCGTGGTGCGGTCTGCGGGGGTAAACGTAGCCCCTTTTCGGAGCTGGCGCAACCCCTTGACGGCTGGCGGTGTACTGCTACACTGACGGTGTTCGAGCTAGTCCCTCGGACTCATAAACCCAACACACAACCAAACGTGAACAAGTACAGCACCCAGCTGCGGTTCGCCCGGGCGCACGACCCGGTGTACCTCCTGGGCATCTCAGTCATCGCGCTCTGCGCATCCGTCCTGCTCTGATGGCGGGCATCCTGTTCGTCGCGATTCCGGCGTTCGCACTCTTCGGGGTGTACTCGATCGGGTACCGCCACGGCTACCGCAGGGCGAAGGAAGAATCAGTCGTGAGCCTCTTGTCCGATGAGTAACGTCAAGCCATCGCTCTGGGAAAAGATTGCCAACGTGCAGCAGTCACTCGGGGCTATCGAGAAATCCAAGAGTAACCCGCACTTCAAGAACTCGTATTTCGACATCAACGACCTGCTCGCCGCGCTGAAGCCGCACCTGAAGGCGAACAGACTCCTCTTTACGCAGGTTGTGGAGTCGCACGAAGGGCGACCCGTTCTGTGCAGCTCCATTCGAGATCTGGACAGCGGAGAATCTACCGAAGCGGGCTCAGCACTACTCCCGGACATCGCCGACCCGCAGAAGTTCGCCGGAGCCGTGACGTACTTCAAGCGCATCACCGCGACCGCTCTCTGGCTCGTGGAAGGTGAGGAAGACGATGACGGCAACACGGCGAGCCGGACGGCACCGACCAAGAGAGCCGACCACTCCGCAGCCGTCACGAAGCTCGAAGCGGCTGGCACCATGGACGAGTTGCAACGGGCTTGGCTCGCGCTGTCGCCCGAGGCAATGAATGACCCCACCGTCCTCGCGGCGAAAGACCGCATGAAGGCGGCGCTGGCGATCGTCGGCACCGAGGAGATTCCCACCATTCAAATCGACGAAGATGCGGATTCTCAGTAGCGTCCAGGGAACGGAGGATTGGCTCGCCGACCGGCGGGGCAAAGTCACCGGCACCCGACTCAAGGACATCGTCGTGCTGCGCGGCACGGGCAGGAAGCTCGGCTTCTACGAGCTGATCGCGGAGCGGCTCGCCCCGGGAAGCTCGGACGTTGACGGCATCGACCGGGGCTTGCGCCTTGAGGAGGACGGCGTGGCTGCGTTCGAGCAGCACTCCGGGAAAGCGGTCGAGCGCGTCGGGCTCTGCGTCAAGGACGGCAACGAGTCCATCGCCAACTCCCCGGACGGGCTCATTAAGAACGCCGAGGGAAAGTACGCCGAGGCGCTGGAGGTCAAGTGCCTATCCACCGCCCGGCACCTCCAGGCGTACTTCGAGAAGGAAGTCCCCTCGGACTACCGCTTCCAGGTGCTCCAGTACTTCATCGTTAACGACGACCTGGAGACCCTGCACGTCGCCTTCTACGACCCGAGGCTCCCGCAGCTCCCGCTGCACGTCATCGAGGTCAGGCGCGAGGACGTGGCGGAGGACGTGGCTACGTACCTCGCCTACCAGGAGCAGACGCTCCGCGAAGTCGAAGAGCACATCAACCAACTCTCATTCTAAAATGCACACCAGATTCTCATTCACGATCGACCGCAAGAAGTTCGACAAGCTGCCCTCGTTCAACCGCTCGTGGGTCAACCAGTCCACCGGCGAAACCGTCCAGGTCGAGGACGTGCGCCTTGAGTTCGTTCCCAGTAAGAACGGCCCGGAGGTTATTCGCCGGTACGAAGACAAGACCATGCTGAAGGTCGGCTTCATCGCCGAGCCCACAACGAAGGCGGAGCGCGAGGCTGGCAAGAAGGGGCTGATCCTCGGAGACGCCATCGTGTTCGAGCCGGTGGGCGGAGCGGCTGCTCCGTCGCACAGCTCGGCTCCTCCGCAGCAAAAGATTCCGTTCTAATGAGCGAAGTCAAAGTCACGAACGACCTGATCCTTTCAACAATAAAGGGTTGGGTCGAGAGCAAGGCGTCCATTTCCGCAGAGATGTGGATGGACGCCGCGATGAAGCTCAACATCCTCAGCCTCGACGATGCCGAGGCAATGATTGACGCGGAGCTGCGCGACGCGCAGCTCAAGCTCGGGATCCTCGCGAAGCAGGAGAAGCGCAACGTCGCCGCTGCGGAAATCGAGGTGGAGGCTTCCCCGGAGTACCGTCACCTGCGCATTCTTCAGGAGCGCATGGAAGTGCTCAGGGAGGCGATTCGCCTCGCCAAGAAGTCGGCAGGCTTCAACGAGTGGAAGTAGCCGTGCCCGACATCCCCGCTCCCTCCGCGTACCTCGCCGCCAAGCGGCAGCCGAAGCCCAAGGCTCCGGCTAGCTACTGGCAGGCGAAGGCGCTGGAGGTCGCGGAGCTGCTCGGCGAGCTGCACCGCAAGGGGATGTACCTGAAGCTCTTCTCGGGGCGCAGCGACGCCAGCGTGAACCTGCTCGTCCAGTGGGCGAACGATTCCCTGACCGCCCGCAACCCGGCAGCCGCTTTCTTCGACCGCACCAAGAACCCCCGCAAGTACCTCCGCCGACCGGACGATTTCTTGGAAGGGGAAGAGACACCAACCACCACTAACCCATGAACTACAACACGCAGAAAACAACCAGAACCCAGCGCAAGCTCGCCGCCTCCTACGTGGCTGGAGAGATGACCATGACCGAGCTGGCGGGAAAGCTCCGCACGATGAACCGGCTGTCCAGCGCGAGCATCGTGGCGAGGGCTATGCGAGACCTCGCACGTGAGAACCCGAGTTTTGCACAACTGCTGAAAACGCTAGTAAAACCGGGCGTTTAGAGACTATTGCGTTCTTCTGGTGTACTGCTACACTGGAGGTACTCAGTCAGTCGGCTGAGACACACAAACCCAACTAACACAACAATCAATGGAGACCAAGACCATCAGGATTCGGGTCGTCAAGAACGGCGACCAGTACCTCGGAGAGTGCCTGGACTACCCGGTCATGACCCACGGCAGGACGTTCGAGGAGCTGACCGAAAACATGGAGCGGGCAATCACGCTCTTCCTCTCGGGCAGGGAGCCGGGAGAAGACGAGGGCGAGGAGCATTCCGTGAACGTTGAAATCCCAAAGGTCGAGGACGAGGCTGACGCTTCGTAGCACCCACCCACCCCCGGAGGCTCCGGCTTCCGGGGGACACCCAAGACCATGCTCGAACACATCAACGTGTCCGTCCCGCCGTTTCCCGAAATGGCAGAGAGGATTGAGCACCGGCTCATCTGGGGCGATGCCCATGAGACTGGCGAGAAGGAGGAAGCGGAGGTCTGCGACCTCTGCGATGGGGAGGGAAAGGTCGAGCGCCAGGTGCTCGTCTCCGGCGACGGAGCGCCGAGCTACCGCGAGGGCGACGGCACGTTCTACCCCTGCCCGGAGTGCTCTCCCGTCGAGCCAGCCGACGATCGTGACGACCAGCTTCCCGACGCCGATGCGTGAGCTGAAGTTCCGGGCGTGGGATAAGAGTGAAAACAACTACGTCATCACTCCTGGCGACCTAGGTATCGACCTCGAAGGCAATCTGTTAGGTTGGCTGGCAGATAAGGGCGATTACATTTTGGAGCAGTTCACGGGCCTCCGGGACAAGAACGGCGTGGAGATTTACGAGGGGGATATTGTCCAGTGGAAATCTAAATTGATTGGTCGCAAGGGAAAGAATGATGTCGGGTTTGTTGGCTGGGACGAAACGCACTTGATTTACCTGACGCTCGACCGCAATAGCTTCACCGGATTCTACGGGAACTCTAGCCCGATGACCGTGATCGGCAACATCCACCAGAATCCCGACCTCCTCTCCCATGCCTGACTTCACCCGGGAGAACGTCCGTTACTGCACCCAGTGCGGTGGAAAAATGAGAAAGGACGGCAAGCCACGGAAGCGGTACAAGTACGGCTACGACCACCGGACGGGAGACGTGTTGATGGTGCAGGACTACATCTGCGAGAACTTCCGATGGTTAGGAAGTTGGAGGCACGACATGGAAACGTTTGCGATTTCACCCACCCCACCCACCAACCCCGAGACATGAAGGAAACTCACATCCACGTCGATATGTCGCCCCTGGTCGAAGCCGTGCGAGCATTCCAGTCCGCCCGCTTCTGCACCAACTGCGGGCAGGAGCGTGGCTGGTACGTCGGAACGTGCCGCTCCGGGTCCCACACGTTCGCCAGGCACCGGTACCAGAAACAAACCAAAAAACAAAAGCAATGAGCCACAATCCAAAAATTGAAGTAACCGCCTCTTTCACCGTCACCGGATCACTCGAAGAGGTAGCATCGTGCCTTGCTTCCCTGGTCGGGTTCGACCTAGCCGTGGAGCTGTCGGGGGGGGCGACCTCCCGGAACAGAAGCCCGAACCGAAACGAGCGATCTGCGAAGACCGAGAGCCGAGGCACTACCCGAAGCCAGATCCTATGTCGGAAGACCGCATCGTTGCTCTCCCGAGAGACGCGAATTTACTCAAAGTCTGCTCCCGCTGCGGGAAGGAAAAGCTGCGCCTCGTCTCCGGCCAGGACTTCTGTCGAAAGTGCAAAGCCGGGTTTGACCCGATCGTGATTGAATGACCCAGCACGAAAAACTCATCGAGCTCTGTGATGGCAACGGATTCGTCTGCCAGGCAGAGTTTTGGAAGATCAGCAAGAGCCCGCACAAGCGCCGCGACGACATCGCGAGAGGCAGGTACCGCAACGGCGTCCGTCACGAGTGGGAAGAGCGCCCGTGCCAGCACGGGATCACGAACTCGAAGGACTTCCGGCTGGTTCGATTGGCGGAGGTATCCGAAGAGATAACGCAGAGGGGTGTCATCGTTGGCGGTCCGATGGAGTACGAAATCTACAAACCCGGCGAGCCTCTTGTGCAACCTGCCGAGCGACTCTTCCAGCCATCAATGGCGCCGCGTGAACTAGAGCCACCAGGCTTCGCGGACGGTATGCGCCAGCTCTAATGAAAGTCCTGCTCGCCCTCGGGGTCATCACCCTTATCGCCACGGCTTTCGTTTTCGGAAACCGTCCCAGCCCTGGGATTGTCACGAAGGTACTCGATGGCGACACGCTGGTAATCGGCACTACCACTGTGAGGATCCACGGCATCGACGCTCCCGAAGCCGGGCAGAGCTACGGGCGAGAGGCAACCGCCGCGCTCAAGCCGCTCGAAGGTTACGCCGTGCGGTTCAGGGCAATCGACGTGGACCGCTACGGCAGGACTGTGGCGAAGGTCTACTACGGGGAAGAGGACATCGGCTTGCTGATGATCCGCGCGGGTCACGCCTGGCACTACGCGAGGTACGACCAGAGCCGGGCGTACCGGGACGCGGAAGCCGAGGCGCAGTCGGCTAGGCGGGGTCTGTGGGCGGAAGATTCTCCGGTTGCCCCGTGGGACTGGAGGCAGCGGTAGCGAGCCCACGAACCGAATCCGCGAACCGCTTCTCCTCGGCCTCGGGATCCTCGGCGGCGAGGTCGATGACGTACTGGTGGAACCGGTAGCCCTGCATCGTGCCGATCGGACGCATCCCCGGAGCACCTCCGTCCTTCTTCGGGTGCACGAGCACCACGTCACGGCAGCGGTACGAGAACCCGTACCCAATCGCCTGCTCGATGTCGCTCCGGTCCGGGTAGTCCACCGGCTTGTACTTCCCGTCCAGCACCACCAGGCACTCGTCGGAGTCCTCCGGCTTCAGCACCACGTCCGGCTTGGCGGGCTCGTCCCGCGCCGAAACGTCGAAGAGCGGCTTGCGGGCTCCCACCGGCGCTCCCAGGTTGCCGTCGAGAGCGCGGATGCCCGAACCGGCGAGCTGCACCTCCAGCACGCGGCGGACGTACTTCTCGAAGACCAGGTCGAAGTCGAACACCATGGACGGCAGCATGAGACCGGCTCCCCGGCGCTCAAACGAGATGCCCCGGTTCTCGATGATCGTCACCGCCAGGCGGACGAGGGGCTCGTAGTAGGCGCGTAGCGCCGGTATGCGAGACGGGTCGGTCACAAGCGCGTCGCGGAGGAACGACCGCGAGCCGTCGAGGGACACGCGCCCGAAGAGCTGGTACGCCCGGTTCAGCTCGGCTGCAATCGCCGCCTGCCCTTTTCGGAACGTTAGCGCCCGGTACCGCTGGGCGAGCAGCCATATCGCGTACTTCAGGCAGCGGTTCACGCCCGTGTCCGGCGAGTGCTCGAACCAGGACACCGCTGCGGCGTGCGTCCTGCCAAGGGCGAGGTGACGCTGCACGGTCTCGCCGATGAGAAACCTGCCCCTGGGAAACGACGTGTCGGCGGTCTGCCGCAGGTACTCCTTCTGCAAGCCGTGCGCTTCGATCTGCGACAGCCCGGCCAGCAGCTCGCGGGCGAGAATGTCGAGCAGCGAGGGGTTCGGCGCCAGGAGCGTCGCGTACTCGCGCACGTAGCTCAGCGCGACGGGTGTCTGGCTCGTGAGCTGGAGGAGCCGCTCCAGGTTGCGCACCGGGACGCGGGGCCGCACGTCGAGGACGACGCGATCGTTGATGGGAATCAGGCCGACGTACCCGCCCGCCTGGAAGATGAGGTTGTCCTTCTGGAGGTAGAAGCTGAAGAACTTCTTGCCCACGACCTCGGGGTAGAGGTCGAGCTTGCCGTTCACGAACAGGTCGTCGTAAGAGACCGGCACCTGCCCGTACTCCGGCACCTCCACGACCTTGTGCCTGGCCCTGGTCTCCGTGCGGGGTGCCTGGTCTGCTACTGCGGCGTCGATGCGGGAACCTCCTCGGCGGGTGCGGCAGCCGGAGCGGGCGGCGGCGTGAACACCTTGCCCCAGCGACGTTCAACCTCGTCGAGCCCCTCCGGGTCGAGGCGGTACGCCTTCTCAAAGAGGAATCGGAGCTGGTTGTTCCACAGGCGCCTCAACCCCTGCTCGTCCCGCGATCCGTAGAAGTAGGTGTGGCCGACCTTGGCGAGCTGGTTCTTGTTTCCAGCACCGTTCACGTGGTTGAAAAACGAGAGCAGCCGGTTCACAAGGTTCGCGTCCATGCCCCGCTCTTCCAGGTACGTCCGCAGGTTGTCGGCGTTCGGGTCCATTGCGATTTTGGCGAAGCGGCGCTCAAGGGCAGCGTCCACCTCGTCCACGCCCCGGTCGAAGGGGTTCATGGTCGCCAGGAAAATTAGGTTCTCGGGGAGCGAGACCTCCGTGCCGGATGCCAGACGGAACTTCCGGTCCCGCTTCGTCCGCTCGATGTAGGTCAGCGCCTCGCCGAAGACGCGGGCCGGGTCGCTCCTGCTCAGCTCGTCAATGACGATGACGCACAGCTTGCCGTCCGAGCTCGCGGCGACCTCGCACATTTCGAGCAGGTGCTTCGGCAGCAGCTCGAAGCCGCCACCCTCTCGCGGCACGAAGCCCTCGACGAAGTCCTCGTACTGGTACGAGGCGTGGAACTGCACGAAGCGGAGCCGGTCCGGCTCGTTGTCGGTGAGCATCCGCCCGACCTGCTCGGCGTACCAGCTCTTGCTGGTGCCGGGTGGCCCGGTGAATATGACCCCGGCGTAGCCGTCGTCCAGCAGCTCCCTGACGAGGACGTAGATTTCGTTCTCCTCGTCTATGACGATCGTCGCCTGCGCGTCAGCCTCGCGCTGGAGGGAGGGCATCAGCTCCGCCTGGAGCTCCTCGTCCGTTGGGCGGTCAGCCTGGAACTCGGTCGGGTCCCAGGGGATGCCGTTGTTCACGTTGAACCGGGACGCGTACTCTGCGGGAAAGCGCCCGCCGTTGCCCATGTGCTTTTCCTGGAAGTGGACGAACAGCTCGGCCCAGGAGTTGACGTCGTCGGGGACACCGCCGAAGGCGTACAGCCAAACCAGCAGCTCCTCGAAGTAGAAGTTACCCGGAAGCGCGGCTTGCCACGCGGGGACGAACGAGTCGTTAAGCTGGAACTTCGAGCTGCCCTCGGCGCCTCCTATCTGCCCCTTGAGGCGCATCTCGCGGTAGCCCCGGCTGGAGTACGCGTTCGCCCAGAGGCCGACCCGCTGGTGCAGCACGTAGTCGTCTTCCTTGCCGGAAGAACGGAGCGTGCCGAGCAAATCCTTGAACCGGGGGCGGAGCGTGTTGACGCCGCGCTCGAAAGCCGGGAGCCCCATGAGCGAGCCGGTGAAGTACTGCTTCAGGAACTCGTCGGCTCCGGGCTGGTCTTGGGCTGTAATGTTCGTCTCGTCGGCGGCGTTCACGCCGTTGACGGCGAACACGAGCGGAATCAGGACCCACTTGCTGTGAAACTTTTGCAAGTGCTCGATGGCCAGCTTGATCCGCTCGATGCGGAAGTACTTCATGGGCTACACGCGGTTACTGCTCGCTCCTCCTTCCCTTTTTTCGTCTTCGGCGTTCCCGGCTTTCGGAAGTTTTTGAGGTTGCCCGCCCAGTCGTCCCAGTTCGGGGACGGCTTCGAGAGGGTGCCGTGCAGCTCTTCCCAGGTCGCCTTCTCGCAGCCCTCCTCGTGGAAGTGGTCGGCGACCTCCTTCACGTACTGCTTGCTCAGGTCCACGCCCACCGCGTTGCGGCCGAGCGACATGGCGACGTCGAGCGTCGTGCCGCTTCCGAGGAACGGGTCGAGCACGTGCCCGCCCTCCGGCGAACCGGACAGGACGCACCGCCTGACCAGCTCGGCGGGGAACGCGGCGCTGTGGTCAATGCGCTTCACCCGCTCGATCGCGATGTTCCACACGTCCTCCTCCGGGAGCTGCGAGCGGTCGTACGAGTAGAAGCGAGATTTGCTGAACAGGAATATGTGCTCGTACTGGCGGTACGGGCGGTCACGGGCGGTAGGCTCCGAGAAGGCGTTGCACCGGTTCCAGATGATGTCGCTCCGCAGCGTCCAGCCCCGCTTCTGCATGGCGAACGCCACCTGCCAGGGGACGCCGATGAGGGACTTCTTCGGGATGTCCCAGCCGGACTTGTCCACGGCGCGCATCTTCTTGCGCATGAAGTTCCGCGAGGGGCTCCGGGGGTCCGAGCCGTGCGGCTGCCCGTTGCCCGAGTAGTACGTGTCCCCGATGTTGAGGTAGAACACGCCCTCCGGGTGGAGGACGCGCTTGACCTCGTCGAAAATCTTCACCAGCGACTCCACGAACTCTTCCGGCGTGTCCTCGTGGCCGAGCTGACCCTCGTAGCCGTAGTCACGCGCCCAGTAGTACGGCGGACTCGTGACCGCCACGTTGAACGAGCCGGAGGGCAGAGCCTTGAGCCCGGTCAGCGCGTCGGAGTTGATGATGCCAATTTTTGAGGTGCCGTCCGTGAGGACCGTTGTCTTCGGCGGAGCTTTGGGGACGTGGCCGTTCCCGTTCGCGTGTGTGTGGTGGTGTCCGTTGTTGCTGCCCCACGGGGCATCGGCTTCTATTTTTTCCATGCCCGTCGCTCCCGGCGGTAAACGCAACCGCTTGTGGCGGCGCCCAGATTGAAATACGAGATGTAGTTATAACACATAACCGCTGGTGCTTCAAGATTTCGGCGACGAAATTACTCGGGCAGCGCCATGTTCTCGGGATCGAGGGACTCGTCCTCGACGAGCTTCGCGAGCTCGGCCAGGTCCTCGTACGGCTCCGTCAGAATCTTTTCGATGTGCGCGAGCTGCTCGGGTGAGGGCAGCTTTTCGGTTTCCATAGCGGGAGAGTGTAGCGCCAAGTTGTGCACAGTGACAAACCCGCTGGGCTTGGTACGCTGAAGGCATGAACGAAAACATTTCAGAAGGACCAGGAACCCACGCAGGTGGCTACCCGATGAGGGGCATCGCGGGACCGTCGCTCGACAGGGATTTGCCAGATGCACTCTCCATCATCCGCGAAATCGACGAGGAGCTGGACGAGATTGCAAGGCGCACCGATTACATCCAGGTGCCTCACCCGGTGCCCGGTGAGACCCCAGAAAAGATTGCAACGTCCCAGCTAAACCGGGAGCTGACCAAGCTCCTCTGCAAGGCCCGAGCTCTCCGGCACTCGCTCTAAACTCCGAGATACCCTCGCTCTGGCGGGGGTTTCTCTTGTCTGCTAGAGTGAGGGCATGAAGTTCTACTACTTCGCCTCCTAGCTTTTTCCGTGTCCAAGGCTCCCGCGAAGATCCGGCCGTTCGTGGTGCGCATGGGCATCTTTCCATTCGACGCCATCGTTTTCCCAGGCTCTTCGGATGCTGAAGTCAGGCGGACGCTCGACGGCTACGAGGGAATGACCCAGGCCGACCACGAGCTCGTGGAACTGGCTTCACCAACGGCGGGTGGTCGCGCAGCACTCCTCTCTGGGAACCAGCTCGTTATTCGCACCAGGCACGTGCCCGAGCCGGGAGACCCGGAGCTCGCCCACGAGGTGTTTCACGCCGTGCACTTCCTGATGGAGAACGTCGGCGTGCGGCTCTCCGACGACTCGGACGAGGTGTACGCGTACGGCATCCAGCACCTCACCGAGCAGATCAACCGCAGGCTGAAGCCCCTTCCCAAATCGCGCAAACCTGGTAGGGTGAGGGCATGAGCTTCAACCGCCAGATGCGCCGCCAGTACGAGAAGAACCACCGCCCCGAGCTAATCGCCGAGGCCGGGCGACGGGTAGCCGTCTCCTACTTCCGCGTCCGCCCGCGATTCGTTCCAGAATTCCTCTGGCGCCTCATGCTCCGCATCGTCGTCAGGTAATGAACCGCAAGCCCGCCGTCCAGAACCGAGAGCACGTCCGCTTCATGCTCTCCAAGCAGTCCCCGCTCCGCCCGAACCAGAAGCAGCAGCTCAAGGCTGACATCAGGCACGGGAACGTGCAGATCAAGCAGCAGACTCCATGGCAGAAGTAGGTCGCCCCTCAGACTACACGCCGGAGCTCCAGGAGCGAGCGGAAGCGTACCTAAACGACTTCGACCCAGAGAGCGGTGTGCTCCCCACCATAGAGGGGCTCGCCCTCCACCTCGGCATCTCCCGGCAGACCGTCTACGCGTGGCGTTCCGAGGTGAAGGAGGGCACGAAGGAGCTTGCCAAACCCGAATTTACTGACATCGTTGAGCGCGTCCTCGCGACCCAGTCGAAGACCCTAATCGAGAAGGGCCTAGTCGGCGACTTCAACGCGTCCATCACCAAGATGATGCTCGGCAAGCACGGCTACTCGGACCGGCAGGAGGTAGACGTGACCTCAAAGGGCGAAGCCGTGACCGGCATCAACTATATCCTCCCCAGTGCAGATCAACCTCAGGCCGACGCAGAAGCAGCACCTGGCGTGGCAGAAGCTCCTCGATAGCGTCACGAAGTACGTCTTCTTCGGCGGCGGCGCCGGAGGGGGCAAGTCCTGGTTCGGCTGCGAGTGGATCCTCACCAACTGCTACCGCTACCCGGGCTCCAAGTGGTTCATCGGGCGCGAGGAGCTGAAGCGCCTCATGGGC
>WBZY01000477.1_pt1 | contig 30124 bp, 26 predicted proteins | sample 5204191 | NCBI WGS metagenome assembly WBZY01 (sample SAMN12344363, study PRJNA552823) | activated sludge metagenome | biome: Activated sludge suspended growth; feature: Anammox Sidestream; material: Wastewater; isolation source: activated sludge from anammox sidestream of wastewater treatment...
CGGCTCGGGCGTGCTCGCGATTGCCGCGCTCAAGCTCGGCGCCGCGCGCGTGAGCGCGATCGACAACGATCCACAGGCCCTGGACGCAAGCCGGGACAACGCGCGCCGCAACGGCGTGGCGCAACACCTGGACCTGTTCGCGCCCGAGCAGTTTGCCGACACGCCCGCCGACGTGCTCGTGGCCAACATCCTCGCCGGCCCGCTCGCACAGCTCGCGCCGCGCTTTGCCGCATGCACGCGCCCCGGGGCACCGTTCGCGCTGTCGGGCATCCTGCAGGGACAGCAGCAGGAATTGCTCGCGATCTATGCGCTGTGGTTCGAGGCACTCACGCTGGAAACGCGCGAGGACTGGGTGCGCATCAGCGGACGGCGCCGTGCCTGACCGGCCGCGGGCCGTGCGGCTGCGCGCCGCGCTGCGCTGCGCACACGCGCCACTGCGCACACGCGCGCAGCGCGACGGCCGCGCGCGCGTGGCGGTGTCGCCGCGGCTGCGTAGAATGGGGCGCTGTGTGGCGTCGACGAGGTGGCCGTGAATCCGCTCGTGTGGCTCGGGCGCAAGCTGGCCCATTACCTGGCCAAACCGCGTGACCACGGCTCGATCCGCACCAGCCGCTCGGGACTGCTCGCGGCGACCCTGCGCAAGGGCGACGTGCTGCTGGTCGAGGGCACCAGCCGCTTCGCGGGCGCGATCCGCTACATCACGCGATCGACCTGGTCGCACTCGGCGCTGTACGTGGGCGATGCGCTCAAGGACAGCCACGGCGGTGCGCAGATGCTTATCGAAGCCGACGTGAGCGAGGGCGTGCGTGCGGTGCCGGTGGCGCGCTATGCGCACGTGCATACGCGCATCTGCCGGCCGGTGGGCCTGCTCGCGAGCGAAATCGACACGGTGGCGGACTACGCGATCAGCCGCCTCGGCCAGCGCTACGACCTGCGCAACATCGTCGACCTCGCGCGCTACCTCATCACCGAGCCGCCGGTGCCGCAGCGCTACCGGCGCCGCCTGCTCGCGCTCGGCGGCGGCGATCCCACGCGCGCGATCTGCTCGTCGCTGATCGCGGCGGCATTCGAGGCGGTGCGTTACCCGATCCTGCCCGACATCGAAGTGGTCGAAGTCCAGGGCGAGGCCGGCGATGCCTGGGCGCAGGAGATCCTGCACATCCGCGACTCGCGCCTGTTCGCGCCGCGTGACTTCGACGTGTCGCCCTACTTCCGCATCGTCAAGCCCACGCTCGAACACGGCTTCGATCCGCACACGCTGACCTGGGCCGACCGTACCCGCTCCATCCCCGACGACACCGGGCCGGCCACGCATGCGCCGGCGACGGGAGTGTAAGATCGGCGCGATATCCGCGTTGGCCCGCCCATGTACACGCAATGCCCGCAATGCCTGACGATCTACCGCGTGGAGGAAAAGGACCTCGCGACCGCGCACGGCCACGGGCGCTGCGGCCATTGCGACAGCGTGTTCGACATGCTCCTCACGCTGACCACGCAGCTGCCGCTGGAATCGATCGAATACTTGCCCGAGCATGCCGCACAGGCCACGCCGCCCACACTCGGTGCCCCGGTGCTGCGGCCGCGCTCGGCGCGTGTATCCGCGCCCATCGCCGACGCGCCCTTGCCGCGCGGCGCGCGACGCGGTGCGCTGCCGACCTTCGCGCGCAGCCGCCGTGCCCCCACGCGCGGCAACCGGCGCTGGCTGGCGGCGAGCGCGGTGCTGCTGCTCACCCTCGGCGCGCAGATCGCCTGGTCGCAGCGCGCAAACTGGATCGACGATGGCCGCGTGCGCGGGGTGCTCGAGCCGCTGTGCGCGCGCCTGCACTGCCAATTGCCACTGCGGCATGACGCCAGCGCGCTCGAACTTCTGTCGCGTGACATCCAGCCGCATCCATCGGTGCCCGACGCGCTCATCATCTCGGCAACGCTGCACAACGCCGCGCCGTACGCCCAGGCCTGGCCCACGGTCGAGGTCGCGCTGTCCGATCTGGACGACAAGCGCATCGCGATGCGCCGGTTTCAGCCGCGCGACTACCTCGCCGACGCGCACACGGTGGCGCAAGGCATCGCCGCGGGCGCAAGCAGTTCGCTGGTGTTCGAGGTGGTCGACCCGGGCCACAACGCGGTCGCGTTCGAGTTCCGCTTCGAGTAGTCCAGCGGCAACAAGCCCTTGCGCGCACTGTCGCGCATGTGCGTGAGCACACACGCGCAAGTACCGACAGTGCAAGCAATCGTCACACCACGCGAACGTGCCTCGCGCAGCACTTACCAATCGCACCCGCGCGGGCTAAGATGACCGTCCGGCGCGCGCTGTCAGGCGTCGGCCTGCACCAGGGAAGCACATTTCAACAAAGGGCCCGCTGACCGTGAATGCCGCCGTTCCGTTGCGCACCGCTGCTCCGCAAGAATCGACTCTGCCACCCGCGCTGGGTGATTGCGTGGCGCGCGCGGTGCGCCGCTATCTCGCCGACGTCGAGGCGCAGCCGGGCGAAGGCCTGCACGCGCTGGTGATGCAGGAAGTGGAGCTGCCGCTGCTGCGCGAGGTGATGGCCTGCTACGGCGGCAACCAGTCGCGTGCGGCCGAGGCGCTGGGCATCACGCGCGCGACCCTGCGCCGCAAGCTGCAGCAGTACGGCCTCAACGGCTGACGGCCGGGCCGTCGACCCGGTCCCCGCCGGCACCGCGCGTGGCCGCCCGCGGGCCGCACCGCGGCCCTATAATTCCGCTGTTTCCCCGGCCCGAACCCGCCATGTCAGATCCCCACAAGGTAGTGGTCCACCGCGCCCTGCTGAGCGTGTCGAACAAGAACGGCATCGTCGACCTCGCGCGCGGACTCGATGCGCTGGGCGTGATGCTGATCTCCACCGGCGGCACCGCGCAGGCGTTGCGTGACGCCGGCCTGCCGGTCAGCGACGTGAGCCAGGTCACGGGATTCCCCGAGATCATGGACGGCCGGGTCAAGACCCTGCACCCGGCCGTGCATGGCGCGCTGCTCGGTCGCCGCGGCGTGGACGATGCAATCATGGCCGAATACGGCATCGCCCCGATCGACCTGCTCGTGGTCAACCTGTATCCGTTCGAGCGCGTGTCGAGCTCGCCCGACAGCACGCTCGATGACACCATCGAGAACATCGACATCGGTGGCCCGGCGATGCTGCGCGCGGCGGCCAAGAACCACCAGCGCGTGGCGGTGGCGGTCGACCCCGCCGACTACGCCGAACTGCTCACCGCGCTCGCGCAGGGCGGCACCACGCTCGCGCTGCGGCGGCGGCTTGCGGCCGCGGCCTTCGCCCACACCGCGCGCTACGACGGCCTCATCGCCAACTGGCTTGGCACCCATGCCGACGCCGACAAGCCGCAGCCGTTCCCGGCCGCGCTGCGGCTGGCCTTCGAACGACGCCAGACGCTGCGCTATGGCGAGAACCCGCATCAGGAAGCCGCGCTCTACGTCGAGCGCAACGCGCCACGCGGCACCGTCGCCACGGCCCAGGTGCTCGCCGGCAAGGAACTGTCCTACAACAACCTCGCCGATGCCGACGCCGCGATCGAATGCGTCAAGGCGTTCCGCAAGACGCCTGCCTGCGTGATCGTCAAGCATGCCAATCCCTGCGGCGTTGCGCTCGGCGCGAATCTGGGCGAAGCCTACGAGCGCGCCTGGGCCTGCGACCCGGTGTCGGCCTTCGGCGGCATCATCGCCTTCAACCACGTGGTCGACGCCGCGGTGGCGCAGGCGATCCTTGCGCGCCAGTTCGTCGAGGTGGTGGCCGCGCCCGCGTTCGAGCCGGCGGCGATCGAAGTGCTCGCCACCAAGCCCAACGTGCGCGTGCTGGCCACGGGCGAGTGGGACGAGCTGGCCGCGCCCGCGGTCGAGTACAAGCGCATCGCGGGCGGCCTGCTGGTGCAGGACGCCGACCGCGACACCCTGCTGCTGAGCGATCTCAAGGTGGTGTCGCGGCGCGTGCCCGACGCCGGCGAATTGCACGACCTGTTGTTTGCCTGGCACGTGGCGATGTTCGTCAAGTCCAATGCGATCGTGTACGCGCGCGGCAGCCGCACAGTCGGCATCGGCGCGGGCCAGATGAGCCGCGTCGTGAGCGCGCGCATCGCGGCGATGAAGGCCGCCGATGCGTCGCTCGAGGTGGCCGGCAGCGTGATGGCGAGCGATGCGTTCTTCCCGTTCCGCGACGGCATCGACGCGGCCGCCGCGGCGGGTATCCGCGCGGTGATCCAGCCCGGTGGCTCACTGCGCGACAAGGAAGTGATCGCGGCGGCCGATGAGCACGATATCGCCATGGTGTTCACCGGCATCCGCCATTTCCGCCATTGACGGCGCAGCGCGAGGCGCGATGATGGCCGGCGCGCGCACCCGCTCCGCGTGGCGTGGCCGGTGCGCCGCGTCCACACCCAGGCCCCACTCCCGAACCGCGATGCCTGCATCATGAAACTACTCGTCATCGGCTCCGGCGCGCGCGAACACGCGCTCGCGTGGAAGCTCGCGCAATCGCCGCGTGTCCACCAAGTGATCGTCGCCCCGGGCAACGCCGGCACCGCGCGCGAGGCGCGCGTGCGCAACGTGCGCATCGCCGCCACCGACGTCGAGGGCCTGCTCGCGCTCGCCCGGGTCGAAAAGATCGACCTCGCGGTGGTCGGTCCCGAGGCCGCGCTCGCGGCGGGCGTGAGCGACCAGTTCCGCGCCGCGGGCATCCGCTGCTTCGGTGCCAGCCGCATCGCCGCGCAGCTGGAAAGCTCCAAGTCCTTCGCCAAGGACTTCCTCGTCCGCCACAACATCCCCACCGCGCGCCACGCCACCTTCGACGACGTCGGGCGCGCGCTCGCCCACGTGCGCCGCCACGGCGCGCCGATCGTGATCAAGGCCGATGGCCTGGCCGCGGGCAAGGGCGTGGTCGTCGCGCTCACGCTGGCCGACGCCGAACAGGCGCTGCACGACATGCTCGGCGCGCACAGCTTCGGCGCGGCCTCGGCGCGCGTGGTCATCGAGGAGTTCCTCGAAGGCGAGGAAGCCAGCTACATCGTGATGAGCGATGGCCGCAACGTGCTGCCGCTCGCCACCAGCCAGGACCACAAGCGTCGTGACGAGGGCGACCTCGGCCCCAACACCGGCGGCATGGGCGCCTATTCACCCGCGCCCGTGGTCACGCCTGCAGTCGAAGAGCGCGTCCTGGCCCGGATCGTGCGCCCGACCATCGCCGGCATGGCCGCCGAGGGTGCGCCGTTCATCGGCTTCCTGTACGTCGGCCTCATGATCGACGCGCAGGGCAATCCCAAGGTCATCGAGTTCAACGCGCGCCTGGGCGATCCCGAGACGCAGCCGATCCTGCTGCGCCTGAAGTCCGACCTCGTCGACCTCATCGAGGATGCGTTCGACGGGCGCCTCGACCGCACCAGCGCGCAGTGGGACGTGCGGCCCGCGGTCGGCGTGGTGGTGGCCGCGGACGGCTATCCGGGCAAGGTGCGCGAGGGCATGCCCATCGGCGGCCTCGACGGCGCGCTTGCCGGCGACGTCAAGGTGTTCCACGCGGCCACCCGGCTCGACGCCCAGGGCCAGGTCGTCACCGCGGGAGGCCGTGTGCTCACGGTATGCGCACGCGGCGAGGACTTTGCCCGCGCGCGCGAGGCGGCCTATGCCGCGCTCGCAGGCATCGGCTTCGACGGCGCGTTCTGGCGGCGTGACATCGGCTGGCGCGCGCTGCAGCGCCGCTGAACCGCGCCGCCAGGCGCGCGCACGCGCTCAGCGTGTGGCTGCCGCGCCCGCCGCGGCACGCGCGCGCGGCGGATTGAACAGCGGCGAGCGCGCCGACCAGGGCAAGTCCGGCAGCTTGCGCGCGCGCAGCTGTTCGAGCACATCCTTGTACGGGGGCAGTGCCGATTCGCCCTCGTTGCGCAACACCACGAACAACACGCCTTCCTGGGTCTTGACCGCGTCGTCCCACTGGCCGTTGGCCGCCAGCGCCAGCGCATAGGCCTCGCCCACGGCCGGCCGGTCGTTGCCGCGATATTGCTTGGCCGCGTAGTCGAGCGCCATGCGCTTCTCGGCCGCGCCCACAGCGGTACAGGTGCTGGCCGAACGCACGAACAGTTGCAGCAGGAACGCATCGTCGGGGGCCTTGCGCAGCACCTCGTTGAGCGCGGCCAGCGTGTCCGCGCAGCGACCCGCAAGCGCCTCCGCGGCCAGCAGCCGCGTCCACGCCTGCGCATCGCCCGGCTCCTCGCGCAGGATCGCCTTGTACTGCGCGATCGCCTCGCCGTAGCGCTTGGCGCGCAGTTCAACCGCGGCCAGTGCGAGACGCGCGGCGGTGAGATTGGGCTGCACGCGGATCGCCTGCTGGTAGTCCTCGCGTGCGCCCGCATCGTCGTCGCGCATCTCCTTGATCAGGCCTTCACCGACCTCGACCATGCCATTGGCCGGATCGGCCCGGCGCGCCGCATCGAGCCGCGCCTGTGCCGCGGCGAAGTTGCCCGACGCCGCCTCCAAATGACCGTACAGCGCCAGCAGCATCGAGTCCCGCGGCGCCTGCTTCAGCGCCGCATCGAGCGTGCTGCGCGCCGCCGCGTACTGGCGCTCATCGATCTGCCGCAGCGCATCCAGGATCGCGCGCTCGCGCGGCGCGACGGCGGCGCCAGCCGCCGATCCCGGCCGCGCCACCGGCGGCGCGGCGCCTTCGCCGAGGATGCGCTGGCCGAGCGGGTCGTACAGCACCGGCCTGCCCTCACCGGCCTTGGCCCGCGCCTGCGCCGCGGCCTTGGCATCGCCCGCCGCCGCGTGCGCATCGGCCAGGCGCGCGTACAGCTGGGTGGCCTGCGGATCGAGCGCGAGCGCGCGCTGCAGCGCACCCACCGCATCGGCGTAGCGCTGCTGCTTCATCGCGATGCTCGCGAGCAGGACCAGCGGCACGACCTGATCGTGCCGGGGCGCGCGTTCGAGCACGTCGCGCGCGCCGTCGAGGTTGCCGGCCGCGATGCGCGAATTGGCCACCGCGATGCGAATCGGCAGGTAGCCGGGATCGAGCTTGAGTGCCTGCTCGAAATCGGCCCGCGCCGCGTCGCCCTGCTGGCGCAGCGCATGCAGCGCGCCTCGCAGGTACAGCCAGCGGCCATCGCCCGGCGCCAGCGCGATCGCGTTGTCCAGCGCGACCGCGGCCACGTCATACAGCCCGTTGCTGGCATAGGCGGCGCCGAGCAAGGCATAGGTCTCGGCCAGCGGATCGCCGATGAGCACGTCCTTGGCGTTGTCGAAACTCGCGCGCTGCGCACGCAGTTCCGCGGCACGCTCGGCGGGCAACCGCGACAGGTCCGCGCTGGGCAGTGGCGTCAGCCGCGGCGCAGCGGCGATGGCGGTGGGCGCGGACGGCGCGAAGGGCGACAGCAACAGGGCAGCGGCAAGCAGCAGGCGGGGTGACATGGGCGAGCGACCGTGGATGCGGTGTGGGCGGAGGGCCGCCTAGTGTAATGCGCGTGACTGAACCGATGGCCCGACGGCCGGCGCGACACCGGCGCGCCGTGCCTGCTAGATTCCGTCGTCGCCCACTGCACGGCGCAGGGAACCCGCATGTCCGAATCCAGTCAGTTCAGCCTGCTCGGCCGCCGCCGTTTCGCGCCGTTCTTCGCCACCCAGTCGCTGGGTGCGTTCAACGACAATGCATTCCGCAATGCGCTGGTGGTACTGGTCGGCTACCACATGGGGCTGGACGATGATGCGGTCGGGTTCTACTCCAACATCGCGCCGGCCCTGTTCATCCTGCCGTTCTTCCTGTTCTCGGCCAGCGCCGGCCAGCTGGCCGAGAAGCGCGAGAAGGCGCAGATCATCCGCTGGGTCAAGCTGTTCGAGATCGCGGTGATGCTGCTGGCCGCGGTCGGCTTCTGGCTCAAGTCGATCCCGCTGCTGCTCACCGTGCTGTTCCTCATGGGCCTGCATTCGACCGTGTTCGGCCCGATCAAGTACGCGATCCTGCCGCAGGCGCTGCGCAACGAGGAACTGGTCGGCGGCAACGCGCTGGTGGAAACCGGAACCTCGCTCGCGGTGCTGATCGGCATGGTCGCGGGCGGCGCCGCGATGAGCCACAGCCCGCTGGCCGCCTCGTTGCTGGTGGTCGGCGTGGCGGTGGTCGGTTGGCTGAGCAGCCGCGCGATTCCGCCGGCGCCGGCGACCGCGCCCGAGCTCGTGTTCAACTGGAACCCGTTCACCGAAACCTGGCGCGCGCTCGGCTTCGTGGCCAAGGACCGCACCATCTTCAACTCGGTGCTCGGCATCTCCTGGTTCTGGTTCTTCGGCGGCGTGTTCACGATGCAGCTGCCCAACTACACCAAGCTGTACCTGGGCGGCAGCGAGGGCGTGCAGATCCTCGTGCTCGCCCTGTTCTCGATCGGCGTGGGCGCGGGCTCACTGCTGTGCGAGCGCCTGTCCGGGCACAAGGTCGAGATCGGCCTCGTGCCGCTGGGCTCGATCGGCATCACGCTGTTCGGGCTGGACCTGTACTTCGCCCGGCCCGCGGCGGCGACGCTGCACGATCTCACCGCGCTCACCTTCATCAGCGCACCAGGCAGCTGGCGCATCATCGCCGACTTCGTGCTGGTGGGCCTGTTCGCGGGCTTCTACATCGTGCCGCTGTTCGCGCTGGTGCAGAGCCGCGCCGAGCGCAGCGAGCTGTCGCGCATCATCGCGGGCAACAACATCATCAACGCGCTGTTCATCGTCGGCGCGGCGGCGTTCGGCATGGGACTGGCCGCCCTCGGCTTCAGCATTCCGCAGATCTTCCTCGCGGCGGCGGTGCTCAACGCGCTGGTGGCGATCTACATCTACACGCTGGTGCCCGAGTTCCTCATGCGGTTCCTGAGCTGGATCCTCATCAACACGCTCTACCGCATCGACACCCGCGGCCTCGACCACGTGCCCGAACGCGGTCCCGCGCTCATCGTGTGCAACCACGTCAGCTTCATGGACGCGCTCATCGTCGGCGGCTGCGTGCGGCGACCGATCCGCTTCGTGATGTACTACAAGATCTTCAACATTCCCTTGCTCAGCTTCATCTTCCGCACCGCCAAGGCGATCCCGATCGCGGGCCACAAGGAGGACCCGGCCCTGCTCGAGCGCGCGTTCGCGCAGATCGAGGCCACGCTGCGCGAAGGCCACGTGGTGTGCGTGTTTCCCGAGGGCGGCCTCACCTGCGACGGCGAGATCGCCACGTTCCGCCCGGGCGTGGAGCGCATCCTCGCGCGCTATCCCGTGATCGTGGTGCCCAGCGCGCTGCGCGGCCTGTGGGGCTCGGTGTTCAGCCGCCGTGACAGCGCACTGCACCGCGCGCGCCTGCCGCGCCGCTTCCGCGCCCGCATCGAGTTCGTGGCCGGCGCGGCGGTGCCGGCGGAGCAGGCCAGCGCGGCGCTGCTGGAGGCACGCGTGCGCGAACTGCGCGGCGACCGTGCCTGAGTGCAGCGGCGATCCGCGCGCGCCGGCGGCGCGCGCGGGCCGGCGCCGGCCTCACTTGTCGACGAACGCGCGTTCGATCACGTAGTCACCCGGCGTGCCGATGCGCGGCGAGATCACGAAACCATGCGCATCGAGCAGGGTGCGCAGGTCCTTGAGCATGGCCGGGCTGCCGCACAGCATGAAACGGTCCCGGGTCGGGTCGAGCGGACCCAGTCCGCATTCGGCCTGCAGCGCGCCGCTGTCGAGCAGGGCGGTGAGTCGACCGCGGTGGCGGAACGGCTCGCGCGTGACCGCCGGGTAGTAGACGAGCTTGTCGCGCATGAGTTCGCCCAGCAGCTCGTGTCGGGGCAACTCGTTGGTGATGAAGTTCTCGTAGGCGAGGTCGGCGATCGTGCGCACGCCATGGGCGAGCACGATGCGCTCGAAGCGCGCGTAGATTTCCGGGTCCTGGATCAGACTCAGGAACGGCGCGAGCCCGGTGCCGGTGCCGAGCAGGTACAGGTTGCGGCCTGGCTTGAGGTCGTGCAGCGTGAGCGTGCCGATCGCCTTGCGGCTCACCAGCACCTCGTCGCCAACCTGCAGGTGCTGCAGGCGCGAGGTCAACGGGCCGTTGGCGACCTTGATGCTGAAGAACTCCAGGTGTTCTTCCCAGTGCGGGCTGGTGATGCTGTAGGCGCGCACCAACGGACGCCCGTCGACGACGAGGCCGAGCATGATGAAGTGGCCGCTCTCGAAGCGCAGGCTGTCGCTGCGCGTGGTGCGGAAGCTGAACAGGTCATCGTTCCAGTGGTGGACGGCCAGGACGCGTTCGGTCGTGTACGGAGTCATGCGGGATTCTTGCCGGGATCGATCGTGCACCGTGCGCAGGTGCACCGCCGCATGCGCGGCGGCTGCCGGGCGCAGGCGCGGGCTCCGGCAATGGGGTCGGGGGACGCCGGATTCAATGCGCCACGATCAGCACCGCCGCCAGCGCGAGCAGGGCCAGCCACGCGACCAGCGCACGGCGCAGCACGCGCCGCGCATCGGCCAGCTCCGCGAGCGGATCGGCGACGTCCTGCGCATAGCCGTCGCCCGCCTCGACGTCGGCATCGACGCCCGCGCGCGCCAACGCGCCGAGGAACCCGAGGTCGAGCGTGAACACGCCGCGGCCGGGCGCGGCGTGGTATTCGCGCCAGGTCGCGATCACCGCGTCGAAATCCGACACCAGCGCCAGCGTGAGCGCGAGCAGGTGTGCCGGCGCCCAGTCGAGCAGGCGCGCGGTGCGTTCGAGCACCTCGTGCTGTGGTGCGCCCATGAGCGGGCGCAGCGCCGCATTGCGCGCCAGCAGTTGCACCACGCGATAGCCGAGCGCGCCGGCCGGGCCGAGCACCACGAACCAGAACAGCACGCCGAACCAACGCGACAGCGCCGAGGCGAACGTGGCCTCGACCAGCGCCACCGGCTCCAGCGGCAAGGCCTGCACGGCCGGGTCCGGTCGCAGCGTCTGCGCCGCGGACTCACGCCGGTCACCGTCCGGCGCCTTGAGCACCGCATCGACATCGGCATCCAGATCGCGCGGGCCCCAGCTGTAGTACAGCACGAGCACCGCGAACGCGAACCCGGGCAAGCCGTACAGCACCGGCGTGAGCAGCGCCTGCAGCACGAGGCAGGCGAGCACCAGCAGCAGCGCGAGCAGCGCGGGCCGGTATGCCGAGGAACGCTCGTCGGCCCCGTCCATCCAGCGCCGCGTCGCGGACTGCAGCCAGCCGAACTCGCGCCAGCGCGCGAGGTCGGGCGCCGCATGCGCGGCCACCAGCGCAAGGACGATGGCGAGGAAGGTCGGAGCCATGGGCTGCGGCGCTACCATGTGGGGCGATCCACGCATTCTAGCGGACGCGGTGGGCGGGCGCCGCTCAATCGGCTGCGTGATGACCCGACTCGAGCACGTCCAGTTCCACGCCACGACCCCGCAACCAATGCGCGATGAGCGCGCGCGACACCGATACCCGCGGCGGCAGGCTCAGCGAGCCGTCGGCCAGGCCATCGACGAGTTCGCCTGCGCTGAACCAGCGCGCCGCCGCGAGCTCGTGGCCGACGCGGATCGCCGGATCCTCGGCCTCGGCGCTGAAGCCGAGCATGAGCGCAGCCGGGAACGGCCATGGCTGCGAGGAGTGGTAGTGGCAAGCGCCCACGCGCACGCCGGCTTCCTCGTGCACCTCGCGCCGCACCGCGTCTTCGAGCGATTCGCCCGGCTCGACGAAGCCCGCGAGCGTGGACCAGCGCCCCGGTTGCCAACTCGCCTGGCGCCCGAGCAGGCAGCGGTCCTGCCAGCCGACGATCACGATGATGGCCGGGTCGAGCCGCGGGAACTGGTCGATGCCGCAGGCCGGGTTGCTGCAGCGTGCGCGGTGTCCGAGCGCAAGCAGTTCGAGCCTCGCGCCACAGGCGCCGCACCAGCGCGCGCGCGACTGCCAGTGCGCGAGCGCACGCGCGTAGGCGAACAGTCCGCTGTCAAAGCCGGGCAGGCGCAATCCGGCGCCGCGCAGGTCGAGGTCATCCACCGCCAGTTCGCGCGCGAGCGCCGCGCCCGCGGCCGCATCGACCTGGATCGAGAACAGCGGCCCGGCGCCATCCTCGCCCAGATACGTGGCCGCCGCCTGCGGCAGCAAGGCGCGCTGCTCCACGCTGCCGAGCAGGCGCAAGCCGGCGCCCGCGACCAGCGCGCGGTAGCCATCGCGCGCATCCTCGCGCAGTACCAGGTAGCGGCTGCGTGGATCGGCCGCCTGCGCGAGTGCCCACGCCGCGTCCTCGCGCTGCTCGGCATGGCGATCGAGCGCCAGGCCGGCGAACACGTGCGCGGGTTCGACCAAGAGCGGTCAGACCGTGAACGAGGAACCGCAGCCGCAGGTGGTGCGCGCGTTGGGATTGCGGATCACGAACTGCGCGCCGCTGAGCGACTCGGTGTAGTCGACCTCGGCCCCGGCCAGGTATTGCAGGCTCAGCGGATCGACCAGCAGCGTCACACCGTCGCGATCGAGCGCGACATCATCCTCGGCCCGCTCCTCGTCGAAGGTGAAGCCGTACTGGAAGCCCGAGCAGCCGCCGCCGCTGATGTACACGCGCAGCTTGAGTTCGGGATTGCCTTCCTCGGCGATGAGCTCGCGCACCTTCCGCGCCGCCGCGCCGGTGAACACGAGGGGCGCCGCGCCGGTGTCGAGATAGGTCGGGGTGGCAGTATCGGTCATGGCTCGAAGTCGCTCGCCAGCACGCGGCATTGCGTGGTGGTCATTCTAGGCCGACGCGGTGGCGGTGGCGCCTGCCGCCGCATCCGCATCCGCGACCGGCCCGGTGAGGCGGCGCGGCGTGCCATCGACATAGTTCATGCTGCCGGTGACCTGCGCGCCCGCGGTCATCTCCAGCACCTTGTAGTACACGTTGCCGTTGATGCGCGCGCTGGCGCCCAGCTCCAGCCGCTCGGCCACGTGCAGGTCGCCTTCGACCATGCCGTTGATCACGGCGCTGAACACGTGCACCTCGCCCTTGACGCGGCCCTTCTCGCTCAGCGTGAGCACCGCGCCGGGGCCTTCGGCCGCGATCGTGCCGTTGACCGCGCCGTCCAGGTGCAGCCCGCCATCGAACTGGATGTCGCCATGGATCGTGGTGCCGTCGGCGATCAGCGTGCTGATCGAGGCGACGACGCGGTCGCGCTTGTCACTGCGGAACATTGTCGTTCTCCTGGCCCTTGCTCGCGTCGGCCCAGGTGAAAGCCTGTTCGGCGCGCGCACCGTCGCCTTCGGCGCGCACCACGACGCGATTGGGCACAAACCCGTCGGGAAGCATCATGGTACCGCGCACCTGCGCAAAATACTTGAACGCGTACGCAATTCCGCCGGCGTTGGGGTCCTGCGCCAGCGTCTTCCAGTCGAGCGTCTCGAGCCGCCCGTCGACCACGCCCTCCACGGCCAGCGCGATGCGCCCGCTGGTTTCCTCGCCGCGCTTGAAGTTCTGGGTCAGGGTCGCGACGAAGTTCCACGCGCGCGAACCCGCCACCGGCGTGAGCCGCAGCGCATGCACGGTGAGCCCTTCGCGCTTGCCACCGAGCAGCCGCCCATAGAACGCCAGGTCCGCGCGCAGGCCATCGATCTCCTCGTCTCGATCGCGCAGCGAGGTCTGCAGGTCGGCCAGTGCCGCCTTGGCCACCTGCTCGGAGCGCGCCAGTTGCGCGATGCGCGCATCCTGCGCCGAGCTGCGCTCCTGGGCGACGCGCAACGCGGCGCTGCTGCCGGCATCGGCGCTGTGGCGCATCAGGGCCGAGGTCAGTAGCGCGGTCAGCAGCAGCGACGCGAGCCAGATGGCCGCGAGCGACCAGCGCCGCCGGCGATCCTGCGCCGGGTCCGAGCTGCGCACGACATAGGTGGGCAATGGGGCCATGGTGACTACCGCGCCGAAGGGGACCCGCGCTTATACGGTCGGCCGCCGGCGCGGGTCAACGCGCGCCGCAGCAGCCGCCGCGGCGCCTGGCTACAATCGCGTCTTTGTGCAGCGGCGCGCGCGATGCTCTGGCTCAAGGCATTCCACATCATCTTCGTCGTGACCTGGTTCGCGGGCCTGTTCTACCTGCCGCGACTGTTCATCTATCACGCGCAGGCGAGCGAGGTGGCGTCGCGCGAACGCTTCAAGCTCATGGAACGGCGCCTGCTCGGCATCACCCATATCGGCGGCATACTCGCGCTCGGCTTCGGCCTGGCCACGATGACGGCCTATGCATGGCACAACCCCGCCTACCTGCAACAAGGCTGGCTGCACACCAAACTGGCGCTGGTCGTGGTGCTGGTCGGCTACCACGTCATGCTCATGCGCATGACCGCGCAATTCGCGCGTGACGCGAACATGCGCAGCGACCGCTGGCTGCGCGTGTTCAACGAAATCCCCGCACTGCTGCTCATCGCGATCGTGCTGCTGGTGGTGCTCAAGCCCTGGTGAGGCGCGCGCGCCGCGCGCCGGCGCCACGCCTCAGTCGCGCAGCTTGTCCTGCAGGTACAGGTTCTCGCCGAGCCGGTCGATGAGGCCGAGCTGGGTTTCGAGCCAGTCGATGTGCTCCTCTTCCGACTCGAGGATGCGTTCGAGCAGTTCGCGGCTCACGTAGTCGCCGAGCGCCTCGCAATCGGCGATGCCGGCCTTGAGGTCGGGCACCGCGGTCATTTCCAGCTGCAGGTCGCACTCGAGCATCTCGCGCGGCGTCTCGCCGATGCGCAGCTTGCCCAGCGCCTGCAGGTTGGGCAGGCCATCGAGGAACAGGATGCGCTCGATCAGCACGTCGGCGTGCTTCATCTCGTCGATCGACTCCTTGTACTCGTGCTCGGCCAGTTCCTTGTAGCCCCAGTTGCGAAACATGCGCGAGTGCAGGAAATACTGGTTGATCGAGGTGAGTTCGTTGAACAACGCCTTGTTGAGGTGCGCGATGACCTTCGGGTCGCCTTTCATGATGGTTCCTGCTGCGGCCGCGCAGCGGACCACCCGCCGCGCGCAATGAAGACGCCCGACTATACGAGCGTGCGTCGCGCACGGCAAAGCCGCGCACGCCGGTGCGCGACCAGGGACGGCAATGCGTGCGGCTCAGGCCGCGTGCGCGAACAACGGCAGGCCGAGCGGACGCGACTGCGCGGTCACGGCCTCGTCGAACACCGCACGCGCGACGTCCTCGCAATTGCCGCAGCAACCCGAGCACCCCGTGCTGTCGCGCAGGTCGGCGAAGGTCGACGTGCCCTCGGCCACGGCGGCACGGATATCGCGGTCGGTGAGGGCATTGCAGATGCAGACGTACATGGCACGGCCAAGACACGGGACCGCGCCATTCAATTGCAAACAAGAATGATTGTCAATACCGATACGGACGCATCAGCCCGCCTGCGCCCTCGTTTCGGGCAACGGCTGCGGCCGCAACGACACCGCGCAGCTGGCCTCGGCCAGCGTCACCAGATGGCGCAGCGCCTGTTCGTACACGCGGCGCTTGAAGTTGACCACGTGCGCGGCCGGATACCAGAAGTCCACCCAGCGCCACAGGTCGAATTCGGGCTCGGCGTGCGCATCCAGGCGCACCGCGGAGTCGTCACCGAGCAGGCGCAGCAGGAACCACACCTGCTTCTGGCCGATGCAGACCGGCCGGTCACGGCGGCGCACGAAGCGCTGTGGCAGGCGATAGCGCAGCCAACCCGGCGTGGCGCCCAGCACCTCGACGTGGTGCGGCTGCAGGCCGGTCTCCTCCGCCAATTCGCGGTACATCGCCTCGAGCGGCGTCTCGTCGCTGTTCATACCGCCTTGCGGGAACTGCCAACCGTCGCGCCCGATGCGGCGTGCCCAGAACACGCTGCCTTGCGCATTCATGAGGATGATGCCGACGTTGGGCCGGTAGCCATCGGGATCAATCATGTCGAAACAACGATGCAAGTACTTGATCCGATTGTTCCACACGCCTTGCGCACGCGGCAAGCCGAGCGTGGCGGCGATGGCTTGACAGGGGTTGGCAAGCCACTAGAATCGCTCGCCCCGCGCGGACGCACGCCACCCGCAGCGCGCCACACGCCAGCGCGCGTGCCGCGCAGTGGCATCCGCCGCCGCGGCGACGTGCCCGCACACGGTACAATGCGGCGCCATGGCTATGTAGCTCAGCCGGTTAGAGCACAGCACTCATAATGCTGGGGTCGGTGGTTCGAGTCCACCCATAGCCACCACCCGATCGCACGCGTACCCGCATCGCCGCGCGCATCAATGCCCGGGCACCACCGGGTACAGGATCGCACCGAAGTCCTGTTGTGGATGGTCGAGCATGATCTCGATCACCAGGGGCACGAGCGCGAGCATGATGTTGGCGCCGTCGCGCACCTGGGTGCGGTTGACCGTGCTGTTCCAGGTCGCGCCGCCATGCACGAGCTGGTTGCGCAGCACGTACAGCCGGTCGAACACGACCGACAGCACCACGTCGGCGCGCGATTCGAGAATGGCGCGCGTGGCGAGCCGGGTGCTGGCCGCCAGCGTCTCCTTCCAGCGACTGCCCGCATCGTGTTCACGCAAGGCGCGCCAGAACGGCTCGAACACGTACGGATTGCCGATCATGCTGCGGATCGCACCCGGGAATCGGCTCAGCAGCAGCGCGGCGATGCGCGCGTCCGCATCGAGCGCGAGCACGCGCGCGAAGAACGCATTGAGCTGCTCACGCGCACTGCCCTCCAGCGCAAACTCGTTGGCGTAGGCGGCGTTGAACGCGATCCACAGGAACACGAAGCGCGCATCGGCGTCGTGGTGTTCGACCTCGGCGCGCGCGAGCCAGCTGATGGCGCGGTGCAGTCGCACCCGCGCGGGCTCGTCGAACTGCGCGCCACGTTGGGCCAGGAGCAGCTTGAGGCGCGCGGCATGGCCGTTGGCATCCTCCGGAATCATCGCGCCTCCGGCTTGTCCCGGAGCGCCACCGCGGCAGCGGGCCGCGGCGTGCGGCGGCGACCACGCCAGTGGCCGGCGGCCGAGCGGCGACGCGCGCGCCCGCATGCGACCGCAGCCTGTCGCCCGTGCCGCCTCATGGCGCGAGCTTGCGCTTGAGCGCGCGCGCGACCGGCGCGGGCAAGTGTGGCAGCGAGCGCAACAGCCAGGGCAGCAACTTGCGCCGCGTGCCCGCGAGCGCCTCGGGGATGCGCGCATCGATGAGGTGCGGGCCGGCCTGCGAGAAGGCGTACTCGAGCGCCTTGCACAGGTCCTCAGCGCTGTCCACGCGCAGCGCATGCACGCCCATGCCCTGCGCCAGCCGCGCAAAGTCGAGCGGCGCGCCGGCCAGCTCCAACTGCGCACGGGCCTTGGGACCGGCGCCCTGGGTACCGACCCGATCGAGTTCGACGTTGAGCACCGAATAGCTCGCGTTGTTGCAGATGATCACGGTCACGTCGAGCCGCTCGCGCGCGAGCGTCCACAGCGCCTGGATCGTGTACATCGCGGCCCCGTCACCGACCAGCGCCACCACGCGCCGGCGCGGACAGGCCAGCGCCGCGCCCACCGCATTGGGCAGCGCCTGCCCGATCGCGCCGCCGGTGAGCGTGAGCAGGTCGTGGCGCGGTGCGCCCCGCGTCATCACGCCGAGCATGAGGCCCGAAGTGATCGCCTCGTCGATGAGAATCGCATCCTCGGGCAGCAGGTGGCCGAGCGCCTTGCACAGCTTGGGCGCGGTGAGCGCTCCGCGTGGCCGTGCGGGGCGCAGCGGCGCCTGCAGCACGGGCGGCGTGTGCTGCGCGTCGAGCAGGCGCGCGAGCGCGGCGAGGCCGGCCGCGGCGTCCTGCGCCGGCGTGGCCAGCACGTGCACGGCGCAGCCTTGCGGCACGAGGTCGCTCGGCTTGCCCGGATAGCCGAAGAACGACACCGGTGACTTGGCCTGCACCAGCACGAGGTGCCGATAGGGCGCGAGCTGCACGCCGGCCATCTCGGCCAGATAGGCGATGCGCTCGACCGCGGGCAGGCCCGCGCCGCGCTGCATCCGCGTCGGGAACACTTCGGCATACAGCTTCACGCCGTGGCGCGTGGCGATGCGCGCGGCATCGAGCAGGGCCGGCTCGCGCAGCGCCTGGCCGCCGAGCAGGAACGCGGTCGGCGCCCCGCTGCGCACCACCTCGGCGATCGCGTCGAGCGTGCCGGACGCGATGGCCGCCGGCGCCTGCCGCTCCGGCGGCGCGCTCGGCTCGCCGCCTTCGCCCCACGACACGTCGGCCGGCACGATCAAGGTAGCGACCTGCGGTGGATGCGCCTGCGCCGCGGCCAGCGCCTCGACCGCGTCGACGCACAGCGTGGCGGTGCTGCGCGCGGTGCGCACGAAGCCGGGCGAGACGTTGCGCGCGACGGTCTCGATGTCCGACTGCAGCTGCGCGTCGTACCTGGTGTGGAAGGTCGCGTGGTCGCCGACGAGGTTGAGCAGCGGCACCTGGGCGCGGCGCGCGTTGTGCAGGTTGGCCAGGCCGTTGCCCAGCCCGCAGCCCAGGTGCAACAACGTCGCGGCGGGCTTGCCGGCCATGCGCGCGTAGCCGTCGGCGGCGCCGGTGGCGACACCTTCGAACAGCGTGAGCACCGCGCGCACGCGCGGCTCGCCGTCGAGCGCGGCAACGAAGTGCATCTCGCTGGTGCCCGGGTTGGTGAAGCACAGCTCGATGCCGGCATCGGCCAGAGTGCGGATCAGTGCCTGCGCGCCATTGCCCATCGTCATGTGTCCCCCGGTTGAACCGCGCCGTGTTGCGCCGCGACCGGCCATCGATCGCCGCGTGCCTGGCCTGCCACGGTCGCGGCCGCGGGCATCAGCCGCCCGCCACGATACTGCGCGCCGCCGCGCGCGCGGTGAGGATGCAGCCAGGCAGGAAGGTGCCTTCGAGCGAGCGCTTGCCACAGGCGCCGCCGCCACCGAAACCCGCCGCCTCGCCCACGCAGTACAGGCCCGCGATCGGCGCATCGGCCGCGTCGAGCACGCGGCTGTCCAGGTCGGTGCACAGGCCGCCCAGGCTCTTGCGCGTGATCAGCCGCGCGCGCACCGCGACGAACGGACCCGCGCCCTTGCGTTGCAGCGGCGCGGGCGCGCAGGTGCGCAGGCGGTCCGGCCCCCACTGCCGCGCGTGGCGGATCAGGCGCAGCTGCGCATCGTTTTCGAGGCTGCCGCCGCGCGCGAAATTGGCATCGAAGGCGTCGACCGTGGCCTGCAGGCGCGCCGGATCGACATCGAGCGAGGCGGTGAGCTCGTTCATGCGCATGGCCAGTTCGGCGAGCGTGCCGGCGACCAGGACTTCGCGGCTTTCGCGCTGCATCTGCCGCAGCAGGCGCTCGCTGCCCAGGAGCGTGTCGGCGAGGAAGCGCAGCCACTGGCGGTCGCGGATGCGCGGGTTGTGCTCGGCGCCCGAGATCGCCAACTCACGCCGCGCGATGCGCCGGTTCATGAGCTGCCAGGTCCACGGCCGCTGCTGCGCGGCCACGCGCTGGCACAGCCAGTGCGTGTCGAAACCGGTGACCAGCGGCTCGGGCCCGATGCGCTCGCCGCGATGGTCCAGCCACAACGCCGACTTGCACGGGATCAGCGACAGGCCGTGACCGGCAAAGTGCGGATACGGATGGGCGATGCCGGCGGCGTAGTTCCACATCTCGCCCACATGGCTGAGCCGCGCGCCCAGCTGCGCCACGGCCCAGTGGTGCAGCGCCCCGTCGGCGAGCGGACTGGCGCCATTGAGCATCTGCGCCGGCAGCGGCCGGTCCGCGGGCCAATGGGCGCGCGCCTGCACGTGGCTGCCGTTGATGCCGCCGCTGGCGAGCACCACCACAGGCGCGTCGATGCGCGTGCGGGCGCCGCCGGCCTCGTCGCAGGCCCAGGCGCCGCACACGCGCCCATCCTGCCGCTCGAGCGCGTCGACGCGATGCCCGTGCAGGATCTGCAGGCGCCCGCCGCGATCGGCGCACCGCAGCGCGGCGATGAGCTGCCGCGTGAGCGCGAGCGAAGTACCCCACAGCACGTGGTAGCGCGGCAGCGAGTTGCCCTCGCCGTGGCGGCCGCGCTCGACCCAGTTGACCGCGGGCAGGAAGCGCAGGCCTTCGCCGACCAGCCAGTCGTACACCTGGTCGCGCGAATGCTCGACGTAGTGGCGCGCCCAGGCCAGTGGCCAGCGTTCGCGCGGATCGAGTTCGCCAAAGCGCAGCCAGTCGGCGAGCGCGCGCGCGGGCGTGTCGGGGATCCTGTGCCGTGCCTGCTGCGGCGTGCCGACCAGTGCCATGCCGCCGAACGCCCAGCGCGCGAGTCCACCGAAACGCGCCGGCGTGTCGCGATCGACCACCACCACGCGCAGGCCGCCGCGCAGCAGCTCGAGCGCGGTGACGATGCCCGCGATGCCGCCGCCGACCACGACCACGTCTGCCTGCCGTATCCCCACCGCGCCCCCAACTCCGCATGCAACGGCGAGCGCGCCCGCGACGCCGCAGCCCGCCCAGCCTAGCGCAGCGCGCGCGGCGCGCCCACCGCCACGCCGGGCCCGCGCGCATGGACGGGTTCCGCGGCGCCGGAACCGCGGATGGAACTGCTAGGCTTGGCGCCCACCTGTCGCGGAGCATGCCCATGCATCGATCCAGCCGCATCCGTCCCCTGTCACCTGCGGCGGCAGGCGATGCCGCCGCGCGCTCCACCCGTGGCGCTGCCGCGCCGGGCGCGCGCTGCGGCAGCGGGCCGCGTCCATGGCCGTTCCATGCGGCCTGCGGGCTCGCGCTGGCGCTGGCCGCCACGGTCGCGCAGGCGCAGTACCAGCAGCCGCCCGAGCCCTTGCTGGGCGTGATGCGCGCGCCGCTGCCCGCGCAGCCCCTGCCCGACCCGACCGGCACGCGCCTGCTCATCGTGCAATTGCCGCAATATCCCTCGATCGCGACCGTGGCCGAGCCCTACCTCAAGCTCGCGGGCGTGCGCGTGGAACCGCGCGCACACACGCGCCACGACCGCTCCAACGGCTACGGCATCCGCAACTGCTTCGAGGGCTACTCGCTGGTCGAGGTGGCCAGCGGCGCGACCACGCCGATCGAGCTGCCCGCAGGCGCCTGCCCCGACCTGCCCGCGTGGTCGCCCGACGGCAAGCGCTTCGCCTTTGCCAACACCAGCGCCGACGGCGTGGAACTGTGGCTGGGCGAGGCCGGCAGCGGTGCGCTGCGCCGCGTCGAGGGCGTGCGCCTGAATCCGATCCTCGACCAGGAACTGCAATGGCTCGGCGGCAGTGACGCGCTGCTGGTCAAGACCGTGCCCGCGAACCTCGGCCCGGCGCCGCAGCGCGCGGCGGTGCCGACCGGCCCCGAGATCAAGGATGCCACCAGCGGCGGCGGCGAAAGCAGCACCTATGAGGCGCGCGACACGCTCGCCAGCGCCGAGGACGATGCGCTGTTCGACCACTACGCCAGCGCGCAGCTGCAGGTGGTGACGGTCGCCGACGGCGGCCATCGCCCGGTCGGACCGGTCGCGGTGATCGGCGCGGTCGACGTCGCGCCCGATGGCCGCCATGTGCGCGTGAACCTGCTCAAGCGGCCGTACTCGCGCGTCACCACCTGGCAGCGATTCGGCCACGACGTGGCCGTGCTCGACCTGCGCGACGGCCGCATGCGGGTGGTCGCGAGCCTGCCGGCCGCCGAGAGCGTGCCGGTGCGCGGCGTACCGCAGGGACCGCGCGACTTCAGCTGGCGCGCCAACGCGCCAGCCACGCTGGTCTACGCCGAGGCGCTCGACGGCGGCGACTGGAAGCGCAGCGTACCTGCACGTGACCGCGTGTTCGCGCTCAAGGCGCCATTCACCGCCAAGCCGGTGGAAATCGCGCGCGTGACCCAGCGCTACGCGGGCCTGCGCTGGTTCGAGCGCGGCGCGCGCGCACTGCTGACCCAATACGACGCCAACCGCCGCTGGTACACCGTCAGCCTCATCGACGCCGACCACCCGCGCGCAAAGCCGCGCGTGCTGTGGGACCTGTCGCTCGACGAGGAATACGCCAACCCGGGCACTCCGCAGCTGCGCACGCTGGCCAATGGCGCGGCGGTGCTCGACGAGCGCGAGGGCGCGCTGCTGCTGTTCGGTGACGGCGCCTCGCCCACGGGCGAGCGTCCCTTCCTCGACCGCTACGAACTGGCCAATGGCCGCACCACGCGCCTGTTCCGCAGCGCGGCCGACGCGCACGAGCAGCCGCTCGCGCTCACCGCGCGCAACGACCGCTTCCTCACGCTGCACCAGTCGGCGCTGCTGCCGCCCAACACCTGGCTGCGCACACTCGGCGGCGCGGTCACGCCGGTCGCGGCCGGCGAGGCGGCCCACACCTCGCAGGCCACGCCGGTGACGCACCTTGCCGACCCCACGCCGCTGGTGCGCGAGGCGCGCAAGCGCATGGTCAGCTACAAGCGCAAGGATGGCGTGCCGTTGTCATTCACGCTGTACACGCCGCCCGGCTACGTCGAAGGCACGCGCCTGCCGGCGATCCTCAATGCCTATCCGCTCGACTACGCCGATCCGAGCCAGGCCGGCCAGGTGCGCGGTTCGGAGCAGACCTTCACCCAGCTGCGCAGCTACCGCCTGTTGCTGCTGGCCGGCTACGCCATCATCGACAGCGCCGCGTTCCCGATCGTGGGCGATCCCCGCAACGCTTACGACAGCTATGTCGAGCAGCTCGTGGCCAATGCCCAGGCCGCGGTCGACAAGGCGGTGGAGCTGGGCGTGGTCGACCGCAACCGCATCGGCGTCACCGGCCACAGCCATGGCGCGCTCATGACCGCGAACCTGCTCGCCCACACCGACCTGTTCCGCGCCGGCGTGGCCAGCAGCGGCGGCTACAACAAGACGCTCACGCCGTTCGGCTTCCAGAACGAGCGGCGCTCGTTCTGGGCCGCGCCCAAGGTGTACGACCAGGCCTCGGCGTTCTTCCATGCCGACCGCATCAACGAACCGCTGCTGATCGTGCACGGCAGCGACGATGCCAATCCCGGCACCGAGCCCACCCAGTCGCCACGCCTGTTCCAGGCGCTACGCGGCCTCGGCCACCCGACCCGGCTGGTGATGCTGCCGCACGAGCCGCACTGGTATGCCGCGCGCGAATCCAACGAGCACTTCGTCGCCGAGATGCTTGCGTGGTTCGACCGCTACGTGAAGAACCCGCCCGCGCAGGAGTGAACCACGATGCGCGCGGCGTGCGCCGCGCGCGTGCCGGGCCGGCCACGGGCCCGATCGTGCAGGCGCCCTGCGGGCAACGCCTACGACCGCGCGGCGCCGCCCGCCGCCACGCCCGCGTCGGGCGTTTCGAAGCCGTCGCGGAAGATCACGTCGCTGACGCCACTGGTCGCGGTGGCGCGGATCAGCCAGTTGCCGGGCACGCCGAACTGGGCGCTGGTCCCGAGCAGGTCGTTGGCGCCCAGATCGACGATGTCGGTCGGCGGCGTGCTCGCGGCCGCGAGCCAGGACATGCCCTGGTCGCTGGATTGGTCGAGTGCGGCCGGGAACAGTCGCGGCTTGTAGCCACCCGCGAGCGCCCACTGGTCGACGAAGCCGATGTAGAGGTCGCCGGCGCCGGCCACCGCAAAGCTGGTCGGATAGGTCTGGAACGCGCCCACCGCAGCGATCGTCACCAGCTGGTCGCTGCCGATGCGCAGCGCATTGCCGGGATCGCCATCGGCGTCGGCGTCGTGGTACACGACGAGGTTGGCCTGCAGGCCGACCAGGGTGCCGGCGGCCTGGGTCGGCCACAGGATCGAGATGCTGTCGACCGTCACTGCCTCGGCGACGTGGAAGCGGTTGAGCCACACCGCACCGGCTTGTGTCGCCGTGGGCGTGTCCGTGCCCATGCCGATGCTGTCCTCGTAGCTGCCGTCATCGAGCGCGAACACATGACTTGCCCACGGCGCGGCCGGCATCGCTGCCGCGGCGGTGCCGGCGCCACCACCGCGTACGAGGGTGACCGGCTGCAGCCGCCAAGGCGACACGGCCGCGGCCTGCGGCTGCGCCGCGTGCGCAGCGGTCGTACCGGCCAGGCCCGAAAACAGCATCAACAGCACGGATTCCAGTGGCTTCATCGCAGACTCTCCCGGTGATTGATCCTTCCATGACCGCGTGCCGGAGCACGCCACAGGGCGCCGGGCGCAGGGCCCGTGCACGATGCGGCACGCAGCCGGCACACGGCTGCTTGGGGTACGGTCTCGATCCCCGCTGCATCGAGGCGGGCGCAGCATAGTCGATCGGGCGAGCGCAGCGAAGCCCGCCGCCCGCACAGGGACCCGCGCCGCCGCTCACGCGCCGCCGGTCGGCGGCGTTTGGGCCTCGCGTTCGGTCACGCTGCGGTTGCGGCCGCGCTCCTTGGCCAGGTAGAGCATGCGGTCGGCACGCGAGAACAGGCTGCCAAAGCCGGAATCGCCCTCGCCCAGGCTCGCCACGCCGAGGCTGATCGTGAGCCGCGCCACCGGCTGCGCGGCCGGCGCTGGATCACTGGCGACGATGTCGCGCAGGCGCTCGGCGAGCTGGTGGGCCGCGTCGAGGCCGATCTCGGGCAGCAGCACGCAGAACTCCTCGCCGCCGGTGCGCGCGCACAGGTCTTCCTCGCGCAGCGCGGCGCGGCAACGGTCGGCGAAATCCTGCAGGACCAGGTCGCCCACGGGATGCCCGAACACGTCGTTGATGCGCTTGAAATGGTCGATGTCGATCGCGACCAGGCTCAGCGCGTGGCCATGGCGGCGGCAGCGCGAGTATTCCTCCTCGGCCCGTTCGAAGAAGCTGCGGCGGTTGTCGAGGCCGGTGAGGATGTCGGTCTTGGCCTGCCGCCGCAGTTCTTCCTTGAGTGCATGCAGCTCGGTGATGTCGGTGCTCAGGCCGATCAGCGCGGGTTGGCCCTCGTACGCGGCCAGCGGCATCATCACGCTCCAGTAATGGCGCAGCACGCCGTCGGCATCGTGCAGCGATTCCTCGCCGGCGTGGCGCTGTCCCGAGGCGAAGATCCGCCGATCCTTGTCCCAGAAGCGGTCGGCCGCCTCCTGCGGCATCAGCTCGCTGTCGAGGCGGCCGATGACCTGCTCGGGTGTCTTGCCGAACACACGCGCGGTGGCCGGGTTGACGTACAGGAAGCGGCGGTCGGCACCCTTCATGTAGACCAGCGCGTCGACGTTGCCGAGCACGGTGTCGAGCAGTTCCTTGTGCATGCGCACCTTGTCCTCAAGGCGCTTCTTGTCGGTGATGTCATGCGAGATGCCGATCATGCCGATGATCGCACCGGCCGCATCGCGCAGCGGCTTCTTGATCGACCAGTAGGTGCGCAGTTCGCCGGTGGCGTGGATGAGGTTGCTTTCCTCGCGTGCGATCGTGTGGCCGTCCTCCAGCACGCGCCGGTCGGTTTCGCGCAGCTCGCTGTCCTCGCCGATGTCGACGAAATCGGTGAAGCGCTTGCCCACCACGCCCGCGAGCGGCTGGCCGAGCAGGTCGAGCACGAGCCGGTTGGCGTAGGTGTAGCGGCCTTCGCGGTCGGTCACGTAGACGAACGCGCCCACCTCGTCGAGCAGGAACCGGAACGCGGCGTCCTGGATCGGGATGAAGGCGGTGGCGTTCACATGCGCGTCCATGGGCCGTGCTGGATGGTCCGGACCCGGCGCAACCCGCGCCAGGCCCCGGTGCTGGATGTCACCGGCGCGAGCCTACCCCGCCACGCCCGCGCGTGGAATGGGCGCGGGTCGCCTTGGCTGCGGGCACCCGTCTGGCGGTGGCGGATCGGACATCGGCGTTGCGGCATGGTGCGGATTCACCGGCATGGCTTTGATGCTGCTGCAGCAGGTTCCGTGCCAGAGCCGGCGCTGCGGCCGTGCGTGTGGGCCGGACGGTCGGATCCGGGCCGCGGACGGCGCCTCAGGCCGGCGCCGGCCCAGCCGCATCGGCACCGAGCAGGTCGATGAGTTCGCGCGCATTGCGCACGCCCTGGTCCTCGTAGTTGTTGTTGAACACCACGTGCACGAGCGCCGCCGAGGCCGCGAGCGAGCGCAGCCGGGGCACGAACTGCGCCAGCTCCGCGCTCGGGTAGTCGTAGTTGAAGCGGTCGCTGGCCGCGGCCAGCCCGGGCCGGGTCCAGGTGTCGGCGTTGCGGCCATGCAGGCGCAGCAGTGCCAGCGCGGGCGTGGTGACCTCCCACACCGCCGGGATGCTCTGGCGGAAGCCCTGCGGCTCGTCCACGGTCACGTTGGCCAGCGCGTGGGCACGCTCGAACTCGAGCGTGGCGTCGCGCTGCGCCGGCGCGAACCACGAGGCATGGCGAAACTCCACCGCGAGCAGGTGCTGCGGCAGGCGCTCGCGCAGATGCTCCAGGTACTGGTAGTTCTCGCGCCGCGCGATGAACCACGGCGGGAACTGGAAGTGCAGCGCGCCGAGCTTGCCGGCCTCGGCCAGCGGTTGCAACGCGGTGACGAAGCGCGTCCACAATTCCTCGCGCAGCTCGCCCGGCAAGTCCTTGTAGTAGACCGTGCTGCGACCCGCGGGCAGCAGCGCCGCGAGGTCGCGCGGCAGCGCCTGGCGCGGCGTCTGGTGCTGGGTGAGCGCGCGGAACGCCTTGACGTTGAAGGTGAAGCCGGCCGGCGTGCGCTGCGCCCACAAGGCCGCGTTGCGCGCGCTGGGCAGCGCGTAGTACGAGGAATCGACCTCGACCAGCGCGAAACGGCTCGCGTAGTGGCGCAGGCGCTCCTCGGCGCTGTTGCAGCCGCGCGGATAGAAACGCTTGCAGTCGATCAGGGTCTGGTCGGTCCAGCTCGCGGTACCGACGAGGATGTTGCCCATGGCCGCGGTCCCGGCGCCATCCGGCGGCGCCGTGGCAAGGGTCGCGCAAACGCCGCGCGCGGCGCAACGCGCGCCGCGCGGAACCGTGGGCGCGCCGATGCATCCAAGCCCGCTCCCCGCTAGACTCGCTGCCCATGCCCAGCCCGCCCGTCCAGCCCAGGCCCGCCGTCCGCACGCTGCCCGCGCAGCGCGTCGCGGTCGTGGCCATGCGAGGCGCGCGATGAGCCCGCTGCGCCTGCTGCGCACGCGGCGCTGGCGTCTGCGGCTGGCCTGCCTGGCGCTGTTCGCGTTGCTGCAGCAGGTCGCGATCGGCGCGCTGGCCTGCCCGCCGCTGGAGCTACCGGCCGCGCCCGCGCCGGCCGGCGGCCACTGCCACGAGGCACCCGCGCCGGCGGCCGATCCACAGGCCCATCCGCTGTGCGGCCAGCATTGCCAGGGCAGCCACCTCACCGCGCCCGACCTCAAACTGCCGCAGGTGCCGCCGCTGGCGCTGCCGCCGGTCGCGTTCGCACTCGATCACGTGCTGTTGCCGCAGACGCCACGGCGCGACTACCAGGACATCCCCGTGTGCCGCAGCGACCCACCGCCGGCACGGCGCTTCTGCAGCCTGCAGATCTAGACCCCGACCGCAAGTCGTGAATGCGCGCCGCCGCAGGGCTGCGCGTGCGGTATTGCGTGTGCGGAGGTCCCATGTCGATGTCTTGTTTGCAATCCACGTGCCGCGTGGCATGCGCCGCGCTCGGCGCGCTCGTGCTGGGTACGCTGGCGGCGCCGGCGCTGCGGGCGCAGGAACTGTCCTTCAACGCCGCGCTCGAGCGCGCGCAGCAGGTCGCGCCCGGCCTGCAGGCTCGCGCGGCGCAGCTGGTGGCGGCCCACGAGGACGCCGCGCGGGCCACGGCCCTGCCCGACCCGCGCCTGCTGCTGGGCCTGTCCAACGTGCCGGTCGAGGGCGCGCACGCGTTCGACCTGCGCGTCGACGACATGACCATGAAGCAGGTCGGTCTCATGCAGGAAATCCCCGCCCGCGCCAAGCGCGAGGCGCGGGCGGCGCTGGCCGCGAGCCGCATCGACGCCGCGCAAGCCGAGCAGGCCGCGACCCGGCTGCGCGTGCGCGAGGCCACCGCGCAGGCGTGGATCGCACTGTGGGCGGCGCAGGCCATGCTCGACGCGCTCGACGCGCAGCGCGAGCAGGCGCAGCTCGCGGCCGAGCTGGCCAAGGCGCGCCTTGCCGGCGGCGGCGGCAGCGCGGTCGATGCGCTCGCGGCGCAGGCCGCGATGCTCGACCTGGACAACCGTCGCGACATCGCGCAAGGCCAGGTCGAGGCCGCGCGCGCGGCGCTCGCGCGCTGGCTCGATGTCGAGCCCGGCACACTGCACGCCGCGGGCGAGCCGCCGGACTTCGGCACGCTGCCCGTGGCCGAAGCGCAGTTGTTCGCGCAGCTGGACCGGCACGCCGCGCTGCTGCCATGGCAGGCGCGCAGCGAGGTCGCGCAGGCCGCGGTCGATGCCGCGGTCGCCGAAAAGCGCCCCGACTGGAGCATCGAGGCAAGCTACGGCCAGCGCTCGCGCAGCCCGCGCGGGATGCCGCGCGAGGACATGCTCATGATCGAGGTCGCGGTCGGCCTGCCGCTGTTCTCGCGCAACCGGCAGGACCGCGACATCGCGGCGCGGCGCGCCGATCTCGCCGCGGTCGAGGCCGAGCATGAGGACGCACGCCGCGCGCAGCTGGATGCGCTGCGCCAGGCGCTCGCGCAATGGCACGCGCTGCAGCGGCTGGTCGAGCGCAAGCAGGCACAGCTGCTGCCGCTCGCGCACGACCGCAGCCAAACCGCGCTGGCCGCCTACCGCGGTGGCGGCGCGCTGCAGCCGTGGCTCGACGCGCGCCGCGATGAACTCGACCTGCGCATCGACCATGCCACCCATCTGGGCGAACTCGGCCGTGCCTGGGCCGCGCTCGCCTTCCTGCTGCCCGCGGCGGAGGCCCAGCCATGAAGCATCTCCCGTCCCTCAGTTCCACACGCCTGGCCACATACGGCGCGCTCGTGCTGGCCGCGCTCGCAGCGGGTTGGTTGCAGGCGCAACCGGACCGCGCCACCAGCATGCAGCCGGCCACGCACGATCACACGCAGCACGCGCCGCCCACGAGCACCGACCCGCACGCTGGACACGCGATGCCCGCGCCCGCGCCGGCCGATCCGCACGCGGGACACGCGATGCCAGCGCCCGCGCCGGCCGATCCGCACGCGGGACACGCGATGCCAGCGCCCACGCCGGCCGATCCGCACGCGGGACACACGATGCCAGCGCCCGCGCCCGCCGATCCGCATGCGGGACACGCGATGCCTGCGCCCACGCCGGCCGATCCGCATGCGGGACACGCGATGCCTGCGCCCACGCCGGCCGATCCGCACGCGGGCCACGGTACGCACGCGCCGCCGCCTGCTTCCGCGGCTGGCGGCGAGCGCAAGGTGCTGTACTGGTACGACCCGATGGTGCCGGACCAGCATTTCGACAAGCCCGGCAAGTCGCCGTTCATGGACATGCAACTGGTGCCGCGCTACGCCGACGAGGTCACTGGCAGCGGTGTGCGCATCGACCCGGGCGTGCAGCACAACCTGGGCATCCGCACCGCTGCCGTCGAACTGGGCACGCTCACGCGCAGCCTGCGCGTGCCCGGCACGCTGGGCTGGAGCCTGCGCGATGAGACGATCGTGAGCGCGCGCGTGGACGGCATCGTGAGCGAGCTGTACGTGAAGACACCATTCCAGGCGGTCGCGCGCGGCGAGCGCTTGCTTGCACTGCTGTCGCCCGAACTCAACAGCGCGCGCGCCGAGGCGCAGGCACTGGCCGCCGCCCTCACCGAAGCGCTGGCGACGCTGGACCCGGCGCCGGTGCGCATCACCTTCACCGGCGACATCATCCCGGCGCGCTGCGTCTACGACCGGATGCGCGCGACCGGCGACTGGGCCGCGCCTTTCCGCGCGACCGGCGCACGCCTCGCCGCCGCCGGCATCACCGTTGGCTCGCTGGACGCCGCCATCTCCGCCCGTGCCGCTCCGATCGGCTGCCGCGAGACCTTCAGCCTGCTGGCGCCGCCGGAGGCAACGGACGGGCTGCGGCTGGCCGGCTTTGACGTGATGACCGTCGCCACCAACCATGTCAAGGACTGCGGCGCCGCCGGCTTCTGCGGTGACGGGCCGTTTCTGGACACGCTGGCGCATCTGCGCGCCGCCGGCATCGCCCCGGCCGGCGGGGGCCGGGACGAGTTGGAGGCGCGGCGGCCGGTGGTGCTGACCGCGGGTGGCGTCCGCTTCGCCTTCCTGGGTTATGACGACGTTGCCCCGCACGTCTGGGCCGGGGCGGCATCACCCGGCACGGCCGGCCTGGAC
>WBZY01000478.1_pt1 | contig 30091 bp, 24 predicted proteins | sample 5204191 | NCBI WGS metagenome assembly WBZY01 (sample SAMN12344363, study PRJNA552823) | activated sludge metagenome | biome: Activated sludge suspended growth; feature: Anammox Sidestream; material: Wastewater; isolation source: activated sludge from anammox sidestream of wastewater treatment...
CGCGCGAACACGAACAGAAGCACGGAATAGCGACAGTCGTACTTCTCATCCGTCTGCCTGCGCTCTTTGGTCAGGAGATCATGGATGCGCCGGAGGTCTTCCGGCGTGAGGACCGTCGCGGCCAGTGCTCTGATCCTGGCGGCCATTTCGGCGCATTCTTTCCGGTAAGCCTTTTCAAAGGCCCGCCTCGCAGTCTCTTTCTCCGTCTTCGACCACTTCATATCGTTTAAGTTCATGGTTGTCCATTCCTCTCTTTCGTTTCATGCCTTGCGTTCCCTCTCCCCGGCGGGCGGCCCCGTTTCCGTTTTGGCGGTGCGGAGGGGGAGACGGCGGCAGCGGCCGCTTTCGGCGGGCGAGAGCGCCGGGGCTTTGCCGGTTCGGGCGATTGCGTCGGGGGCATCGGACGGGATTTTCGACTTGGTTTGCGGCCGGTCGCCTGCTTCTCCGAAATGGCGAATGATTTTCGCGCCTGTTGCGTCGTCGTCGGCCCTTTGCGGACCAGAGGCGGTCTCCCCCGGCGGGGTTTGGGCAAAGAGACGTCCTCCTGCACCAGCCGGGGCCTGCCCAGTTTGCGCTTCAGAGGTTCGGAGGGCGTCGCGGCCTCTTGCTCCTTCGATTTGAACGTCCGCTGGTTCCTGGTCTGCGCCTGTGTCCCTCCGGTGATTGCCGACCCGGGAGCGTGATCCTCTTTTGGCGCAACGGCTTCAATTGATACGGCGCGGATTTTCACGCTCTTGCCCGGTTTGGGTGTAGTCCGTGTGACCCGCTGGCCCGCCGTCTGTCCCTCGTCGATCTCGATGTCGAAGATCCCGGCCAGATCCTCCTCCGCGATCGTCTTGACCCCCATCCCAGGCGAGGCCGCAAGATCCGCCGCATCGGGCGCGGCGATCAGCTCCCGATGGTCCACGTCGCGCAAGCGGAAGAGCAGATCCGGTTCCCGATCGAGGCGGGCGCCTATGCCGTAGAAAACCGCGGCGACGTGCTTGCACATGGATGCCCAGTCCGGGCAGGAACAACGGAAGGATATCTCGGCGGGCTCGGGGAAGAGTCCTGTCTGCGGGCGGGTGACGACCTCCATGACCTCCCGAGACAGCTTTCCCTGAAGCAGTTCCAAGAGGGATCCGATTCTCCCCGTACAGGCTTTTTTGACCTCCTTCCAGACCTGCGCCTTCAGAGGGCGGATCTCGACGGTCACTGAATAGAGGTGGGTGCCGCTGACCAGGGCGTCCACACGGGCGGCGCCGATTTTCAGGTCGAGGACTGAACCGTTGCGCACGTAAGCGCGGCCTCGCGGAATCCGGTTCTCGTAATCGCGGTATCGTTCCAGATTCTGGCACCAGGCCTTGCCCCAGAAAGTGGCGGCGATGGTCCGCCCGGCGAGGATCACCGGAGAAAGCGAACCTCCCTTCTTTCGCAGCTTTTCCGCCTGTTTGCGGGCCTTTTCGCGCCGCTCCGCCACCGGAACATAGCGCGGCCATCTTCCCCAGTCGTAGCGTCTTCTTCCCCAACTCATCCGCTGTTCCTCCTGTCCATTTTCTTTTTGCCGTTATTCTCTTCGTCCAGGGCGCGGGAAAGATCGAGAGAGACGAACCGGATCAGTTCTTCATCCGGCATCTCGGTGACGAGCTTTTCCCTGTCGCCGCCGAGGATGCTCTCGACCAGCTCCTTCTTGTCCTCGATCAGGGCGTCGATCTTTTCCTCCACGGTTCCGCGACAGACGAACTTGTGGACGAGGACGTTCTTTTTTTGACCGATCCGAAACGCCCGGTCCGTAGCCTGGTTTTCCACCGCAGGGTTCCACCAGCGGTCAAAATGAATCACGTGAGAGGCCGCCGTCAGGTTCAGCCCGACCCCGCCGGCCTTCAGGGAAAGAACAAAAAAAGGCGGTCCCTCCTCCCGCTGAAAGGCCTCGACGATCTCCCGCCGCTTTCCGACCCCCGTGCCCCCGTGCAGGACGAGACCCGGCCGCAGAAACGTCTCCGCCAGGAGCGCCGCGAGCGGCTCCGTCATTTCGCGGAACTGGGTGAAGACGAGGAGCTTCTCCTGCCGGGAGGCGATCTCTTCGCAGAGAACGCGGAGGCGCTGGAACTTGCCGCTCGCCCCGGTTCCGTAAGCCTGATCCCCCAGCCACTGGGAGGGATGGTTGCAGATCTGCTTGAAGCGCATCAGATAGGCCAGGACAAGTCCCCGCCGCTGAATGCCGCGGGCTTCCTTCAGCTTGCCGGCCATCTCCCGGACGGACTCTTCGTAGAGGGCGGCCTGGGTTTTCGTCAACGGGCAGAAGACCCGGACCTCCGTTTTATCCGGCAGGTCAGCGATGATCCGCCGGTCCGTCTTCAGACGCCTGAGGATGTAAGGGCGAACCAGGGCGCGCAGGGCGGCATAGGCGTTGTCCTTACGGTCGGGCGTCCCTTTTACATAGCGGCTGAAAACCTTTTCAGTCCCCAGGAGGCCGGGAGAAAGAAAATCGAAAAGGGACCACAGATCCCCGAGACGATTCTCCAGCGGGGTTCCGGTAAGGATGATCCGCCGTTTTCCCTTGAGCGACTTGACGGCCCGCGTCTGTCTTGCCCCCGGGTTTTTGACCGCCTGCGCCTCATCCAGAATGATGAGTCCCCAGACAGTTTCCCGAAGCCACGCCATGCGGTGGACCATCGCATAGGTGGTGACGATCAGATCCGCCTCCGAGAGCGTTGCGCTGCGGCCTTCTGCGCGCGCCATCACAGCCAGATCGGCCGCGGGCGTTTCGGATGGATGGGCATAGAAAGCCACGAGCGACGGGGCGAAGCGGCCGATTTCTGCCTTCCAGTTAGCCACAAGGGAGGCGGGAACGATCAGGATGGCCGGCCCGGAAGAAGAAGGGGACTCCGAGGCTTTCCGTTGACGGAGGATGAGCAGAAGCGCCAGGATCTGAATGGTCTTGCCGAGACCCATATCGTCGGCCAGGCAGGATCCCAGCCCCAGGTCATGCATGAAACGGAGCCAGGCGACCCCCGTCATCTGGTAGGGACGGAGCTGCGTTTTCAGGGCCGGTCCGGGATCGGCCGGGATCATCCCTTCGGGAGAACGCATCCCCGCAAGGATCGACCGAAGCCATTCCCCCGCGTCGGCGTTCAGCCACTCCCGGGATGCCTCTGCGTCAGGCAGCGCATCTCTGTCCGCCAATTCGGCCCCGGCAAGGAGGCGCATTCCCTCGGTAAAGGAGATCCCCTCTCCTGCCTCCGCTTCCTTACGTTTTTCCCAGTGCGACAAAAGCGCGGCGATTTTCTCCCGGTCGATCTCCACCCATTTCCCCCGGAGAAGGACGAGACCCGAGGTCTCGCTCAGAATCCGCCGTCGCTCTTCTCCTGTCAGTTCCTCACCGTCCAGCGTCAGGCCGACGGAGAAATCGAGAAGGGCGTCCAGGCCGAGGCCGCCGGACTGTCTGGCGCCCACCGTCACGGACACCTGCGGACGAGGGGGACGGCCCCGGTCCCGCCACGCTTCCGGAATGCGGACCAGGATGCCCGATGATTCGAAGCGCGGAATATCATCGAGAAAACGGCAGGTCTCCCGGACCGTCCAGGCAAGGGGGTGGAAGATTTGGCCCGAATCGACCAATTCCCGGATCAGCGCGCTCGCTTCGGCCGCCCGCTGAAGCGGTGTCAGCAGAGCGAGCAGGCCCCCGCGGTCCTGTGCGGAGGCGAATTCCCGAAAGGCCTTGCCAAGCGGGAGGAACTGCGGTTTCGCAAGGCCGGAAAGGCGGGTCGTATAGGTGATGAGGAAGCCGAAGGGACGCTCCTCGTTCTTCCGGTTTTCCGCCAGATGGAAAACGACGCGGCCTACCATGTTCCAGAGGGGGTTGCGGTTTTTCAGATAGTCCTGGACGCTTCCTCCCGCCTTTCCGGCCTCGCTCCGGGTGCGGTCCTGAAGCGCCGTCCAGAGATTTTCCAGGACCGCAGGGCTCAGGTATTCCAGCCCCTGCAGCGGAGGAGAGGTTTCGACGATCCTGAGGAGATCCTCCGGGGAGGGGGGCGGGGCGGCAAAGTCGGGCCCTTCCGATTCCACGGCCGCGATCCGGCAGAGCCGCGTCAGGCAGCGGCGGGAAAAGTCGCGCCAGAAAGCGAAGTCAGGCGGGAGGGGCGTAGTCAGCTCCTCGGCGGCAAGGTGGAGGAGACCGGCGGCAGCGTCCTCGTGAAAGGCAGCCGCGATGCGTGCGGCGGCCGCGTCGGGAAGCGCGGGGCTGTCCCCGCCGCCGGGCAGGAAAATGACCTGCCCCGAGGGGGTGAGTGTCAATGTTGGAATGGACATGGGCGTCGATCCGAACTTTCGGGATTTGCAAAACGGCGCGAGTATAGAGAAGAGCCGGCAACAAGTCAAGGGAGTACATGGTTTATTGTGTTTATGCCGGATTGAACAGGGGTATTGTTTGTGGTATTCTTGCGGCACAAAATACATCCGGAGGCTTTCCAATGGCTATTCATGAAAATATCTACCGGGATGAACACGGCATACCCCATGTGCAATGCAGATCAAAAGAGGATTTATTCCGGGGACAGGGCTACGTCCACGCGACCGACAGGGGCATGCAGATGATCCTGATGAGAACGCTCGGACAGGGCAGGGCCGCCGAACTCCTGGATCCCGGCGACGAAATGGTCGGGATTGACAGGTTTTTCAGAAAGATGAACTGGTACGGGGAGATCGAGGAAGAATTAGAAAAATTGCCGGGGGATATCAAGCAATATTTAGGAGCATATTGTGATGGGGCAAATGCCGCCTTCTCAAACAAATTTCCCTGGGAATTGAAGCTGCTGGGCATGAAATTCGAGCCATGGAAGATAGAGGACATCATCCAGATTTCAAGGATGATCGGCTACCTGACGCTTTCTCAATCCCAGGCGGAAATGGAGAGATTGTTCGTTGAAATGGTTCAGGCGGGCGTCAGCCGGGAAAAGCTTGAAGAGTTGTTTCCGGGGATACTGGGCGGACTGGACATTGAACTGGTGAAGAAGGTTGTCTTGAACGAAAGGATCGTTCCGAATTCCCGGTTATGGAATATAGCCCTTCCCCGGATGATGGCTTCGAACAACTGGGTGCTTTCGGGCAAGAAAACGGTTTCGGGAAAAGCCGTTCTGTCCAATGATCCCCACCTGGAAGTGAACAGACTTCCCAATGTCTGGTGCGAAATGTTTTTCGAGATGGAAGACAGGTTTCTCTATGGCGGCACCATGCCGGGAGTTCCGGGAATATTTGTGGGAAGGTCTAACGATTTATCCTGGGGTGCGACGTACACTTTCATGGATGCCGAGGATTCCTGGATAGAGAAATGCAAGGATGAAAAGTTTTACAGGGAAGAGGCAGGCTGGATGCCTTTTGGGAAAAGAAAGGAAATTATAAAAAGGAAAAACCGGCAGCCGGTTGAAGTGGTTTTTTATGAAAACGGTCACGGCGTTCTGGACGGGGACCCGTCGGTCGAAGGCCTCTATCTGGCGACAAAATGGGCTACGAGCAGATCAGGGGCGGATACGATCACCAACGTACTGAAACTGCTGGATGCCACAACGGTTGAGGAAGGGATGAACTGCCTGGGTAAAGTGGAGAGTTCGTGGAATTTTGTATTAGCCGACAGCAAAGGCAATATCGGGTATCAGATGAGCGGATTGATGCCGAAAAGGCGTGACGGGGTCAGTGGGTTTGTGCCGCTGCCCGGATGGATCAAGGAGAATGACTGGAAAGGATTCGTCAGCTTTGACCAACTTCCCCGGGTCATAAATCCTGAAGGCGGATTTTTTGTCACTGCAAACCACGACCTCAATGAATACGGAAAAGCAAAACCCATCAATATGCCCATGGGGCCGTACAGGGCCGAGCGGATCGCGCAGATATTGAGCAGGGATAAAAAGTTTTCCGTGGAGGATATTTTCAGCATGCACATGGATGTATTCTCCGTTCAGGCTGAAGCTTTCATGAAAATATTGAAGCCCCTTCTGCCTGCTGACGGAAACGGCAGGATATTGACTGACTGGGATCTGAGATACGATCCCGGGTCCGAGGGTGCGTATCTTTTTGAAGAATTCTACAAAGAACTTTACCGGGAGGTGTTCGGTGAAAATAATCTGGGGACGCACGTGGTGGATTTCCTGAAAAAGGAGACGGGCGCATTTGTTGATTTCTACCTGAATTTTGACAGGATCTTGCTGATGGAAAAATCCTTATGGTTTAACGGCAGGAAAAGGGAAGACCTCTATAAGAAATCACTGGGGAAAGTATTGTCGATGAAGCCTAAGAAATGGGGGGATGTCCAGAAGGTGATGTTGAGGCATATTTTATTTGGCGGAAAACTCCCTGCATTCCTCGGGTTTGACAGGGGCCCTGTCACGATTAGTGGCGGGCGGGCCACCATCCATCAGGGGCAGATTTACAGGAGCGCGAACAGGGAAACCACGTTTGCACCGTCCTTCAGATTTGTTACGGATTTTGCAAGAGAGGAATTTTTCTCGTCGATTGCAGGCGGTCCCAGCGACAGAAGGTTTTCAAAATGGTATGCATCCGGTCTTGAGGACTGGACGCAAGGGAAATATAAAACACTGAAAGTCAATCCTGAAAGAAAAAGTAAATTCATCTGAGTGTAAATAGGGATATTTATTCTTGACATTTCATCGCCCAAGCGATGTGTTTGTGAGGCATAACAAAAGAACTTTCGGAAGAAAGGACGACCGATGATGAAAAAGCTCGCGTTGGTTACCGGCGCAGCGATTTTATTGCTGATTCTCCTTTTAGCCTTATGGCTGATCAGCCGGCCCGATCGCGGAACAACCGGGGCCGTCAGCACCCAGTTTCGCTGGATCGGCCCCAACGATAAAATCGTCGTGGACGGCTTTGATGATCCCAAGGTGCAGGGCGTGGCCTGCCATATCGCCCGGGCCCAAACCGGGGGTGTCAAGGGCGCTTTAAGCGTGGCGGAGGACGCCAGCGACGCGAGCATCGCCTGCCGCCAGATCGGACCGATCAAGTTTCTAAAAGAATTTAAAGACGGCGAACAGGTTTTTGACGAACAGCGCAGCCTTCTTTTCAAGTCGCTTCAGGTCGTGCGCTTCTATGACCGCAAACGCAATGTTCTGGTCTATTTGTCTTACAGCGATCGTGTGCTGACCGGCAGCCCGAAAAACAGCATCAGCACCGTGCCCGTCATGCCCTGGCCGCCCCCGGAAACAGGCGCAGTGAAGTGAAAAATATTGTATCCGTTCCGCAAAGGAGGCCGATTTGGAAGATTTCTCCGTGGATCCGGTTACACCCGCGGATTCAACTTACACAACAGCGTCGGTTTGCGTACAGAAGGGTGTCCACTTGCGGGTCATGATATGGCGCCCGAAACAGCCCGCCATCGCGAACCCGATCATCTTTGTAGCCGGATGGGTATCCGACGTATCCGGATGGGCGCCCTTGCTGGAGGTCATGGCCGCCGGAAGGCCGGTTTATTATATTGAAACACGGGAAAAGAGATCCGCCCTCTTTGAGCAAAGCAAACTGAAGCCGGAGGATTTCAGCATTGGAAGGATGGCTGAAGACCTGATCGTCGCTTGCCGCCAACTGGGCATCGCCTCGCCGGCTTCAACCGTTATCGGCAGCTCCCTGGGAGCGACTGCCCTGCTGGAGGCTCTGAAAGGGGGGCGGCTGAACGCGGGAGGGGCGTTTTTAATCGCCCCCAACAGTGAATTCAAGGCGCCATGGTATTTACAGTGGATACTGTGCCTTCCGGCGTTCCTGTATCATGGAATCAAATATTTTCTTCTCTGGTACCTGAGGGCCTTCATGGTCGATGTCAAAAAGGAACCCGAGCAGATGATGCGTTATACCGAAACGCTGAAAGCGGCCCATCCCCAGAGGATCAAGCTTTCGGCCAGAGCCGCCATTGAGGGGCGCTACCAGGTCTGGCCCAACCTGGACAGCGTTCGAGTCCCTGTGGCGTTGGCTTACGCTCCCACGGATACGCTGCACTCTTCCGCAAATATTCGCCTCATGGCGGAAAGACTGCCGCGGTCCACGGTCGTTGCCTGTCCGTCCAACAGACATATGCACGGTGCGGAGGTGATGCAGGACATTGAAGCGTTCATCCTCCGGGAAAAGAGCGCCACAATGATGCAGGCCCCGGAAGATAACCGGAGGTGCAAGGATGGATAAAAAGAAAGAAACTCTGTTTCCCCTGTCCCTTGAGGCGCCCGTTCCAGAAATATACATGCCGCGCCTTCAGTTATTTGTCCGCCTGCTGCTTGGAGCTCTGGTTGCGTTATACATCAATTACAGCCCCGTCCCACCGCTCGTGTTATCTGTCAACCAGGTCAATCTCTCGTTAGTGTTCTATTATGCTTTCCATCTCTTGTGGTGGTGGTATTACAGGAAGTATGGGGCGAACATTATCATGTTTCGTCTGGGCGGATGGATAGACATCCTGGGGGCATTCATAGGGGCCCTGAGCGATCCCTTCATGATCCCTCCCATGATTCTGCTTTTCCTGATTGCGGCGCTTGGCAATGGAATCCAGCACGGGTTGTATTTTTTCGTTGAATCGATGATCGGGTCGCTTATTCTCGCTGGCGCCGTTCTGGTCATTCATTGCCGTATTCTTGGTGATTGGCCTCCCTACCATCTGTATTTTTATGTCTTTCTGATCGTTGTCGGCGTAAGCTATGCTTATCTTCTGGTGCGACGAATCGAGATGATGAGGGGTGAGGCCGTCAGAATCAGCGAACACGACAGTCTCACGGGGATGCGCAACAGGCGGTCATTTCTCAAAGCCGCTCAATATCTGCTGCTCCTCAACGAACGATCCAATATTTCCCTGGTCTTGATGTTTGCCGATCTTGACAATTTCAAAACCGTCAACGACCAGTTTGGCCATGAAATGGGCGACAAGGTTCTCCGGCATTTTTCCGACATGGCGCGGTCAAGCTTCAGGAAATCCGATATCCTTGCGAGATACGGCGGCGACGAGTTTGTCATGCTTCTCACAAACACCTCGCCTGAAGCCGCGCAATCGGCGGCTCGAAGGCTTCAGGGCGAGTTCGGCGCCTGGGCAAAAGAGAACGGATTGCAGACCGGCGTCAGTTTCGGCCTTGCTGCGATATCCAAAGGCAAAAATAATCTTGATGATCTCCTGCGCCAGGCGGATGCCGCGTTATATGAGGCAAAACCAAAGGAAGGCTTGAAGGGGTTTTAATCGATGGCCTGTCACGATGAAGGTTGCGTTTTCATCTCGCAGTGATCCGAGAAGCCCGCCGGGGGGACGCCCAGCGCCTGAAGCAGGCGGGCCCAGTAATTAACTTGCGCGGCCGTGCCGGCCAGAATGACCATTTCCCGTTCGGTAAAATTCGTCTTCAGTTGATCAATAAAAATTTGCGGGAACAATAGAGGGGATTGTGAAATCAGGAAAGCGTATTCCATCGCAATTCTTTCGCGCGGGGAAAAAGTAGGAACGGTTGCAATGGCGATCCTTCCCTGTAATGCGGAAAACTCCTCCGGTGAGATTCCAAATTGATCATAGTCATAGGAATTCATATCGATGCAGAAAGGGCAGGCAACCGCGAAAGATGTCCGCAGCCGAACCAGCTTGAGCATTCGCTTATTCAAATTTTTATCCTGGTGGGCAACCAGGGCTTCCATGACGCCGGAACTGATGGCTGTTCTGGGATACCATGCCAGCAGTTTCCCCGGCAAAAGATCACGACCGGTCGCTTTTTTAGAAATCCAGAGGCCGATTTTCAGATAAAAGGGGATAGACTCCGGCGGTTCGATGAAGGCTTTCATGATTCTCTCCTTAACACTGAAATATTATGAAAATCATGGACATAAGGGATATTCTTAAAGTATCACCTATCTCAAAGTGGCCGGAACTTCAATCGATTGCAGCGAAAAAACCAGCATATCGGCATCAACTGAAATACTTAAGGGCTTCCCCCTATAACGCCCGCAATCCGGTATTGATTTATTCCGAATAATCTATTAGAAAAGAACCGTATTGTTGTCAATTGTTTGTTCAGGGTTCAGAAACATCAGCGTTTCTGAAGGAATTTGATGGTCGGGCCGCCATCTGACGAAAATGTCGGATGGCGGTTTTTTTATGCCAATCTGACTGGAAAGGATGATGCTCATGATCGATGTGGATGTAAAAGAATTGATCTTTCTGGTGGTGTTCATAGGAATCATTGCCGTTCCGATCAGTTTGTCCGTGCTGTTCCGGAAGAAGAAGGAAAACAAGAAGGATCCGGGCTGATAACGCTCCTGATTTGTTTAAGGAACTTCATGTTTCCGGATACGGGAAAAAAAGCCGGGGGACGTCTAATGTTCAATCCAAATAAATATCTTGATCGCGCGGGTAAAGGATTTAATATCATTGCCTGCGCTGCAGTGATCATCATGATGCTGCTTTCCGCAGGCGATGTTTTACTGCGACTGATTGGCAAACCCATTCCCGGCGCATATGAGATGGTTGGATTTCTTGGGACTCTTGTGGTGTCATTCGCCCTCGGTTATACCACCCTGGAAAAGGGGCATATCGCCGTGGAACTTCTTTTTAAGAGATTGCCTCAACGCCTGCAGCTGGTCCTGCAGGCGTTTACGGATCTTATCTGTTTTTTGTTTTTCTCGCTGCTGGCTTATCAGGCTTTCGTCTATGCGCTGGACATCCGCCAAAGCGGTGAAGTTTCTGCAACCCTTCAGATGCCGCTTTATCCATTCATCGTCGGCATGGCCTTTGGTTTTACACTGCTGGGTATCATTCTTGCCGCAGACTTTTTCAAATCACTGCAGAGGGCGTTTTCCAGATAATTTGCGCGGAGCACATGGCTGGTTCCGGATACCCTGTGAACGGGAGAATTTCTTCGTGACCGGGCATCTTCCTGGCGATGTGTGCCTGTTATCATGAACCGACTGGGCATAAAAGGGCAAAACCCGGCCCGGCAAAACCCTCTTGACACGTAAATTCCCGTCTTTTATACTCAAATCCGAGAAATAATATGGTTTCCGTCTCTTTTATATCGATGGCCTGAAGGAAATGTATCTGATTTCCTGCGGGTGCCGCGTCAAACGATTGGAAAGTGATCATGCAAGCCACAGTTCTTCTTAACCGTGAAACAAAAGCCGGACGACAGGAGTCGAAAAATGAATATTCAAAAACGAATTGCCGCGGGCATTGTTTTCAGTTTGTTTATTCTTTTTGCCGCGACGGGCGGTTTTGCGGCTGAAGAAAAAGTTTCGATGGAGCAGTGGCTGAAGATTATCAACCCCGTCAGCCCGAAAGAGACTCCCCCCGGGCAAGCCGGCAAAAAGACGGACACGGATGCCGGGGAGCCCGCAAAACCCCGGGATACACAGGGTATCGCCGTTACCATCTACTGGCATATGGCGGATGACGCCGATGTATATCTGAACGGAAAACCTCTGAGAAAATACGAACCTTCTTTTAAAACCAGGCCGGATGAAGCTCCGCATCCTGCATTTTCCGCCGCTGCAACGCTCTTTGACGGAGATGTTTTTACTGTTGGTGGCCGCCGCGGCGGCAGTTTCGGCCTGATGCTTCTGGCTGTCGATTCCACTGGTACAATCATTTTTCAGACCGATTCGCAATCCTGGAAAGTCTATGACCCGGGAGAGCGAATAGATTGGTTCAACCCCCAGGTAGCCCTGGCTTCGCCATCCGGACCGGTTACGGTTCAGTCTGATCCCTGGTATCCCCAGAAAGAACTAAACGCCAAATTCGGCAATAAAGCTTTGTCGATCTGGAGCGCTCCGGATAAAACCTTTGCCTATCTTTACGGCGTTGTGAGCGGTGCCGGGCCAAAAGCTCCGCCGCTGCCGGAAGAAAAGGTCGCAGACGACGCAGGCATTCCTGACCTTCAGGATGTGGCGCCTTTTGCGCTTCAGGAGCCGTTGGACATCCACACGCTCAGCATTGCGCAATACCAGGGCGCGGTAACCGCGGCCATGGAAGCTTTTCGGCAGACGATGGGAGAGCTGTCCCCCGAAGAGGAAAAACGTTTCAGCGCAAAATGGGGAGCGTATTTTGATTATTCCACGCCGGAAAGCGTTGCCTACTTCAACAAGCTCAATCCTTTGCTGGCGGAGTTTCTTACATTGCGGGCGGCCATTGCTACGGCTGCCGTGGAATTTGACGGGGCGTGGGAAGAAGCAGTCATTGCCGCCGGTTACGAAAGCGAAAACGGCATCCGGGAAGGCCTGGCCATTGCGGAAATGCAAAAGAACCAATTGCTGACCATGCAGGCGCGGCTGGCGCAGGTGGTCAAAGAAATTACCGCCGTCGGAAATCCGCCGGATGTTCAGGAAGCCAAAAAAGCGGCCCGGAAGAAGCATCAGGAAACGATGAAGACGGCCAAAAAGGCGATCAAAGCGGAAAAGAAAAGGGAGGAACAGAAAAACGCGCAGGCAGCCAAAGACGGGAAAACAGCCGCCGAAGCGCCGACGGCAGCCTCTTCGCCCGCAACGCCCGCGGCGGGAGAGAAACCGCCCGAACCGATCGTTGTCGATCGGGCGACGGTGGACAAAAAATATCCTTCATCCAATTTTTCATCGGAAATGTCCGCCAAGGATATCGAAAGAATCAAGAAAGAGCTGATGCAGGGCCGAACCGTCTGCTATTACTATTGCACATACGATTACTGTGAAGGTCGGGCCGGAGGTCTGAGCGACGGCCTGATTTACCGGGACGGCAAGTACATCAAGGGAAATAAATTCGGCAGGGAGTGCACGCCGGAAGAGGTAGCGGCAAAACGCCGACTGTGCAGAGAGCATGGAAAAATCATCGGCACGGCCAATTTAAAAGAGGATGAAAAGAAGCTGCTGCCTGTCCCGGCGCCCGTTGAAACCAAAGAAATCGCCCAAACCGAAGAAGACCAGGACGACGAGGAAATTCCGGCAACGGATGAAGAAAAAGCCCGGAAGGAAAATATCGATTTTCATCTGGCGAATATAATGATCATCGAAAAAAATATGGCTAAAGACCAGGCGGAGCTTGCCCAGGAGACCGACTCCGTTCGGCGCTCGGCGTTGGAATTCCGCATTCTGACGGCGCGCTCGGATATTCAGGCGGAAAAGGATTTGATTGCTTCGCTGCAAACCGGGCAAATGATTCACACGCGGACGCCGTTTGACGATTACGCTCAGGCGCAGTTCATCAACAACATCAAGGACAATCAGCGGCGCATGGAGGATTTTCAACGGACCACCGCGGCGCTGAATCGTCTGGCCGGCATGCTGCCCGGCGATGAAGCGGAAAAAGCGCGGGAATTCATCAAACGACAACTGCCCTTGTCCAGCATGGCCAGCATCGATAAAGAGAAGGCAAAAAATGTGGCTGGTGCTCTCAACGAGAAGGTGCAGGGATATTATTTATCCGCCGGCGCCAGAGAAGATGAAAAGGCCGCCTGGGCCAATTTCGGAATGGAAGCCGCGCAAAATATCAAGACGGCGGCGGACACCGGACTTACGGTGACTTCCATGATGGGGGGCCGGGGGGTGATGATCGCCTACCAGGGCGTGACGGGCTATGTCGAAGGGGGGCCGGTGGAAGCGGTCAGCCGCGCGGCGTTTTTCTATTCCACACCCACCGCCGTTGCTGCCGACGCGTTTAAAGGATACCGGGAAGGCGGTTGGAAAGGGGCGGCCAAAAACGCAGCCTTCACGTTCATCTCCAGCAAGGCTTTCGAATACGGAGCGAAAAAACTAGGAGGTGCAATGGGACAGCCCGCCGCGAAAACCAAACCGACGGTACAGGAACAGTTTGCCCAGGCACAGTTTAAACAGGCGCGGCAGGACGGAGAATCCCTGGCCAAAGCTTTTTCCCGGGCACAGGGGGATTTGGACCGTTTGGGAAAGACTGGGGCATCCGCCGCCGAGATTTTGAAGCAGCAGAAAGCGGTGCGGGATCTGGCCGCTGCCGTCAACTCCAGCCCGCACGCAAAGAATTTCCTGAAATATAAAGGGGATTACCACAGTCAGAAAGCTTACAATGCCAATATGAAGGCCAACCACGCGGAAGCGGAAGCCAGATTCCATCAGGAGATGCAGCGCCGCGGCTGGAACAAGCAGGAGCTCAAAGAATTCCGCAATTCCGCCAGCGCAGGCTCAGTGGGCATGGACTATGACATCGGCCTTGTGGAAAAGGCGAACTGGGTATCGTCCGGAAACGGCAAAATGGTCCGCAACAACTGGCTGACACAAAACGGCAAGGCCCAGACCGTTGAAAAATGGCAGACCGACGCGCAGAAAGCGTGGAACAAAGCCTACCACGACACGACCGGACGCAGCGCCAAACAGTCCTGGGAAACGGTGACGTCCAGCGCGAATCTGGAAAGCTACCGCGATCTGAATCTGCTCGGCGCCGACAAGAACAAGGTGCAGTCCATCTGGGCCGGGCAGAGCGCCGACGTGACCCGCTACAAGACGCAGCACATGCTCCATGATCCCGCTCTGTCCAAAATGGAGGCGCTTCAGGAAGCCAGCCGCGGCGCAGCCAAGGATATGAATACCAAACTGCTTCCCCTCATGGAGCAGGCCAAAGCGCAGGGCAGTCTTTCCTCGCAGGCGCTGGCCGAATCCAAACGCCACTGGCAGAAGGTGCAAAGCGTGCTGGATGCGTTTGGAAAAAATGATCTCGACCCCATCACCGCGCAGCGGAGAATCCGCGAGTTGACCGGCAAAGGCATTCCGGAAGTTCTTGACGACGGAAGTTTTTTGCTGGAAAGCATGATTAAAGGGAAGAAATAATTGTAGATGTCCATGTTTTAACAAACCTTTTACCATTTCAGTGTAGCAACGGCAGAAAGCGGCCGGGCAGCCTTCGGGATATTTTGACCCCATTCTTGAAGTCGAAATTCGGGCATTTTTTACTATGCGAAAAAAATGTTGACAGGTATATAAAAAATATATAGCCTCCTATCCACGCAAAGAGGAAAAGACGGATGTCGATCAAATACGCCATTCTTGGGCTCCTGCAGTATTCGGATATGCACGGTTACCGGATCAAGGCGCACATTGAAAAAAATTTCGGCCATATGTGGTCGATCAATTTCGGACAGATTTATCCCAGCCTGAAACAGTTGCAGGAAGAGGGATTGGTGAATATGCTGGAAATCGCGCCGTCGGAAAACGGAGGCCCCCGGAAAAAACTTTATTCCATCACGCCCAAGGGAGTGAAGGAGCTGTCGAAATGGCTCACCGAACCGACCGGAAAGTCCATCCTCATCCGGGACCCGTTTCTGCTTAAATTTGCTTTCTTCGGATTCGGAGAAGATGCAAACGCCCTCACCATCATCGACGAACAAATCGAATTTTTCGAGTCCCAATTGAAACGCCGGCAGACCAACCGCAAAAAGTGGGAGCGGCAGGGCGTGTATGTCCGCCTCCTGGCTGAACTCGGCGTGACGCAGAATCAGATGTACCTGGAATGGCTCCACCATGCCAAAAAAGAAGTAGAAAAAAATATGAAACGAGCTCGTCGAGAAAAAGCCTGAAATTACCTTGTTTGTGATCAACTTCAGTCGAGGGGATCATGGAATTTAAAGGCATTACCCTGGTTACCGGCGCCGCCGGATTTATGGGAAGTCACCTCGTTGAATTTCTGGCCGCAAAAGGAGTCCGGGTCCGGGCGTCCGCCCGTCCCCGCAAGGATACATCATTTTTCGACCGTCTCGGGGTTGAATATGTTCCCGCCGACCTCACCAAACCCGAAACGCTGCCGGGGCTGTTTGAAGGGGAGGTGGACCGGATTTTTCATCTCGGGGCGATCTGCAATTTTTCCACTCCCTACGAATCCCTTGCTTCCACCAACGTGGAAGGCGTCAAAAGAATCACACAACTTGCGATGAAGAAAGGCGTCAAACGCTATGTGCATGTCGGTTCCACCAGCGTGTACGGCTATTACCAGGGGACTCCCTTCCGGGAAGACAGCCCCCGGAATCCGCAGGATTCCTACGGCAGGAGCAAACGCGACGGCGAGGACGTCGTCTGGGGCCGCATCAAGGAGGGCTTCCCGGCGGTCATCACGCGGCCCTGCACCGTGTACGGTCCCCGCTGCAATGACGGCGCGGGAAAGGCTTTTTCGCGTCCCTCCAGCATCACCGCGATTCCGGGAAGCGGCCGGCAGCTCCTTTCCAACGTGCGCGCGGAAGACGTGGCTGCTGCCGTTTATCATCTATCCCTGACCGATGCTGCCGTCGGGCAGGCATACAATCTGGCCGAGGACACGCATCCGACGCTCGAGGAAGCCCTGAAAATGGCTTCGGAGGCCTTCGGCGCCAAACCGCCCACGACACATTTGCCGCTCTGGCTGGTCAAAATCGTCGCGAAGTTCGATGGAATGGCCTCTGCGCGCAAGGGGCGCATCCCGGATCTGGAGCTGGACGCGGTAAAGTATCTTTATGCGGATTACGTGGTGGACAACAGCAAACTGAAGAAAACGGGATACCGGATGATCTATCCGGATTTTCGTCAATCCATGAAGCAGATTGGAGAAGAGTATCGCGTAAACCTCGGAGGAAGGTAACCCGAAGAGACTGAATCAACGGGAGGTGCGGGCATGGGACAGATGGTGGTGATTACCGGCTTGGCGGACGGGATGGGACGACATGTGGCCGAAATGCTCGCGAAATCCGGTCATTCGGTGGCCGGTTTTGATATGGACGCGAAAGGAATCGCGTCACTGGCGTCAGAGTTGAAGGACATCGGCGGCGATCACCTGCTGGAAACGATCGACATCACCGACCGCCCGGCAATTCTAAAATTTCGCGATCAGGTGCTCGCCCGGTACGGCCGTGTGGATACGGTGCTGTCGAACGTGGGCATCGGATTCTTCAGCCCCTTCGAGGAAGTCCATCTGGAGAAAGCGCTCAAGTGCCTTGAAATCAACGTCATCGGCGCGGCGGCGATTTTCCAGGCGTTTCTTCCGTCCATGCGCGAGCGCCGCGCAGGCAAACTCATCGCGATGTCGTCGCTGGTGGGGCGCATTCCTTTTCCCTTCGAATCCATCTATTCCGCAAGCAAATTCGCCGTTACCGGAATGATGGTCTCCATGAAATACGAGGTGGAGCCTTTCGGCATCAAAGTGGCGCTGATCGAACCGGCGCAGGTATCCACGACGTTCGCGGCCAAGATCCACGTTCTGCCGCCCGAGAATTCTCCTTACCGCGATCGCGCCCGGCGGTTTATCGAGCGGGACAATGAACTGATCAAGACGGCGCCCACGCCGCCCGTTGCGGCTGAAAAGATCGTAAAGGTCATCGAGGCGGAAAAGCCGGCACTCTTCAATCAGATCGATTTCATGAGCAGCTTTTTTCTGTGGCTCAATCAGTTTCTTCCGAAGTCGGTCCGGGACGCGATTCTGGTCAACCATATGCGCATCAAGGTTTAACGTTTGCAGGAGGTGTTTTATGAGCACACAACAGGCCCTGTCGCAGCCGGCGGAACCTTCCCGCATCCAAATGCTCCGCTGGAGGATCATCGACGCGCCGCAGGAAGTCTGCATCGAGCGCGCCCGCTGCCTGACCGAATCCATGAGGCTCCACTGGGACAAGCCGCCTCTGACGAGGATGAGCCTCGCCCTGGAGCATATTCTGAAAAACATCAGCGTCATCATCCGCGAAAACGAAGTCATTGTCGGATGCCGCACCTCCAAGCTCAAGGGCGCGCCGCTGTTTCCGGAAAACAAGTCGCTGTGGATTGAGGGAGACCTGGAAAATTTCGACCGGCGCGCTCTGCAGCGTGCGCTGATTACGCAGGCGGAAAAGGATGAGCTGGCGACCCGGATTCTTCCCTTCTGGAAGGGGAAAACCGTCGAGGAGCAGATGCAGAGAAGCATGCCGGAAGACATTCTGACGGACATGGACAAGTACATCTTTACCATGATGCTCGAGATTACGTACGGGATCGGTCATTTTACCATGAACCATGACAAGATCCTGGAAGGCGGGCTGTCATCCGTTATCGGAGAGGCCGGGCAAAAGCTTGCCGGTCTTTCCGCGGAAGACCAAAAAGGTGAAAAGGGTCTCTTCTATGAGGCGGTGATCCGGAGCTGCCGGGCGGTCATCGCCTTCGCGCACCGTTACAGCGAACGGGCGCTCGCCATGGCGGCGGCCGAATCCGATCCCGGCCGGAAAGCGGAGCTTCAGGAAATGGCCCGCGTCTGCGCCCGCGTTCCCGAACACCCGGCCGAAACGTTTCATGAAGCGGTCCAGAGCCTCTATTTCATTCACCTGGTTTCCCAGATCGAATCGGGAGGGAATTCCATTTCCCTGGGCCGGATCGACCAGATTCTGTACCCCTATTATCGGAGAGACGCGGAAGCGGGCAGGATTACACAAGCGCAGGCCCGGGAACTGACGGCCATGCTTTTTGTAAAAGTGAACGAGATCTGGAATGTGCTGGAAGAGGCTTTTATCCCCGGCGGGGAGGGGACGGAAGGCAAAACGACGCAGAACGTTACCGTGGGCGGCGTGGGGGTTGACGGGAAAGACGCCGTCAACGAGATGAGCTACATTGCCCTGGACGCATTTGCCGACGTGCGGACGGTTCAGCCCAATTTCGGCGTCCGCGTTTCGCCGGACTGTCCCGTGGAGCTGATGCGCCGGGCGGTTGACTATACACGCGACGGCGTGCTGATGCATTTTTTCAACGACGAAGCGATTATCCGGTCGCTGGTCCATGCGGGCCACACCCTCGAAGATGCCCGCAACTACGGGATGGTCGGCTGTCTGGAGCCGAACGCGCAAGGGAAAACCTTCGGATCCACCTTTGCGGTGCAGTTCAGCGGCATCAAATGTCTGGAGCTTGCCCTGGCCAACGGGATTGACAATATCTTCGGGTATCCGAGCGGCGTCGAAACGGGAGACCCGGCGGCCTTTGAAAATTTTGAAGACGTCTGGAGCGCCTATGACAGGCAGGTGCGTCATTTTATCAATCAGATGGTCCGGGGCATGGAAGTGCTTGACCGCACGATTGCCGAAAATGTTCCCTCGCCCTTCGCTTCGGCCATGGTGGACGGCTGTCTGGAAAAAGGTCTGGACCTGACGCGGGGAGGCGCACACTACAATTCCACGGGTGTGCAGCTCATGGGGTTTGCCAATGTGGTGGACAGCCTCTACTCAGTGAAAAAGGCGGTCTTTGAAGACAAACTCTTTACGATGGCCGACCTTGCCTCGTGGCTGTCGCAGGATTGGCAGGACGCAGAGGACAAACGCGCCTACTTCCTGAACCGCGTTCCCAAGTACGGCAACGACAACGACGACGTTGACGCGCTGGGCGTCCGCGTGATGGACCACTACTGCGACGTGTTGTCCGGCTACCGGAATTTCCGGGGAGGCTTCTTCTGGCCGGGCGTGTTTTCGGTCGGCTTCCACATTACCATGGGCGCTTTCACGGGCGCCACGCCGGACGGCCGGTTTGCCGGAGACGTCCTGGGCAACGGCATTACGCCTACAACGGGCAACGCCGTGTCCGGTCCGACGGCGATCATGAATTCCGTCGTCAAACTTCCGGTGACCCGGGCCACGAACGGCGTCAATCTCAACATGCGCTTTCAGGGGAAGAAAATCCGGACGGAACACCTGGCGGCGCTGATCCAAACCTATTTTCGAAACGGTGGAACGCAGGTTCAGTTCAATATGGTGGATTCGGAGGTTCTCCGGGACGCGCAGCAGCATCCGGAGAAGCACCGCGACCTGTTTGTCCGGGTCAGCGGCTACTCCGCGGAATTTGTGGGCCTCAGCGAAATCGCCCAGGATGAAATTATCAGCAGAACAGAATTTGAAATCTGACAGCGGGGTCGGTTGAAGGCGGAAACGCCGCCGTTTCACGCAAAGGAGGAGGGGTATGGGCAAGGTAATGTCCACCGCGGACGCCATTCAACAATTTGTCCATGACGGGGAGTTTCTGTTTATCGGCGGCTATGTCTGCAGACCGCCGTTTGCGGCCATCCACGAGATCATCCGTCAGAAAAAGAAGGACCTGACCATCACGCGGAGCAACGCCGCGGACGACTTCGACATGCTGATCGGCGCGGGCTGCGTGAAGCGGTTCATTGCCACCTTCATTTCGCTGGGGGTGTACGGCCTTGCCCGTTGCTACCGGCGATCGATCGAAAAGGGGATCCCCCACAAAATCGAGCTGGAGGAATACACCAATCTTTCCCTTCCGCTCATGCTGATGGCGGGCGCGATGGGCATGCCCTTCGTGCCGGTCAAGGACATGGTGGGGACCGATCTGATGAACATTAAATCTTTCATGGGAGACGGCAAGTACAAGATGATCGAATCTCCCTTTGACGGCAGCCCCGTGATGCTGGCGCCGGCGCTGCATCCGGACGTGGCGATCATTCATGTGCAGCAGGCGGACGAGGAGGGAAATGCCCAGATGTGGGGCATCGGCGGCGACTGCAAGTGGGGCGCCAACGCGGCGCGTAAGGTCATCGTGAGTTGCGAACGGATCGTCAGCCGGGAAACGATCGGCAAGGATCCGTCCCGCACCATCGTGCCGGCGTTCAAGGTTGTCGCGGTGACCGAGGAGCCCTTCGGCGCGCATCCCGGATACACGCCCGGCTTCTATGACATGGATCTGGCCTACGGCTATCTGTACAAGGAAGCTTCCAATACCGTCGAGGGATTTCAGGCGTTTCTGGACGAATGGGTGTTTGGGGTGAAGGACCGCACAGAGTACGTCAATCACTACATTCAAAAATTCGGATACGCGCAGTACAAAAAGCTGCAGGCGAAATTCGACTACGGCTACCCCGTATCCTACACGTACTGAAGAGGAGGTGGACGCATGAGCAATCATCCCAATGATTATATCAAGCCGGAATTGATGGCGTGCTGCGGCGCCCGGGAAATCCGGGACGGGGACATTGTGGTCGTGGGAACGGGTTTTCCCGCCATGTCGGCGAACATCGCCCGCTACACGCACGCGCCCAAAGCTACGCTGATGCAGGAATCGGGCGTGTTTGACGCGCGGCCCGCGCGGCCCGCGCTTTCCGTGGGAGATCCCTGTTTGAACCCCGGAGCGGCGATGATCGGCGGGCTCACGGATGTCATGGGGATGTTTTTGCAGGGCGGATGGGTGGATGTGGGATTTCTGGCCGGAAGCCAGATCGACAAGTACGGAAACATCAACACCACCGCCATCGGCGATTATGAAAAGCCGAAAAGCCGCCTTCCCGGCTCCGGCGGCGCGAACCCCATCGGAGCGCTGGCCAAAAAGGTTCTCATTATTGCGCTTCACAACACGCGCAGCCTGGCGGAAAAAGTGGACTTCATCACAACGCCCGGTTATCTGGACGGTCCGGGCGCCCGGGAGCGGTGGGGGCTTCCGACGGACACCGGTCCGCAGGTCATCATCACCAACAAGGCCGTTCTTCGTTTTGATGCGACGACCAAAGAGGCCTATCTCGAAAGCTTTCACCCCGGGACGTCGGTGGACGAAGTGGTCAAACTGACCCCGTGGGACCTCAGGGTGAGCGATGACGTCCATGAAACCGAGCCGCCGCGCGCCGAAGAAATCCGCGTTATCCGGGAAGTCATCGATCCGCACCGGATGATCACGATCTACGAGAAGCGCGGATATGTGTAGGAGCGTTTAACCGGTTGTTCCCGCCCGGGACATTCCGTTTTTTAAAGGAGGAGATGAAATATGGAGTACACGCAACAACTGATCCGATTTTGTTCGGATCTGTCTTTTGACACCCTGCCCGAACAGGTGCGGCACAAGGCAAAACTCTGTGTTCTGGACTATGTGGCCAATATTTACGGATCGCTGGAGCTGGATGCCGTGCGCTCGTCGATTGAATTCGTCCGGTCGCTGGGCGACTCCGAAGCCGCGACGGCGCTGGGCTGCGGATTCAAGACCGGATTGCAGAGCGCGGCTTTCATCAACGGACTGACCGGCGAGGCCATCGAGGCGCAGGACGGGCTTCGCTTCGGAGGCAATCATTCGGGCGTGTCCGTCATTCCGGCGGCGCTGGCCGTTGCGGAAACTCTGGAGCTGACCGGCAAGCGTCTGATCGAGGCGGTAGTGGCGGGTTATGAGGTATCCAACCGTGTAGCGGCAGCCATGCATCCCTGGCACACCCTGTCGGGATTTTTGCCCACCGGCACCTGCGGCACACTCGGTTCGGCCGTGGCGGTTTCCAAACTGATGGGGCAGGCCTATCCCGTGATGCTCAACGCCATCGGCATTGCGGGCTATATTCTGCCCGTTTCCATGGCGGAGCAGCTTATGGGCGGCTATACCGTGAAGATTGTCCAGGGCGGCCAGGCGGCCGGCGCGGGCATCATGGCGGCGGGACTCGCGGGAAAGGGGATTACCGGCAGTCCGTTTGTTTTGGAAGGAACGGAGCTCAAGGGCGGCATCACGCAGATTACCATGAAAGTGGACGCCAAACCGGAGCGTATCACGGAAAGGCTGGGAGAGCATTATTCCATCAACGACGTTTATTTCAAGCCTTACACCGCCTGCCGGCACACGCATGGCGCGGCGCAGGCAACGCTCGCCCTGAAAAAACAAAAAGGGTTTGTCCCGGATGACGTGGAGTCCGTCGAGGTGTTCACCTACGGCGTGGCCGCTCTGGCCGTGGGGAAGGGCGTTCCGGAAGGCGGCAGTTTTGTCTCCGCGCAGTTTTCCATTCCACATGTCGTGGCGGCCTGCATCCTCGACGGGACGCTGGGTCCCGCGCAGCTCACGGAACGGCGAATTGTCGATCCGGCGATCATTGCGCTGCGACAGAAGGTGACGGTGAAAACCGATGATGAACTGAATAAAATGTATCCGGACAAAACCGCGAGCCGTGTGGAAATCCTGCTGAAAAGCGGCGAGCGTCTGGTGAAAACGGTGGACATTCCGAAAGGGGATCCGCGCGATCCGATGGAAGCAGGAGATATCGCGCAAAAAGTGAAGTTTTTCGCTGGCAGTCGGGATCAAAACAAGGTAGATCGAATCGTCGATACGATTTTGAATCTGGAAAAGGTAAATAATATAAAAGAATTAGCTTCTTTTATCTAAACCAATACTTTAGCTAAGGAATGAACATGGATTTTACATTAAATGAAGAACAAAAGATGCTGGTCGATACCATTCGGACGATGGGACAGCGGGAAAAATTCAAGGAACTGGCCCGGCACATTGATGAAACGGGGGAATTCCCGTACGACCTGTTGAAAAAGTACGCGGATCTCGGGCTCCTGGGCATGACGATCTCGGCCGAGCATGGCGGAGGGGGCCAGCCGGCTCTCAACGCGATTCTGTGCATCGAGGAGCTGGCCAAATTCAGCCCTATCATTGCGGGGCCGGTCTTCGAATCCAACGTCGGGCCGGTCCGGGTCATTGATATTTTCGGAACCCCGGAGCAGAAAAAAGCGATCATCCCGGGTGTCTGCGGGGGTGAACTCAGCGTGTCCGTCTGCATGACCGAGCCGGAAGCGGGCTCCGACCTCACCGCTCTCACGACGCACGCCGATGAGGACGGCGACGGTTATATCCTCAACGGCCGCAAATGCTTCATCTCCGGCGGCGGACACGCGAGCCACTACTTGGTCTATACCCGCTTCGGCGGCGTGAAAGGGTACAAGGGCATCGGCGGCCTGCTGGTGGAGAAGGGATCGCCCGGCTTCACGTTCGGCAAGCAGGAAAAATTCATGGGCCTTCGGGGCATGCCCTCCTGCGATCTCATCTTTGACAACGTGCGAGTTCCGAAGAAGAACCTGGTGATTGCGCCGGGCGAGTTCGGCAAGCTGATGTGGACTTTCGATATCGAGCGATGCGGCAATGCTTCGATGTGTCTGGGGATCGCGGGCGGCGCGTTTGAGGAGGCAAAAGCCTACGCCATGGAAAGAAAGGCCTTCAACCGGCCGATCTGTGAATTCCAGGCGGTGCAGTTCATGATGGCGGATATGGCCGCGAAAATCGACGCGGCCAGGCTTCTGGTGTATCGGGCCGTCAGCGGCGCGGGGCAGGGACTGCCGTCGATTTATGAGGCCTCGATGGCCAAGGCTTACGCCAACGAAATGGTGGTGGACGTGACGAGCACGGCCATGCAGGTGTTCGGGGGATACGGCTACAGCATGGAATTTCCCGTGGAGCGCATGTACCGCGACGCGAAGGCCTGGGGGGTGGCGGGCGGCACGATTCAGATGCTGAAGATCGGGATTGCCGGCATGATCTTCGGCAGGCGCTTCGACCAGCGCAAATAAACGGTCCTTTCCGGCGGCGTGAGCAGGAAGGGAAAAGGCATGAAAAAGAAGATCATTATGATGGTTTGTGCGGTTGTTGTTCTGATGGGGGCGTTGCTCGTGAAGACGCTCTGGAACGCCGGCGAATTCAAAAGGATAGAACCCTTTTCCCTGTACAGTTCTGTCGCCGTCCCGGGATTTCCCGGCGTCGAGGATATCGATATCGATCGCGGCGCGGCCGTGGCGCTGGGATCGTTCACCGACCGCCGGGCGGCCATCGCCGGTCAAAAGCGTCCAACCTCCGGCATTCTGGCCTATGATCTTGCAGCGCCCGGCGCCGGGCCCGTCCTTTTGAAAACAGACTTCCCGGGCCATCTGACGCCCACGGAATCCATTTATATCACGGGCCCGACGGCGGCAAACGGCTCTTCGTCATCAACATGGGTGAGGCCCGTCATTTTTTTGAAACCACAGGCGTTTGCACCGTGGAGATTTTTTCCTATCGCGACGGAAAGCTGCGCTATCTGGAAACCATCAAAAGCCCGGAATTGACGACGCCGAACGATATTCTCGGGGTGGGTCCCCGTCAGTTCTATGTGACCATCGATCACGGCTGGACCTCGAAGGGGGGAAAGATGCTGGAAAATTATCTTCAGATTCCGGTTTTCCATGTTCTTTATTACGACGGCGGACAATTCAAAAAAGTCGCGGGAGGCATCGGTTACGCCAACGGCATCGCGCAGAGCCCCGACGGCAAAGCAGTGTAAGGGGGAGCCACTGTTGGACGAAAGATTCATGTTTATGCACGCAATATTCAAACGGGCGACCTGGCCGAGAAGGGGGTCATCGAACTCAACAGCGGCGTGGATAACCTGGACGTTCTCCCCGACGGGTCGATCTGGGCCGGATGCCATACCAAACGGTTGTCGTTTGTGGCCCACTCGAAGGATGCGTCCAAGCTTTCCCCGTCCGAGGTGGTCCGCGTGCTGCCTTTGAAAAACGGCGGCTACGACGTAGCGCGGGTCTATCAGAACGACGGGAAAGAATTGTCCGGTTCCAGTGTGGCCGCATCCTGTAAGAATCGGCTGCTGGTCGGAGCGATCTACGAAAATTTCTTTCTCGATGGCACGCTGCCGCCCGGCAAGAGCCTGGAGGATGCGAGGCGGTGACGTTGCCCGTTTCGTTCGATTGGTTGATCCGGGAGAGTTGCAGCGCGGACTTCTCTTCGACTTTTAACGAGTGATATAAGGAGGCGGCAATGAGCCAGTATTACAAGGATGCGGAGGATCTCTACAGAATTTACGGATATTTTCTGGACCGGGTGCTGAAAGACGAGAAGATCGGCACGAAGATGAGCAAGGCGGGCATCATCATTAAATTCATGTACACGGACCCGGACGCGGAAATCACGATTGACCTGAAAAACCCGCCGTCGAAGCCCGGCTATTACGGCTCCTTCTATCTGGGCCCCTGCGATCTCAAGGAGGATGTGTGGTCCAAGCAGCCGGCCGACCATTCCCACCGGTTCTGGCACGGCCTGGAAAATCCGATTGCCGGGATCACCAAAGGCATCATCAAGCAGGGCGGAAAGGTCACCGCCATGCTGAAGCTGCTGCCGGTCATCAAACCCGCGTTTCAGCTCTTTCCGGTGGCTTTAAAGGAAATGGGCCTTGAGCGCCTGATCGTCACGAAAAAATAAAATTTTTTCCGGCGGCATTGCGGCCGAGGATGTAAGGTTTGCAGAAAGCTTTGCATAAACCCCTGTCAGCGCTGTCGTTTCGTTGATCCGGGTTTCTTCCGGATGGTTTGCGGGACAGGGGTTGCGACAAACGGCAAGGAGCGACGATATGAAGGGAAACACGGGCCGGATTGCCGACGTTGATCTTTCCAGCGGGACCGTCAGCATTCTTCAACTGCCGGAAGAAACCTACCGCCGCTATATCGGCGGCAGCGGCCTGGCCGCCAGAATCTTTTGGGACCGGGCCGATTTTTCCGCCGATCCCCTTTCTCCCGAAGCGATTCTGATTCTGATGAACGGTCCGCTGACCGGCGTCAAGCTCTCCGGCGTCAGCCGAATGAACGCGACCGCGCGTTCGCCGCTGACCGGCGGAATCGCGGAATCCTCCTGCGGCGGCCATTTTCCCCCGGCGCTCAGGCTTGCCGGGTTCGACGGTCTGATTTTATCCGGCAGAGCAAAGAGTCCGTCCGTGCTCCTGATTGAAAACGAATCCGTGTCCGTCCGGGACGCGGGAAATCTCTGGGGCATGGGGGTTCTGGAGTGCACGCGGGAGCTCAAAAAAACCTACGGAAAAAAGTCAACGTCCCTGGTCATCGGTCCGGCCGGTGAAAACGGAGTTCCCTTTGCCTGCATCCTCAACGAAGCCCATCATGCCTTCGGCCGGTGCGGCATGGGCGCCGTCATGGGCGCCAAGAACCTGAAGGCGCTGGTTGTGCAGTCCGGCGCGGGGACGCTTTCTCTGGCCGACCCGGATCGGATCAAATCGCTTGCCCGGGAGTTGAACCCGCGCATCAAGGATTATCTGATTTCCCAGGTTCTTCACGACTACGGCACGTCCGGGAATCTGGAGGGGCACATGTACGACGGAGACGTGCCGATGCGCAACTGGACATCCAGCTATGACGAGGAAATGGCCTCCGCCCTTACCGGAAGCACCCTGTCGGAGACGTATCTCAAAAAAACCGCCACCTGCGCGTACTGCGCGGTCGCCTGCAAGAGAATCGTGCAGGTGGACGAAGGGCCGTTTGCCGTGGACGAAGGGCCGGGTCCGGAATATGAGACCGTCGTGGCGTTCGGCTGCCTGCAGGGCTCCCCGGACCTTGCGGCTGTGTGCAAGGCGGCCCGGATCTGCAACGATCTCGGCATGGACACCATCAGCGCGGGCGCCACGATTGCCTGGGCGATGGAAGCCTATGAAAAGGGACACCTCTCGGATGAGCAGACCGGCGGCATTCCGTTGATCTGGGGCGATATGGATACGGTGGTGCGCAGGATTCTCCCGATGATGGCCGCGCGGGACGGCAAACTGGGAGCTCTGCTGTCCATGGGGAGCGCGGCCGCGGCGCGTTCCATCGGCGCCGATTCCATTGCCTATACGGCGCAGAGCAAAGGCCTGGAGGCGCCGATGCACGACACCCGGGGCGGCCACGGGCACGCCCTGGCCTACGCGGTGAGCCCCCGGGGCGCCTGCCACGTGCAGTCGGCGATGCATTTCATGGAAACCGGAGCGTGCAACTATCCTGAAATCAACTTTGAGTTCGACCTGGAAGCGCTGACGCACGTCAAGAAAGCCGAAACCATGGTGCTCGCGGCGGCGATCGGCGGCATCGAAAACAGCGCCTGCCTTTGCCAGTTTGCCGACCGGTCGCTGACCCTTCCGGAGATTGTGGAGTTGATCAACGCGGCGGCCGGATACGGGTATGACGTTCCCGCCATGATGGAGGCAGGAATGCGTGTTTTCAGCCTGAAGCGCTGCATCAACTACCGATTCGGCTTCAGGGCGGCTGATGATGATCTGACCCCGCGCATGAAAGAACCGGCGCGGGACGGGGATACGGCCGGCATTGAAATCCATTTCGACGAGATGAAAAATCAGTTTTACGAATTGATGCAATTCGATCCCGCCCGCGGCGTGCCGTCTTGTGAAAAACTCATCGCACTGGGCCTGGCCGAAGAGGCCGAGATCGTTTGGTCGCAGGAGGAATGAGAAAGAAGACGGCCTGTCGGTAAACAACAAAATAAGGTATGGCTGATCGTTCCAGAATTTTTTACGGATGGTGGATTGTCGTCGGCGCCTTTTTTCTCAATTTTGCCGGCATCGGAATTATCATGAATTCCATGGGAGTGTTCGTTAAGCCCGTTTCCGAATCCCTGGGCTTCACGCGGGGCGGATTCACCCTGTATTTCACCATTGCGGCGTTGGCGATGATGGTCATGGCGCCGGTGATGGGCAAACTCCTGGAACGCTATGACATTCGCGTCGTCATGACAATCTCCACCACGATCATGGCCGCGAGTTTCGCGCTCTTTTCGCAGTGCCGTACGCTTACGCAATTTTATGTTTTGGCCGTGTTTCTAGGGGTCGGCAGCGCGGGATCGCACATTATCCCCGTCTCCATGATGATCACCAACTGGTTCATCGATCGACGGGGACTGGCAATGGGGATCGTCTTTGCCGCCACAGGCGTCGGCGGAATGATCTTTAACCCCCTGGCCAACTGGATCATCCTGCACCACGGCTGGCAGGCTGCTTATCTTACGTTCGGCCTGATCATCGGCGTCCTGTCCATCCCGACGGCAATTTTTATTGTTCGTGCGAAGCCGGCCGACAAAGGCCTGCTGCCGTATGGAGGTGAGGCGGCGCTGGCGCGCCAGACGACCGGTGAACAGGAGGGGGTGACGGCGTCCACGGCGATCCGCGGCAGCGCCTTCTGGCTTCTGGCCGCGATTATTCTGCTTATCGCCGTCGCCAACATGGGTGTCCTGCACCACATCGTGCCCTATCTCACGGACATCGGATTTTCTTCCACGACGGCCACGGCGCTGATGTCCCTGCATATGGCCATGCTGATTGTCGGCAAGGTGCTGGCGGGCAGCCTGGCCGACCGGCTGGGCCTTCTGAAAAGCTATCTGGTCTGCATGGCCGGACTGATTGTTGCCATCCTCCTGCTGTACGGGGCGCAATTTCTTTGGGTGGCGGTTGTTTTCAGCGTCCTTTTCGGCTTTTCCATTGCGGTGCGCACCGTCCTGCCGCCGCTCATGACGGCGAAAGTCCTGGGGCAGAAGCATTTCGCGGTGATCTACGGTTTGCTCAACATCTTCACGACGCTGGGGACGGCGGTGGGCGTGCCGCTTTCCGGATTTATTTACGACTGGACGAAAAGCTATTCTCTGGCCTTCGCGCTGTACATTTGCCTTTGTCTGATTGCGGCCGTGGCCGGCATCGTCCTGATGACCCGAAGCCGCAGGAGCTGACAGGGCAGGCCGACCCTTCGGCCTGGAAACCGATTTATTTTCTTTCGCCCTGCGCCGTTTTTAGAAATGGAGGTGAAAATCACCCATTCCGTCAACTGGACAAAAATTTGTGGACACAAAAGCGCCTGGCGGATAATATACCCGCAAAGAAATTTAAGTTACCGGCCGTTAATCTTTATTGAGGCGGTTTGATATGAACGCACCCGCCGGCGCGCACCGCATCAGACGATGGATGTGTGAGTTTTCGGATCCGTGGATGGAACGGGATTTTCAAAGTCATGTTCAGCCCGTTGTCATCCAGCAATTGCGGTGGGCGCTGATCGTCTGGGTGGCCTTGCTTCTGCTTTTCGCCGTGCCCGACTATATTGCAATGGGTCCGGTCCGCCCATTTTATTATCTTCTGGCCTACCGGATCGTCATCGTTGTGGCACTGGTGGTTCTTATCTTTTCCATCACGCCCGACACCCGTGTCTTCCAAATCAGCTATTCCGTTGCCGTGGTGGTGGTTGCCGGTTTTACGGGATTCATGCTTTTTTTCATTTATCGTCCGGATGTGGTCACCCTGATCATCATCGTCATCATGGTTCAGCTCATCAGCCTGCTGATTTTTGTTCCCATCCGTTTCATGGTGGCGTTTTTCTGCGCTCTGTACGGCGTCTTCATCACCTTGGTTACCCGCTTCGTGCTGGGAACATCGCCGGCCAATCTGGTCGCTCTGCTCGTTCTGCTTATGCTTCCGGTCGTCATCGGCGCCGGAACTATTATGCGACTAGTACCATGTAACATTTGTTCTTTCGTATATATGATAAATATGATACCTTGGCGTAAAACTACATATGGAGGTTGCCATGTCGCCAAGATATCGAGTCACCTTAACAAAGGAGGAACGTAGAGA
>WBZY01000480.1_pt1 | contig 30012 bp, 26 predicted proteins | sample 5204191 | NCBI WGS metagenome assembly WBZY01 (sample SAMN12344363, study PRJNA552823) | activated sludge metagenome | biome: Activated sludge suspended growth; feature: Anammox Sidestream; material: Wastewater; isolation source: activated sludge from anammox sidestream of wastewater treatment...
GCCTCGGCTTCGGTCATGAGCTTGCTTGGCCGCATGTCCCCTCTCCGGTGTGCGGGGCGTAGCATAGCAAGGCCCCCTGGAACTGCCGAAGGCCGGGGCTCGGAGGGTGCCGTGGACATCGGGCTGATGGTGGAAGGCCAGAACGGGCTCACGTGGGAGCGCTGGAGCCACATCCTCGCGCTTGCGGAGCGGCTGGGGTTTCCCACGGTCTTCCGCTCGGACCACTACTTCATCGGGCCACAGCAGGATTCGCTCGAAGCCTACCTGTCGTTCGTTGTGGCCGCGAAGGAGACCAGGCGCATCCGCTTCGGGCCGCTGGTCACGCCCGTAACCTTTCGCGAGCCGGTGAACGTGGGACGCATGGCGGCGCAGGTCGATATCCTCAGCGGCGGCCGCTTCGTGATGGGGCTGGGCGCCGGGTGGAACGAGGCCGAGCACCACGCCTACGGGATTAGCTTCCCGCCCATCAAGGAGCGATTCGACCGGCTCGAAGAGGCCATCCACGTGCTCAAGGCGCTCTGGGCGCCGGGGCCGGCCACCCACGCAGGGCCGTTCTACCGGGTCGATGGGGCGGACTGCCTGCCCAAGCCGGCGCAGGGGCGGCCGCCCATCCTCATCGGCGGTGGCGGCGAAAAGCGAACGCTGCGGCTGGTCGCTCGCTACGCGGATGAGTGGAACGCGGTCAATCTCTCGCCGGAAGCGTATGCGGGCAAGCGTGAAGTGCTCGAACGGCATTGCCAGCGGGAGGGCCGCGACCCCTCAACCATTGGCCGCTCGATGATGGCCTTTGCGATTGTTGGCCCAAACGAGGCGGCCCTGGATGCGGCCACCCGTCGCGTGCAGAGCATGTTCGGCGGCGCCAATGTGCCCCCCGCGGAATGGCGGGCCGGGGCGAAGGCGCGGGGAATGATCGTGGGCAACACCGGCGAGGTGGTGGACACGCTCGGCCGCCTGGCGGAGCTCGGGGTGCAGGAGGTTCAGTTCCAGCACTTCAACTTCGATTCGGACGAGGTGCCCGAGTACCTGGCGGCGGAGATCGCGCCGCGCGTGCGGACCCTGTAGCCCGGCTACCGTTCGCCCAGGCGGGTCACCTCTGCCTGCGTCAGCGCCAGGCCGAGGTAGAGGCTCATCTCCCGGGAGTCGAGCCATGCGAGCGCGGCTTCGCCCGTGAGGCGGGCGCCGCCGGCATCAATCCCGTTGCCGCCGATGAGCCGCTCGAGGCGGGCAATGCGCTCCTCCAGCGAAGGCTGCTGCGGCTGCGGGGCGGGCAGCGCGCGCATGAAGCCCACCAGCGCCCGGCCGTAGGCATCGCTGCCAACGTATGTGCCGAACTCGGGGATGGCCTCGTCGTACCCTCGCTCGGCCGCGAAGCAACGGCGGATGTTGGGGTAGTAGGGAAGGACGAGGGTCTCCGTCGTGGCGGCGATTCCTGCCTCCGCATCGCGATAAACGCGCACGGGCACGCTGTTCCAGTTCCCGGGCCCGAACCCGAGGTCGAAGGCGGTATCGAGCGGCGTGCCGGTGCTCAGGCGGGTGGTGGCCAGGGGATTGAAGGTGCGCTCGTAGGGCATCCCTTCGAGCCGGGCCCATTCGGCAAAGGCCGCCAGCCGCCACGGCGTGGGTTCCCAACCCATGCGGCTGCAGACTTCAGCGAAGAAAGCGTTGCGGTCCAATGTGCCACCTCCGCCGGCAGGCTGCGCGGTGGAAGCGCGAGCGCCGAGCGGGCGATGTCACTGCCGGCCGCTCAGCGGATGGAGATGTTCCCGTTGTTGGTGTGAAGGGCGAGGACGGTCTTCGCGCCGGTGCTGGTCGCGCCGAAAAGGTTGGTCTTTGCCGAATTGTCGGCCCCGGGGAGGTTGAACGCGCACGTGACCGTGCCGGTGATGGTGCTGGCTTCGAGACGGAAGTCGGCGGAGGGAGGTAGGTCGACGGTGATCGCGCCGTTCCCCGACCGCATCTGGCTCACGGCCGGGGAAAGGGACCCGGAAAAGCCAATGCTGCCGTTCTCGGTCCGCGCCTCCACGGTGAGGAGCTCCCCGTCGATGCGGATCTCGCCGTTCTTGGTGCGGGCGCTCACCTGGCCGCGGCCGCCGGCAATGGTGATTGGCCCGTTCTCGGTCTCGGCAATGACGCCACCGGCCATGCCGGTCACGGTGATTTCGCCGTCGGCCGTCTTGATGTTGATGCTCGCTCCGGCCGGAAGGCGAACCGCCACGTGCGCGGCCGAGGTGGTGGAGACGCTCGCACCCGCACTGCGAGCGGCAACCACCTGAATGGTCCCGCCTTCGCGCTGGATGCCCACGCCGACGAAGCGGAGGTCGCGCAGTGCGGCCTGTGAGCTGCTCCCGGTGCCGGCCTTCGTCACCTCAACGGCGATATCCGGGTCCGGTGAACCGGTGACCTCGATGCGGCCGCGAAAAGTCTCAACGACGAGGCGGGGGTTGGCGACAGATGGGAAAGCCTCGCTGACGACCTCGTTCTCCGTGTAGGTCGAGCTTGAGCTGTTCTTGCAGGCGGAGGCGAGGAGCACGAGTGCGAGTGCGAGGGGGACGGCACGAAGGGGCATAGGCGGGCTCAAAGCCCCTTGAGTTCGACGCGGCGGCCGGCGCCGGCGGTCACCTGTCCGATGCGCAGGGCGCCGGGGATGGCCGCCAGCACGGCCTCGGCATCGGCGGGCGAAACCATGAGCACGAGCCCGATACCCATGTTGAAGACCTCGTACATCTCTTCGCCGGTGATGCCGCCGCGCTCCTGGATGAGCTGGAAGATGGGTAGCACCGGCCATGACCGCGTATCGAAGACGGCCGTGACGCCCGGCGGAAGAATGCGGGGCACGTTCTCCACGTAGCCACCGCCGGTGATGTGCGCGATTCCGTGGATGCGGTCGAGCACGGGAGCGACGGCATGGAAGTACGGCAGGTGCGTGGCCAGGAGGGCCTCAGCGAGCGACTGGCCTCCCAGCAGCCCGGGGCGCTCCTCGAGCCGGCGGCGGGTCTCGGCGAGCGGCTCGCCATTGCAGATGTCGAGCGCCCGCCGGGCGAGCGAGAAGCCGTTGGTGTGCAGGCCAGAGCTGGGCAGGCCGATGAGTGCGTCGCCCGCGGCGATCTTCGAGCCGTCGATGATGCGGTCGCGCTCAACAACGCCGACGATGAAGCCCGCAAGGTCGAACTCGCCCGGGGCGTAGATGTCGGGCATGTCGGCCGTTTCTCCGCCCAGGAGGGCACAGCCAGAATCGGCACAGGCGCGGGCGACGCCTTCGACAAGCGACCGCTTCTGGTCGTTGCTGAGGCGGTTCCCGGCGATGTAATCGAGGAAGAAGAGGGGTTCGGCGCCGCAGGCGAGGATGTCGTTCACGCTGTGGCCGATGATGTCGGCGCCACAGAGGTCGAGCCTGCCGGCCGCAAGGTGGAGCTTCACCTTGGTGCCGATGCCGTCGGCGCTGGCCGTGATCACGGGGTCGCGGTAGCGGTCTCCCAGGCGAAAGAGGCCGCTGAACGGGCCCGCATCGGAGATGACCTCCGGGCGGCGGGCCTGGGCCAGGATCCCGGGCAGGCTCTTCGCAAACTGGTTGCGTGCGGCAAGGTCAACCCCGGCAGCCGCGTACTGGCGTTCTGTCATGGGGCTAGGGTAACGGATCGCGAGGTTTGAGGGCGGCACGGGGAAGTTGACCGGGGGGCGAGGGTAGGGTGCGTCCCGTTCGGGCGCGCGTGACAATGCAGGGAAGGCCGCCCGCTTTCCCCATTACGGCGGACAGGGCGCACCCCGGTACGAAGGAGGGCGCAAACCGTGACGGTACAGGTGAAGCGCGTTTACGACCGGCCGGCGGCGAGCGATGGGCGCCGGGTCCTGGTTGATCGCCTCTGGCCACGCGGCCTTTCGAAGGAACGGGCAGCGGTGGACGAGTGGCTGCGAGAGGTGGCGCCTTCGACAGAGCTTCGGCAGTGGTTCGCGCACGACCCCGAAAAGTGGGCCGAGTTTAAGCGCCGATACCGGGAGGAGCTTGCGGAGCCGGCGGCCGCGGAAGCTCTCACGCGTCTCCGGGACCTGGCCGCCGGGGGCATGCTCACGCTCCTCTTTGCCGCCCGGAACGAGACGATGAACGATGCCGTGGCGCTGGCAGAATACCTTGAGCTGCCCGCCACGCCGGGCTGAGGAACAGGCCGGGCCGGTTGATGAACGGCCGCGCTGCCCGGGGGCCAGGCGGACGATTCGGGTCCGTCCTTTCGTCCGGTTCCGGGCCGGGCCAGAGGATGGGGCGGAGGTCAGAGGCCCAGCCCGGCAACTCCGCGGAGGACGCGCCTCCATACCGAAGTGAAGTCGCCGGTGGAATCGCAGCCTGCCTTGAGGACGAGGGGCCGTGCCACGTCCCGGACGTCTTCGCTGCGCGCGAGCTGCCTCTGAGTCACATTCGCCAGGGAAGTCTTGCCCACGCCGCGGTCGCCGTAGATCACGGCGTGCCGGCCGCGCTCATAGAAGGTCCCCAGGACTTCAGACACCGCCCGGGCTCTCCCGGCGGACGCCCATCACATGGGGTGAGCACCCCACCGTGCCCCCACGCTGGCGGGGAACTAGGCCGACCAGGTGGTGCCTTCGGGGCCATCCTTCAGTTCGACGCCGAGCCCGGCGAGCCCGTCGCGGATGCGGTCGGAGAGCGCCCACTGCTTCGCGGCCCGGAGCTCGCCTCGCACGGCCACGAGCAGGTCGATAAAGGGGGCGGCCTCCTGTGCCCCGGTGGGGGGCGATTCAAGGGTGAGGCCCAGCACTTCGCAGCGGCGCCTGAACTCCTCCTGCGCGGGCCTGATATCCACGCTGTCCTTGAGCCGGTTGATGGTCCGCGCATGGTCAAAAAGAACGGCGAGCGCGCGAGGCGTGTTCAGGTCGTCGTCCATCGCCAGGTCGAACCTGGTCCAATCGAGGAGTTGCCGGGGGCCGGCCAGGTGCGGCGCGGATGATTCCGTGGAGTCAGGGGGAGTGCCGGGCGGCACCGGGCAGTTCGCAAAGGCGGCTTCGCGCAGGCGTTCGGCGCCGGTCTTCGCCGCCTCCAGGGCCTCGTCGGAATACGTCGACGGGCTGCGGTAGTGGCTGCCGAGCACAAAGAGGCGGAGCGCGTCGGAACCGTATCGCGCCAGCGCCTCGTCGATGGTCACGAGGTTGCCGAGGGATTTCGACATCTTCTCGGTCCCGAGCTGGAGGAGGGCGTTGTGCATCCAGGTGGCGGCGAAAGGCGGCCTGCCGGTGAACGCCTCGGTCTGGGCGATTTCGTTCTCGTGATGGGGGAAGATGAGGTCGGCGCCGCCGCCGTGGATGTCAATCTGGTCGCCGAGGGTCTCGCGGGCCATGACCGAGCATTCGATGTGCCAGCCGGGCCGCCCGGGGCCCCAGGGGCTCTCCCAGGCGGGCTCTCCCGGTTTCGCCCCCTTCCAGAGCGCGAAGTCCAGGGGATCGTCCTTCAGCTCGGTGGGGTCGACGCGCGCGCCACTGCGCAGGTCGTCGATGTTGCGATGCGAGAGCTTGCCGTAGTCGGCCTTCTTGCGCACGCGAAAGTAGACGTCTCCTCCCGAGGGGTAGGCGAAGCCCTTTTCGATTAGGCCGGAGATGAAGGCGATGATCTGGGGAACCATCTCGGTGACGCGGGGATAGACGGTCGCGGGCATGACGTTCATCGCCTTGAGCTGGCGCAGGTAGGCCTCGATGTTCTCCTGCGCCAGCTCTTCCATGGGCACGCCGAGGCGGTTCGCCCGGTCGATGAGCTTGTCATCGATGTCGGTGAAGTTCTGGACATGGCGGACCTTGAAGCCGCGCCATTCGAGGTAGCGGCGAAGGACATCGAAGACGATGGCGTGCAGAGCGTGTCCCACGTGGGATTCGCTATAGGGCGTGACGCCGCAGACGTAGAGGCGCACGACGCCGTCGGGGGCGAGCGGCCGCAGGTCGTGCCTGGCGCCGGTTAGCGTGTCGGTGATGCGTGTCAACGGTGCCCCTCAGTCATCAGTTCTGGTGGCGGTAGGTTCGCCATTGTGATGTTCGTCGTGGAGACCGGCCAGGTGTCCCTCCAGGTGGGCGACGAGGTGGTGCAGGTCCTGTAGCCGGCGGTCGAGGTCGTTGAGGCGTTCCCATTCAGGGTCGGGGAGCCGCTGGATGACGCCGTTGGAGTCGTCGTGGAAGGCAACGATGTGGCCGGGAACGCCCACGACGGTGGCGTTGGCGGGGACGCTGGTAACCACCACCGAGCCGGCGCCGATGCGGGCGTTCTCGCCGATTTCGACGGCGCCGATAACCTTGGCGCCGGCGCCCACTACCACGTTGTCGCGGAGAGTGGGGTGCCGCTTGGCCCGGCGGGTGCTTGTGCCGCCCAGGGTGACGCCCTGGTAGAGCGTGACGCCGGCGCCGATCTCGGCCGTTTCGCCGATGACGACGCCCATCCCGTGGTCGATGAAGAAGCGCGGCCCGATCCGGGCCCCGGGGTGGATCTCAATGCCGGTGAAGAAGCGGGCCAGGTGCATGATCCCGCGCGGGATGAGGGGCACGCCCCGGCGATGGAGCGCGTGAGCGAGGCGGTGGGCGACGCGGGCATGGAAGCCGGGATAGAACAGGACTACTTCGGCGGCGTTCCGGGCCGCCGGGTCGCGGGCGAGGGCAGCGCGGATGTCATCGCGAATCTGGAAAAGGGTGGACATGTTGCAGGGGACCTCCCGGGTGGCAGACGGCGGCGTGGCAGGGGGCCCGGTCAGGGACAGGGCCCCGCGGGACAGGAGCAGCCTGCGCAACCGCGGGGAGGAAGAGCCAGCATCGTGGTACCACGATACGGGGGGCGAGGAGAATCGGGCAATGGCGCTAGCCCCGGCAGCGCACGAGGATCAGGGGAACGGGGGAGTGGCCGAGCACGTCGAGGGCGACGCTCCCTGCGAGCAGGTGGCGCATCGCCCCGTGGCCGTGGGTGGACATGGCGATGGCGCCGGCGTTGGCCAGCTCCGCTGCTTCGATGATGGCGCCGGCGACGGGCTGTTCGTAGGCTGCCGCCGGGCAGCGGCACTCGCAGGCGACCCCCGGGGGGAGCTGCTCGCGAAGGCGTTCCAGCTGGTGGAGGCAGGCTGCCTGCTCGGCCTCGGGGCTCGGGCGCCCGCTGCGCGGCTCGCAGATGCGAACCAGGGTGACCGGGATCCGTCCCGGCGTGAGGACGGCTTCGAGCGCGGGCACCACGTCGAGCGATGCAGGCGAACCATCGCTGGTGATGACGATGCTGTAGGGGCGCTCATGGGAAGGGGAGCGAGCGTGGCCGCCCGTGACCAGCAGGGGCCCCTGCCAGTGGCCGAGCACCCCCATGGCCACGCTGCCAAGCAGCGCCCGGCGCAGGGCCCCGCTGCCGCGGGAGTGCATCGCGATGAGCGCTGCCTGCTGTTCCACGGCGACGCGGACGATGGCTTCATGGGTGCTTTCACCGTTGCTTTCGATGGCAACCGTGGCCGAGCCCTCGGCCTCTGCGGCCCGGAGAACAGATTCGAGCTCCGCCTGCCAGGTGCGCACCAGCGCGGCGAGGGCGTCAGGCTCGCCCGCATGGTTGTGGGGGAGGTCCACCGAGGGATTGAGCACGCGAGCGAGCACAAGCCGGGCGCCGCAGGCCGCGGCAAGGCGCACCGCGTGGGGAAGCACGCTGCGCGAAAGCTGGGAGCCATCGGTGGTGACGAGGATGCGGGTCAAGGCGGCTCTCCGGGGTTCACGCTCCGTGAACGATTGTAGCCCGGTTCCGTGATGGATTGTTGAATCGGCTTACCAGGTTATGCGGCGGAGGTGGCCGGAGCTGGTGAACACGTAGCCCACGCCATCGCGGACGGCGAAGGCGGTAAGGCCCTGGAAGTCCTTGTGGCGGTATTGGCGGTCGAACGTCCCATCCCGTCGGAAGACCACGATGCGGTCGGCAGCCGCATCGAGGATGGCGATATCGCCATTGGCGCCCAGGGACTGGGGAACTTCGGCGGCGGCGATCTTCTTGTCGATGCCGGCCCCGGAAAGCACAAGCGAAACCTGCCCGGCGAAGCGGTGAATGGCTCCGTTCGCGTCAACGGTGATGATCTCGTCATCCACCATCAAGCGGCGGGCAGCGGCCAGGTCGGGGGTGGAGAGGTGCTTCCGGGGGGCCGTTCCGTACCCGCTGTCGGCGGGGCTGAAACGGTAAACGGTGGACTGCGCGGCGTCGAGGACGAAGAGGTCGCGCTCCCAGAGGGCGATGTCGGTGATGCCCAGCCCGGAAGGCGCGGCGAAGGCGAGCCGCCGCAGCCCGGTTTCGGCGGTGTAGGCCCAGAGGCCCTTCTCCGAATCGGCGATGACGAGGGTGTTGCGGCCAATCTCGGCGTTGTTGGCCATGGTGGTCGCAATGGGACGGCCCCGGCCGGCGGCCTTGTCCTCTGCGAAAATGACGCTCTTTTCGCCATTGGCAAGGGTGACGGCGATCACTTGCGACGAGGAGCTATCGAGAATATAGGCGGTCTCTTCGCCCATGGTGAGGCGCAGGGGAGTAACAGGCTTGTCGCCGAACTGCGAGAGGTCGGCGAGGGTATCCACGGAGGCGGGAGTGGCGACTGCATCGAGGGTGGAGATGGCGCCTGCGACTTCGTTGATGAGCTCGCCCGCCTCGGGGTGGCCGGGGCTGGTTTCCTGGGCTTCGAGGAGGAGCGCCTGGGCCTCGGTCAGGGCCTTGCGCCGTTCGCCGGGATCTTCCTGCACGCGGGCCGTGGCAAGCATCCTCTGGGCGCCGTCGATGAGGCTGGTGTAGCGGGCGCTGCGGTCCTGTTCCAGCATCCCGGGCACAACCAGGTAGCCAACGAGGGCGAGCAGGATGCCGAGCCCAATGATGACCACGAGCCACGTGGGAGGAAGCTGCGCCGAGGTCGTGCTGCGGCGCTTGGAAAGGCCACCGCCGCCCTTCCAGCGTCCGCCCATGTTGTCGCGCACCCGTACCAGCGAGCCCCCGTGGGGATAGGCGGCCGAGTTCTCGGTGGCGATGGTTGTGGCCGCGGGGCTCGCCAGGCTCGGGCTGGCAAGCGTGGTGGAGGCGCGGATTCCGGCGGCCAGCTCCTCAACGGGTGGGACAGTATCGGGGTCGGCGGCAACAGGCGGCAGTGGCGGGGCTTCGCCGCGGACAAGGCCACGGGAGAAGCTGCCGTTGCGCTGGCGGCGCCTTTCCGCCGCTGCCGGGGACGATTCGGTGGTGGCCGGGGCATTGCGCCAGGTGGGCCCCCCTTGATAGCTGCCGGCTGCTGCCATCGTGTTCGCCACGGTCGCCGAATGCGCCATGGCCACGCGCAGCTGCCTCTCGACGGCGAGAGCGGCCAGCAGGCTGTCGCCTGCAGCACGGCGCAGCGGTGCGGGAACGTCAACGGGAGCTTCCGGGAAACGCAGGGTGGAGGCGATGGGCCGGGGCGCCACTTCGTGCAGAACCACGCGGGCGGGTTCCCCCGGTTCGTCGATGAACAGGCTGGGCTGGTAGGCGTCCTCTTCCTGGTCTTCGCCAATGGCCGGCGGGGGGAGCGCGGGAACGCTCCCCACGGTGGCGTCGATCACGGGAGCGGGCGCCTCGTGGCCGGCGTCCCGGGCATCGCCGGCGGGACGGGCGGCTTCGTCGGGTGAGGCGACGAGGACCGCGGTGAGATTGCGCAGACCCTGCAACCGGCGATAGAGGTCGGGCAGGACGCGGTCAATGGGAAGAGACACGATGCCGCTGATGAGCTCGTCGTCCAGCTCGTGCAGGGCAGCGGTGGAGATGAGGAGGAGGCGATCGCCGGCCTCGAAGGGCAGGCGCGTGAGCTGCGGTTCGGCGCTCGCGCTCGTGCCAACCGGGTGGGCGTGCTCTTCGTCGCTGTAGTAAGCGCGGACGGAGCCGCCGTGGAAGTGGAAGATGGCTGAAGGCCCTGCCTGGGCGATGACGGCGTTTTCGCCGCGGCGGGCGAAGCAGGTAAGGCCGATGCTGACACGGTGCTGGGCGATGCTCTTCTGGTTCCAGTCGCGCAGGTTGCGCCGGGCTTCGTCGAACACGCGCCGAAGCGCCCCGGTGAGCGAGAGATCGAGCGTGTGCCAGGCGCTGCCGATGGCAGAGACGACGTGGCCCGCGAAGGCTTCGCCGGCGGGCGTGGTGCCTTCGGCGAGAGCGTAGAGCTCGGCGCGGTCGTCGGCCGGCCCTCTGCCATGGAAGATCCCGGCATTCGGGCCGCGGTCAACCGGTTCGTGATCGACTATCGCGAACTGGCCAACCTGGAGTGGTTCGGTCAAGCGGTAAGACCGTCCTTCATCTCGCAGGATAGGCACGGGGTGTCGCGAACCCGGCGCACGCTACCGCTTTACGGCAGCTACACCCCGCCAGCGCCGGGCCGGCGCCTAATATACCACCGCGTTCCAACATGAGAACAACAAGCAGGGGAACAGTCTCTAGGGCAAACCCGTAAATCGAAAGCGCCAATGGCTGCTCCCGGCGGCGGCTATCGCTCAGCGTCCGAGCTCCTCCAGCGCTTCGTTGACGTATTCGCGGGTGCGCGCCGGCGCGGCCCGGTAGGTTGTGCGCCCGTCTTCGCGATGCGCCTCGACGAGGCCGGCTTCGCGAAGCGCCTTCATGTGCACGCTCACGGTCGGCTGCGAGACCTCAAGCGACCGCGCGAGGTCAGTGATGGTGTGGTCGTCGTAGCTGACCTGGTCGAGGATGGCGAGGCGCGTGGCGTCAGAAAGGACCTTGAACCTCGCGGCGGCGCGCTCCATGGAGGCACGGTGCTTTGCGCTGCCGGCGCCGCTTTCGGGACCAAAGGCCACGATCGCAATCCCGGGGAGGACAAAGTAGGCGACGCCAGCGCCGGAGACGGCGAGGGGCACCAGCACGGCCTCGCCCCGTTCTTCGGCCGCCCGGAACTCGGCAGCGTGACGTTCGCGCATCACGAAGTGGTGCCCGGGAAGCAGCGTGCGCACATCGGCACCGCCGGCGAGCTGTTGCTCGAGACGTGCGGCTCTCTGGCGCGCGCCCGGGAGCCCTTCCTTGCGCCATCCCGGCTCCACCAGGTTCCAGACGTCGCGGAGGAGCCCCGCGTACTGGCGCCGCAGGTCCTGCGAGTCGCGGAGGCGGGCGATGCGCGCTACAAGGAGGTCGCGCACCTCGGGCGATTCGCTGGGGAGGGGCGGGACGTCGGGGGTGAGCATGATGAGGCGGTCGAGGTTTTCGAGGAAGGCATCGGGTGATTCGTCAAGCAGCATTCCGCCGCGATGGGCAAGGATGAGCGATTCGGCCCACTCGGCATGCCCGTCACCCCAGAAGGCGGCGACCCGGTTGAGAGTGCCGGGATCGGAAGTAAGGGCGGATTGGGCCCACGGAGCGCAGGGATAGGCTCCATAGCGAGGGGGCCGGGTGAGGCACTCGACCGTGAAGAGCGCGAAGTTGAGCTCCATCACACCGGAAACGGCCACGCGGGGCCCGTGCGTTAGCGGGGCCGGTTCGAGCTCAACTGGCATCGTGCTATGACTATAACCCTAATCGGGTGACAGCGCATCGGAACGGGCGGGTCAGGGCGTCTTTACGATGCACGCGCCGCCGGCGTCACCCCACCGGGGCCGCGGTCCATTGCATGGACAAGAAAACCACGGAGGGAATGTGATGAGCGAGCAGGCAACTTACCGCCCCGGCAGGGGATATGTCGTGGAAACAGGCTGGGCGCCGCCGGGGTTCCCCGCGCGCCTGGAACGCGAAGGCCTTGCGACGATGTGCGCCCACACCATCGATGGCGTCTACATCGAGCCGCGGGTGCCCCTCGGCGCGGTGCTCGAAAAGTTCGCGCAGGCCGGGCTCCAGGTACGTGGCTTCCGCGCGGCGGGCACGGCGCCTTCTTGGCGCGATGGCCTGCGCCCCACCTCGCGTTCACGCGCGCGGCTGGGCAATTCCCGCGCGGCGGAGTGGCTGCCCACGCTGCCCCCGGCGGCCTGAGGCGCTCCCGGTTACCGCGGGGCTGCCGGGGGCTGACGGCCGGGCAGGTGGCTCTCCACCGGCTGCCGTCATCGTTCGCCGCCTGTGGGGCCATTCGCAGGCGGGACTATTCGCCCCGCGGGTGTAGCTGCGATATGATTCGCGAATCACACCGCTGCGAGCCATAGAAGCGGCCCGCAGTCACGAAGGAAGACCCTTGGAACTGAACAACGTCGTTATCGTGGATGGCGTCCGCTCCGCGTTCTCGCGCGGCGGGCGAGGCAAGCTGGTGGCCACCCGGCTGGATGAGGTGGGCGCCCAGGTTGTGCGCGCTCTCCTGGAGCGGAACCCGAAGGTGGGCCCCTGGATGATTGAGGACGTTGGGATGGGCAACGTCGGCGGGGTTGCCGAGCTTGCCGGCATTGGCGGAGATGTCGTGGCCAGGCTTGCGGGCCTGCCCATGGAGGTCTCGTCCTTCTCCAGCAACCGCCAGTGCGGCTCGAGCATGGAGACCCTTCACCGCGTCGCCCAGTCGATCCAGGTGGGGGCCACCGAATGCGGCATCGCCATCGGCGTGGAGCGCATGGGCCGCCAACTTGGTGGCGGGCCCCGCGGCACGGCCACCCGCATCACCGAGTTCAACCAGAAGCGGCTGGCCATGAGCAAGCTGCAGCGCGACATGGCGCCGGACCACTTCGACACCTTCAGCGTTCCCTTCCAGGACGAGATCCTGGACTACTCGCCGATCCTTTCCATGGTTCAGACGGCCCAGAACGTGGCCGAGGTTTACGGACTCACGCGCGAAGAGATGGATGCTTTCTCGGTGGAGAGCCATCGGAAGACGGCCGCGGCCTACGAGAAGGGTATCTACAAGGACGAGATCATCCCGCTTGAGGTTGAAGAGCCCGTCTTCGATGCGGAAGGCAACTGGGTGGAGGCCGAGCGCGGCCAGAAGATCGTCTTCGACCGTGACGAGTGCCTGAGGCCGGGCACCAACCTTGAGACGCTTGGTCAGCTTCCGGCCGTGAAGGGCGTGGTGAGCCCGCGCGGCGAAGAGCTCCGCATCACGGCCGGCAACAGCTGCCCGACGAACGATGGCTTCTCGGCGGCGCTGCTCATGAGCGAGAAGAAGGCCCTCGAGCTCGGGCTGGAGCCCCTGGCGCGGATCGTTGGCTACGGCGTGGCCGGCGTGAAGCCGCAGGTGATGGGCCTCGGCCCGATCCCCTCGACGAAGAAGGCGCTCCGCCACGCCGGGATAGAGGCGGGCGACATCGACCGGGTGGAGTTCAACGAGGCGTTCGCGGCGCAGGTTATCCCGTCCTGCAAGGACCTTGGCATCCCGCTCGACCGGGTGAACGTCAACGGCGGCTCGATTGCGATTGGGCATCCGCTCGGGGCGACGGGAGCGCGCCTTGTGCTCACCGTTGGCCACGAACTGCGGCGCAGCGGCAAGAAGTATGGCCTCGCCACGCAGTGCATCGGCGCCGGGATGGGCATCAGCACCATCATCGAGGCTCTCTAGACTCGTTCGAGGCGAGGGCTCCCTGGAGCAAGCATGGGCGGGGCCGGGACATCCGGCCCCGCTTTGTTGTGGGCGCTGGCTCGGGTGGCCATCGCCTTGCAGGGATTGGGGAGAAAGCCGGGCCCTACTTGCGACGGGGGGCGCCGCGGAACTCGCAGGCGTGCGAGCCTTCGCGCATGCGCGTGCACTGGGTCAGTTCGACCTCGGGCAGGACCGACTGCAGCACCCCGACCTCGCCATCGCAGATGCCCTGGAAGTTCGTTGCCACGGCAAGGACAGGGCAGTTGTGCATCGTCAGGGTGAAGGAGCCGTCTTCGTGGGTTTCGAGCCGGGGCAAGAAGCCGCGCTCATCGAGGACGCTGACGAGGCTGTTCAGGCGCTCGGCGTAGCCCTGGCCGCGGAGCCGGTTCCTCGTGAAACCCAGGTTCCGTTCGGCCAGGCGCTGGAGCACGCGGTCGGCCATACCGGGGTCCTCTCCGCGGACGATATCGAGCAGGTCGTTGGCGAGCTCGCTGTAGGCCTGGGGGAAGAGGGCCTCGGCGGCGGCGGTGAGGTGGAAGATGAACTTGGGCCGGCCGGGGCCGCCCTTGAGCTCGCGGTGAGAAACAAGGCCACCGGCGTCGAGGGCGGCCAGGTGTTGCCGGATGGCGCTCACCGTGATGCCAAGCGCGGTTGCGAGCTCCTCGGCGCGGGCGCCACCACGCTCCTTGAGTGTCGTCAGGATCTCGCGCCGGGTGGTAGGCAACGAGGCGAGAGTAGCGGACTGGTTGGCGGTCACGTTCGAATTATCCTGTTTCCTGACAAGTAATGCACCACGATGTACATGCTTCGCGCCATTCTTCGTGCGGATAACGCAAGTTTACGAACTTATTAAAGTCTTTGCACCCCCATCGTGGGACAACAGGGCGCCCCCCTGGAGCAGCCCCCGGCGACCTCTTGCGTGATGGCGCTGTTTTGGACGAAACAAGGATTCAATCGAAGCCTGACACTCGACCCGGCGTTAACTTATGATTCGTGCGGTATACAGGGCAGGTGCACGCAGAAGGGGGTTGTTAATGCCGCCCTGGTGGCCGTCCACAGCACAGCGCCGGCCCCTGGTGGCGGGCTTTATGGTGCTCGGGCTGGTGCTGGGAGCGCAGCCCGCGGCGGCCCTTGAGCGCCAACACGGAAGTCCCGGGGAATGCGCCACTCTCTCCCTGCCCATGGATCCCCCGGCGGATGGACCTGCGACGCATGCCCCGGGCAGCTCACCGGTGGCGCTCGCCGCCTACGCCGGGACGGCCGGGCGCGGGCTACCGGGCGCGGCGCCGCTCGACCACTCTATCGTCCACGCGGATGCGCTGTGGCCGGGCGGGGCGGTCGCGCTTGTGGGCGCCGCGCTTTTCCTGGCGCTTGGGTTCATGGCGGGCCGCCGGCGCTCCCCGGGGGGTCTGCTGGCCGCGGGCACAGGGGGGCAGGCGGATGTGCCAGGACTGAGCCTCGCCGACGTCGTGGAAGCGGCCGACGTCGCCATCATCGGCGCCGATCCGGGCGGCGCGATCACGGCGTGGAACGCGGGGGCCGAGCGGCTGCTTGGTTACAGCGCCAAGGAGATGGCCGGCCGCAGCCTGTTCGATATCCCGCCGCCGCGCCACCGCGCCGAGGCCAGGGAGCTAATGGCACGGGCACTTCAAGCGGACGTGGTGGTCGACCGCGCCGTGGCACTCACTCGCGATGGGCGCGAGGTGCTGGTTTCGCTTTCCACCTTTCCCGTCCGCGATGCTTCGGGGCGCGTGACGGGGGTGGGGTCCGTGCTCAGGGATACCGGCATCCGCGTGGCCGCCGAGCGCGAGCGGGCGCGGCTCGCTGCCATGGTCGAAGCCTCGGATGATGCCATCATCAGCCGCGCCCGGGACGGAACGGTGCTCACCTGGAACCGGGGCGCCGAACGGCTGCTGGGGTTCCAGGCCCGGGAGATGGTGGGGACCCGGGCAGAGCAGGTTCTTCCCCCCGACCCCGGCTTGCGCGCGAATGAGGCGGCGAATACGCCCGAACGCGATGGCACGAGACAGACCGAGACCGAGTGCGTCACGAAGGACGGCCGCCGCCTGGGCGTGGCGGCAACCTTCTTTTCCATTCCGGGCCCCGGCGGGCAGGTGGTGGATGTAGTGATGCTCCGCGATATCTCCGACAGGCAGCGGCTGGAGCGCGAGCGAGTACAGGCGGTGAACGAGGCTCTCCGGCTGGCGGAGGTGGTCCATTCCACCAACGATGCCATCCTCATTCGCGACATGAGCGGGGTGGTTACGTACGTGAACCCTGCCTTTGAGCGAATCATTGGGTGGCCGGCCTCCCGCATAGTGGGTATAAGGGGGCTCGACCTGGCAGCAGGGGACGAGCGCGCGCGCATGGCGCCCCTCACTGCCCGGGCGCTTTCGGGAGAGCCGTTCGAGGCCGAGATCGAGGCCCGCGGTCCCGATGGCCGCACTCTCCCCGTGCGCATCTCGGCCTTTCCCATTCGCGACGTGGATGGTGCCCAGACGGGCATTGCCGCCATCTTCCACGACCTGAGCGAAGAGAAGCGGACGGAACATGAGCGCCGGGAAGCAGCCCGTGTGTCGGCACAACTGGCGGCGATCGTCGAATCTTCCCACGACGCGATCATGAGCCGCGACATGGAGGGACGGATCCTCACCTGGAATCGCGCCGCCGAGCAGCTCTTTGGCTACACCGCCGAGGAGATGGTGGGCATGACCTTCGAGCCCATCACGCCCCCGGAGCTGCGCGAAGAGGCGGCCGGCTTTTCGCAACGCGCCCTCAGGGGAGAGATCGTTCGCGCCGAGACGGAGCGCCTGACGAAGGATGGGCGGCGTATCGCAATCACCTTCTCTCTTTTCACCATGCCGGGCCCCGACGGTGCCCCGGCTGCGCTCGGAATCGTGATTCACGATGTCAGCGACAGGAAGAGGGCCGATGCTGCGCTCAGGGAGAGCGAGGAGCGGTACCGGCTGCTCGTCGACACCTCGCCCTACGGGATTGCCGTGCACCAGGACGGGCTGATTGTGTTCGCCAACGCGGCCGGCGCGCGGTTGCTGGGCGCCAACAGTCCGGAAGAGCTCAAAGGGATGGATATCCGGGAAGTGCTCGATCCTGTCAGCCGGGAGATTGCGCTCGACCGCATCGCCCGCATGCTCGGTGGGGAGAAGGGGCTCTTCCCAGTCGAACAAACCTATGTACGGCTCGATGGGACAACTGTAACGGTGGAGGTGACGGCCGCGCCCTTCATCCACGAGGGTCGCCCGGCGGTGCATGTGGTGGCGCTCGACATCACGGCCCGAAAAAAGGCCGAAGCCGAACGCCAGCACATGGAAGCGCAGATCCAGCACACCCAGAAGCTGGAAAGCCTGGGAGTGCTCGCAGGCGGAATCGCGCACGACTTCAACAACCTGCTGGCAGGGATCATCGGCAACGCCGGCCTGGCGCTCAACGAATTACCCCCCGGGTCCGCCGCTCGCGACACCGTGCGGGACATCGAGTCCGCGGGGCTGCGCGCAGCTGAGCTCACGCGTCAGCTTCTCGCCTACGCGGGGCGGGCGCGTTTCACCGTGGAGCCGGTCAACCTGGACGGCCTTGTGAACGAGATGGCCCACCTGCTCGAAGTCTCAATCTCGAAGAAGGCGCGGCTCGTCTACGACTTTGCCCCCGGGCTCCCGGCGGTCGAGGGCGATGCCACCCAGCTCCGCCAGGTGGTGATGAACCTCATCACCAACGCCTCCGACGCAATCGGCGACAGCCCGGGAACGATAACGATCAAGACGGGGGCCATGGAGGCGACGCGCGAAGACCTGCTGCGCTCGTACGTCGATGGTGACCTGCCACCGGGCACCTACGCCTTTGTCGAGGTGTCGGACACGGGTTCAGGGATGGACCAGGCGACCATGGACCGCATCTTTGAGCCGTTTTTCACGACCAAGTTCACGGGCCGGGGCCTTGGAATGGCGGCCGTGCTGGGGATCATCCGCTCGCACCGGGGGGCGATCATCGTTGCAAGCGAGCCGGGGAGGGGCTCGACATTCCGGGTGCTCATCCCTGCCGCCGATGGCGTGGAAGCCGCACCGGTTCCCGAAGCGGCGCCGGCTGTGGTGACCCTGGATGGCAGCCGGGCCCTCGTTGTGGACGATGATGACGCCGTCCGCAGGCTGACCGCGCGGGTGCTGGAAAGGGCAGGGGCAAAGGTGACCGTGGCGCAAGACGGGCACGAGGCGGTGCGGCTCTTTCGCGCTCACCCGGGCGATTTCGACTTCGTGGTGCTTGACCTCACCATGCCCGGCATGGATGGCGCCGAAACGTTCCGGGTGCTCCGCGCTATCGACCCGGCAGTGCGCGTCGTCCTCTCCAGCGGCTACGGCGAAGAGGAATCGCTCGCCCGCCTTGAGAGCACGGGCGCGGCGGGCTTCATCCAGAAGCCCTATCGCCCCGCCGAGCTCCTGGAGATGCTCGAGAAGGTGATTCGAGGCTGAGTGCTTGCGCGGGGAGTGTGGCGGGCGCATCGTTCCTGCCGGGACAGATTGTGCCCTACAACGCCGGGAGGAAGGCAATGCCCTCGACACTTCGAACAGAGATCACCGATGCCGTGGGCATCATCACGCTTTCGCGGGCGCGCGAGTACAACACCATCACGCCCGCCCTGCGGGATGAGCTGGCCGAGGCCATCGACGCGCTCGACCGCGACCCCGCGGCGCACGTCATCCTCCTGCGCGCCGAGGGGCCCGCTTTCTGCTCGGGCTATGGTCTCGACTGGGCCACGGCGGCGCCCCGGGAGCCACGGCCGGGGGCGCCCGTGTGGGATTCGGTGCAGGACATGCAGATGATCGGCCGCTTCGCGGAGACCTTCATGAAGCTCTGGTACGCCCGGAAGCCGACGATCGCCGCCGTGCAGGGATGGTGCATTTGTGGCGGCACCGACATGGTGCTCTGTGCCGACATCATCATCGCCGGCGAATCGGCCACGTTCGGCTACCCGCCGGCGCGCGTGTGGGGGACGCCCACGACGGCCATGTGGGTCTACCGCATCGGGCTGGAGAAGGCCAAGCGCTACCTGCTCACGGGCGATGAGATCCCTGCCCCGAAGGCGGCGGAGATCGGGCTGATTCTCGAGGCCGTGCCCGATGAGCGCCTGCAGGAGCACGCCTTTGCCTTTGCCCGGCGCATGGCCATGCTGCCCACCAACCAGCTGATCATGCACAAGCTGCTGTGCAACCAGACGGCCGAGAACATGGGGCTCGCTTCCAGCCGCCAGCTTGGCGTTCTCTTCGATGGCATCGCCCGGCACACGCAGGAAGGCCTGGACTTCGTAGCGCGGTCGCAGGAGGCGGGCTTCCGGCAGGCGGTCCGCGAGCGCGACGACCCTTTCGAGGACTACGGGTCGCGCAAGAAGTAGCACACCATTCGTTTGCCCGGTGGGCCAGGGATTGCTAGTTTTCGGCGACCATCTCTCATGACGAGGAAGCGAGTGTTCCAGCGGCAGCCCGCACCTTCGCTTGTCCGCCGTCGCCGCCTGGCGGCGCCCTTCCTGGCGATGGCCTTTGTCCTTTCGTTCACGGCCATGCTCACCACGACTGCCACGGAGCAGCACCTTTCGGACCCGGACTTCTACAAGGCGGCGCTCGACAGCGAGGATGCCTACGGCCGCGCCTACGAAGACGTGCTCTTCGACGACGACCTGACCGGACAGGTGGAGGACCTCCTCGGGGGCGTGGACATCCCCGAGCGCGAGATCGAGGACCTTGTGAAGGAGATTGTGCCCCCGGGAAAGCTGCGGAGAGCCGTCGAGGAGGCGATCGATCGCGTCGTGGAGTACATGAAGACGGGCCGCGACCTGGTGCTCGCGATCGACGTGACGGCCTTCGTCGAGGCTATTGCCGAGGCCGTCATCAACTTCACGATCGAGGCCGTCATCGCCCTGCCCGAGGAGCGATCGGAGACGTACGAGCAGTTCGTGGGCGAGTTCGTGGCGACGCTCGAAACGCTCGATGGAGGCGGCATCCCGGCCGCCATCCCCTCGTACCCGATCCCGGAGGAGGATGTGGAGGTGGTGGCCGGGCTGGTCTTCACCGTGGGCCGGATAGAGCCCGAGAGCGAGCTCGGCGAGGCGGTCCTCCTGGCAGTTGCGCAGGACGACGTGGCCGGGGCGCTGAAGGTCGCGACGGCCTCGATCCTGCTCGACCTCGTGGCGGCGTCGGTGGAGGAGCTCATTTCTCACCTGGACGAGGGACCGGACGGCGAGCTGCTGCTGGCCGCGCCCAACTCGGTCACCGAGCCGCTGGAAGAGCGGCTCGAACTCCCACGGCGGATCCTGGGGCTGGCCGCGGTGGGAAGGTTCGCGGCCGGGGCACTGGCGCTGGCGTCGCTCGCCGTCCTTGCCGTTCTCTACATTCCCGACTGGCGGCGAACCGCCCGCTGGTGCGGCGGCGCGCTCGCCGGCGCGGGGGTCTTCACTTTCGCGTTCTGGTGGATAGCCCGCGGCCAGCTCGTGGGGCGGGTGGCGGACATCGTGGTGAAGAAGACCCCCGGTTTTCCGCAGACGTTCTCAACGCTCGTCGACGACGTGCTCGAATCGGCGGCAACGAAGATCGACCCGACCTTCCAGCTGGCCGCGGCGGGCGTGCTCGTGGCCGGGCTGCTGATGGTGGGCGCCTCGTTCGTTGTCGGCCGGCGAGCCGTCGCGGCCTGAAGGGGAGCCTGGCCCGGGCGCGAACGGTGGCAACCGCCGCCCGTGATTGTCCGGCCGCAAGCTTCGCCGCTCAGGGGGATGGGTGCGCGGCCGCGTGCCTGGCGCGGAGCGAGAGAGCGGCCATGCCGAGCGCGCCGGCCGCGATCGATGCTCCGAAGATGCCCATCTTTGCTTCGGCGATGAGCAGGGAATCGTCGAAGGCAAGGCCCGTGATGAAGAGCGAGACCGTGAAGCCGATGCCCGCCAGCAAGCCCGCGCCCGCCAGGTCGGCCCAGCCGGCCCCGGCGGGGAGCGCTGCCCAGCCAAGGCGGACGGCCAGCCAGGCAAAGGCGGTGATGCCCGTGACCTTGCCCAGCACCAGGCCCATGAAGATGCCCATGGTCACGGGGCTCTCGGCTGCGGCGCGGAGAGCGTCGCTGCTGATGATGAGGCCGGCATTGGCGAGCGCGAAGAGGGGCACGACCAGGTAGCTCACCCACGGGTGGAGCACGCGCTCCAGCCTGTCGAGGGGTGATTCCGCCCCCCGGGCGAGCCATTCCATCTCCTTCAGGAGGTACTGCTCGCGCTCGTGGTCGCCGGCCGCCTGTGCCGCGCGAAACTGGGCGAGCAGGTCACGGACCCGGTCATCAAAGGCCGCGCGGTCGGAATACGGGCGCGCGGGGGTGAGCGCGGCGAGCACCACCCCGGCGATGGTGGCGTGGATGCCGGACTTGAGGACGGCCACCCAGAGGAGGGCGCCCAGCACAACGTAGACATCGGTGGAACGAACGCCCGCCCTCCGGGCGGCCAGGATGAGGGCGAGAGCGGCGCCCGACCAGGCGATGGCTTCGATGGAGAGGTCGTCGGTGTAGAAGATGGCGATGACGGCGATGGCTCCCAGGTCATCGACAATTGCAAGTGCGAGCAGGAACACCTTCAGGCCGAAGGACACGCGGGACCCGAGCAGGGCGAGCGCGCCGAGAGCGAAGGCGATGTCGGTTGCCATGGGGATGCCCCAGCCGTGTTGCCCGCTGCTCCCTGCATTCCACGCGAAGTAGATGAGGGCGGGCACCACCATGCCACCGAGCGCGGCCACCGCAGGGAGTGCCGCCCGGCGCGGCGAAGCCAGCTCGCCCTCGACGAGCTCACGCTTGATTTCGAGGCCGACCACAAAGAAGAAGATGGTCATCAGCCCATCGTTGACGAAGTGGCCGAGCGTCTCGTCGATGCGGACGAGGTTGAAATCGAGCGAGAGGCCGGCATGCCAGAGGTCGTAGTAGGCCTCGTCCCAGGGCGAATTGGCCCAGGCGATGGCTGCGGCCGTGGCCGCCAGCAGCACCAGGCCACCGGAAGCTTCAGTGTGGACGAAGGCCTGCGCCGGGCGGACCAGCCTTGCGGAAAGGAATGTTCGCAACACTGCGGGCACCGTAGGCGACGTGGGAACGAAGGGCAACCGGGGGTTGGGGGAAGCCCTCTTGCCGCTATACTGCCGCCATGCTCAACCTTGCGCTGGCAGCCTTTCCCGAGCGCGCCAACGGCGATGGCGAGCTGCGCATCGCGGCGCGGTTGTGGACGGGCGTGCTGCGCTTCGACGTGGGGGAGCGCATGTATTCGTTTCCGTTCGAAGGCGGGCGGCTGGCGGAGGTGATGGCGGGAGCCGCGGGCGAGAACCCCGTGCGGCCCTACACGGTGCGGGTCTCGGCGCCCGAGGAGGGCTGGCGCGAGCTGCTCGCTCCCGTGCCACGCCCCTTCTACCAGGACCTCTACGGCGCCATTTCGCGCCACGGGTTCGCCGTGGACGGCGACTTCGAGACGTTCTTCGCTTACTACCCTGCGGTGAGGCGGCTCATCGAGCTGCTCCGCATCGAAGTCGCCGCAGGGGAGCCCTGATGGCGCGCTTCGATTCCGCTGCCGGCCGCTACGTCTATCTTGAGATCGACGGCGTCGAGTATCGCGTCTACTTCGAGGAGGCCGGCACTGGGATTCCCATGCTCCTGCAGCACACGGCGGGGGCTGATGGCCGCCAGTGGCGCCACCTGCTCGAGGACGAAGAGATAGGCAGGCGCTTCCGGATGGTCGCCTACGACCTCCCCTACCACGGCAAATCGGTGCCGCCTGTGGGTGTGGAGTGGTGGAAGCAAGAGTACCGGCTTACGAAGGATTTCCTGATGAAGGTTCCGCTCTCGCTCGTGGAGGCCCTTGAGCTGGACCGCCCGGTGTACATGGGGAGCTCCATCGGCGGGCACCTGGCGGCCGACCTTGCGCTGCACCACGCGGCCCGTTTCCGCGCCTTCATCGGGCTTGAAGCCTCATTGAGCACGCCCGGCGGCTTCTCCGATATCTGGTACCACCCGCGCATCAGCAACGACTTCAAGGCGAGCGTGATGTACGGGCTCATGTCGCCGACGAGCCCCGAGGCCTCGCGCCGCGAGACCGCGTGGGTCTACAGCCAGGGTGCTCCGCCCACGTTCAAGGGCGACCTCTACTACTACTCGGTCGATCACGACCTCACAGCCACAGCCGGGCAGATCGATACCTCGAAGGCCCCGCTCTACCTGCTCACCGGAGAGTACGACTGGTCGAGCACCCCCGAGGCATCCGAGGATCTGGCGCGGGCCGTCGCGGGCGCCCGTTACCGGGTGATGAAAGGCCTGGGCCACTTCCCCATGTCCGAAGACCCGGAGCGCTTCCGGGCGTACATCATCCCCGTGCTCGAGGAGATTGCTGCCTCCGGCAAGGGGGAATGAGGCCGGTGCCCGGCGCTATCTGGTAGGCTCCGGGGTCATGGACGATTCACGCCTGCAGCAGCTGGTCGACCGCCAGGCAATCAGCGACACGGTGATCCGTTACGCTACCGGCATCGATATGCGCGACTCGGCGCTCTACCGGTCGTGCTTCACGGACGAGGTGTACTTCGACTTCACATCCTTTTCCGGGGGCCAGGCCGCAGTCCTGCCTGCTGACCTGTGGGTCGCCCGGGTAGCAGAGGCACTCTGGGGCTTCACGGCCACCCAGCACATCAGCACGAACCACGTGATCACGCTGAACGGAGACGAAGCGGTCTGCGTTTCTTACATGCAGGCGCAGCACTACCTGCCGAACGACGAGACGGTGAGCACGATCACCCTTGGCGGCTACTACACGAACACGCTGGTGCGAACGGCGGAAGGCTGGAGAATCAGCCGGTGCGTGCTCACTGTGACGTGGGAGACAGGCGACCGGCGGCTCTTCGAGCTCGCCCGGCAGCGATCGGCCGGGCACACCGGTTGAGGTTCGGCGTTCTGCCCAGGAGGAACATTCCTTGAAGTACGGACTGGTTGTCACCAATCCCGGCTGGCTCGATGGGCACTGGGACGAGATCGACTCCTCGCCGTTCGAGGCGCTGTATGTCATTGACCACCCCTCGCTGCCCGGGCCCGATCCCTGGCCGTACCTCGCGTACGTGGCCGGGAAGACGCGGCGCATCAGGCTGGGCACGCACGTCACGGGGGCGCCCTTTCACCACCCGGCTGAGCTGGCACGCGCGGTGGCGACGGTCGACCACCTGAGCGGAGGGCGGGCAATCCTTGGCATTGGCGCTGGCTGGACACGGGCCGACTTCGAGCCGTACGGGTTTCCGCACCAGGGCTTTGGGCGGCGGGTCGCACAGCTGGACGAAATGGTGGGCGCACTGCGGGCGCTGTGGACGGGAAGCGCTGCCCCACAGCAGGGGGAGTGGTGGAAGCTCGCCGGCGGTGGGGTCACGTTGCCGCGGCCGGTGCAGCAACCACACCCGCCCATTGTCATTGGCCTGAACGTGCCCGGGAAAGCAGCCGCGATAGCGGTGGCGCACGCCCAGGGGATCAACACCTGGCAGCTGGGGCCGGGCCAGGTTGCCCCGCTGGTGGCAGACCTTCGCGAGCGCTGCGCTGCTGCCGGGCGCGACCCGGCGACGCTCGCCATCACAGCCGATGTCCTCTTTGCACGGGAGCAGGGCCGCGAACGAGCGGAGGCGCTCGCCGAGCGGGTCGCGAACTTCGCGCGCACGGGCGGGCGCGGCGGCCCGGCCACGCAATGGCACGCCGAGGGCGTCCTCTACGGTGATGCGGACCAGATGGCCGAGCAGGTGCAGGCCTTTTCCGCGGCCGGGGTGGAGGAGCTTTCGGTGACGCTGGCCAACATGGCCGATGTGGCGTGGTTCGCCGAGCACGTGGCGGGGACGTAGGGGCAGCACTACTGTAGTCGCGAACCCGTGACCACCCGGCCGGGAGGCCGTGAGGGACTCACCAACAGGCGAGTCGAGTCTATCGACCGAAGCAGAGAAGATCTGATACGATTTGGCAGTTAAGCCCCCGTGCAGATACAGGCGCCTGAGCCTCCCGTAACCACTCGGGTCCACGGGGGCACACTCATGCCCCCACCACGAAGTCGGAAACGTCCCTCCCCGGCGTCGTGACGAAGTGCTCCCAGTGGTCATCGTCCCTTGTGCGGCGCCGATTGCTCGCCCATGCAACGTAGTCGGCCACCTGAAGGCATCCGTGCGAGGCAGAAAGCGCCTGAACGGCGCAGTGGGGCTTCGTCCAGAGGACCGGGTGATTGTAGCCCTTGATGGTCAGAACCTCTCCGATCAGTGGGGGCAGCTCCCTGAATGCACTCCATTCTGATGCGACAATCATTAGCTCGTCATAAGATGCTAGCCGCGGGATGGTGTACCTGAACAACACTCTGAGAGCAGCCCTGTACATGGCTCGCGGTGTCCGGAGTTGCTGGTATACCAGCCCCTTCTGAAGCGAAACCACGTCGCACCTGATGAGAGGCGCCTCGCGGATTGCATGGAAGACGCTCTCCCTGATCGCCGGACAGTCGTCGTGAGCGTGGAACCTGCCACGGGTTACGTGATCGCTTGACCAGTGCGCGTGACGGATGGAATCGAGCAGTGCCACCACTTTTCCTGGCTCATTTGTGACTACGGCAGCGACGCCGAAATTAGGCGAGTTTCGCTCGCCAAACTTCACGTCGCCCTGCTCGTCCAGGAAGACCCAGGCTTTCGACTTCGAGTCTGTCATTCGCGCCCGGCTGAGCATGCCGCGGGTCTCCGAGTTCGGCAAGCTGGCGCATGCCCCCGGGCACCCCAACGTGCACGTTCGCTCCCTGGAAGAACACAGGGAACGCGCAAGGAGGTAGGATCAGAGCCGAGTGGGAGTGGGTGGGGCCCGGTGGTCCTCGCCGTCTTCAAAACGGTTGCCCTGTCGCAAACGCGGCGGGGGGTGGGTTCGACTCCCATGCACTCCCGCCACCGAACTTCGTTTCGCACACGCTAAGGAAATCTGGCATAATGGCTTCGAGGGCACGAACACTGGCCCCTGAAGGCAAGAGGAGACGACATGTTTGCACCATCCCTGAATCTCGACCTTTCGAAGCTGGCCCAGTCTGAGGAAAAAGCTTCGGAGCCTGCGAAGAAGGTTGCCAAGAAGGGCACCCGCGCCGCCGCCTCCAAGACGGCTGCCGACAAGGCGAAGAAGTAGGTAGCGCCACGGCGCTGCAGCCATAGCCCGGCCTTTCGCGCCGGGCTTTTTCACGTCAATCGCGCGGGCGCCCCACAGCCAGGCGCGGGCTCCCTGCCGTTTCGGCGGCGTGCTGGCAGAGCGCCAGGCTGGCCACGTAGTCGTCGTTCTGTCCTTCGCCCCACCACCAGAGCCGCCCGCCCCGGTACGACGCACGGCATGCGCGGAGCTCGGCCCGGCACGATGCCGCCTCCGCGCTCCCGTCATCGGCAAAGAGCGTGAAGCGGCCCGTCTCGACTGCCGCCAGCAGCGAGAATCCGAGCGCCGACTTTGATTGTGCCGTGAAAACGAACGGCTCCACGCGCGGGCCGAGCGCGGACTCAAGGCTCCGTGCCAGTGGCGCGCCGAGACCGGTTGCATCAACAGTCAGGCGATCGAGCCGCCAGCGGCGGGCGAGCGCCGTCACCTCCCGAAGGACGGTCTCGAACGGCGCTCCACGCCACGTTGCCAGCTCGACCACTTCGCTGCCGTTGCCGGTAAGGCGCGCGACCGAGAGCACGGTGGCGTCGGCTCCCTGGCCCTCGCCGCCAAGATCGAGCCCGCCGGCGTAGCGCTCGCCCGGCCGGGGTGTGCACTCACGCGGGTGACTCCCTTCAATGAGCGCGAGCTGGCCGGGAGACAGCAATCGGCCCGCGGCGTCCGAGGCCACGAGCTCGTACTGGCTCAGGTAGAGCGGGTGGTTGGGGCCGAGCCGGTTGCGCTCGTAACGCACATAGTCCCCGTATGCGGGGAGCGAGGCCGCCACCTCGCGCCAGCTCACCTCGTGATGGAGGCGAACGGCCCCGCCACGGGCATCGTGCTCGCGGTTGGCGGCGACGGCCCGTTCGAGCAGGGTTGTCCCATCCCAGGGAGTCCCGAAGAGAGCCGTCGGCGCGCCCGTGGAGGCGGCCATTGGCCGGAACTGGCGGTCGAACCACGTGGCCTCGATCTCCTGGGCCTCATCGGCAATGAGGCCCAGCGAGGCGGTGTGCCCGGCGACGTGCGCTCCCACGGCGGCGCTCAGGAAGACCGCCCGGGCACGGCCGAACGTAATGACGTTCCCTGTCGTCCGTGCCTGCACGCCCGGTGGGGCAAGCGGCGCAAGGGCAGCGAGCGCCTCCCGCGTGCGCTCGATGCTGATGCGCGACTGGGGCCTGAAGGCGGGCGCGCAGACGACCACGGACCCGCCCCGGGCGGCATTCGTCCAGAGCAGGCAGGCTACGAGAGCGGCCGCGACTTCGTTCTTGCCCGACTGGCGAGGGAACATGACCGTGAACGTGGCTCCCCTTGCGGTCTGGGCCCCGCGGAGGAGGCCAAGCAGCGTACGGGCCTGGTAGGCCCGCAGGAAGGGCGCACGAGCTGCGGGAGCGAGCAGGCGCGTGGCCGGTTCACGTTGCGTCATGCGTAGAGGCTGCCACCGGAGAACGGCGTCTCCGATGCCCTCCAGGCACTCCGAATTCCTCCGCGGCTGCCGATTACATAGCAGTAGGGATAGGACTCCGCGAGGGGGAGCCAGCTTGAAGGTCCAGCTTTGCGCCGCCGCCGATGCCGGGCGCGAACCGGTCGCGGCGTGGATTCTCGACGGTGGGCACCAGCTCGCCGCGGGGGGCGAACCCGCGGACGTGGCCGTCGCCGATGTGGCGATGGGGCCGGCCACGGCCATCGCAGCCTGCTCTGAAGCCGCTACCCCGGTGCTCGCCATCAACGCCCGCGATGATGACGTGGCCGCCCTTATCGCTGCCGGCGTGCACGACCTCCTTCCGCCGCCGGTGACGCGTGCGCGCCTGCTCGCACGGCTCGCGCTGTTCGCGAATCGCCAGCAGGCGGGAACAGGCTCCGGCTCATTGGATGCTCTTGCCTGCCGCGCTGTTCTCGATTCCGCGCCGGATGCGATCTTCGTGATGGAGGCGGGCGCCGATGGCCGTTGGCGCCTGGGCTACGCGAACCTTGCCTACCGGGCGCTTGTTCGGCAGCGGGACGGGCAGATAGTGGGGAAAACCGCCCGCGGCTTTCTGCCGCCCGCCGCCGCCCGCAATGTCACCCGGCGCTGCCGCGAGGCCGTGGAGACCGGCTGCACCATCGAGTACCAGGAGGAGCTGGACTTCAGCTCGCGGCGAACGGTGCTGCAGACCAGCCTGACACCGCTCTTCGACGCCAGCGGCCGATGCCGGCGCCTGGTGGGCGCTACTCGCGACATCACCGGCAGCCGCGTGGCGGAGGAGATTCTCCACGCGAACGAGGAGCGGCTCCACGCCATTGTCGAGGCGGCGGGCGATGGCATCGTTGTGATCGACGGCGCCGGGGCAGTCGAATCGTTCAACCCGGCGGCCGAGCAGATGTTCGGCTTTGAAGCCATTGAGGTGCTGGGGACAAAGGCCGCACTGCTCCTGCCGGCCGCATTCGGTGAAGGGAATGCCGGCACCTTCGCCGACTCCCTCGCGGCGGGCATGCCCAGGATCACCGGCCTCCGCCGGGAGACCGTGGCCCGGCGGAGGGACGGGACGGCCTTCCCCGTGGAGATGACCCTGAGCGAAATGTGGGTCGCCGGCGAACGGAAATTCACGGGCACGCTCCGCGACGTGACAGAACGCAAGCTCGCCGAAGAGCGCTTTCAGACGCTTGCCGAAAGGGCGCCGATCGGCATCTACATCGCGCAGGATGGCGCCTTCCAGTACGTGAACCCGTGCTTTACGCAGTTCACCGGTTACAGCGCCGATGAGGTGCTGGGAACTAACCCGCTCGAGCTCGTGATCCCGGAAGAACGCGAGCTCGTGCGCGAGAGTGCGGTGCGGATGCTGAAGGGACAGGCCACGGGTACCTACGAGTACCGCATCCGCACCAGCGCGGGCGAAGTGCGCTGGGTCATGGAGAACCTTGTCTCGCTGGACTATCGCGGCAAGCGCGCCGCCTACGGGTACTACGTCGATATCACCGGGAGGAAGGCGGCGGAGGCCGCACTTCGCGAGAGCGAAGAGCGCTATCGCACAACCTTCCAGCAGCTGCGCGACGTTTTCTACAAGACCGATGAGGACGGCGTCATAACGATGGTGAGCCCGTCGGTGCAGCGGCTTCTTGGCTACGGGCCCGAGGAGCTTCTCGGCACCAATGCCGGCGCCATTTTCGCCAGCGCCGATGCGGCCCTTGCCATGCTGGCGCGCGTCCTGCATGGCGAATCGCTGGAGGACTTCGAGACCGACCTGCGGCGCAAGGACGGTTCGCCTGTAACGGTGGCCCTCACGGCGTCGCTCGTCTTCGGCGAGGGCGCCGACCGGATTGCGATCCAGGGCACCGTGCGCGACATCACCGAGCGCAAGCGCGCGGAAGCAGAACGCGACCGCTACTTCGAGCTCTCCACCGACATGCTCGCGGTCACCGACCTGGAGGCGCGTTTCGTGCGCCTGAACCCGGCCTGGGAGCGGGTCCTCGGCTATCCGAAGGAAAAGATGCTCGGGCGCACGGTGATGCGCTTCGCTCACCCCGATTACCGCCAGAAGGTGATCGACGACGCCCTGAAGACCCTCGATGGTGAGGCGCTCAGCGACGTGCGGACGATGTTCCTGACGGCCGGCGGCGAGGCTCGCTGGCTCTCGTGGAGCACCTCACCCGTGATCGGCGGCGAGGCCTACTCGGTGGTCCGCGACGTGACCGGCCTGGTACGTGCGGAAGAGGAACAGGCCGCCATGCTCCGGCTCCTTGAAGAGCACACGCGAGTTCTCACGGAGCAGGCGGCCGAGCTCGACACGCTGCGCGCGGAGGCGGAGTACGCGGCGAATCACGACATGTTGACCGGACTCCTGAACCGGCGCGCCTGGTTTAATGTTGCCCTGGCGCAGCGAGGCAAGGCGGTGGCCCTGTTCGACATCGATCACTTCAAGCGAATCAATGACACGTGGGGGCATCCCGCCGGCGATGCCGTGCTCGCCGAGGTTTCGCTTCGCCTCGAAGGCGCCCTCAGGGAGGCCACCCTGGGGCGCGTCGGCGGCGAGGAGTTCGCCATCCAGTTCGCCTGCTCGCTCGATGCGGCGCGCATCATGTGCGAGGAGGCGCTGGCTGCGGTGGCTGCGGCACCCATCTCGCTCCCCGGGGGCGAAGAGGTGATGGTGACGATGAGTGCCGGCTTGGCGCCGTGGCGGCTGGGTGCCGGCGGCGGCTCACCCGATATCCAGCTCGCATCCTGGGCGCGCAGGGCTTCGGTCAGCAGCAGCGGGTGGTCATGGCCCTGCACCACCGTCAGCGTATTCGTCGTGACGCCCGCGGTAAACGACGAGTAGATGGCATACACGGTGTCGTCAACGATGCACGGGTTGTATTCGACGTCGGTGAAGCGCGAGGCCGTTCCGACCGC
>WBZY01000481.1_pt1 | contig 29958 bp, 22 predicted proteins | sample 5204191 | NCBI WGS metagenome assembly WBZY01 (sample SAMN12344363, study PRJNA552823) | activated sludge metagenome | biome: Activated sludge suspended growth; feature: Anammox Sidestream; material: Wastewater; isolation source: activated sludge from anammox sidestream of wastewater treatment...
GGAGGCAGGGCTTCTGACCACCCGGGCGGGCGCCGGCATCTTCGTGGCCGAGGTTCTGGGCTCGGCTTTCTCGCCCGCGCTGATCCGGCTCTTCGCGCGCCAAGACGAGGCCGTCTACGACTACCTGCGCCAGGTTGATCATCACCCGACGGCTGAAGAAGTCTTTGTCGCCGTCAAACGGGAGTTGCCGAAGATCGGCTTGGCGACGGTTTATAAAAACCTCGAAGCGCTGGTCGCGTGCGGCGCGGCGTCGAAGCTGACTTATGGCGATTCGGCGGCGCGCTATGAAATTCGTACGGATCATCATTACCATAGCCGCTGTCTGAAATGCGGATTGATCGCCGACGTGCCTCCGGATACACTCGTCATGGGGATCCCGGCGCGTCCCTTCGGGTCGATCGAAAAATATCGACAAAAGTCAATGGGGCGATGGCTGGAGCAGCGCCCCCCGGATGCCGTGATCGAAGAGGGAGCGACTTGGTGGACCTCGCGCAACTTCGCGGGCAATCGCGAAAAGCTGCGTCGTCACCTGCTCGAGATGTTCAAGGACCGGCTAGCTTGACGCGGCGAAGGGAAGGGAATATGCGTTTATCCGGACGTGTGACAATCGCGGCGACGGCGCTCTTTGCGGCGGCAGTTTGTGCGTGGTGGTTTGCTTCGGGTCGTGTGATCAGTGGTGCCGATGACGCCACGCGCGGCGCGGCACATATCCTGCTTATTGGCGCCTCCATCGGGCAGGACTGGAAGCTCGCTGGTTGGCCGAGTCGCATCGGTGGCACCGGCTATACCGCTGAGTCGATGGCGGTGTGGGAATTCGACAAGACGGCAGCTGTCAACGAGACGTTGATGCGCCCGCGGCGCCCCTTCAGGTTCACGCGCAATTGGCTCAAGGGTTTCTTCTCGGCGCCGCCCAAGGTACCGGACGTCGTGATTCTCAAGGAGTGCTCTTCCTATTTCCCGCGTGATCAGGCGCCTGCTGAAGCTGCATTCGCGGGCTGGGCGAAGCAGCTGCGGGCGCGCGGCATTAAGGTCATACTCGCGACTGCGGTGCCGGTCACTGCCGCGCGTTCGGCGCGGGACGCTGGCAAGCAGCAAAGTCTGCGACAGTTCAACGCGTGGGTACGATGGTATGCGGCCGAGCAGGGTTACGTGCTGCTTGACCTTGAAGCCGCACTGCGTGGCGCTGAGCCTGAGGGCTATTTGCGCGATGCCTATACGAGTGGCGACGGGTCGCATCTCAATGCGGCTGCCTATCAGGTGCTCGATAAAGAGCTTGTCAGCACCTTGGATCGATCCACGCGTCTCGACAGCGGGCAATGATCTACGGCATCGCGAAGCGCTGGCTGGTTCGGGCGCTCGCCTCGGACATTATCCTCCGGCGGGTACATGAAATGTTGCGTCGGCACGGCGTGATCGTGTTGATGTACCACGATCTGCGAGACGATTCGGAGGAAATCGATGCGTGGACCGTGGTGCGCCGAGGCGAGTTTCTGCGCCAGGTCGAGTACCTGCGGCGGCATTACGACCTTCTGACGGTCGACGAAGCGATTGTCCGGGTCGCTGCCCGCCACCCGACATCACGGCCCGGCGTCGTGATCACGTTTGACGACGGGGAACAGGGGCTTTTCGATGTGCTGCTGCGGATCGTGGAAGCCGAGCAGCTTCCTGTGTCCATTTACATTACGACGCATCAAATCGAACACCAGCAGTGCTTGTGGTTCGACCGTGTGATCAACGCCGTGCAGGTCGCTACCCCGCTGGAGATCGACCTGAGTCGCCTGTGTGGCATCGGCCGCGTCCGATTCTCCGGCATCTCGGGACCCAAGGCGTGGAGGGAGATCGACCGGCTGCTGGAGGCGATGAAGCTTCTGTCTCGCGATCGTTGCGAAGATGTCGCAAACGAGATCGAGCGACAGGCTGCGGGCGCCGTCCGTCGTACGAACACGCGCCTTTCTCCTCTGCGTCCTGAAAACGTAACGGCGCTCGCAAATTCGCGCTGGATCGAGATTGGCAGCCACTCACACTGCCACGGACTCTTCCCGCAACTTACGAGCGCGGAGCGCATGACGAGCCTGCAGCATAATTGCGCTTTGCTTCGAGGCTTGACGGGGAGGGGGATCCGCCACTTTGCCTACCCGAGCGGCAGGTACGACGCGGAGTCAGTGCGCGACGTCGAGAAGTTCGGCTTTGCCACCGCCATGACGACGACAGGCGGGATCTGGACTGCCGAAACGCCGGTGCATCTCATCCCAAGGATTGGGATAGGTCGGTATGATGATGCGAGGTGCGTGCGCGTCGCTGCGGCGGGTGGTGTCAGTATCGCGGGCCGGCTGCTGTTCTCCGCCCTTGGTGCAGAACATCGATGCATCAGCGTCTGAGCGTGACCGATCATGTCAGCTCTTGCGCAACGCTTGGCGCGCGAGTCGTCGGGCGTGAGGCACTACTGGCGTTGCGCGAGCCCTGGATGCATCTTGCGGCGGCGATGCGCCGGCCGTCGCCGTTTTCCAGCTGGGAATGGTATGCGGCCTGGAGCGAGACTCTCGGACGTGACTGCGACCTCACGATCGTCCTCGTCGAGGAAGGTGCGCGACTTGCAGGTATTCTGCCGTTTGCCTCGGGAGGCGTAGTCGACCGCCCGCGACACGGCGGGCGTGTTCTCGAGTTTGGCGCATTCGCGCAAGCCTATCCTGACCAGCTCGAGCCGATCGCCGCACCCGCAGAGGAAGCAGCGGTGCTGCGCTGCGCGCTCATAGCGCTCTTGCGCCATGGTGGCTTCGATTGTCTGCGCTTCCCGCTTGCGAGCAAAGCTTCAGCCCTCCCGGCATTGCTCGCCTCCTGTGGCGGGGGTTGGCAACTACGCGCGCGCGAATCCTCAGTGGCTCCCTATGCGTTGCTCCACCAGTCTTTCGAAGACTTCCTTATTGGCCTTTCCTCAAACGAGCGGTACAAGATTCGCAGCCGCACTCGCAAGCTGCTCGCGCGCCCCAGCATAGGTTATTGTGACATCTCGGCGCGCGGTACCGCGGAGAATCTCGCAATGCTGCGGCGGTTGCACGCCGCACGCGCCCGGGAGATGGGCCGCATCAGCACGTTTGACGACGACCGCGTTCAGGAATTCCACGCACATTTCCTCGCGCTCCATCCGCGCGAATCGGTCCTGTTTCGCGGGCTGTGTGCGGCAGCCGAACCGTTTGCCATCTTCTACGGCTTTCGTGCAGGCGCACGCATACTCTACTTTCAGCTCGGCTACGATCCGGCCTGGTCGAAACACTCCCCAGGTCTCGTCCTTCTTTCGGAGGTGATCCGCGAATCCTGCGAGGCGGGGTTCGCGGAGTTCGACTTCCTGCAGGGTTCGGAATCCTACAAGCGGACCTGGGCCCGTGCAGAGCGACAGCTCCTTGAGCTGCAGCTCTTCGCACCTACGCTCAGGGGCTGGATACACCGCGAGCTGGATCACGTTGCTGCGCGAATCCGTAATGCTATCGTGAGGCGACCGGCGCCCGACGCCGACACAATTCCACAAGGTGAGCCGCCAGCGGCTGGTATCGAGAAAGGCGATCGCTGATCATCATGGCACATCTGCTCTTCTGGGCGTCCTGCGCGGCGGTGGTGTTCGCCTATGCAGGCTACTCGCTCTCGATCCTGCTAATCGCAGCTCTCGTGCGCCGCCCGCACCGCAGGGAGGAAATACTGCCACCCATAACCGTCCTGATAACCGCCTACAACGAGGAGCGCAGTATCGGTGTCAAGCTCGAGCAGACGCTTGCGCTCGATTATCCCTCCGATCGCCTCGAGGTCATCGTAGCTTCCGACGGATCGACGGACCGCACAGACGAGATCGTGCGTTCGTTCGCTGGTCGTGGGGTGCGCTTGGTGCACGTCGAAGGCCGCGTCGGCAAGACCGAGACGCAGAATCGTGCGGTGCGGGAAGCGCGCGGGGAGGTCATTGTTTTCTCTGATGCAACCACGCGCTATGAGCGTAACGCGCTGCGCATGCTTGTGCGCAACTACGCCGACCCGGGGGTCGGGGCAGTAAGCGGCCGCTACGAGTATGCAAACCCCAACGGCGCTTCGATTGGCGTCGGCAGCATCATTTTCTGGAAGTACGAGAATCTCATAAAGACACTTCAATCGCGGATCGGGACGATCACCGGCTGCTGCGGGTGTATCTATTCTGTGCGTCGCGATCTCTATCAGCCGCTGCCCGCCGACATCATCAGCGATCTTTGCGAACCGCTCAAGGTGCTCGAACATGGTCACCGCATCGTGTTCGAACCTCAAGCCATCGCTTACGAAGAAACAACGGTGGCGGCGAGCGAGGAGTTCAACATGCGCGTGCGCGTCGCGGTGCGGGGGATGCGCGGCATGCTCTTCATGCGCAGGCTTTTCAACCCCTTCAGGTACGGCTTCGTCTCCTATCAGCTTTGGGCGCACAAGGTGATACGCTGGCTCGTGCCGGTATTCATGGTCCTCGCCTTCCTTTCGAATCTGATGCTTCTGGGAGAGCCCTTGTATGACGTAGCGTTCGTGCTGCAGCTGGGGTTCTACGGGCTCGCGGCTCTCGGTGCGCTCTTCGCCCCGTTCAAACTGCGATTGCTGCCATTATCGCTCCCGCTCTATTTCGTCACCGTGAATTGGGCGGCTCTCGTTGCTATGGGCCGGGTACTGCGTGGCTACAAGGCCGTCACGTGGGAAACAGTCCGGCGCTGATTTGCGCACGGAGTGATGACGATGAGATCACGATGAGCATGAAGATCGCGTTCCTGACCCAGGAAGATCCATTCTATGTGCGAGTATTTTTCGAGGAGTTCTTCGCGTGTAGCCCGCATATCGAAGACATCGTGGCCGTGTACCTCGCCCCGCCCATGGGCAAGCGCTCACTGGGCGCGCTGGCACGGCAGATGTACGGGTTTTACGGCCCGACGGACTTCGCACGCATGGGGCTGCGCTATATGGCGTACAAGCTCCTGGCGCGCTGGCGGATGCCACGCCACGCGAACCGGTTCTACTCCGTTGCACAGGTTTGCCGCGCCTATGGGGTGCCGGTCGAGAGTGTTGCCAGCGTGAACGACCCGGCATTCCAGGCAAGGCTGCGCACGCATACCCTGGATGCTGTCGTGTCGGTTGCCTGCCCGCAGATCTTCCGGGGGCCGCTGATCGCGATTCCGCGACTGGGCTGCCTCAATATCCATAACGGACCCCTGCCGCGCTATCGAGGCATGCTGCCGAATTTCTGGCAGATGTACAATGGCGAACTAATGGCAGGCACGACAATACACCGCATCAACGAGGGCATCGACGAAGGTGCGATTCTTGCGCAGAGCCAGACGCCAATCAATTCTGGCGAAACGCTTGATGCGCTGATCTGCCGCACCAAGCGGCACGGCGCCCGCATGATGATCGACGCTCTCGATGCGCTTGGGCGTGGTGACCTGCGCGAGCGGGAGAACGATGCTGGTGCAGGGTCCTATTTCAGCTTCCCGACGCGGACCGACGTGCGTGAGTTCCGCCGGCGGGGGTTGCGCATCATCTGACCATGGGCGAGCGGTTGAAAGTTTCATATGTTGTTGATCATCTGGCGCATGCGCGGGCGGGGACCGAGAACCAGCTCTTCATGCTCCTGCCTGAGCTCTCGCACCGGTATGGCTACGAACTCGAACTGGTATGCCTGCGGGAAAACGACTGGCTCGCGTCCCAGAGTGCCTTCCTCGGCTGCACAGTGCGCTTCTTCGAGATCAGCAACTTCAAGTCTCCATCCGCCTACCTGAATTGGTGGCGCCTGGTTCGACATTACCGCGAGAGCCAACCGGATATCGTCCACTCCTTCTTTCCGGTCGCGAACATTGTCGGCGTATTGGCCGCAGTGGCCGGTGGAGTGCGCGGCGTCGTATCGAGCCGGCGCGACTATGGCGAGTGGATGCGCAGGCGCTATCTCGCGGTGACCCGCTTCGCCAACTACTTTACGGCGGGCATTATCACGAATTCGCTGGCTGTAAAGGAGCTTACGGTCCGCAAGGAGCGGTATCCGGCCAGGAAGGTGCGTGTTATCCAAAATGGAATTGACCTCACGAAAGTCCGGCGCCCGCCTTGCGACGATGAGCTGCGCGAGTCCCTCGGGATCCCGGCAGGTCACGCAGTGGTTACGCTGGTTGCAAATTTCCGTCCCATGAAGAGGCACGAGACGCTGGTGGGGGCGGCCGCACAGGTTCTGTCGAAGCGCCGGAATGTTACCTTCCTGTGCGTGGGCCGCGACCATGTTGCCGGGCAACCGAGGCGCAGGCTGATGATGCGCCTGGCGTCCGAGGCGGGTATTGACGATCACTTCCGTGTTGTGCACGCCGATGGAAACATTCTCCAATATCTCTCCATCACCGACATAGGCGTCAATTGCTCATACGGCGAAGGCATCTCCAACGCCATCATGGAGTACATGGCCTGCGAGATCCCGGTGGTGGCTGCGGCGAGCGGTGGCAACGTGGATTTGGTCCGGGATGGGCAGACCGGGCTGTGCTTTCCGGTCGGTGATTCTGCGAAACTGGCCGCCCACGTGCTCCAGTTGCTGGACGATGCGGCACTCGCACGCCGTCTCGGAGTGTCGGGCCGCAAAATGCTGCACGAGCAGATGTCCCTTGATGCAATGGCGAGGGCGTTCTGCATCGCTTATGAATCGATGCGCCACGGTGAGGCCGAGCCGTGACTGATGGTAGTCCTCGGGGCGGGATCCGCTATACGGTGGAGCCCTACGCACGCTGCCGGGAAGTGGTTGCGCAACTGCGCAATGCGACGCGCTCGATGGTGCGTGATTCCTCATACCTGCTTTGGCGCTACGAGGGTCGTCCCTGTGTCGAACCGGCGCAGGCTTCGATAGCCTGGGATGGCGCCCGGCCTGTTGGCGCCCTTTGCGTTATTCCGCACGACTTCTACGTGCTCGACCGTATCGCGCCGATCGGTGCGCTCGGGGACTTCTCGGTTCTGAGTGAGTACCGGAGGCGTGGCATTGGCGATGGGGTCGTCGCGGCGCTGCGTGCCGCAGACTGCGCGCGACGCTGGCGTGGCCTCTTCGTTCTTCCGAACCGTGCGGCGGAGGGAGCTTTCAGGCGCGGGGATTTCACCTTTGGCCGCGGCATGGGGCGCTATGTGCGCTTGCTTCCTGCGCGCGGCCAGAGTGGGCTTCGCGGGGCGGTTTCAGGCCTCGCCGCACGCCTGATGGCACCTGCTTTACGCGATTTTTGCGTTGAACTACCGGCGGACCTCGAATTCCGATCGGGGTGCGGCTTCGATGCACGCTACGACAGTCTCTGGGAAAGGTTGCCGAAGAGCGGGCGCATCCTGTCAGTGCGCAATGCCGCGTATCTGCGGTGGCGGTTCGAGCGCCATCCACTGCTTCGCTTCCAGACGTTCGAGCTTGCGAGCAATACGGAGCTGCGTGGATATTTTACGCTGCACGAGGAAGGCGGCACTTCATTCGTCGACGACTTCTGTGCGCTCGACGCTCCGAGTGCAGACATGCTGCTGCGGCAGGTGTTGCGGGAGCTTCGCCGCCGCCGCGAAAGCGGGCGTATCGTGCTGCAGGTGAGCCAAGGCTTCTGGCCCGCCATGGCTTGGCGCCGCTACGGCTTCTTTGCGCGCGAGGATCGTCAACTCTCGGCTTGGGTGCTTCCGGACGTTGAGCCGCCCGGTAGGGCTGCCGCAATGGAGATGGCCTGGCACATCATGATGGTTGACAAAGACGTCTGACGACACACAATTCTGTGGCCCTTATTGGGGTGCTGTTCCTCAGCCTCGGCGCAGCAGTCTCGGCAGGGCTTCGAGCTCACGTCGGTCTCGCAACAGGAAGGCTGCGCCCACTATGAATGCCCCAGCGGGAATCTTGAGCAGCAGATTCGTGACTGCGTGGCCTGTTTCGATTGGCGAGACAAGCAAATACATTACGATGCTCGCTGTACTGTAATAGAGGAGCGATGCCCAAGGAATGCGGATCGGCAGATAGCGAAAGGAGATCGCCGCGGCTGCGACCGAACCGGTCGCGCAGGCGACCAAGGTCGAAATCGCGCAGCCGAGTGCACCCAGCTGCGGGATCAACACGAGGTTCATCGATATATTGACTGCTACGGCAAGCGCCATCGTCGCCAGAATTAGTTCACTGCGCTTGTGCAGGTACAGTCCTGCGTAGAGAATGTAGTTTGCCCCGATAAAAACAAGGCCAGCGAGCACAATAGGCGAGTAGGCCGCTGCTGGGGCGTATCTGGTCGAGGCAAGGAGCACTATCGCATCTCGGGCAATGGCAGCGTAGCCCGCGCATAGCGGTACGACACCGATCACGTAGTACTTGAGCGCGCTCGCAAGAAAGGCCTTTGTCTGCTCCTGCCCACGCGTCGCGAAGAGTTCTGTATAGATCGGGACGATGGCGTAAGAGACCGAGAAGAGAACCAGGTCATTGATGTATGAGGGCAGATTGTAGCCGACGGCATAGGTAGCAAGCGTTGCCGTGTCGGTGTAGGCAGTCAACAGGTAGCGGTCGGAATACTGCAGCAGCAGATATCCAAGCTCCGTCGCAAGCAGTGGCAGACCGAAGCGAATGAGTCGCATCGTAAGCTCGCCGGAGACCGCCCCAAGGGAGATCGGGTAGTTGAACAGGAGCCAGCGCAGCAGGATGGCCGTGCCAATTGCCTCGGCCAGCGCTATGCCCGTGAAATAGAGCGAAAGCCTGCCGCCAAAACCGAAAAGCAGCGTGAGTGCGAGCGCCACCGAGATGACCTTCAGAAACAGGGAAATTCCGTTATAGAAGATCGTCCGGCCAGCTGCCCGCAGGTAGTTCAGCACTACGATGTTTAAGGGGCGTACGAAGACGAAGACGGTCATCACGAAGAATGCCGGGGCGATCGCTGGCTCGAGGCCGAGCATGTGGCGAGTCGGCGTCACCAGCAGCACGAACAGCATTGCAACGGTGCCCGACATGAGAATGCTGCGCACAAGCACAGTGGAGGTCAAGGTTCGCAGTAGCGAGCCCTCTTTCGCGGATTCTGGATAGAAGCGGATGATGCTGTCGGAAAGTCCGCCCTTGGCAATGACCACTGCGAATGATGCCGCGACTGTTACGATCGAGAGCGATCCGTAGTCAGACTGCGAAAGCGTACGGGTCAGTATCGGGAAGCTGATGAGCCCGATCAGCAGACTCGAGAAACTGCCGGCAAAAAACTGCAAAAAATGTACGGCAAGGGTCCGCAGCGCGGCACGATGATGCGCGCCATTGCCCGCATCATCCACGACCCAAGACCTGTTTGAGGTGCTGGCGCAGTGCCCCGCTGTGCCGCTGTTTGCTTGCGGCGATCGTTGCGGCTGTGTGCATGACGCCTGCGGGGAGCTCCGTCATGTATTCGGGAGGTTTCTGCCGCTGCCAGGCGTTTGTGAGCTTGCAACGGTAGCTCTCGATAGAGGCAATCGGGCGCGCCGGGACGCCCGCGACGATCGTCCCATCGGGCACGTCTCGTGTTACTACGGCACCGGCGCCTACGACGCAGTTGTTCCCAATGGTTACACCGGGCATGAGGATCGCGCCCGTGCCGATGAAACAATTGTCCCCGATGCGCAGCCGTCCGAAATGCTGCAGCGATGGGTCCTCGTGTGTGAATACCCAGCCGCCGCCATCGTGTGTGAGAAGCGCGACGCCTGCGGCGAGTGTGACGTGGTTCCCGATTTCTATGAGCCAAGGTTCGGTGCCGAAGGAGCGAATGAGAATGCGGCAATCAGATCCGATCGTGGCGCCCTTGGCGCGAAAATATTCGGCGATCGTGTAGTCATCGTAACGCAGCCGGCGTACTCTTCCGATCAGGGACTCAGCCAGTTGTGCGAGCAGTCGGAGCATGTTTAATCCACTGAATGCGTCATTCTCATGATGTGCCGGCCAGGCCAGGTTCGCGAGCATCGTGTTCCATGTCGTGTGCCCCCAAGCCTGAGAAAAGGCGCCGTAGCTGATCGCATTGCTGGACCTGATGACCAACTTTATCAGCTTGGCTCACTGGATACAGTGCTTGATGTGACGGCGGTCACGAGCCGGACCTCACTTTAAACTTAGACTTGAAATTTGCAGGCTGTTGCCAGTAGCGGTAGCGACGGGTGGATCAACTTGCACCTCAAGTTCCTTAATCTTTACTTCAGCCTTCCCCGGGTGATTGTGGTAGTCGTCGAGGTACTTGCTTGTGTCGCGGCGTTCTACACTGCCGCCGCCCTGCGTTTCACGCGCTCCCTCGACTCTGTAGTGAGCAGCTACGGCTCACTGCTTCCTCGTGCGCTTGTGTTTGTGCTGTTCGCGCTCATGGCGATCGGCTCGCTCGGACTCTACGCGTCACGCCAAAGGAGTACTCTCTTGGGTACCCTCGCCCGTCTGGCGATTGCGCTTGCCGCGGCAATGTTCGCGACCAGTATCTGCTTCTACTTTGTTCCGGGACTCTATCTTGGCCGCGGTGTGCTGTTGCTCGCAACACTCATCGCATTCGCGATCTGTGCCGGTACCCGCCTGATGATAGACAGGGTCGTAGGTGACGAGATATTCAAGCGCCGCGTGCTCGTCTACGGTTCTGGCCGCATGGCGGGAACCCTGCTGCAGCTGAGACGGCGCGTTGATCAGCGGGGGTTCCGTATCGTAGGCTTTATTCGCTGCATGGAGGGTGGTAGTGAAGTCCCTGCAGATCGAATTGTAGACCCCCCGCCCAACCTGGCTGCTTGGGCAATCGGTGAGGAGATCGACGAGATTGTCGTGGCGCTGGACGATCGCCGCGGCGCATTCCCGATTCGCGAATTGCTCGAGTGCCGCATGCGAGGTATCGAGGTCCTGGACCTCGTATCCTTTTTCGAGCGCGAGGTAGGACGTGTCAAGATTGGATTGCTGCACCCGGCGTGGCTCATCTTCGCCGGCGGAGTCCGTGCCGGGCGTCTGCGCGAGGTCCTGGCACGCACATTCGATATTATCGTGAGCAGTGCCATGCTCTTGGTCACGTGGCCCTTGATGGTACTAACAGCCGTAGCCATCACGATCGAAGATGGATTCGCTGCGCCGATCATTTATCGCCAGAGCCGGGTCGGGCTGCACGGCGAGATCTTCGATGTGCTCAAGTTTCGCAGCATGAGCGTCGACGCTGAAAAGGAGGGCGGCGCGGTCTGGGCACGACGCCACGATCCCCGCGTGACGCGCGTCGGCGGGTTCATCCGCAAGGTGCGCATCGACGAGCTGCCGCAGCTGTGGAACGTGTTGCGTGGCGACATGCGCTTCGTCGGTCCGCGTCCCGAGCGTCCGGAGTTCGTAGTGCGCCTGAGCGAGACGATTCCGTATTATGCGGAGCGCCATAGCGTGAAACCCGGGCTTACCGGATGGGCGCAACTCTGCTACCCGTACGGATCCTCAGACGCAGATGCTGCCGAAAAGCTCGAGTACGATCTGTACTATGTAAAGAACCGCAGTCTGTTGTTTGACATCATGATTCTATTACAGACAGTTGAGGTGGTCATTCTGGGCAAGGGTGCACGGTGAGCGATGGCGCCTTGGATGGTAGTCGTTTACGGGTAGGTGGGTGATGCGAGAGGGCGCCCTGCTGGAGACGCACGTCGGGTTCAAGGATGTCCGCCAACGCCGGCTCGTGCTGCTGCTTGCATTGCTTGTGCTATGGTTGTTTGCGTTCCTGCCGACTTGGCGCGCTTGGCTGCGCTTGTGCCTGTCGGATCCACAGTATGAGCATGGGCCGATCGTTGCGGTAGTCGGTGCATTGCTTGTCGGCCACCGGCTGCTGGGGTTACCGCAGGGGGTGATAGCGCCGCGCCCGGCGCATGCAGCGTTTCTCTTTCTGGTGGTTGTCGCCTGGGCGATAGGCTGGCTCGCGGGCATCTCGGCATTGCAGCAGGTGCTTGTGGTCATCGCGGGTCTCACAATCGTAATGGCGGTCTTGGGCCGCAGTGCGGCGGCGAATGTGGTGCTGCCGCTAATGATCTTGCTTACCGCCAGCGAGGCGTGGGAACACGCCGCTGCACCGCTTCAATCCCTTACCGCCATGGTCGTGGGCAGCACACTGCCATGGTTCGATGTTCCGGCAGTCGTGGAGGGAAATCGTGTCGCCGTTCCCGCGGGTGAATTCGTGATCGAGCAGGGCTGCGCTGGGATCAAGTACATAATGGTGATGCTGGCGATAGCGATACTCATCGTCACTTTGAACAACCTCAACGCTCGTGTACGCGTGTTACTGGTCGTCTTTGCGATTGTCCTCGCGCTGGTCGCGAACTGGGTGCGTGTTGGAATCGTCATTTATGTCGGACAGGTTACGCAGCTTCGGCACCCTTGGGTGCACGATCATTACATGCTCGGCTGGGTTCTCTTCGGCTTGTTCCTGATCCCCCTCATCATCGCCACGCGGCGCATTGCTGATCGAGGCCAGAGCGCGAGGTCGGCAGCAGAAGTCGTCCCTCTCATTATCGCGCGTCCCGCAGGGTCCGCACTGCGAACTGCCACCGTCACGGCACTGCTTCTTGGGCCGCTCATCTGGATATTTGTCATTGTATCTGCGCCCGATGCGGGCGGCGGGCCCAGTCCTCCTCGCTTCGTCGCCGGTGAGGATGCGCTGCACATGCCGCGGGCCGCCGTGCGGGAAGCGGGCACACCCCCAGTCAGTCTGTGGCGTTACGAAAGCGGGAATACTCCGATTCAGCTTGCCCGCATGATCGTCCGCCCACCCCTGCGTGCCGACGGTGTAACATTGCTGCGCGGAGTGATTAGCGGACCGGACGAGTCCGTCACAATCGGCGAATCGACCGGCTCGCTGCGGGGGGGCGACAAGCATGAGATACGATTTGCAGAGCGCTTGATTTACAGCCCGAAGCATGGACGTCGCTTGACGAGATGGTGGTTTGAGGTTGGGGCGTCGACCTTCGATCGCTCCGCATGGGCGAAGGCTGCGCTGCTTTCAAAGATCTCTCGCGGGAAGGTTGAAATGACGATAACGATGCTCGAGATCGCTTGCCAGCCAGACTGTGTGTCAGCCGCAAGTACGCTCGATGGATTTATGGGTCGTCTTGCTCTGCGCGCAGGCGAAGAATCGTGAGTCGAGCGCTCATTCGCAGGAGAGCTGCGTTGTCCTGTCTGCCAGGATCGCGTGGAATCGTGCTCCTTGGCCCATTGTTCCTGCTCGTGCTCATCGCGGGTTGCTCACGGGGTGCGTCGCTCGAGAATCGGCTCGAGCGTGCCGATCGATACGGCGCTGCGGGTGACTTTCGTGCCGCTCTCATCGAGGCGCGTGGCGCCATCCTCAAGAGTCCAGACGATGTGCGTGCCCGTGCTGCCTTCGTCACCGCGCTTTACCGTGCCGGACAGGTCGCGGTAGCTGCGCAAGAGCTCCAACGCATTGCCCCCGCCGCACGCTCACCGGCGCTTGCGATGACAGCCGCGCAAATCGCGGTTGATCTCGGAGAGTTTGAATCGGCGCTCGAAATGCTGCGAGGAATGGCGCCCGCGAGCGGCGCGGAGGAGGGGAAGCGTGCGATCCTCGAAGCCAGGGCGCTCGCTGGAGTGGGTCGGCTCACCGAGGCGCGCGAGCGACTCTCTGCACGTGCACGCTCCAACCCTCGCGCTGCGGCGGCCCTCGCGAGGATACTGATGCACGAAGGTGACTTGGCTGCCGCACTCGAGATTACGTCGATTGCCGCGACGGCGGCTCCACACGATGTCAACGTGCTTGTCGTGCGTGGGCAGACCCTCAGCCAAGCGGGTCAAATGGTCGACGCCGAGCGTGCCTTCACTGCAGCAATTGATCCGACCGCCCGCCCTGATGGGGCGATCGAGCGCTTGCAGGCGCTTGATGGCGCCATCCAGACGCGGCTTGCCCTCGGGCGTGTCGAGGATGCAGAGCGCGCACTTGGGGTGCTCGAGGTCGAGGGCCCGAACTTCATCGCGACGGCCTTTTTTCGCGGTGCGGTGGCGTTCGCGAAGCGCGACTATGTGGCCGCCAGCTCGGCTCTCAATGATGTGGTGCGTTCCGACGAAGGGAACGCGGCGGCTTGGCGGTTGCTCGGCGATGTGCAATTCGCTCAGGGCAATCTGTCGCAGGCCGAGAATTCGCTACGCCATGCGGTGGCGGCAGCCCCGGAGAATCTGGCTGCGCGGCGTGCACTGGCTGAAGTGCAGATCCGGCTCTCGCGGCCGTCAGAAGCCGTCGAAGTACTCGCTCCCGCGCTGGAACAGGCCGAGCGCCGCCTGCCGCTTGATGCGTATCCGGCCTCCACAGCCACTTCGTCCGATGCTGCGGGAGTACCAGCGCAATTCGCGCTCCATTCGGAGCGCTATGGAACGCGTCTTGTGCTGCTAGCCGGGAGTATCGCAGCCGGTCACAAGCAAGAGGCGCTTGTGATCCTCCATGGGCTGCCACCGCAACTCGTCGACAGTGTACGCGTGGAGCTCGCCGCAGCAGCAATGCCGCGGGAATTCGAGCCAGCATTCACGACGATGCGCGATATCGCAGACTCCTCTCCCCAGGATGCGGCTTTGCAATTGCTTGCCGCATCCTTTGCCAGACGCGCAGGGTCCACGGACCTCGCTGAAGTGTTTCTGCGCCGCGCGCTGGCGCCGGGCCCACTCGCCGCAAAGGCGGGTAGGGAGCTCACTGCGCTCCTTGTTTCGCTTCACCGACTGCCTGCGGCTCGTAAGGTTGCCGCCACGCTCTCGGAGCGCAGCGATTCGGCCTATGAGGGCGCAATTGCCTTGGCGCTGGTCGAGTCCGCTTCGCGCGACGCCGATGCGGCATTGCGTTTGCTTGACACGGCTGCGCGGCTGAGGCCGGCCGAGGCCGAGCCGCAGTTCGGAGCGGCCCAGATCTTGTTCGCGGCGCGGCGCGCTGACGAAGCTGTAGGGCGCATGCGGGAGATTGTTGCTGCGCGCCCGCAGGATGCTCTGGTACGCCTCACCGCTGCAGAGCTCCTGATCCGTGGTGGCCAGCCGAAGGAGGCGTTGACTGCCCTCGCAATGAAGAACGTGCCGCAGTCGCTCGCGGGTGAATTCACCTATGCCGCGGGGCGCGCGCTGGTAGCGGCCGGAGACTTGGCTGCCGGCCGCCGGCAGCTCGAGGAAGCGCGCCGCATGCTTCCGGGGTCAGTGCAGCCATCGATGTCCCTCGTGTTGCTTCAGCTGCGCGAGGGTCACGTCGCTGCGGCGCTCAAGGCGGTGCGCGACATCGAGACCAAATACCCCTTGCTCGCGGCGCCGTTCGTGCTCGAGGGCGAGATCCTGGTGCGAATGAAAGAGTACTCCAATGCTGCGGACGCCTATTCCCAGGCGGCGCGCCTGGGTGTGCTGTGGCAGGCCGCTGTACGGGAATTCCAGGTGCGCGCCCTCGCTGGTGACAAGAACGCTGAGGCCGTCCTTGTGCGCTGGCTCGCGACGCGCCCGGCGGATGCCCCAGTGAGGCGCATTCTCGCCGCGCGCTATGCCGAGATCGGCCGGCGCGAACTGGCGATCGCCCAGTACGAACGTCTTGCAATTGACACTCCGGATGATGTGGTGACCCTCAATAACCTGGCTTGGCACTATCACGAGGCAGGTGACGGTCGCGCGCTTCGCGTCGCGCGGCAAGCTTCGGCGCTTTCGCCCGATAGTGCACAGGTCAACGACACGCTCGGGTGGATTCTTGTGGAGGACGGCAGCATTGCCGAGGGCTTGGCGTACCTGCAAGCGGCCTTGGCTGCCGCACCCTCGGACCGGATTATACGTGGACATGTGGGTCTTGCACTGTACAAGGCCGGGGAAAAGCATGAGGCTGTTGCGATACTTTCGCCGCTGGGCGACGCTGAAGGCCTGCCCGAGAGAGAGCGAATTGCTGCTGCCATGCGCGAGGCCGCGCTCGTCAAGGATTGAAACTGTGAACATGACTCGGGTGGAGAATACTCGAATGGTTACGACCTCCAGGACTCGCCGCAAGCAGCCATGTCTCAGTGCTGCGCTTCTTGTGGTTCCATTGTTGCTGGCAGCTGCGGCTTGCTCGTCAACTTCAGGGGGCGTCAGCAACGTTGCCGCCCAGTTGCCTGCGACGCCTGCAGAGTACGTGATCGGACCGGGCGACATTCTGCGTGTGTTCGTTCTGCGCAACCCAGACCTCACCGTTGAGGTGCCCGTACGCCCGGACGGGAAGATCTCGACGCCGCTCGTTAACGACATGGAGGCAGTGGGCAAGACTGCCTCGCAGCTCGGTCGCGATGTCGAGCAGGCGCTCGCCGAGTACGTGCGCAATCCATCGGTGAGCATCATCGTCGTGAGGCCGATGGGTGCGCTTGGGCAGGTCCGTGTCGTCGGCCAAGCGGTGAGTCCGCGCGCAATTCCCTTTCGTAGTGGCATAACGGTGCTCGATGTCATCATCGAGGTGGGCGGACTGTCGCAGTACGCGGCGGGGAACAGGGCCAAGGTTATCCGGGTTGAAAAAGGAGTTTCCCGGGAGATACGCGTGAGGCTCGATGACTTGCTGAACAAAGGCGATGTGACACAAAACATAACAATGCAGGCTGGGGACATCCTGTTCATCCCGGAAGCCCGGTTTTGACGGAGCCGTACGAAATATCATGAAGGAGCAGATTGAGACGCTGTTGGCGGAGATCCGTGCAAGCTGGCGCTTTCGCTGGCATGCGATCGCCGCTGCCTGGATCATCGGGATCGCTGGGGCGGTGACTGTATTGCTGCTGCCGGATCGCTACGAATCCATGGCGCAGGTATACGTCGATACTGCCTCGATACTCAAACCCTTGCTCCAGGGGATCGCCGTTTCACCGAACGTCGAAAATTCTGTCGACGTAGTGCGGCGAGCAATGTTGGCGCGCCCGAACCTGGAGCGCGTCGCGCGCAAGGAGGGGCTGCTCCTGCGGGCGCGTACCGCGGAGGAGATCGACCGTTCGATCGTAGATATCGGAAACACAATCAGGGTTACCGGTGATCCAAGGGTCAGTGTCTACACGATCTCTTTCGAGCACTCGAGCGCTCGCAAGGCGCAGGCGGTGGTTCAGGATCTCCTCGACGGCTTCGTCGAGAACTCACTGGGTGCGAATCGCGCGGACAGCCAAGTCGCGCAACGCTTCCTGAAGGAGCAGGTCGCTACCTACGAGAAGCGCCTTGCGGAGTCCGAGGAGCAGCTGGCAAATTTCAAAAAGCAGAATGTCGGCATTATGCCTGACCAGCGCGGAGACTATTTCAACCGTCTGCAATCTGAAAGCCTCACACTGCGAAGATTCGAAACTGACTATGCAGTGGCCGTGCGGCAACGCGACGAACTGCGCCACAAGCTTGTCGGAGATACTTCAGATGACAAACCGCTGCAGCTGCCGAACGAGGCGCAGATTCAGGCTGCGACCGCCCTTGATGCACAATTGCAGGAGAGTCGTAGACAACTTGACGCGCTTCTGCTGAGATTTACCGATAAGCATCCGGATGTTATCGCGCTCCGCGAGACGATTCAGCGGCTTGAGGAGCGTCGCCGAGTCGAGCTTGGCCGCGTACGTCCGACCGCCGCGGGAAGTGGACCTAACGGTCAGCCGGGCGTTGACCTCGTAATGCAGAATTTACAGATTCAACTCAATGGCGCCGATATTCAGGTTGCCACGCTCTCTACGCAGGTGGCGGAGGCGCAGAAGCGTGTTGCAGATCTGCGTCGAATGCTCAACACAGGCCCGGAGGTCGAAGCCGAACTTGCAAGGCTGAACCGCGATTACGGTGTCATAAAGGCGCAGTATGAAACGTTGTTGCAGCGCCTCGAAAGCGCGCGCATCACGGATCGAGCGGACCAGAGCCAGGAAGTGAAGTTCAAGGTGCTTGAGCCGCCACGGATACCAGTGACGCCGACTGCGCCGCGACGCGGTCTGCTGCTCGGCGGCGTCCTTGTTCTCGCGTTACTGTCCGGAGGCGCGCTCGCCTATGTCTTGAACCTTCTGCACCCGGTATTCATGACTCCTGGGGTACTCGCTGCCCAGACTGGATTACCGGTACTCGGAGTGGTGAGTTCCTTTCGTAACATCGTGCAGGCGGGTGCCGCACGCCGCCAGCGCGTCGCACTTGGCGGCGCGGTGTGCGGGCTCGTATTGTTCTTTGTTGCTGCGATACTCGTGAGCCACGCCGGCTCGCGATTCATCCGGAACAATCTTGGTCTGGAGTGAGTGTGAGTATTATCGAGTCAGCCCTGCAACGAGCGCGCCAGTCCGCAAAGGCCGAACAGGAGCGGAGCGCGAACTTGCACTCATCGCCCGGAACAGCGATAGCCAGCGCCTCCGATCTTGCTGCACAGCCTATAGGGCGCGTGCACGAGCCGACATGCACTGCAGAAATCCAAACGGGCAATTTGCCGGTTCTTGAATTCTGTGGCTCAGAGGTCGATTTCTCCGTTGAAAGCCTCATGGCTGCCGGGCTTGCGCCGCCAGCGGAGAGGCGCCGTCGGCTCCTGCACGAGTACCGGATCGTACGCCGATCGCTCCTTGAGTCGCTCACTGCCAACGCACCGACGGCGGGTGATAGTGCGGATCTCGTCATGGTAGCCAGCGCATTCCCGGGTGAAGGCAAGACCTTCACGAGCGTGAATCTTGCGCAATGTCTCGTACTTGAGCAGGCTCGCGAGGTGGTGCTCATCGACGCGGATCTTTCGCGGCGGGACCTCAGCATTCGGCTCGGGCTGGGCGATGAGTCGGGGCTCATCGACCTGCTGAAATACCCGGATCTGAGGGCTGGTAGTGCCGTACATCGCACCACCACGCCAGGGCTCTGTTTCCTTCCGGCTGGTCAGCCCGACGAACTGGCGAACGAACTGCTCGGCAGCGAGGCCATGAAGGCAACTGTGCGCCAGCTTGCTGCGGGCGGGCGCCTGCTGATATTCGACTCCGCACCTCTGCTAATGACGAGCGAGGCGGCGACACTCTCTGATCTCGTTGGCCAGGTGGTGCTCGTCGTTCGCGCAGGCAACACGCCGCGCCACGCGGTATCAGCTGCGATCAGGCAGCTTTCCGAGAACAAGCCTGTGGCGATGCTCCTCAACGCTTACGAGGCCTCTACCGCAAAGCACGGGGACTATGGCTATTACGGGGGGTATGGCACCTATGGCTAAAAAATACAACCGATACGCACAACGCATTGCAGGCGGAGTTCCTTGCGGCTGGATACTTCTCATGGCGACCGGGGCGCTTGCGATGGTGCCGGCGTTAGCGATAGAGATTGCACCGAGGGCAGGCCTCGGCATCACTTGGTCTGACAATGTCAACCGCGAGGCGCTCGCCAGCGAGAGCGATTCGATCGTGGGGGCCCAGCTTGGCGTGCGCCTGAATGTTGACTCGCGACGCTGGAACGCCGACATCGACTTGGCCGGGGTGCATCGCAAGTTTCTGAGCGACACCTACCCGTCGAGCACGCTCGGATGGGTGTTGGCACGCGCATCGGCGACCATCCTGCCCCGATACCTCACTTGGGAGGTTGAAGACAACTACGGACAAACCGCGACGGACGCTTTCGGCGCCATCGAACCCGACGACCGGCAGAATACCAATTTCCTCACGACGGGTCCCAACCTGCAACTCTCCTTCGGCAGGTTGGAACGCCTTGAGATCCGGCCTCGCTATTCCGACGCGCGCTACTCGGAAACCGAGGACCTTGACAACCATCGAGTGTCGGCCTCGGTAGCGTTGGTTCACCGCTGGACTGCGATCCGGCAGATCTCGCTCGAGGGCTACAGCGAGCGCGTGAGCTTTGATCGCGAGGATCTATTTCGCAACTACGATCTGCGCAGCGCGTTCGTCGCACTGCGCAGCGACGGACGTCGCACGGTCGCTGAGCTTTCGCTCGGGAAGAGCCGGGTGGACGACGATCGCACGCAGAGGAATTCAACCCTTGCGAGCTTCGCGCTTACCCGCCAGATCACCGGGATCACGAGCGTCGAGGCATATGTCCGACGGGGTTTCTCGGACTCCGCGGACTCATTCCGCATTGGACAAGGAGGTACTCAGCAGGTACTCATTGACCAGAACGTGCAGGTAGTTGCGCAGCCCTTCGTCGAAACGCGCGTGGAACTTGCGATGGCCGCTGCGTTAAGCCGCGGAGGCTATCGTTTGTCCGCTTCGTCGATCAAGGAGGATTATCGGGATCTCGCGACTCTCAACCGCAAGCGCACCGAGATCGATGCGCGGGCGCATTACACTTGGCCGTCCCTCCTGCGCACCGATCTCTTCGCGACGTATAGCAGAGGAAGTTACGAGTCAAGCGTACAGGATACGCGCGATGTATCTTTCGGTCTTGCGCTCGTTCAGCCGCTGCGAGGGGGGCTCGACGCGATCCTGCGGTTTGAAAGGTATGATCGTAGCAGCGAAATCAACCCGTTTGATGAGAACCGCGTCGTGCTCGCGCTCTCATGGAATCCACCCACACGAGGCGATGAGCGGCGGCCGGCGCGCGATGTCTTCTATCGAATCCGCGGTACGAATAGCCAGTCGGTGTTGGGCAACTAGTATTGCGACCGGTCGCTTTGCGCGGCCGGCCCCAGATCGATTTGGGATCATTGGTGATAACGAACGATGCAGTCGGCAACATGGCTGTCGGCACTGCGAGCTATGCCACAGCAGCGGCGGCCTTCGTTGTCCTGACATTTCTGCTCGCCACGAGCTGGCGGGGTCGCGCACGGGGCGTGCGGCTCATCACGGCGAGCGCGACAACGGCGTTATGGGCTGCGAGCCTCGCTCTGCAGGAGTGGCGCGGCGGCGCGCTCGCAATCGTCGTCTACGCGCTCGAAGTGCTGCGCGGCGCGGCGTGGATATTCGCGCTCCTCGCGCTTGCGCACGGGGTGCTGCCGCGCTTCATAGCCGTGGCGGCCCATGCAATCTGGGTTGCGCTCGCCGCCGCCGGATTGATCTTCGTGGCGAACCTCGGGCGGCTTCTCGCGCAGGCAGGTATTGCGCTGTCACTCGTCGTGCTCGTGTTGATCGAGCAAATCTACCGCAATGCAAACGCCAGCGGCCGACATGACTTCAAGTTTCTTGCGATTGGCCTCGGCGGTGTGTTCGCCTTCGACCTGTTCCTCTTTTCGCAGGCGGAGCTGCTGCGCGGCATCCCGGCGGGCGTGTGGATGGCGCGTGGCTTCGTCAACGCGCTGCTTGTGCCGTTGATCGCCATTGCCGCACGCCGCAACCCCGAGTGGTCGCTCGACGTGTTCGTGTCGCGCCAGGCAGTTGTGTTCACCGCCGCGATTTTCGCGGTCGGCGGATATCTTCTGCTGATGGCAGCCGGCGGCTACTGGCTGCGGCAGATCGGTGGCCACTGGGGAGCCGCCGCCAATGTGATCTTCCTCACCGGTGCGCTCGCGGTGCTCGTGGTGATGCTCCTTTCTGGTACCGTGCGCCGGCGCCTGCGCGTATTCATCGCGAAGCATTTCTACCGCAATAAATACGACTACCGGGTCGAATGGCTGCGTTTTATCGAGACGCTATCGACGGGCGGCGACGAGGACATCCGGCGCACGAGTCTGCGCGCTCTCGCCGGGATCTTCGAAAGTCCTGGCGCTATCATGTACACGCGCAGTGATGCCGCCTCCGAATTCGTGCTGGCGGCGGCTTGGCCGATGCAGTCCCGGGATCTGGCCAGCCTGCCCTCCGTGCCGGCCGGTCACGAACTCGTGCGCTTTCTAGGCACGCGCCAGTGGGTCATCGACCTGAAGGAATACGATGCTGCCCCCGATCTCTACCAGAACCTGTCGTTGCCGGCGGGGCTACGCGCCAGCGCCGCGATCGGGGTACTGGTACCGCTGCTGCGGCCGGAGGGTCTCGCGGGCTTTGCACTGCTCTACCATCCCCCAGCGCCGTTCGAACTGACCTACGAGGACCGCGATCTGCTGAAGACCGTGGGACGTCACGTCGCGACGATCGTGGTCCAGCACGACGTCGATCGGCGTCTCGCTGAAAGTCGCCAGTTCGAGGCCTATCATCGCCTGACGGCTTTCATGATGCACGACCTCAAGAATTCGGTTGCGCAATTGCAGTTGATCGTGCATAACGCCGCCAAGCACCGCCAGAACCCGGACTTTGTGGACGATGCGATCGCCACGATTGGCAATGCCGCCGAGCGCATGACGCGGCTGATCGCACAGCTGCGCGATCACAGCCTGGCGCCCGGCGCTACCGCCCTCGATCTCGGCGCGCTCGCACAGAGCGTCGCGCAGCGCTGCGCCGACCGGCGTCCCACAGTCACCATCAGCCCGCTCGCTGCGCCGATCACGGTGCAAGCCGACGCGGAGCAGCTCGCTTCGGCGCTTGAGCACATCATCCGCAATGCCCAGGATGCCTGTGCGCCGGGGGATACTATCGTAATCAGCGCGCAGACCGATTCGACGAAAGTCAGGCTGACCGTGATCGATTCGGGCCTTGGCATGACGTCGGAGTTCGTGCGCACGCGGCTCTTCCGGCCATTCGATAGCACCAAAGGGCCAAAGGGCATGGGGATCGGCGCCTTCCAGGCACGCGAATATGTGCGTAGCCTCGGCGGCGACGTGGAAGTGCAAAGCAGTCCCGGTACCGGGACACGTTTCGGTATTATCCTGCCGCTTTTCGATGCGCGACATGGCTGAAGAGAAGAGGAAGCTGCTGATCGTCGAGGACGACACGGGGCTCCAGAAGCAGCTCAAGTGGGCTTTCGACGACTTCGAGGTTCTGCAGGCGGGAAATCGACAGGAGGCGATCGCTCACCTGCGGCGCAGCGAGCCTGCCGTTGTGCTGCAGGATCTCGGCCTGCCGCCCGACGCCGACGGTGTTGCAGAAGGCATGGCGACCCTCAAGGAAATCCTGAATCTCGCACCACACACTAGAGTGATCGTGGTGACGGGCAATGCCGATCGCGACAATGCAGTGCGCGCGGTCGGTTTCGGCGCCTGTGATTTCTATCAGAAGCCACTCGACACTGACGTATTGCGCCTGATCGTCGACCGGGCTTTTTACATCCATGCCCTCGAGGAACAGAATCGCGCGCTGCGCGAGGGGCAGGTGAACTCGCCGCTCAAGGGCATCATCGCGACGGATGCCGGAATGCTGCGCGTGTGCCGCATGGTCGAGAAGGTGGCGCCGACTCGCGTGTCGGTGCTGATTCTCGGCGAGAGCGGCTCTGGCAAAGAACTCATTGCTCGCGCGGTTCATGATCTCGGCGAGCGGCGCAAGGCGCGCTTCGTCGCGATCAACTGTGCTGCCATTCCCGAGCAACTGCTTGAGAGCGAACTCTTCGGCCACGAAAAGGGCGCGTTCACGGGTGCGATCAAGACGACGCCCGGCAAGATCGAAGTGGCCGATGGTGGCACGTTCTTCCTGGACGAAATCGGCGACATGCCGCTACAGTTGCAGGCGAAGCTGTTGCGCTTCCTGCAGTCGCGGACCATCGAGAGAGTGGGTGGGCGCGAAGAGATCGCGGTCGACGTGCGCATCGTCTGCGCGACCCACCGGGATCTCAAGGCCCTCATCGCGGAACAGCGCTTCCGCGAGGATCTCTACTACCGGCTGAGCGAAGTAACCGTGAGCCTGCCGCCGCTACGCGACCGGCTGGGCGATGCGGTAGTCATGGCACACGCGTTCCTCAGTCGCATAGGCGCGGAGCAGGGCGCGCCGCGCCGCGGCTACACGCCCGAGGCGGTCGCGGCGATCCAGGCGTACGAGTGGCCCGGCAACGTGCGCGAGCTCGAGAACAAGGTGAAGACGGCGGTGATCATGGCGGACGGCCCGCTTGTCACTGCGCGAGACCTGGGTCTCGCCGATGCGCCCGGCAACGAGCAACTGTTCAACCTCAAGGAAGTGCGATCGCGCGCCGAGCGCCAGACGATCCTGCAGGCGATGGCGCTCGCTGAAGGCAGAATCACGCGAGCCGCGGAGCTCCTTGGGGTGAGCCGGCCGACGCTGTACGACCTCATGGATCGCCATGGCGTTCGGCGGGATGACGGTGAAAGCTGATCTGCGCGCAGGGTCTCTGATCGTCGACCTCGCCGATGGTTGAGCAGCCCCCCGAATACGCCATTACCCACTCGGATTTCAATAAAGGCAAAAGACTGTTCGAGAAGCTGCCGCGCGCCCGCAATCCCCCGAGAGCATCAGCCCCCGGCAATAGCCTCCGAGTGGTTCCACCCGATCCGCGTGCCTCAGCGTCTCAGACAGTACGCTCGCGTACCTGGCAAACTCCTGCTCCTAGCCCATATGTCTTCACGCAGTAAGCGAAGAAGCGCAGGTAACGCCATGATATTAAAGGTACTGTAAGACTAGCGAATACCAGAATATGCGCCGATGTCAATGGTCGTGCGCCGCTGGCCGTCATGATCGAATTCATAGGGCGTGGGTCGCCCGGCCTCGAGCAGTGGTGATCCTGTCTGCGGACGTAAACCTTCAAGTCGTGGATCGCCACTGAGCGCCGAAGCATCCGTTGCTGGGGGGCGGCCTGCACCGATCCAGAGGTTTCGCTCGGCATGGATTGGCGCGCCCTTTGCGCATGTCTCGTTATAGCCGATGTAGGCATCACGACCACTGCCTGTCACCTGAAACACATTGTTGAAAAGTTGCACGCTCTTTGGGGCACCCGTGCAGCCCGGTGCACCAATGCCGAGCAGGAAACCGCGCTCGCTTGCGCCTGGATCCGCGATCACGGTGTTGTGGGCGAGCGTGGCCTCGAGCTGGTTGCCGGAGCCGCGCAATGATATGACATCAGGGTAGCGGTGATCGTCCGCGAGTGGTGTCTTGGAGATGACGTTATTATAGATTTCGACCCGGCCAGCGCCGCCGTCGACCAGAATCGCTTGACCAGCAACGCTATGGATCTCGTTATCATGGATCGAAATCCGGTCGAGGCTTGGTTGCGCCCAGCACGCTCCATTGAAGCTGTCCTGGTGCACTTGAATCAGGGCGCGTGAGTGCGGAATATTCCAAATCCGGTTCCACCCGACCTCGACATCCTTCTGTGTCGCCGCAAGGTAGATGGCATGCGTGGGCTCTTCGGGATTCTGCGGGCTCGTATCGTGGATCGACAGGCCGAGTACGCGGACGCGTTCTGCCGAGCCGATTTCCACGAGATCTCCGCCCGAACCGCCACACATGCCGCCTATGCCGCCACCGTCTATATCGATGCCGACGAAGGCAATGTCAGTTGCTCGGCGTGCCACGGCAGGGTTGCGGCATCCTTCGGTCGTTGCAGGGTCGCCGACCCCCATGATGCCCGCCGCGCGGCAATGTTGTATCCGTACGTGAAAACCTGACACTACCCAGTGTGAGATGCTGTCATAGTGCGAAAACAGCCGTCCCCCTGTGCGCTGCTCGAATACGGCTGCTTCGCCAGGGTAGGCCACAATGGTGATCGGTTTGCCGGCAACGCCCGAAACTGTCGGGCGGATCCAGGTATTGCTGTAGAGACCATTCTGCGAGTCGTCATCTGCGTAGTTTCCGCCGCGCACTACGATGAAATCACCGGGTCCCACGCGAGCCTCCCGCACGAGTGAGTTCGGTGTGCGACATGGGCGGTGCACGTCGCCAGCTCGGCAGGTGCGATCGTCGCCCGCAGGCGCAACGAACCAGACGCGTCCCGGGCGCACCGTGAAGGGGTGTGGCGCGCGGGCTTCGCGTCCCTCGGTTGTGCGTACAATAATCTCGCCACTGCGAGCTGCGCGTCCGATCTGCACGGCGATGAGGTTCGCGCCCCACTTTCGATAGGCGCCGACCTCTCCGCCTCCTATCGTCACGGTCCCGCGAGTTTCGCCGAAGCCTGTCCCATGGAGGGTGAGGTACGCGCCGGCGTCATCTTCCCCGCCACTCCCGGGGCCAGACTCGACGTCTGAGAAGAATACAGCTGGGGGCATTATAGGCGGCTGTGTAACGGAAGTAGTCCCCGAGCCATCCATCCTGCTGCCTGCGGGTTGGGCGCGCCCAGCGTCGCATCCGTAGATACAGGTTGCCAGCAAGGTGACCAACAAGAGAACAAATGGAGATTGTCTGTGCATTAGCGACCCCGTTCTTTGAATTCCTCCGGCGTCAGCTGGTGGCGCCCGAGCAGCTTGTAGAAATCGGTACGGTTCCTCTTGGCGAGCCGTGCAGCCTGCGAGACATTGCCGCCGGTGATCTGCAGGATCTGCGAGAGATAACTGCGCGTGAACTCATCACGCGCTTCGTCGAACGACACCATGCGCCCCGTCGTGCCGCCGAGCGACTGCTGCACGAGCTCGACCGGGATGATCGGCGTCTGCGACAGCGCGACATTCTGGCGTACGACGTTGGCGAGCTGGCGCACGTTGCCGGGCCAGTCGGCCGTGGCGAGGAGTTCCACCGCTTCGGGCGCGTAGATCTTGCGGTTGCCCGTTTCGGCGGAAAGGCGCGCGAGAAAATGCGCCACGAGGAGCGGGATGTCTTCGCGCCGGCGTGCGAGCGGCGGCATCTCGATGTGCACGACGTTCATGCGGTAGTAGAGATCCTCGCGGAAACTGCCTGAGGCGACGAGTCCCGCGAGGTCCTTGCCCGTCGTGCCGATCATGCGCACGTTCGCGGCCGGAGGCATTGCGCCCTGTGCAGGGCTGTCGGGCAGGAAGCGCAGCAGTTTGACCTGCAGCGCGGCGGGCAGGTCCGCGATTTCATCGAGGAGGAGCGTGCTGCCCTGCGCCGTGGCGATGGCACCGCCCTCGCCGAAGATTTCCTGGTCGAGCGCAGTTTCGTCGGCGCCTCCGCAGCTCACGACGACGAAGGGCTTGTTCCTCCGCGGGCTCGCGTTGTGGATGGCGCGCGCCAGCAGTTCCTTGCCGGTGCCGCTCTCTCCCGAGATCAGCACGCGTGCGTCGGTGCCGGCGACCATGTGCGCCTGCGACAGCCTTTCCTCCATCAGGGCGCTGCGCGTGACGATTTCCGCGCGCCAGTCCTCGTCGGAGCCCGCAAAACCCGAGATGCGCAGTGCCTTCTGTACGTGATCGAGCAGCTCCTGCTTGTCGACGGGCTTCGTCAGGAAACCGAACGCGCCCATCTGCGTCGCCTGCACGGCGTCTGGGATCGTGCCGTGCGCGGTGAGCAGGATCACCTTGAGCCCCGGCCAGCGGCTCTGCAGTTCCTTCAGGAGCCCGATGCCGTCCATCTGGTCCATGCGCAGGTCGGTGATCACGAGGTCGGGGCGGAAGCGGCTCGCCGCGGCGACCGCGGCGACGCCGTTCTCGACGGCCTCGACGTCGTAGTTCTCGGCGCGCAGACGGATGGTGAGGAGGCGCAGGAGACCCGGATCGTCGTCGACGACGAGTATCCGTGCCTTGCGTTTGCCGGTGGCGTCGGTGCGGGCGGCCTGCATCATGGCGTGCGTCCTTCGGGCTGGGGCTTGCGTTCCGTGATCGTGCGCTCGATGTTCGCAATCGCATCGAGCTTCTTCTGGGCGTCCTCGAGCGCCTTGCGCAGGCGCGCGTTTTCGTCGAGCTCGGCCTGCAGCCGGCGGCTCGCGGTCGTGTTGCGGTCGCGTCCGGCGCGATCCACCGCGGCCTGCAGGCGGCGGTTCTCGGCCGCGAGCAGCGACTGGCGCTCGAGTTGCGAAAGCTCGAGGCGCGCGAGCGCGCGCTCGGCGGGCACGAGCGATTCCGGCGTGGCGGTGAGCTCGCGCAGCAGCCGCTCGGCCTCGGCGGTGTCGGAGGAGGCGTGCCCGGGCGTGGCGAGCACGAGTGCATAGCGCAGCTGGCGGCTCGGCGTCGGCGCTGCGTCGAAGTCGCGCCGGGCGGTCGCGACGATTTCGGCCTGCTCGGCGGGGCGGCTCGACAGCAGGCGCTGCAGCACTTCGAGATGCCCCGTGACGAGCATCGCCTGTATCTCCGCCCGATCGACCACCGGCGCAGGCGGCGCGGGCCGGCTGCCGAAATCGCCGAGCGCGCTGCAACCCGCGAGCGCGAGGGACGTCGCGAGCAGGGCGGCCTGGCGGAATCTACGCTGCATGGGCGTGTTCCACGGGCGGTGCCGCCACGGCCCGCTGCGGCAGGCGGACGCAGAAGTGCGCGCCCGGATACTCCCCGTCGACGATCTCGATCGTGCCGCCGTGCGCGTTGACGAATTCGAGCACGACGGAAAGGCCGATGCCGGTGCCTTTCACGTGCCCGCCAGGCGCCACCTTGCCGGTGTAGAAGGCGTCGAAGATGCGTGCGCGCTCATCGGGAGGAATGCCGGCACCGCTGTCGGCGATGTCGAGCTGCCAGTTGTCGCCATGGGCGCGCGCATGCAGGTGGATCGCGCCGCCCTTGGGTGAATACTTGATGGAGTTCGACAGCAGATTCTCGAGGATCAGGCGCAGCTTGCTGCGATCGGCGGTGAGCGACAGGTCATCGATCTTGACGTCGAGCCGCACGCGCTGCGAGAGGAGTGTCAGCTGCTGGTTCTCGAGCACCTGCTTCACGAGCGGGCGCAGGCGGAATTCGCTCACCTCGAGCGTCGCGCTCTGGCTCTGCCAGGCGCTGAAGGACAGGAGGTTCTCGATCAGGCGCTGCAGCTTGATGCCGTTCTCGCGCAGGATCGCGGTGACTTCGCGCTGTCCGCTGTCGAGCTCACCGACCGCCCCGTCCATCAGGAGCTCAGTGCCTTCACGGATATTGGCGAGCGGCGTCTTCAGTTCATGCGACATGTGGCGCAGGAAACGGTTGCGCTCCTGCGCGAGATCGAGCAGTCGCAACCGCAGCCATTCGAGCTGGTGTCCGAGGCGCTCGAGGTCGCGCGGGCCTGATACCGCGATCGGGTGTGTAAAGGCACCGCGGCCGAGCTCGCTGATGGCCCGGTCGATCTGACGCAGCGGGCGGCCGATCGAAAGCGTGAGGGCGAGGATCGCGATCAGCGAGAGCGGTACGAGGAGCGAGCTTTGCACGAGGAGGCGCCGTTGTGCACGCCGTGTCAGCTCGCGCAGTTCGGTGAGCTCGGTGTCGATCTGGGCATTGCCGGTGGCCGCGATGCGCGCCGCGGCGTCCTGCATCACATCGAGCAGCGCAAGGAGCGAAGCGAAGTCGACGTCGGTCGGCTTGGGGCGCGCGATGCCCGAGAGGAGCTGCGACTCGGCAGCCGCGAGATCCGCGAGCGCCTGGGTCGCCTCGGGCCCGCGCAAGTGGCGCGCCAGCTCCACGCGGGTGGTCGAGAGCCGGGCTTCACTGCGGGTGATGGACTCGGTGAGCTTCGGGTCCCGCAGCACCTGGTAGACGCGCGTGCCGCGTTCGACGGCCGCAATTTCGGCGAACAGTTCCTGCGTGGCGCGGGTGGCGCGCACACTCTCGACCACGAGCTTCTCGCTGGTCGAGGCGATCTGGCGCATCTGCACGGCGGCGTTCAGCACGGCGACGAGGAGCGGCACGGCGATGAGCGCGAGGCCGAGCAGCATGAGTCCGGAGAGGGATTTGGGGCGGGCCCAGCGCATCCGGACATTGTAGTGGAAGGGCTCAGTCCCAGGGTGTCTCGGCCAGGCGACGCTCCCAGGCGAGGGTCGTGCCGACGATCGTGTCGAGGTCATCGAGCGCCGGGCGCCAGCCGAGGAGCGTACGGATGCGATCGGCCCGGGCGATGAGCTGCGGCGGGTCGCCGGCGCGGCGCGGTTCCTCGCGCACCGTGAGGGCGCGACCCGAGACGCGCGCGACGCTCGCGAGCACCTCGCGCACGCTGAAGCCGTGCCCGTAGCCACAGTTCAGGATCTCGGACCGGCCACCCGCGTGCAGATAGTCGAGCGCGTCGAGGTGCGCGCGTGCGAGGTCCTCGACGTGGATGTAGTCGCGCACGCCGGTACCATCGGGGGTCGCATAATCAGTACCGAAGACCGAGACATGGGGGCGCTTGCCGACCGCGGATTCGCAGGCGACCTTGACGAGCAGTGTCGCCTTGCGGGTTGACTGGCCGATGCGCCCCTTCGGGTCGGAGCCCGCAACATTGAAATAGCGCAGCGAAACGTAGCGCAGGGCGGAGGCCGCCGCGAGATCACGCAGC
>WBZY01000483.1_pt1 | contig 29853 bp, 29 predicted proteins | sample 5204191 | NCBI WGS metagenome assembly WBZY01 (sample SAMN12344363, study PRJNA552823) | activated sludge metagenome | biome: Activated sludge suspended growth; feature: Anammox Sidestream; material: Wastewater; isolation source: activated sludge from anammox sidestream of wastewater treatment...
GCCCTCGAAGCTGCTGGCGAGCTTCACCGCGCCGCTGGGCGTGGTGGCCGCGTTGGTGCAGGTCTGGGCGCCGCTCACCACATGGCCCACAAGGCGCTTGTTCTGGTCGTACAGCGGCGAACCGCTGGATCCGCTCTGCACGATCCCGCTGTCCCAGTACATCCGCCAGAAGTTGGTGCCGTTGCTGCTGTAGCTCGTCGGCGCCTGGTCGTCGAAGGCGATCTTCTTCACGTCGTTGAGCGGATGCTCGATGGTGACGCTGCGCGTGGGTGTGGCCCCGGTACGGTCCCAGCCGGCGTAGTAGGGCTGGTAACTGGCCGGTGGGGCGCTGCTCAGCTGCACCAGCGCGAAGTCGTCGGTGTAGTCGCTGGCCTTCAAGGTGCATCCGGTGATCGTCTGGCTCGTGGACCCGCTGCTGCCCGTGCAGCCGGTGGACTCGTAATTGAAGTAGAAGACCCAGCCGCTGGTGTTCGGCTGGTAGCAGTGATTGGCCAGCAGGAAGTACGGGGTGCCGTTGTTGGCGGTGTTGTTCACCAGGGTGCCTGTGCAGCCGTTGCCGTCCGGGCGCAGGAACATGGCGGTGGCACGTTTCACCGTCTGCCAGTCGCTGGCGGCCGGGCAGGCCACGTTGACGTGGCATGCCGCGCTCTGGTAGCCGGGGTCGTAGTCCTTGGGTGCCCCATCGCCGGCCGCTGCGAACGGGTCGCGGAAGGCGTGTGTGACGCTGCCCACCACCACGGCGCAATCCGCCCGGCGCCCCACCGGCACATGCAATTCGAGCACCACCGCATCGCCGGGCAGCAGGGCCGTGGCGAAGGTGCCGTCGGGCAGCTCGTTCGCCTCACCGAAACCACCGAGATAACGGCTGCGTGCGGCATCGGTCAGGAAGAGCAATGCGCCGGCAGGCAGGTCGAACCGGTCGAACTGCACGGCGAGCATGGCGGCGCCCGGGCTTTCCAGGCGTATGCGCCCCCGCAGCGATCCGTCGGGCAGGCTGTCCCACAGGCCCCCGGTCATCAGGTCGGCCTGCACCCGGCGCTGTGTGCCGTAGCGGAAACCGGAGCCTTCGGTCTCCGCGGAGCGATCCTCCACGGGCAGGGGGACTTCCGGAGCGCGGGTGGGCAGCACGACCGACCGGGCGCGTTGCCCCCAGTGGAACGGGGCACCGCCTTGTGGGACCTGGCCGTGGACGAGCGCGGCGAAAAGAACGAACGGAACGAGCACGGATGAACGCATGGTGGGCAGCGGATGGGGCACGAAGGTGCCGCGCTCCCGGGGTGCCGTTCGCGGCGATCCGACCAGGGGTGGCGCCGTGCCGTTGGGACCGGCGCACCATTCGATCGGCGGCACCGGGGGTGCGGGTCGGGGAACGCACCCGGACACGCCCCAAGGCCTAACTTCGCGCGGACGTCCGCAGCAAATGCGGACCGCGACCGATGGCCCGGAAGACCGACATGACCGAAGAGCTGACCCTGGAGGAGGTGAAGCAGGAGATCCTGCGCGACTACGAGCTGTGCATCCTCAGCCGCGAGGCCAGCCTGATCGGCCGCAAGGAAGTGCTGGGCGGCAAGGCCAAGTTCGGCATCTTCGGCGACGGCAAGGAACTGGCGCAGGTGTGCATGGCCAAGCAGTTCCGCAACGGCGACTGGCGCAGCGGGTACTACCGCGACATGACCTTCATGTTCGCCATCGGCGAGCTCACCGTGCAACAGTGGTTCGCGCAGCTCTACGCCCACGCCGACGTGAACGCCGACCCCAGCAGCGCCGGCCGCAGCATGAACGGCCATTTCGCCACGCGCAGCCTCGACGAGCACGGCGCCTGGAAGGACCTGATGGCGCAGCCCAATTCCAGCCCGGACATCAGCCCCACCGCGGGGCAGATGCCGCGCCTGTTGGGCCTGGCGCAGGCCAGCAAGGTCTTCCGCAACGACCCCGCCCTGCACGGGCTCACCCACCTCAGCGACAAGGGCAACGAGGTCGCCTTCGGCACCATCGGCGATGCCAGCACCAGCGAAGGCCACTTCTGGGAGACGATGAACGCGGCCTGTGTGCTGCAGGTGCCGCTGGCCATGAGCGTGTGGGACGATGGCTGGGGCATCAGCGTCAGCAAAGCCCACCAGACCACCAAGGGCAGCATCAGCAAGGCGCTGGCCGGCCTGGAGAAGGAGCCGGAGACCAACGGCCTGCGCATCCACCGCACCAAAGGCTGGGACTATGCCCACCTGAACAAGACCTACGAGAAGGCCATCGCCCTGTGCCGCGCCGAGCACGTGCCCTGCCTGATCCACGTGGAGGAGGTGACCCAGCCGCAGGGGCACAGCACCAGCGGCAGCCACGAACGCTACAAGAGCAACGTCACCGACTGGGTGCGCGACAAGGACGGCACCCCCCTGCAGGAGGTCCCGCTGCTCGACTGGTACAAGGTGTACGACTGCAACGTGAAGTTCCGCGAATGGGTGCTGGCCTTCCGTCCCGGCGGTGAGGCGCTCGCCACGGCCGAGGAGCTCGACGCCATCGAAGTGCGGGCGAAGGCCGAGGCCCGTGCCGCGCAGAAGGCGGCCTGGAAGGCCTTCCAGGAGGAGATCCTCGCCGAGCGTGATGCGGTGCTGCCCCTGATCGAGGCCGTGGACCCCGACCGGGCCCAGGCCCTCCGCAGCGAGATGAACCCCGGCCGCAAGGAGGTGCTCAGCGCCGCCCGCCGGGCCCTGCTGGGCGAGCCTGGTGAGCGGCCGGAGGCTGCCGCGCTCCGCGCCTGGGTGGAGCGCGCCCTGGCCGACAACGCCGATCGTTACGGCAGCCACCTGTTCCAGGAAGGCGCCGGCAGCTGCCTGAACGTGCCCGAGGTGCCCGTCACCTACGCGCCCGACGCCCCCGAGGTGGACGGTCGCATCATCATCCGCGACAACTTCGCCGCCCTCTTCGCCCGCGAGCCGCGGCTGCTCACCTTCGGGGAGGACACCGGCAAGATCGGCGACGTGAACCAGGGCATGGAGGGCATGCAGGCGCGCTTCGGCGAGCAGCGTGTGGCCGACACCGGCATCCGTGAGGCCACCATCCTGGGCCAGGGCATCGGCATGGCCTTGCGAGGCCTGCGCCCGGTGGCCGAGATCCAGTACCTGGACTACCTGCTGTACTGCCTGCAGGGCATGAGCGACGACCTGGCCACCGTGCACTGGCGCACCAAGGGTGGCCAACGGTGCCCGTTGATCGTGCGCACCCGCGGGCACCGCCTGGAGGGTGTATGGCACAGCGGCAGCCCCATGGGCATGATCCTGCACAGCGTGCGCGGTGTGGTGGTGTGCACCCCCCGCAACATGCAGCAGGCCGCAGGCATGTACAACACCCTGCTGCAGGCCGAGGACCCCGCGCTGGTGGTCGAATGCCTCAACGGCTACCGCAGCAAGGAGCGCCTGCCCGGCAACCTCGGGGAGTTCACCGTGCCCATCGGCATCGCCGAAGTGGTGCGCGAAGGCACCGACCTCACCCTGGTGAGCTACGGCAGCACCTTCTCCCTTTGTGCGAAGGCCTGCGAGCTGCTCGAAGGGCTGGGCGTCGCCGTGGAACTGATCGATGCCCGCACCCTCCTGCCCTTCGACCGCACGGGACGGTGCGTGGAGAGCCTGCGCAAGACCAGCCGCCTGCTGGTGGTGGACGAGGACGTGCCCGGCGGCGCCAGCGCTTACCTCCTCCAGCAGGTCCTGGAAGTGCAGGGCGGCTACCGCTGGCTCGATGCCGCCCCCGCCACCCTCACGTCCAAGGCCCACCGGCCCGCCTACGGCAGCGACGGCGACTACTTCAGCAAGCCCGGCATCGAGGACATCGTGGAAAAGGTGCTGCGGATGGTGCGGGAGTAAGCCGGCCCGGGTCGTCCACAGCCCGGGACCCTGCCTGGGTGGCCAGGACCGAACGGACCACAGTTCCCCGACCATCTACCCACAAAGGGTGAGCGCGCGATCGGCCCGGCCCATCGGTCCTTTGCCATTGCCCAGCTCCGCATACCTTGCCCCCGATGGACCAGCCCGGGGCCGAACGGCACATCCTGGCGCGGCTGCGCGAAGGGCTGCCCAAGGCGCGCACCTACCACAACTTCAGCCACACGCTGGATGTGTACCGGTGCGCCGTGGCCATGGCCGCGCGGGCGGGCGTCACCGGCGAGGAGCTCGACCTGCTTCGGACCGCGGCCGTGTACCATGATGCGGGATTCCTGGTGCAGGACCACGACCACGAATCGGCGAGCTGTGTCCTGGCCCGGGAGGCCCTGCCCCGTTTCGGATACGACCCGCCGCAGATCGACCGGGTATGCGCGCTGGTGATGGCCACCAAGATCCCCCAACAGCCGCAGGATACGCTGGGCATGCTGCTGTGCGATGCCGACCTGGACTACCTGGGCCGGCCGGACTTCTTCCGCATCGGGTCCACGCTGTTCCAGGAGCTGCGCAACTACGGAGCGCTCACCACCGAACGGGAGTGGAACGAGCTGCAGGTGCGTTTCCTGGAGGCCCACCGCTACTTCACGGAGGAGAGCCGCCGCGACCGGGAGCCCGTGAAGCAGCGGCACCTGGCGCAGGTGAAGCGCTGGCTGGAGGAGGATCGATGACCGCCGCCACCGGGCGGAAGGATCGGCACCGGCCTACCACACCCCTGCCGCCTTGGACCAGGCGCTTTCCGCGAGAACCGCCGGGACAGCAGGGGATCCCTGATCAGGCCCTCGGGCGAAGCCACCAGGCCAGGGCGTACAACAGGGCCACCACCGCCAGGGGGCCGCTGATCGTCAGCACCTGATCCGGTCGGTGGGCGGCCCAAAGCGCGTAAAGGACCGCCAGCACGGTGAATGCGAGCGCCCCGATCCAGGCCTTGCGCCAGGCCACCACCACGATCAGCAGGCAGGCCAGGGCGGGCAGCAGGTGCATCATCGCATCGCGCACCCGCTCAAAGCCATCGCCGGGCCCCGTGAAGCTGTTCGCCGCGAAAAAGCCCAGGAAGATCGCCAGCAACAGGGCCGCTCCACGAGCGGAATGGCGCAACAGCAGGGCGCGTTCGTGCATGGGCCGGGGATCGCCCTGCAAACATCGGGTGCGGGCCGGGATCGGCCATGACCGGGGGCACCAACGGCGCCGCTGCGGCATGGACGGCCGGCGTGCGGCACCCGCCTCACATCGCCTTGTCGCGCACCACCACGTAGTTCAACTTCAACTGCGTGGTGCCCACCAGCGGCGCGTCCAGTTGCAGCACCCCGGCCTGCCGGTCGGTGCGTTCGTCCTTCTCCCCCACGTTCAACCCGCTGTGGCATCGCTGCGCCACGAGGCGCGGCGCGCTGAGGCCGGTGACGATGCGGAAGCTCTCGTGCCACCAACCGATGTCCAGCAGGTTGAGCTGCCCCATCATGTACCGGATCACCGGCGCCTTCTGGGGGCCGTTCCAGTACACGTTGCTGAGCGTCACGCTGGCCTTGCTCGGCATATTGACATGGATGGAGGCGATGCGCGCGGCGTGCTCCACATGGAAGTTGGCCAGGGTGAAGGACTTCACCACCGTGTTGCCCGCGATCGACGTCTCGTCGCCATCGGTGACGGCCGAGAGGAAGAGGTCGTGATCACAGGGCGCCCCCTCGCTCACGCAATCGGTCATGCGCACCCCGCCGCTGTTCAGCACGGCGAAGGCCTCGGTGGTGGTGGCCGCGCAGTACACGCGGCATTGCTCCAGCACCGTGCTGTTGCTCTGGCTGTTGAAGCCCGTGGCCCCGGGCCAGTCGCCCTGGCGTACCACGATGCCGCGGCCGGTGGGGTTGGTCACGAACACATGCTCCAGCCGGGCCATCAGGCAGAAGCGCAGGTCCACCGCTGTGACGGTCTGCCGCACGCACTTGAGGTTGCGCAGCTCGCTGCCCAGGGTGGCCTGCAGGTCGATGGCCTTGCGGCCACCCTCGATGAGGGCGAAATCGCGAATGATGTATCGCGCGGTGAGCCGCGCCACAGCCTCCTTCTGGTCGGCCACCGCACAGGTGAAGCCCCGCGAATCGGGCCCCAGCTGCAGCGTGGCCCCGGCGCCATCGATGATCAGCAGCGGCCGCACGGGCAACAGGATGTCCGACCCGCAACGGTACTCCGCCGCCCCGTCGAAACGCACCACCGTGGCGTCCTCCGGCAGGTTGGCGAAGAAACCGGCGACATCCTTGGGCGGCACGGTGTACGTGGTCGCGGTCGCAGGCACCGTGGCCGTGACGAACAGCAGGGCGGGGATCGGAAGGCGCATGGAGCAAAGGTGCGGATGCCGGACCGCAGCATGCCCCCCCGTTGCAAAGCCGGTGCCGTCCACCGACCACCCCATCGGATCTTCCTCGCCCCCCGATGCCATCGACCAGGACCTGTTGCGCCGATGCGGGCGTGCGGTTCTTTTGCAGGACCATGTCCTGGGGCCGACCACGGCGCATACCCGGCTTGGGTACAACACACGATGGTCATGATCGGCAGTGAGCACCTCCCCGCCCGGAACAAGACCCTGACGCCGGTGGAACACGCCCTTGCCGCCATGATCCGCGCAGGTGGGACCATCCAGGCCCGCGCTGCAACAGCACACCGCCCCGCACCATGAGACCACCGCACCATACCGAGACCTTCATCGCCGGCACTTGGCGCCCGGCACGTACCGGCACACGGTTCACTGTGCGGGACCCCGGGGACGGCACCGAGGTGGGCAGTTGTCCGGACTGCGACGGTGCCGATGCCACGGCCGCCATTGCTGCGGCTTACGAGGCCCGCGGGCCCTGGGCGGGGCTTGCAGCGCGCGAACGCGCGGCCGTGCTCATGCGGTGGCATGCCGCCATCCTGCGCGACGGGCCGGCCCTGGCCGAGGTGATGACGCGCGAGAGCGGCAAGCCCCTGGCGGAATCCCTCGCCGAGGTGCGCTACGGCGCCTCCTTCCTGCAGTGGTGTGCCGAGGAGGCACCCCGGGCGCTGGGCGCCGTGATCCCCGCCGAACAGGCGGACCGACGCCTCCTCGTCGTGCAGCAGCCTGTGGGCGTGGTGGCGGCCATCACCCCGTGGAACTTCCCGCTGAGCATGGTCACCCGCAAGGTGGCCCCGGCCCTGGCCGCCGGCTGCACCGTGGTGCTCAAGCCCAGTGAGCTCACCCCCTTGACGGCCCTGGCGCTCGTGCGTTCGGCCGAGGGCTGCGGCCTGCCACCGGGCGTGCTCAACGTGGTCCCCACCACGGACCCGGCCGCGGTGGGCGCCGTGCTCACCGGCGATCCCCGCGTGCGCATGCTCTCCTTTACCGGCAGCACGGCCGTGGGCAAGCGGCTGATGGCCCAGGCCGCCGGCACGGTGAAGCATGTGAGCCTGGAGCTGGGCGGCAATGCGCCGGCCCTGGTGTTCGATGATGCCGACCCCGTGGCGGCCGCCGACGCCATCGTCGCGAGCCGGTACCGCAACACAGGGCAGACCTGCGTGTGCACCAACCGTGTGCTGGTGCAGAACGGCGTGGCCGAGGCCTTCCTGCACGCTTTGTCGGAGCGCGTGGAGGCCTTGCGCATGGGCCATGGCCTGACCCCGGGCGTGCAGGTGGGGCCCTTGATCGACCACCGTGCGGTGGCCAAGGTGATGCGCCTTCTGGAGGATGCCGTGGCGCGGGGTGCCCGGCCCATCGTGGGCGGCCCGGGGTCGGTGCGTGACGGACGGTTCGTGGCCCCGACGGTGCTGGTGGGCGTCACGCCGGAGATGGCGTGCATGCAGGAGGAGATCTTCGGCCCGGTGCTGCCTGTGATGCGGTTCGCCCGGGAGGACGAGGCCGTGGCCGTGGCCAATGCCACCACCCAGGGTCTGGCGGCCTACATCTTCACCCGCGACCTGGCGCGCAGCTGGCGGGTGAGCGAGGCGCTGGAAGCCGGCATGGTCGGCATCAACACCGGGCTCATCAGCACGGCCGCCGCACCCTTCGGCGGGGTGAAGGAGAGCGGTCTGGGGCGCGAGGGCGGCCCGCAGGCCCTCGCACCGTTCCTGGAACCGAAGTACATTGCGGTGGCCGGCCTGCGGTGATGCCGATCGAACCTTGCGGCGGCGGCAGCGTCCAACCCCCGAACCCGAACGACCATGATACGCACCCTGTTGATCCCGATCGCGGCCCTGATGATGGCCGCCGCACCGATGCACGCCCAGGACCGCGCCGCCGGGCGTGAGCGCGCCCCCGAGGACGCGGCCACCCGCGCCAAGCGCCGCACCGAGCACATGCGCAACACCCTGCAGCTCACCGAGGACCAGGTGGCCCGTGTGCAGGCCGTCAACCTGAAGTTCGCCGAGGCCATGGAGGCCGCCCGGGAACAGGACAAGGCCCAACGCGATGCCAAGCGCCAGGAGATGCGCGCCGCCTATGACGCCGACCTGAAGGCCGTGCTGACCCCCGAGCAGTACGAGCGGTTGTTGGAACAGCGCCGCAAACAGACCGAGAAGCGGGAGGCCCGGCCCGCCCACGAGCGGCCGGAGCATCCGGAGTGACCGGTCGGCAGGACCGAACGTGCGGGGCGTCCAGCGGGCGCCCCGCATCTTTTCCGCCCAGGCTGCGTACACCGGCGCGCTCCGACAACGGAGTGCGGGACGGCAGGGATGTTACCTTTGCGCCCGTTCTGACGGAAACCCACAGCACCACCGACCACGCGCAGGCCATGAGCGAGAAAGCGAAGATCATCCTGGAGGGAAAGACCTACGAACTGCCGGTGATCGTGGGTTCGGAAGGCGAGAAGGCGATCGACATCAGCAGGCTTCGCGAGGAGAGCGGCTACATCACGCTGGACCTGGGATACAAGAACACCGGGGCCACCACCAGCGCCATCACCTTCCTGGACGGGGAGGAGGGCATCCTGCACTACCGGGGCTACCCCATCGAGCAACTGGCCGAGAAGAGCACCTTCCTGGAGGTGGCCTACCTGCTGCTGCATGGCGACCTGCCCAACAAGCGGCAGATGGAGGAGTTCCAGGGCAACATCCGCTACCACTCGCTGGTGCATGAGGACCTGAAGCGGTTCTTCGAGTTCTTCCCCAACAACGCGCACCCCATGGGGATCCTCAGCGCGATGGTGAACTCGCTGAGCACCTTCTACCCCAAGAGCCAGGACCCCCACCGGCCCATGAAGGACCGCGAGCGCACCATCTTCCGGCTCATCGCCAAGATGCCCACCCTCGCGGCCATCAGCTACAAGAACAACCTGGGCCATCCGTACATGTACCCGAGCAACAAGCTCAGTTACGTGGACAACTTCCTGTACATGATGTTCGGCCTGCCCACCGAGGAGTACCATGTGGACCCCGTGGTGAGCGATGCGCTCAACAAGCTGTTGATCCTGCACGCCGACCACGAGCAGAACTGCAGCGCCAGCACCGTGCGCATGGTGGGCAGCAGCCAGGCCAACCTGTACAGCGCCGTCAGCGCCGGCATCGCCGCCCTGTGGGGCCCGCTGCACGGCGGTGCCAACCAGGAGGTCATCGAGATGCTCGAGACCATCCGCAACGACGGGGGCGACATCCAGAAGTGGGTGAACAAGGCCAAGGACAAGAACGACCCCTTCCGGCTGTTCGGTTTCGGCCACCGGGTGTACAAGAACTTCGACCCCCGCGCCCGGATCATCAAGAAGGCCTGCGACGACGTGCTGGGCAAGCTGGGCGTGTCGGACCCCGTGCTCGACATCGCCAAGCAGCTGGAGGAGATCGCCCTCAAGGACGACTACTTCGTGAGCCGCAAGCTTTACCCCAACGTGGACTTCTACAGCGGCATCATCTACCGCGCCATCGGCATCCCCACGCGCATGTTCACCGTGATGTTCGCCATGGGCCGCCTGCCCGGCTGGATCGCCCAGTGGAAGGAGATGGTGGAGAACAAGGAGCCCATCGGCCGCCCGCGCCAGATCTACACCGGCATCACCAAGCGGGATTATGTGCCCATGAAGGACCGCCCGTAAGGCCCCCGCAATGACCCACCTCAGCCCCGGCCGCCGCGCCGGGGCTTTGTTTTACGGCCGATAGGTACGACCTTCAACCCCACAAAGCCCCCAACCGACATGACCACCGCCACCAAAGCCCAGACCCACAAGCACATCGGCGACTTGCACTTCGACCATCAGGTGTGGCTCAACCGGCTCCGGTTCTACAAGGACGAGATCGGCATCTTCGAACGGCGGCTGGAGGAGATCGTGTCCCGCAACACCGCCGCCGAGGTGCTGGCCCAGGTGGAGCACTTCCAGAACCAGTACATCCGGGAACGTGAGGTGATCGACGAGCTGCGGCACGACATCAAGGGCCACGAGAACTTCCTTGAAAAGGAGAGCAAGGAGCACCCGGTGGCCATCGAGCACCGCCTGTTCAAGGACCACGTGGCGCTGCGCGACCGGATGGAGACCTTCGAGAAGCTATACCGCGAGCTGAAAGACGAGTTCCACCACTGGCTGGCCAAGTGGATGTGAGCGCGCCCCCCGGAAATGGAACAGGCGGCCTTCGGGCCGCCTGTTCCATTGGTGAAGGGTCCGTGCCCTACTTGCCGTAAACGTTCTTGGCGAGATACTTGCGCAGCTCCTTGCCCAGCTTGGCGTACGACTCGGCCAGGCGGGAACCGGTGTCGAAGTCGTAGCCGCCGAACTGCGATCCCGGCACGCCCACCACCGTCATCGCGCCCAGCTCACTGCCGCTGGCCTTCTCCACCAGTTTGATGGTGGCGTTGATGCTGGCCGGCATCTTGCTCACCCCGATGTTGTAACCCGGCTCGGTGAAGTCCGTGTTGATCACGAAGCTGTACTTGGCCTCCGCGTTGTCGCGCGATCCGCTCACCGGGCCCTCGTCGTTGAACAGCTCCTCGAACTTGGGTTCGAAGCGAGCCATCCGGTCGGCCACCCAGCTCTTGGCGAAGTTGTCGCCCTTGCCCGCCTCCTTCTCGTTGTACTCCTTCACCTTCTTGGCCAGGTAATCGGCCTCGGCGTGCTTGCCCACTTTCATGTTCTCGTAGGTGAACCGCAGGTCCACGGTCTTCTCCCCTTTCAGGGCATCGAAAGAACCGGAATGCATCTTCATCTTCTGGGCCGCCGCCGGAAGGGCAAGACCGGCCACCAACAAGAGTGCAAGGGATTTTTTCATGGTTCGGGTTTTGTTGCGCCCAAGATGCGAATAACATGCCGATCCGGGAATGACCGGCGCCCGTCAGGTCGGATCACTGACCATCGTCATGCGCGCGGGTCGGAGGGCCGGGTAGGTTCGCGCCGGGAACCGTTCCATGCTCATGCAGCCCGGCATCCGCACCCTTCCCGGCCTGCTGGCCGCGCTGCGCAAGGCCCGCACGCGGTCGGCCTACGAGCGGGTACTGCGGTCGGCCGAAGTGCCCGCCGAGGAACTGGCCGGCCAGGCCACTTGGAACAACCGGCACTACACACGCAACTGCCTGCTGCGCACGGCGGACATGGAGTTGATGCTCATCTGTTTCGAGCCCGGGCAGGGCACCAGCATCCACGATTACGGGGCCGAGGAGGGCTGGGTGCGGCCCATCCGGGGCGAGCTGGCCGAGGAGCGGTACCGCCTGGATGAGGACGGCATGCTGGTGTGCACCGAGGAGCGGCGGCTCACGGTGGACGATGTGAGCCATCTGGCCAAGGGGGCCAGCCTGCACCGCTTCACCAACCCCCTGCCCATGCGCAGCATGAGCCTGAACATCTACGCCCGGCCCCTGCGCAGCTGGAATGTGTACGACAGTCGGAGCGGCAACGGGCGTCTCCGGCCGGTGCCCCCGGTGAGCAAACGGTGAGATGGACGCGCAGCACGGGCTACCTTGTGGCCGTCTTCGCATGCCCATGCATCCGTCCATCGCCGAGAACGATGTGGCCCACATCTGCGAGCTGCTGTTCCAGTCGGCGGCGGAAGGGCTGGTGGTGGTGGGCGCGCGCGGAACGATCCTGCTGGTGAACCCGCGCATGGAGGAGCTCTTCGGCTATGCCCCGAACGAGCTGATCGGCAAGTCCATCGAGGTGCTGGTCCCCCTGGCCGACCGCAAGGCGCACGAACACCATCGCGCGGGGTATGAGGCCCGCCCCGCCAAACGCCCCATGGGCATCGGCCTCGACCTGCAGGGGCAGCGCAAGGACGGCAGCACCTTCCCGGTGGAAGTGAGCCTCAACCACTTCACCCTCAACGGGGAGATGTACGTCATGGGCCTGCTCACCGACATCACCAAGCGCCATGCCGCCGAGGTCGAGTTGCTGAAAGTCAACAACGACCTGGAGCACCGGGTGGAACAGCGCACCGCCGAGGTGAAGGCCGCCGAGCGCAACCTGCGTGAGGCCCTGGAGAAGGAGAAGGAGCTCAACGCCCTGAAATCGCGCTTCGTGAGCATGGCCAGCCACGAGTTCCGCACCCCGCTGAGCACCATCCTCAGTTCGGTGGACCTGATCGGGAGGTACAACGACGGGCCCCACCGGGCGAACATCGAGCGGCATGTGGCCAAGGTGCGCAGCAAGGTGCGGGAGCTCACCGTGATGCTCGACGACCTGCTTAGCCTGGAGAAGCTCGAGCTGGACCAGGTGCAGTGCATCCCGGCCGAGTTCGACCTGGTGGACCTGTGCATCGAGGTGCTCGAGGAGCTGCGCGACCTGGCCAAGCCCGGCCAGGAGATCCGCTTCGACCATGCGGGCAGCGAACGGCGCATGAAGCAGGACCCGCGCATGATCGCCAACGTGCTGCGCAACCTGCTCACCAACGCCATGAAATACTCGCCGGAGGACCGGCCCATCGTATTGCGCACCGCCATCGACGGTGGTACGGCCACCGTGGAGGTCGCCGACCGCGGCATCGGCATCCCCGAGGAGGACCAGCCCCACATGTTCGAGCGGTTCTTCCGGGCGGGCAACGCCGTCACCATCCAGGGCACCGGCCTGGGCCTTAACATCGTGCGCCGATACCTCGACCTCATGGGCGGCACCATCAGCTTCACCAGCCGCCTGGGCGAGGGCACCACCTTTACCATAAGCCTGCCCGCAAGGGCCACCCCATGAAGACCATCCTGCTCATCGAGGACGACGCCGACGTGCGCGAGAACACCGCCGAGATCCTGGAGCTGGCCAACTACCGCGTGCTGAAGGCCGAGAACGGCCGCCGGGGCGTGGAAATGGCCCGCAAGGCACAGCCCGACCTGGTGCTGTGCGACATCATGATGCCCGAGCTCGACGGCTACGGGGTGCTGCACCTCTTGGGCCGCGACCCCGCCACCGCCGAGGTGCCGTTCATCTTCCTAACGGCCAAGGCCGAGCGCTCCGAGATGCGCAAAGGCATGGAGCTCGGCGCCGACGACTACCTCACCAAGCCGTTCGACGAGAGCGAACTGCTCAACGCCATCGAAGGCCGCCTGAGGCGCAGCGACCTGTTCCGCAAGGGCTTCGACCACAGCCTGGAGGGGCTGGAACGCTTCATGGACCAGGCCCGCGGGGTGGACGCCCTCAAGGACATCAGCCGCGACCGCAAGCTGCGCGCCGTACCGCGCAAGGAGGTCCTGTTCTACGAAGGCGACGAGCTGCGCGCCGTCCACTTCGTGCACAAGGGCAAGCTGCGCACCTTCCGCATGAACAAGGACGGCAAGGAGCTGGTGACCGGGCTGTACGGACCGGGCGACTTCCTGGGGTACATGGGCGTGCTGGAGGGAGGGCGGTCCTCGGAGACCGCCGAGGCCCTGGAGGACTCCGAGGTGGCCATCATCCCCCGGGAGGACCTGTTGGCCCTGCTCTACCGGGACCGCGACGTGAGCATCCGCTTCATCCGCCTGCTGACGCGCGACGTGAAGGACAAGGAAGCGCGCCTGTTGGAGATGGCCTATGCCTCGGTGCGGCAGCGGGTGGCCCAGGCACTGCTGCGCCTGCACGAGCGTTTCGGTCAGGACAAGGACGCGGGCATCGGTGTGCGCATCAGCCGCGAGGACCTGGCCAGCATCGTGGGCACGGCGACCGAGTCGCTGATCCGCACCCTCACCGAGCTCAAGCACGACGGCCTGATCGAAAGCAGCGGGCGCGACATCCAGCTGCGCGACCTCAAGGGCCTGGAGCGCCTGGCCGGCGGGTGAGGACGGCGCCACGCCGGGAAGCCGTTACTTTGTGCCAGACCCATCGGAACGCATGAACACCAAGAAACTCCTCGGTATCCTCTGCTGGCTCCTGGCCTTCGCCATCCCCTTCCGCCCCTCGATCCTCGACACCGAGGGCGTGGGCAACACCCTGGGCCTGCTGAGCTTCCTCGCCATGCTCGTCCTGGTCTTCCTGGGCTATTGGCTGGTGGATTCCTCGGGTCCCAAGGCTTCCGAAGGCCACGGCCATTGATCGCCCCATGGCCCGGTTGCTGCTGCCCACGGACCTGAGCGACAACGCGCTCAACGCGGCGGTGTACGGCATCCGGCTGATGGGCACCGAGCAGGGGCATTTCACCCTGCTGCACACCGTGCTCATCCCCCCCTTCAACCCGGCGGCCGACCTGTCGTTGGACGTAGCCGCGGTGGAGGCGGCCCACGACGGCCTCACCCGCTTCGAGCAGCGGTTGCGCCAAGCCGTGGACCTGGGCGGTGCCGTCGTGGAGCGGCGGGTGGAGCACGGTGAACTGCCCACCGTGGTGGACCGCTTGGTGGGCGAGCTCGGCATCGACCTGGTGGCCATGGGCACCCAGGGTGCCTCCGGCCTGCAGGAGGCGCTGCTGGGCTCCAATGCCGCCGACGTCATCCGCAGTTCCAAGGCCCCCGTGCTCACGGTGCCCGCCCGCGCCACCTACCGCGACCCGCGCCGCATCGTGGTGGCCGATGATGGCAAACCCGTCGAGGCCGGTACGGTGACACCGCTCCTCAATGTGGCGCGCTGGCATTGGGCCGAGCTCACCATCGTGCGCGGGGTGCCCGAAGGGGTGGACGCCTCCACCCTGCCGCCCTCGCCGCTGGACGACAGGCTGGGCGCCGTGCCGCGGTCGGTGCACTACCTCTCGGAAGAGAACTTGGTGACCGCGCTCAACGACCTGGTGGACCAGCTGGAGGCCGACCTCCTGGTGCTGACGCACCGCCACCGCACGCTGTGGAGCGACCTGTTCCACCGCAGCACCACGGCGCACATGGCCATGCACGCCCAAGTGCCCCTGCTGGCGCTGGAACAAGACCTGCGACGCTGATGGCCGGCCCCACCCTGGGCGGCTCGTTGCGCATCCTCGGCTTCAAGGGGATCGACGTCCATGTGCACTGGACCTTCCTGCTGCTGGTGGGCTATGTGGCCGTGACCACGGCCGCCACGGGTGCGGTCCTTCGCGAGGTGCTGCTGCAGCTCGCCTACGTGGGCCTGGTGTTCGCCTGCGTGGTACTGCACGAGTACGGCCACGCGCTGACGGCCCTGCGCTACGGGGTGCGCACGCGCGACATCACCCTGCTGCCCATCGGCGGCGTGGCCAGCCTGGAGCGCATGCCCGAGGAACCGGCGCAGGAGTTCTGGATCACCATGGCCGGCCCCTTGGTGAACCTGGTGCTGGCGGTGCTGGCCGGGACCGTGCAGTGGTTCTTCTTCGGCGGCCTGCACGTACTGGATCCCCGCGAAGGTGCCGCGGTGCTCCCCGGGCTGCTTTCGTTCCTGTTCACCGCCAACCTGAGCCTATTCCTGTTCAACCTGCTGCCGGCCTTCCCCATGGACGGGGGGCGGATCCTGCGGGCCTTGCTGAGCTTGCGGTTGCCCCGGGTGCAGGCCACCCGCATCGCCACCGGCGTCGGCCGGGCGTTGGCGGCGGTGCTCGGGATCGGCGGCCTTTACTTCGGCGAGCCGATGCTGGCGTTGATCGGCGTGTTCATCTGGTTCGCCGCCGGTGCCGAGGCCCGTGCGGTGATCCAGCAGACCGCGCTGCGCGGCATCACCGCGGCCCAGGTGATGCGCACGCGTTTCTGGGCCCTGCCCGGCGAGGCCACCGTGGGCCGTGCGGTGGACGAGCTGCTGGCCGGAGGCGACCAGGACCTGCTGGTGGTGGAGAGCGGAAAGCCCGTGGGGCTGGTGACGCGCCGGCAGCTGATGGAGGCGTTGCGGGCCCGGCGCGAGGAGCGCCCCCTGCGCGAGGTGCCGCCGACGCCGGTGGAGGGCGTCCCGCCCGGCATGGGGGCGCAACAGGCCCTTCAACAACTGGCCCTGCGCGGGCTGCCCCTGCTGCCGGTGGTGGACGGCGGTGTGGTGGTGGGTGTCCTGGAGCCCGACAACCTCGCGGAATTCCTGCAGGTGCAGGGCATGCGCGCCCGGCAGCGTCCCGGTGCTTGAACTCAGACCTTCTTGGGCTTCGGGCGGTAGAGCGTGAAGACCCGGCTGATGTTGAACCCGAAGTGAATGTCACCGTCCAGCCAATCGCCCGTGGTCTCGGTGATGAAGCCCCGCTCGAACATGGCCGTGGAGTTGGTGAAGTGCAGCTGGAAGACGTGGCCGCCCGTTTCGATGTCGAAGCCGATGGACAGCGAGTTCTTGTAGCCCGGGTTGGGGTCGTTCACCCGGTCGGCCTCCATGGCCGGGGCGCGGGTCTGGCCGGGAAGCAGGTAGATGTACTCGGCGTTCAGCGCAAGGCGTTTGGCGAGCTTCACCCGGCCGGCGGCGCCCACGTTGAGCACATCGTGCGCCTGGTCGGCGGTGGTCACCAGGTTGCGGTGCACCAGGCCGGGCATCAGCTGCAGGCTCAGGGCCTCGCTGAACTTGCGGCCCACGATCACTTGGAAGGCGTAGCCCAGGCGATGGGTGAAATAGTCCTCCCGGCCCGGGGCGTACCATTCGGTCTTCTCCTTCTCCAGCATGTTGGCGCTCATGTCCGCCACCACCAACAGGCTGATGGGCATGCGGCAGCCCTGGCTGCATTGGCGCAAGACCTTGTATTTGGCGTAGCCCTCCAGGGTCTTCTGGTAGCCGCTTCGGCTGAAGCCGATCATCAGCCTGTCGGTGACCCCGTACTCCACGCCGAGGCGCACCGTGGCCAGGTCCAGCCCGAACATCTCGCTGATGCCCTCGCTCAGGAAGCCGAAGCGGTGGCCGATCTTCACATCCATCACCCCGTGGGCCGTGTTCTCCAGGCTGTGCGCGTTGATCACCCGGGTGGTCTTGAAGCTGGCGGAGGCGTACTCCTTCTTCGGCTCTTCCTCACCCAGCAGGTCGAGCAGGTCGTCCTGGGCCTGGAGGGGGACCAGGGCGGTGATGAGCAACAGGGCGGACAGGGCGTGGCGCATGGGTGCAGGCTTGGGGGTGTGGCAAAGGAACGGCTTCGCACTGCGAAGCGCTTTCCCGCCCCGCCTCACAGCTTGGTCAGGTCCACCTGGACCGTGACGGCGATCTCCTTGGCGATGTTGTCGCGCACCATGCCGGGGATGGTGATGGCGTGGTCCTCCGGCTTGACGGTGAAGGTGCCCGAGGCGCGGATGGCACCGCCGGGCTCCAGGCCCATGGTCCCGGTGGCCTTCACCGGCTTGGTCACCCCGTGCAGGGTGAGCTCGCCCTCCACCGTCACCGCCTTGCTCCCGCTCTGCTTCAGGTCCTCGGCGGTGATGCCGGTGACCTTGCCCTTGAAGGTGGCCTTGGGGTACTTGTCGCTCTCCACGTAGTTCTCGTTGAAGTGCTCCTGCATCAGGGCCTTTTCGAACTCGAAGCCTTTCATCAGCACGGCCATCTCAAACGCCATCGTGGTGACGTCGAACACGCTGGTGGCCTTGTGGTTGTGCGCTTCGATCTTCTCCAGCGGCGTCTCGCTCTGGAAGGCGATGTGGCCGGTGCGGGTGGCGTAGCGTTCCTGGGCGCAGGCCGCGGTGGCCAGGAGCAGCGCGGCGGAGAGGGAAAGGTGGCGGGTCATGGGCAGGCCGGATGAAGGTTTTCTTGCAAGGTTCATTCCACGGAGGCGCAGCGCTGGAGCACCACGTCCATCAGCAGACCGGTGGCGACGCCCTTGATGCGGGCCGGGGCGCCGGCGGTGAGCGTCGCCGGCACGTCGGCCTGGGCGAACTGGCACACCACGCCGGCCAGGGGATCGCCGGTCTCCAGCACCACGTCCACCAGGCCGTTCTCCGGGGTCTTCACCTCACGCACCGTCCCCGTCACCAGCAGCACCTTGCCGTTGAAGCGGGCGTTGGCGGCGTTCTCGTCCTCTGTATAGGCTTTCAGCAGGGCCTCCGCGGTCATGGTCTCGGCGGCCTCCAAGGCGCTGGTCGGCGCGGCCGTGCGGTGGTATTCCCGCCAGGCGTACCATCCCCCGCCGACAAGGGCCAGCAGGGCAACAAGGATCGCGATGCGTTTCATGGTCGGTTCAGTTGTTGGGGGCGCCGGCGTTCACCCAGGCTTCGATGCGTTGGCGGTCGCAGGCCGACAGCAGTCCGCTGGGGGGCATGGGCATGGGGTTGCCCTGGACGGCCAGGGATACGAGCAGACCGGCATCGGCGGCGGCCTTCACCCCGGCATAGGTGCCAAGGTCGGGCGACTGGCCCCCGGCCACATGACAGCCCGGTATCGCGCAGTTCCCCTGGACCAGGGGTTCCACCATCCCGGCATAGGTCACCGCGGTCGTGTCGCAGAACCCACCGGGGTACAGCTCCTCCTCCACGTCGTAGTAACAGCCGCCCAGGGTCAGGGCCAGCAAGGCGGTCAGTGGGGTGCGCATCAGTTGTTCGGTGCTCCGTCCTGGATCCAGATGAGGAACTTGTCGATCTCGCACTGCGGCAGCATGGGGCCGAAGGGCGGCATGGGGATGCCTTGCGGGTCGTGCGTCACCGAAGCGGCCAGGGTGCCGTTGAGGGCCACGGTGCTCAGCACTGCATGCGTGCCGAGGTTGAGCCCGCCCTGCGGGTTGCTACCCCCATGGCAGCCGCCACAGCGCTGTTGCACCAGCGGCGCGATGGTGCCCGCATAGGTCACCGTGGAAGTGTCGCAGGTCCCCGCACAACTATTGTCCTGGGCCCCCTGATCGATCCAGGCCTGGATGAGGGCGATCTGGTCGGGCGTGAGCGGGGTTTGCCCCGGCGGCGGCATCACCTTGTCCGGGTCGGTCTCGGTGAGGGACTCCATGAGGTCGCCGTTCTGCACCGTGCCGTTGGCCATGAGGCTGCCGTAGTCGGTGATCTGGATCCCGTCGTTATCGCCGGTGGCCTGGTCGTGGCATCCGGGCACGGCGCAGTTGCTGATGAGCAGGGGCAGCACCTGTTGTTGGAAATAGGCCACGTCGGGGTCGCATGCCGCCGGCTCGCCGTTGCCTTCCGCCAAGGGCGTGACGAGCGGTTCGTGCTTGCACCCGGGCAGCATGGCCAACAGGGCCACCCCTGCGGCACAGCAGCCCGTCGCGATGCGCGAGCGCGCTCCTGCGGCCGTCATCCGTGCTGTTCCGAACACCGTGCGCATCGCCACTTCCGTTCCAGGAAAAAGGATCACGAAGGTAGCCACCCCTCCAGGAAGGCCGGCCCACGATCGTGGTCGAACGTGTGATCCCAACGGCGCGGCCGGCCGGTCCCACGAACCGCTATCTTCGCGACCCCGTTCGGAGAGGTGCCAGAGTGGTCGATCGGGCCTGTCTCGAAAACAGGTGTGCCCTTCGGGGTACCGGGGGTTCGAATCCCTCCCTCTCCGCCAAGCCGCCCCGCACACGCGGGGCGTGTCCGTTCCAAAGCGCGGGCAGCGGTTTGCGGCCTCGCCCCTGACGTGGGACGTCCCTCCCCACCCGCACCGCGAGCCGAGGCACATCGGGCAAGCAAGGACACGTTCCGGGGATGACCCGACCAAGGCTGCGCCACCGCGGGCGACAAGCGCCCATCCTCCCGGATCGTGGTTCCCGCCGGGGCCCGAGGGCCTGTCCCCGTCCGTGCATGCCCCGGATGTGGGTACTTTGCCGCGCCCCGGACCGCACGGGCCCGAACGCCATCGCCTCCTGATGAAGCACCACGGCAGTCTTCGCCCCACCTGGGTGCTGATCGGCCTGCTGCCCCTGGCCTGCGGTTCCGCCCGGCCGTCCACGGATGCCGCTCCGGCGGAGTACTACGACCCGCGCACCGTGCACTACCACGACGAGGTCTTCGACCCGTTGGTCCGCGCCGTGCAGTGCTACAAGGCGGGCTTCGAGCTGGCCGCGCCGCTGATCGAACTGGGCACCGACGAAGCCGTGGAACTGCGGTTCGACGACCTGCGCACCACCACGCTCGACCTGTCCTACACCATCGAGCACTGCAACGCGGATTGGACGCCCAGCGACCTGGCCAAGGGGCAGTACATCGAAGGGGCCTTCCAGGACATGGTGCGCACGCCGCGGATGAGCTTCAACACCTTGCAACCCTTCTTCCATTACAGTGTGCAGGTGCCCAACCCCATGATGCGGCCCACCCGGTCGGGCAACTACATCCTCAAGGTGTTCCACAGCGATGATGAGGCGGATGTGGTGCTCACCCGCCGCTTCCTGGTGATGGAGAAGGCCGTGGCCATCGATGCGCGGGTGATGGCCAGCCGCGACGTGCGGGTGCGCGACATCGCCCAGCAGGTGGACCTCACCGTGCGCACCAACGACCTGACGGTGATCGACCCCTTCGGGGACATCAAGGTGGCGGTGCTGCAGAACATGAACTGGACCGATGTGCGCACAGGCCTCAAGCCGCGTTTCATCCGCAACAACGAACTGATCTACGACCATCCGCCGGAGGCGCAGTTCATGGGGGGCAACGAGTTCCGCAACTTCGAGATCAAGGACCTGCGCTTCCCTTCGTTGCGCGTGGCGGCCATCCGCACAGGTCCCGAGCTCATGGAGGCCGTGCTGGCCGACGACCCTGCGCGGCACATCCGCGTGTACCTGGAGCAGCCCGACATCAACGGCCGGTTCCTGGTGCGCAACGACGATGTGGACGGCGATCCCACCGGTGCCGATCACGTGAACGTGGTCTTCAGCCTGCCGATGGAGGCCCCCCTGGAGGGTGGCGACGTGTACGTGGTGGGCGGCTTCTGCGACTTCGAGTGCCGCAAGGAGTACCGCATGCAGTATGTGCCGGAACGGAAGCGCTACATGCTGGTGGCCCCCTTGAAGCAGGGCTTCTACGACTACCTGTTCGCCTGGCTGCCGCAGGGGGCCGCATTGCCCGACCTCACCCGGTTGGAGGGCAGCCACTTCGAGACCGAGAACGACTACCTGGTGCTGGTGTACCTGCGGGACCACCAGCAACGGTGCGACCGCCTGGTGGGCGCGCGGTTCGTGAACAGCCGGCGGGGTTGATGGCGGCCCGGGTGCGGATCCCGGCTCCGGGGACACGGCCTGTTCGGGTATGCGGGCGGGTGGTGGTGCACGATGACCGGGCGCACACCGGAAGCTGCCCTGTCCGCGTTATCCTTGCACCGAGATGCCCACCACGGTCACCAAAGGGATCCGCGTCAGCGTGAAGGTCCGCTTCGCCGAGGAGCTCAGCGATGCCAAGCAGGACCGGTTCATCTTCACGTACCGGATCACCATCGCCAACGAGGGCCGGCACACGGTTCGGTTGCTGCGGCGCCGCTGGGTCATCTGGGACAGCCTGGCCCCCCGGCGGGTGGTGGAGGGTCCGGGCGTGGTGGGCGAAACCCCGGTGCTGGCACCGGGCGGCCGGTTCACTTACAGCAGTCAGTGCGACCTGCGCAGCGGCCTGGGCCGCATGGTGGGGACCTACGTGATGCGTGACCAGGAGACCGGCGAAGGCTTCGGGGTGGACATACCGGAGTTCATGCTGGGCTATCCGTTCCTGGCCAACTGAGCCGCCCGATCCGGGTCGCCAGAGTCTTTCTCAATAATGCTTTTGGAAACGAGCGAGCGGTATTTCGCGTTCGTGCGAGGCGCGAGGACCGGGCATGGCCGGTAGCTCTGTAAGACTTTTCACAAGGAACATGGGCGCGAAAGACCCTCACGCAGCCCAAAGGGTACATCGACAGGTGTTGTTGAGATAGCCTCTACCTTTGCAGCCCACCCGATGCACGGCATGCTCCGCACGATCCTCCGCACCGCAGTACCGCTCCTGATGGCGGTGGCGTTGGTGGCCCTGCCGGCATCGATCCAGGCGGCGGACAGGCTGCTGGCCGCCATGCACATGGACAGTGGGCAGTTGCCCGCCGCCGAGGAGGAGGTGGGCCATGCCGGGGCGGTGGCCCTGCCCACCAGCCGTGCGGCCGTCCACCCGTGTGGGCGCCTGGTGGCCCGGCTGGGCCGCCACGATGCGGGCCGCCTTGCGGATGGCATCCGGCGCATCCACGTGCCACCGCCCGAACAGGGCTGAGCCTTCGGCGCCACGGGCGCCACACCCGCCCTTGGCGGGACCGGTGTTCTTGTTCCCTGTTCGACCCCAAAACTGTTTCTTCCATGGGAGGATCCCTCCTGCGTCATGTCCGTAACGACCTGCCGGCATCGCTGGTGGTCTTTCTTGTCGCCCTGCCGTTGTGCCTGGGCATCGCCGTCGCCTGCGGGGCGCCTCCGGTCTCCGGCATCATCGCCGGGGTGGTCGGTGGCCTGCTCGTGGGCGCCGCCAGCGGATCGCCGTTGGGCGTTTCCGGTCCAGCGGCGGGCCTCACCGCCATCGTGGCCACGGGCATCACCGAGCTGGGCGGCTTCGAGGCCCTGCTGGGCGCCGTGGTGATGGCCGGCGTGGTCCAGGTGGCCCTGGGCTTCCTGCGGGCCGGCGTCATCGCCTACTACTTCCCCAGTTCGGTGATCAAAGGCATGCTCGCCGGCATCGGCATCATCATCATCCTCAAGCAGCTGCCCCACGCCATGGGCGACGACCTGGACCCGATGGGCGATCAGAGTTTCGACCAGCCCGACCGGATGAACACCTTCCAGGAGCTGGTGCATGCGGCGGGCGACCCCGCCTGGGGCGCGGTGCTGATCACCCTGGCCTGCCTGCTGCTGATGCTCGCCTGGGAGCGGCCGGCCATCCAAGGGCACCCCTGGCTGCGCTACATCCCCGGCCCGCTGTTGGCGGTGGTGCTGGGCCTGTTGATGGCCCTGGGTTTCGCGCAGGTCCCCGCCCTGGCCATCGGCCCCGGGCATTACGTGTCGCTGCCCGACCTGCGCGACCCCGCATCCTACGCCCTGCCGTCGTTCCAGGCCATCGGCACGGGCGCCTTCTGGAAGGTGGCCTTCACCATCGCCGTGGTGGCCAGCATCGAGACCCTGCTGTGCGTGGAGGCCGCCGACAAGCTGGACCCGCACAAGCGCAACACGCCGGCCAACCGCGAGCTCTTCGCCCAGGGGGCGGGCAACATCGTCAGCGGTCTGCTCGGCGGCCTGCCCCTCACGCAGGTGATCGTGCGCAGCTCGGCCAACATCCAGAGCGGGGGCCGCACCAAGCTCGCGGCCATGCTGCACGGGCTGTGGCTGCTGGTGGCAGTGTTCACCATCGCCGGCCTGCTGCGCATGGTGCCGCTGGCCAGCTTGGCCGCCGTGCTGCTGCTGGTGGGTTGGAAGCTCACCAAGCCCGCCCTGTTCAAGGCGATGTGGGCGCAGGGGTTGCCCCAGTTCCTGCCCTTCATCCTCACGGTGACCTTCATGGCCTTCACCAACGATCTGCTGCGCGGCGTGGCCCTGGGCCTGGCCATGGCCTTCATCCACATCCTGTGGAAGAACTACAAGGTGCCCTTCCACTACGACCCGCACCGCTACAAACCCGGCATGCCCATCTACATCGAGCTCAGCGAGGACGTCACCTTCCTGAACAAAGCGGGGATCAAGCGAACTTTGGCCGGCATCCCCGAGGGTGCCCGCGTGGTGATCGACGGCAAACGCTCCATGGACCTCGACCCCGACGTGCGTGAGATCATCGACGACTTCGCCGCCACCTGTGCCGAACGCAACATCCGGCTGCAACTGATGAACCTGCCCGAGCGCCCCGGTGCGGAAGCCCCTTCCGAAGCCACGATGCTGGCGGTGCCCAACCCCTGAGAACCACGCCATGGAAAGCTACAAGAAGCTCCTGCTCAACAACAAGGCCTGGGCCGAGGACACGGTGGCGCGCGACCCCGCCTTCTTCGAGCGGCTGGAAAAGCTCCAACGGCCGGAGTTCCTCTGGATCGGGTGCAGCGACAGCCGCGTGCCCGCCAACGAGATCACCGGCACCCAGCCCGGCGAGATCTTCGTGCACCGCAACATCGCCAACATGGTGGTGCACACCGACCTGAACCTGTTGAGCGTGCTGCAGTACGCGGTGGAGATCCTGCAGGTGAAGCACGTGATCGTGTGCGGCCATTACGGCTGCGGCGGGGTGCATGCGGCCATGACGCACCGCGACCTCGGCCTCATCAACAAGTGGCTGCGCAACATCAAGGACGTGTACCGCCTGCACCGCGCCGAAGTGGATGCCCAACCCAACGAGCAGGCGCGGCTGGACCGCATGGTGGAGCTCAACGTCCAGGAGCAGGTGTTCGACCTGTTGAAGACCAGCATCATCCAGCGGGCGTGGAAGCAGCGGGGCGGGCCGCATCTGCACGGCTGGGTGTACCGGCTGAGCGACGGCATCGTGAAACCCATCTGCGACATCGCCGCCGGGTCGCCCGTGGACGACATCTTCCGCTTCGACGACCTGGACTGAGCGTCCCGGCGACCGCGTCCGGCGCGGCTTCCAGCAGGGGGCACCGCGGCCCTGTCCCCGGTCACCCCCGGGCCGTGGCGGGGCTGGTATCTTCGCGGCCCTGACCACAGCCATGACCGACGCGATCTTCCACAGCCCAGCCCCCCTCAACGAACCGGTGCTCTCCTACGCACCCGGCACCAAGGAGCGCGAGCAGCTCCTGGCCACGTACGACCGCATGATGAAGGAGCGGCGCGAGCTGCCCATGTGGATCGGCGGGAAGCCCGTGGAGACCAAGGACCGCCGGGCGGTGCGCCCCCCGCACCAGCACAAGCACATCCTGGGGTACAGCCACCATGGCGACAAGAGCCATGTGAAGCAGGCCATCGCCGCCGCGCTGAAGGCCAAGCGGGACTGGGAGGCGATGCGCTGGGAGGACCGCGCGGCCATCTTCCTGAAGGCCGCCGACCTGGTGAGCGGTCCCTGGCGGGCGGCCATCAACGCCGCCAGCATGCTGGCCCAGAGCAAGAACATGTTCCAGGCCGAGATCGACGCCGCGTGCGAGTTCGCCGATTTCCTGCGGTTCAACGTGCACTACATGCAGCAGATCTACCGCGACCAGCCCTACAGCCCGGGCGGCACGTGGAACCGCGTGGAGTACCGTCCCCTGGAAGGCTTCGTCTTCGCCCTCACGCCCTTCAACTTCACCAGCATCGCCGGCAACCTGCCCGCCAGCCCGGCCCTGATGGGCAACACCGTGGTGTGGAAGTGCGCGGACAGCCAGGTGTACAGCGCCCAGGTGCTCATGGACATCTTCCGGGCCGCAGGCCTGCCCGGCGGGGTCATCAACCTCATGCACGTCAGCGGCCGGGATGCCGGGGAGGTGATCTTCGGTCATCCCGACTTCGCCGGCATCCACTTCACCGGCAGCACCGGCGTGTTCCAGACCATCTGGTCCACCATCGGCGCCAACATCCACACCTACCGCAGCTACCCCCGCATCGTGGGCGAGACCGGCGGCAAGGACTTCGTGATCGCGCACCCCAGCGCCGACCCGGTGGAGGTGGCCACGGCCCTGAGCCGCGGCGCCTTCGAGTTCCAGGGGCAGAAATGCAGCGCCGCCAGCCGGGCCTACATCCCCGACAACCTGTGGCCCGCGGTGAAGAAGGAGCTCCTGGCCGACCTCGACAGCTTCCGCATGGGCAGTCCGCGCGACCCGAAGAACTTCATCAACGCCGTCATCGACGAGAAGGCCTTCGACAAGATCGCCGCATACATCGACGGCCTGCGGAAGGACCGGAAGAACATCAGCATCATCGCCGGGGGCAAGTACGACAAGAGCGTGGGCTGGTTCATCGAGCCCACCGTGGCCGTCACCAAGGACCCCAGGAGCGTCACCATGTGCGAGGAGATCTTCGGGCCGGTGCTCACCGTGCACGTGTACCCCGCCCGGGAGTGGTCGAAGACCCTGAAACTGGTCGATTCCACCAGCCCTTACGCCCTCACCGGGGCGGTGTTCAGCAACGACCGTGCGGCCATCGTCGAGGCCACGGCCACCCTGCGCCATGCGGCGGGCAATTTCTACATCAACGACAAGCCCACCGGGGCCGTGGTGGGCCAGCAACCCTTCGGCGGCGCGCGGGGCAGCGGCACCAACGACAAGGCCGGCAGCTACCTCAACCTGCTGCGCTGGGTGAACGCCCGCACCATCAAGGAGAACTTCGTGCCGCCCACCGACCACCGCTACCCCTTCATGGGGTGAGGCTTTTGCACGATCGATCGTTGATCCCGGTCCGTTCCGGGGGCTGGGGGCCGCCCCGCGCCGCCGCGATCTTCGCCGTGTGAAGCTGCGAGTGCCCCGTTCCATCCCCGGATGGCTGCGCAACCGCTACGGTGCGGCCGTCCTGGTGCTGTTCGCCTGGATCGCTTTCTTCGACGAATACGACCTGTGGACCACCTTCAAGCTGCGGCGCCAGCTGGCGCACATGAAGGCCGAGCAGGCCTGGTACCATGAGCAGATCGGCGTCACCCGCCAGCACCTGCACCAGCTCACCAGCGACAAACAATTGCTGGAGAAGTTCGCCCGCGAGCGCTACCTGATGAAGCGCGACAACGAGGAGATCTTCGTGCTGGTGCCCGCCGAAGAGTGAGCCCGCCCGGGATCAGTGATGGTGGCCACCCGGCCCGTGCACGTGCCCGTGCGCGATCTCGTCGGCCGTGGCCTGCCGCACATCGGTGATCTCCACCTTGAAGTGCAGCGTCACCCCCGCGAGCGGATGGTTCCCGTTCAGCACCACATCCCCGTCCTTCACCTCCACCACGCTCCACACCCGGTGGTCGGGCGTTTGGAACTGCATGCCCGCCTCCACCACCTGGTCCCCGAAGCGGTCCTTGGGCACCCGTTGCAGCAGGTTCTCGTCCAGCTCGCCATAGCCCTTTTCCGGCTGCACCACCACCTCCATCGCATCGCCCTTCATCCGGCCCTCCATCTGCTCTTCGAGCCCCGGCACGATCTGGCCCGAGCCATGCAGGTACGCGAAGGCCTCACGGCCCGCGCTGGTGTCCAGCAGCACGCCGTCCGGGTCGTTCAGGGTGTAGTGGAAGGAGACCACGGAGTGCTTGGCGATCCGCATGTTTTCGGGGTTGGGGCGGCAAGGTAACCCTCCCGCGCCCCTCCGCAGGTGTCCGGCATCAGGCCGCGGCTCCCCGCGCTTCCGTGGGCCTGCCCCAAACACGAACTTCGCGGCGATGGCAACCACGAAGCTGTTCAGCGCCTTTCCCCCCGCCACACGCGCGCAATGGGAGGCCGTGATCACCAAGGAACTCAAGGACAAGGCCCTGTCCACGCTCCACGTACCCATGGCCGGGGCGGAGCTGCCGCCCTTCCACATGGCCGGCGAGGGCGACGCCACCGGCGAGCGGCGGCGTGGCGTGAAACGCACGGGCAACCCCTGGCGCGCCACCATCGGCGTCGACGCGAACGATCCCGATGCCAACGACAAGCTCCTCGAGGGCCTCATGGGCGGTGCCGACGCGGTGGAGGTGTACGGGCGCATGGCCGACCTCTCCCCCGTGTTGGACGATGTGCTGTTCGCAGGCATCGACCTGCAGGTGGACGGCGAGCACGGCACCCTGGGCCTGCTGATGAAGCGCGCCGAGGAACAGGGCGCACAACCCGCCGAGCTCAGCTTCTGCCTGGGCCTGCCCCACGCGGCCGACGTGCGCGACCTGAAGGACCGCGTTGCGAAGCACCCGCGCGTCCGCCTTTTCAGCGTGAGCGATGGCCCCATTCACCATTCACCATTCGCCATTCACCCTACCAGCGAAGCGCTTGAGCAAGGTCGCATCCTCCTGCAACGCATGCTGGACCAAGGCTTCACCATCGACGACGCATGCGCCCGCCTGCAGTTCCGCCTGCACCTCAGCGACGACCTCTTCCTTGAAGTGGCCCGTCTGCGCGCCTTCCGCGAAGCCTGGGCAGCCGTGGTGGATGAGTTCAAACCCCAGCACGATTGCTCCCATACCACGTGGATCCAAGCCGTGGTCACCTACCCCGCCGAAACGAAGAGTGCGCACGAGAACCTGATCCGCGCCACCCTGCAAGCCGTGAGCGCGATCACCGGCGGCTGCGACGGGCTCACGATCCCCACGCCGCACATTCCCGAAGGCGATGCCCTGGCCCGGCGTGTGGTGCGCAATATCCACAACCTGCTGCGCGATGAGAGTTTCTTGAGCCGAGTGGCTGATCCCATAGGCGGGAGTTATTCGGTGGAGAAGCTGACGGATGTGGTTAGTAGGATCCTGGGTGAGAAGGGTGAGAAGGGTGAAAAGGGTGAGAATAGCGAGAAGGGTGAAGGTGGAGAGAAAGTGACGTCAACGCCTCTCTCACCTTCTTCATCACCACTATCACCACTCTCACCACCCTCACCCAGCATTCCCAACCGCGAAGAGATCCCCCTCAAGTCCTACTACACCCGCGCGGATCTCGAAGGCATGGAGCATCTGCACTACGCGGCCGGCATTCCGCCCTACCTGCGTGGGCCCTACGGCAGCATGTACGCCATACGCCCGTGGACCATCCGGCAATACGCCGGGTTCAGCACGGCCGAGGAAAGCAACGCCTTCTACCGCCGCAACCTCGCCGCCGGGCAAATGGGCCTCAGCGTGGCCTTCGACCTAGCGACGCACCGCGGCTACGACGCCGACCACCCGCGCGTGAAAGGCGATGTGGGCAAGGCCGGGGTGAGCATCAGCAGCGTGGAGGACATGAAGGTGCTCTTCGACCAGATCCCGCTGGACAAGATGAGCGTGAGCATGACCATGAACGGCGCCGTGCTGCCCATCATGGCCTTCTTCATCGTCGCCGCGGAGGAACAGGGCGTACCGCCCGAACAGTTGCAGGGCACCATCCAGAACGACATCCTCAAGGAGTTCATGGTGCGCAACACCTACATCTACCCGCCGGGGCCCAGCATGCGCATCGTGGGCGACATCTTCAGCTATTGCGCGAAGCAGATGCCCAAGTTCAACAGCATCAGCATCAGCGGCTACCACATGCACGAGGCCGGTGCGCCCGCCGACCTGGAGCTCGCCTACACCCTGGCCGACGGCATCGAATACGTGCGCACCGGTATCGCCTCCGGCATGCAGGTGGACGAGTTCGCGAACCGCCTCAGCTTCTTCTGGGGCATCGGCATGGACCTCTTCATGGAAGTGGCCAAGATGCGCGCGGCACGCCTGCTGTGGGCCAAGCTGCTGAAGGAGATCGGCGCCACCAACCCCAAGAGCCTCGCGCTGCGCACCCACTGCCAGACCAGCGGCTGGAGCCTCACCGCGCAGGATCCGTTCAACAACGTGGCGCGCACCACCGTGGAGGCGCTGGCCGCGGCCCTCGGCGGCACGCAATCGCTGCACACCAACTCGCTGGACGAGGCCATCGCGCTGCCCACCGACTTCAGCGCCAAGATCGCCCGCGACACGCAGCTCTACCTGCAGAAGAACAGCGGCATCACCAAGTGGATCGATCCGCTCGGCGGCAGCTACTACGTGGAAAGCCTCACCCACGAGCTCGTCCACAAGGCCTGGGCGCGGATCAAGGAAGTGGAAGAGCTCGGCGGCATGGCCAAGGCCATCGAGAGCGGCCTGCCCAAGATGCGCATCGAAGAGGCCGCCGCGAAACGCCAGGCCCGCATCGACACCGGCAAGGACCGCATCATCGGCGTGAACGCCTTCCAGGTGGAGGAAGAGACCGAACTCGAACTGCTGGAAGTGGACAACACCAAGGTGCGCGAACAGCAGGTGGAGCGGTTGAAGAAGATG